>Ga0209186_1000010_pt1 | contig 171698 bp, 141 predicted proteins | sample SidtaG_FD_187426 | JGI IMG/M metagenome (GOLD analysis project Ga0209186, IMG submission 187426) | Marine algal microbial communities from Sidmouth, United Kingdom - Sidmouth_Male2 metaG (SPAdes) (version 2) | ecosystem: Host-associated > Algae > Red algae > Unclassified | place: Sidmouth... | reverse complement strand
TTATTTATGCTAAATAAGCTACCTCGAGTTTGACTAATTACTTTTTTATTTAAAAAAAATAGGAAGTTTGAGCACTGAAAGTGCGGCATCTAACAGCCTAGGGTAAAACCCTGGGTTCAAGAACCCACGTCCAACTTGAGTGCTGAAAGTACGATATAGCACCCAAATTGATATTGTCGCACTTTCAGCGCTCTAGTTTCTGGGGATATCGAGTCCCAGGGTTTTACCCGGTTTCACCCTGGGCTGACAGATGCCATACTTTCAGTATTCAAATCCTAGGGCTAAACCCTAGGTGTAACTTACTTACAAATAGGTTACATTCTACATTCTAATGCCTTTGCCTTATCAGCGACTACAGTTCCCCCTCCCCCAAATCCGCAATCAGTACCTCCTCATCAGTCAACGACCACCCAAACAGTTTCCAGCAAACACCAAGGAAGATGACACCAGCAACCGCCAATGAAATAAAGTCCATAGTCGGATTGATTTCAGTAGCGCGGAACATCGCAGGCGTCTGTAGTGCACTAGCGTCATGAGTAATGAATAACGCGAGGAATATGTTGTTAGCAGCGTGTGTGCCCCAAGCGAGCTCTAAGCCATTGTCTAAGACCGTAATAGCGCCAAACAGCAAGCCGAAAGTCATGTACTGCGCCATAGCGATACCCATCCCAAATTCAGCGACTTCTGGATTGAAGATGTGGAGTAAACTAAAGCCGAGACCAGTCAATATAACAGCCGCCCACTTGTTCTTTGTCAGTAGTTCGAACCCTTGCAACAAATAACCACGAAACAGGATTTCCTCAAAACCGGTTTGAAACGGGATGAAGAGCAGCGAAATCACTAATAAGATCACAAATGGCATCGGCTGGAAATTCCATTCAAACGACCCAGGCATAAGGATGGCGCTAAAGCCAACAAGTATTAGAGAAAGGACTACCCAAAGTGCAAAACCTTGGAAGAAACGTGACCATCTAAAGCTTGCAGCGCCAGTCGTCGTATCTGTAAATGTTCGCCCATGCAGTAGCTTAATGGTCCAGACCAATGCCGCATATCCAACTAGGAACGGGAACATCATCAGCACCAACAAAGTGTTTTTCGATAATCCGGAATTGGCAAACATTTCGGTCATATCCATACTGCTCGATTCCAGTCCACCACTTTGATTCAAGGCAACCATTAACGGTATGGCACCAATGATTTGTGAGGCGATCATAACGATAAATAAGGTGACCAAAAATCGCCAGAAATTGTTCTTTCCCTTTCTTCCTTTTAAAAACATGGTGAATTAGCTTATAGCGTGAGCGGAAATGAGGGAAGCAAACAAAGCCAAGCCATCAGTATTTCCTAAAATGGGTTCAGCAGCACGTTCTGGGTGCGGCATCATGCCAAAGACATTGCGGTTTTTATTGCAAATACCAGCAATATCTTCAACAGAACCATTAGGATTGGAGGCATCATTGGTGACCCCTTGCTCATCGCAGTATTTGAATATAATTTGGTCATTCTGAATCAAATCCAATACGGTATAATCATCAGCGTAATAGCGACCTTCAGCATGTGCAATGGGAATCTTCAAGACTTTACCTGTCGGAATAGCACTTGTGATTGGCGTATTTGTGGTAATCGTTCTTAAGTGAATGTTTTTACAAACAAATTTCTGATTATTGTTTCTCAGTAAAGCACCAGGGAGTAATCCCGATTCGCATAATATTTGAAATCCGTTACAAATGCCTAGAACATAGCCACCACGATTGGCAAACGCAATCACTTCTTTCATGATAGGAGAGTGGCTTGCAATCGCCCCACAACGAAGATAATCACCGTAGGAAAATCCGCCGGGTAAGACGATACAGTCTTCCTCAGTAAATCCTTTTAGTTCGGTGTCTTTGTGCCAAATTTCTACTACCTCATTGCCTAATACTTGCCCTAGGACATGAATCATATCACTATCGCAATTAGACCCGGGAAAAATTACAACGCCAAATTTCATTCTAGTATCATATTGTGAAGTCGTTTACACCACTTCTAGGTTAAAAAATTAGAATAATTGAACCAAATGGTTATTAAGAACAAAGTTAAAAATAAAACTTCTGCAATTGCCTTTCTTTTGATTCCTAAAAAGGTTAAACTCATAAAAATACTTAAAGGAAAGAGTATAAAGATACCATCTTCCAAGCCTACTTTGTATTGAATCAACAAGGAACATATTGCAATGATCTGAATTAGAAATACCAAAGTAACATATTTTTGTATTTGAATGACCTTCTTGGATAGATAGGACTGAAAACTCAAAAAAGACCAGATGATCATTAGTCCAATAACAATTAATTGGCCGAGATGCTTTAAAAATCCAAACGTATAGAAATCCAAGAGACTCAAGCCTTCCAGCTGCGTTTCACGAAAATAAGGCAGTAGATCTAACCAAAAGTAAACTGTAAATGTCAGAAAAAACGGTACGATGTATCCTAGAATCGCAATAAGTAGTTCATTGATTCGTGCTTGTCGCAATGTAATGATGCCCAATAAACCGAAGATCAGGAATATACTACTTGAAAAATGAAACAATCCAGCCATACCAACCCAAAATCCCACATTAAATATATTCCCGTTTGCATGATTTTTCTTGTAAGCACTATATAAGTCAAATACCGCTAAAATCAGAAATGTGTTGGCCAATAAGGCAGAAGCCAGTGTCGCATCAGGATTCAGCAATGCGGTCATCAACACAAAAAAGGCTGCTGGGAAATAGGTAAATGGCGAACTGATTTTAAAACGATTGGTAAATTGATTGATGGCCAACGCCTGACTGATAATAAGCAGGATGTACAATGACTTAGAAACTAGTACCTTCCCCGTCAACCAATCTGCCAACTCCGCACTCAATATCCCGTTTGGGTGTAGTTCGTAGACAGTGTTGCCCAGAAAAATCGGGAAGTGCAGTAGCAAGGCATACGCCACAACCACTAACACTACAAACAGTTGATTTGATCTGAGAAGATTGAGCACCTATATTCTAATTTAGAACCAGAATCAACCCGAATTATGCATTCCAGTTGAATCACTTATCAAACAATGATATTCCGAGCAAAAGTACTAAAATTATGCTGTTTACGAGATGTGTTAAACAGTTTCAACCTTAATTTTTCTCCTTTTTAGCTGAATAAATAGATATTTGCACCATGAATTTCAAAGAATTATATAGTTCAAGAGTTCAAAAGTATCTGGCACTGGAAGAAGAACACCACAATCTATCCATGCGGTACTCGATGATAAGGTTGCTACTATTCATCATTGGAGCCGCCATTTCTATCTTCTGTTTTTCTGTAAATGGGATACTTGGGTTTGTAGTAACAGCAGTATTACTCTTTGGCTTTTCCAGATTTGTAGCCTTTCATAAAAAAATTAAAGAAAAGGAAATTCATTACCAAAACCTGAAAATCATTAATACACAAGAGCTCAATCGGCTCACTGATGATCTTGAAGGGATGGATGATGGAGAACGATTTCTGGATTCAGGACATCCCTATTCCGCCGACCTCGATATCTTTGGAGAATATTCAGTCTTCCAGTACTTCAATCGCGCAGTGACGTCCATTGGGAAGCAAACCCACGCCGAAATGCTTAGCGAATCTGCTAGCCTTGAGGAAATCGAAGCACGGCAAGAGGCCACAAAAGAACTAGCGGAAAAACTAGACTGGATACAAGACTTTCAAGCCATCGGACTCCACTTAGAAGACGAGCCGCAACACTTGGATGCCCTTAAAAATTGGCTCAACGATCAATCGATCATGCTAGGCAACAAATTGCTGATTCACTGCTTGTGGTTGGTGCCTTTAATTGTATTTGGATCATTGTTTATACCAGCAGAAATCATTCCTTGGCGGTTCAAGTGGCTCATTCTCATCATTCCAGGGATTATTTTGAAACAACGGTTAGACGAAGTGAATGATATTCATAGGAAAACCAATCGATCTGGGACAATTTTGGAGCATTATGCGAAAATTATTCAACACATTGAAAACGAAAAATTTACTAGCCCAAAATTGAAAAGGTTTCATGAACAATTTATGCAACAAGATAAAAAAGCGTCTGATTCCCTAAGGAAACTATCTTATATCATTAGGCAGTTAAATGTTCGAAACAATTTCTTTGCTATTTTTCTTAATTTGCTATTTCTCTGGGATTTATACTACGTCTTGCGCCTCGAACAATGGAAAAAACAGCACAAAGACGGACTGCTCAACTGGTTTGAGTCCCTCAAATGGTTTGACGCCCTCAATAGTTATGGGATGATCGCCTTCAATCACCCAGCCTGGATTTATCCAGAAGTCAGAAACCAGAATAACCCGTTGCTAGAAGCGGTAGCCATCGGCCATCCACTCATCCGTTCACAAGAACGAGTCGACAATGATTTGTCAATACCGCATTCTGGACACATCAAGCTGATTACAGGTTCCAACATGGCGGGTAAAAGTACTTTTCTTAGGAGCATGGGGCTGGGTATTGTGTTTGCAACGGTTGGGCTACCCGTTTGCGCCAAGCGATTTGCGACCCCAAATCTACAAGTCTACACAAGCATGCGGACCAAGGACGCACTGCACGAAAACACCTCGTCCTTCTATGCAGAATTGAAACGGCTGAAGTATATCATTGAAGTGGTGGAAGAAGAGAAACCCGTATTCTTTCTACTAGATGAAATACTTAAAGGAACCAACTCCCACGATCGGCACAACGGCAGCAAAGCCTTGATCAAACAATTGGTAAGAAGCAAAGGCGTTGGGCTGATTGCCACACATGACCTGGAACTAGGATACCTAGGAGAGGAAAGCCCAAAAGAATTAGAAAACTTATGCTTTGAAGTAGATGTAAAAGGCGACTTGCTTGACTTTGACTACAAGATCAAAAAAGGAGTTTGTCAAAGTTTAAATGCGTCTATCCTAATGAAAAAGATGGGTATTCGAATGTAAAATGAATACGATTTTAATAATTATTGAATACCTTGAGCAATAAAATTAAACACCTGTGAACATCCAAATCAATTCGAAACTCCCCAACACCGGCACTACCATCTTTTCCGTAATGAGTGCATTGGCCAATGAGCACAACGCCATCAACCTATCTCAAGGATTCCCCAATTACGATTCAGGAGATCAATTGTTTGACTTGGTAACTCGATATATGAAGGAAGGCAAAAATCAATATGCGCCAATGCCAGGTCATTTAGGCCTTCGCGAGCAAATTGCCAATAAATACCATTCGTTATATGGCGAACAGTATGATCCAGGATCAGAAATCGTAGTAACCGCAGGAGCAACACAAGCCATTTTTACTACGATCACTGCGTTTATTCGCTCTGGCAACGAGGCTATTATCATTGAGCCCGCCTACGACTGCTATCGCCCTGCTATTGAGCTTAACGACGGATTGGCGGTGCCGTATGAGTTAGAAGCGCCACACTATAAAATTGATTGGGACCGGTTTAAACGATTGATTAACATTCGGACAAAGATGATTATTGTGAATACCCCGCAAAACCCTTCCACCAATGTATTCACTACTGAAGATTGGGACCAACTCGCCAAGCTAGTACAAGGCACAGATATCATCATCCTAAGCGATGAGGTCTACGAACATATCATTTTTGATGGGGTGCCACATGCTAGTATCTTGAAGCACCCAGAGCTAAAACATCGTAGTATTGCGACCTACTCTTTTGGGAAAACCTTCCACAATACAGGCTGGAAACTCGGTTACTGTATGGGACCAAAAGCCTTGATGAAAGAATTCACGAAAGTACATCAGTTTAATGTGTTTTCAGTCAATACTCCAATGCAATACGCCTTAGCGGACTTTATTGAGGATCCTACAACCTACAAAAACCTCAGCGCCTTCTACCAAGCAAAGCGAGATCGGTTTGCCAAGGCATTGGAGCCCTCTAGGTTTAAGATGATTCCTTCTGCTGGAACCTACTTTCAGTTGGCTGATTATAGTGAGATTAGCAACCTGGAAGACACCGAATTCGCCAAGCAATTAACGATGGAACATGGTGTAGCGGCAATTCCCGTTTCTGTATTTTATTCTTCAGGCAGACAAGACCAAGTGATCCGCTTTTGTTTTGCCAAAACTGATGATTTATTAGACCAAGCTGCTGAGCGTCTTGTAAAAATTTAATGCCATGAAAGACTTACGTGTCACTACCGTACAGGCAGATCTGATTTGGGAGGATGCTACCGCCAATCGCAATGCCTTTGCCGAGCAACTACTGCCTATAGCGGGTAAAACTGACTTGATCATCCTTCCTGAAATGTTTTCTACTGGTTTTTCCATGCATCCCGCACCACTTGCTGAGCCTATGGATGGACCAACTGTAAGCTGGATGGCCGATATGGCGCAACAAACCAATGCCGTACTCACCGGTAGCCTGATCATTGAAGACAATGGACACTACTACAATCGGTTAATCTGGATGCCGCCCAACGGATCTGTTCAGTACTATGATAAGCGGCACTTGTTTACGATGGCGGGTGAGCATGAAACGTATACTGCGGGCACTCAGCTGCTCCTTACTGAAGTGTGTGGCTGGAAGGTGTGTCCTCTAGTCTGCTATGATTTGCGGTTTCCGGTCTGGAGTCGTAACACTGAGGGCTGTGATCTGATGTTTTATGTGGCGAGCTGGCCCAGTAAACGCGATTATGCCTGGAAGTCCTTACTGCTCGCCCGCGCCATCGAAAATCAGTGTTTTGTGATTGGTGTCAATCGGGTAGGAGAAGACGGCAATGGGTATCAATACAGCGGTGACTCTCGGGTGATTCCTCCTTTGGGAGATCGGTTGTTGTATGCCGGTACTGATAAGGCAGAACTCATAACGCATGTGTTATCGGCGGGACTGATTACTGAGGTCCGTGAGCGGTTTCCTTTTCTTTTGGACCGCGATTCCTTTATTATTTCGAAATAAATGGGCTTTTTTTAATTAAAATACGTATTATTCTTATTTTTCTATGTAAGAAATAGCCCCAAATTAAAATATTTGTCATTTGTTTAAAACCCCTGTATTTGGCAGGATTTCAGTCTTTTAAAGTGTAAAGATAAGGTAGGTTGTAGTATGTCAGTCTTGAATTGGTAAGATATTAGTGTTTGTTAATCGGAGTTTTATTGATTTGAAAATGTAAGATTTTTTTTAATTTAGTTAGTAGACTTTCCAATACTGCCCTATATTTGAATCATCAGACAGACAGAAAATATAAATTTGATTTAAGTAATTTCGGTCTCATCTTGGTTTTTCATTTTTCAGCCCGGCGTATCCCTTACAGCCGGGTCTTTTTTTTGTGTGAATTTGAGGATTTTAGGTCGGAGACTTTTTGGGATCAATGTATAGAATAATTTAGGGGAGTTGTACTCTGGATAGGAGCGGTATAATCATAGACAATCATCTATATTGTTTTATTTTCATGAGTGTCTCCTCATAAAACCATCCTTCCCCTTTCTCCAATCCTTAGTAGGTAAATCATACAGTCCGGCTACTTTACTGAAGTTTGAAAGCATTTTTAAACAGGTTCAGCAATTCATTAAGTATCAAGTTGCAACTCAATTATTTTTTCTCTAAGCCATTTTCGTTCTATTAAGGGGTTGAGTTTGCCTAGATCTGTTTGAAGAGAAATAAGTTTTGTTTCCGAGAATTTTTCTTTTGAAACAGCTTTCTTCTTAAATTCAAGAATGCGCTTGAAGTATCCGGCAAAATTACTGTATTGCAAGCGGAAACTTTCAGCCATTTTTTTGTTGCCAGTTCTACTTGAATATTTTCGAATACTTTCAATCAGGTGGCTTATTGGATGTTTATCTAAGTTTTCAATGGTAAGTTCTTCACTGTCGTAATAGATTTTAAGGAGTAGTACTTTTGATTCCATATGATATGCAAAATCTTGATTACGACTAATGTCATTCAAATGACTTTGGGCGGTCTCAAATTGCTTTAATTGAATAGAAGTCAATGAGTGGTAATAGTGAATGAAATCTTCTTTCACCATAGGATTCAATAAACTGCAATGCGTTTCGAAAAAAGTACTTAACCAATCTAATTCATTCAGATACAATGCTGTTTTTACAATTTGGATAAACTGATGTTCAGAAAAATAAACGCCAGTAGACCAACATTGCGTTTCTAAGCCAACTTTATAGATCTCAAATTTTTCAAACATGAATTCCTCTAAACCCTGTTTAAATTTTCGATTACAAAAGTTTATTATAATATTGAAAAATGTTTTCAACTCGTAGGGATCAATTACTTGAAGCGATTCAAACAGTTTGACTTTCAGCGCAACAAAGTCTTCTCTCTTTTCCTCTTCCAGTACTTTTAGAGATAGATAGTACATCTCCACCGTGAACGACCAATCCTCCTCATTTTCAGCCATAAACCGTTTGATCACTTCCATCAACGGAAAGTTGTCTAGTTTTGAAATGCGTCTTGAATTTGAAGCTGCGCAATAATAACGTAACAACTGACTTAGGCAAGACTGCTCTAAAGCATTTAAAGCACTGCTCAAAGATCCAGTTGAATCCCTGTTTTTTAATAATGAACTAATGTAATAATTCATTTCACTTAGCTTGTAAGCGTCTAATGTGTAATCTACTCCTTGAATAAGAGCAGATTCATGCATTTTTTGGGTTTCCTTTAGTGTTATCTTAGCTTGATTAAACAATTGCTTTTCCAATAGCCAATCCATTAATAGCCGATTATTGCCAATGATATCGCTTTCATTTTGTTGCCAAATTATGAATTTTTGTATTTGGATGGTCAACAAACTCATGACTTTTCTGAGATCTTGTAGGTGTTTCTCGCAGATGCTTTTTCGAGTAGAACCCTTGGCAAGAATGTTTGTTTGACGCATCACCGTGAATGCATCTATACGTCTACCGTTTTTATGGTACTTCCTAAGGATGTCGAATAAGTTAATAACGTTTTCTGAACTATTATGAATTGGAGAACATAGCCATAATCTTAAACTCTTTATCTCATTTTTATTGAATTTACGAATTAATAGCATCAATTTTGATTTTTCAAAGTCCTCTTTTCTTGTCATTTTATTGGTATATTTCGTTATTGCAGAAAAAGGCTATAAACCATTGATAGCAACAAGGTTGTTGTTTATTTTTGTGAAAAATACATATGTTTCTGCTAATTTTTATTCATAAACACTTTTTTTTGTCCCTTTCAATTTAATATTATATTTTGAACCTTGTATCACAGAACTTAATGTTCAATCAAATTATCCACTATTTAAATTTTTAAAAACATGAATTTATTACAATTTAAAAGCCTGCTTTTCTTGTTTTTATTTACAGCTTCTCAAGCTTTGAATGCTCAAAATGTTTACTCAGTTATCAATGAGTGTTTTTCTATGACAATAACTCAAATAACTGACGATCGTTATGAAGAATGCTATGAGGTTACCGTTGTTCCTCTTGGATTGAGTCCGGAAGAATCAGTAGTAGTACATGATGGGATGGGGGTCAGACATGTGATTACTGGTCCATATACATTTACCGTTTGTTATGGTAGGGAAACGTTTAATATTTCTGTTTTGATTGAATGTTATCTTCAAGACCGATTTGGTAATATCGAGTGTCTTGATGGATGCATCATAGTGATTGATCCGGTTTAACCTACTTTCAAGTTTAAATCTGTTTTGGTAGTCGGGATTAAGATTAGTTTATAAAACAGGCTATTTCCCTTCATATAGTATAACAAATTTGCTATACCTGTTAGTTTTATGTCTTATTTGAAAATTCAAAGCGTAAAATCCATTAAGAACTATTTCAATTTAACCATTACCTTCTGAAGCAGGCAGGAGCATCTTAACCAGTTGGAATGGGCTATTACAAAGTTCAAGATAATGTAAAACTGTATCCTTCAATACAGACAATCTTAACATAAAAAACCAACCTAATTTAATAATATAAAACCATCGCCTAAGCTGTAAAATCAAGTATTTATGTTTGCCCTATTTGCTATCACTACATTGTTGATAGGTAGCAATTCTTTGTCTAGGTTGAGGCAGTTTCCCGAACCCGGCCAAGGCACCCATCTTAATAATTATTTAATAACTTATAAAATAAAATTAATATGAACGTTAAATTCATGGCTTTGTCACTATGCCTATTGCTAGTGATTGCATGCACTAAAAGAGAAGACTCAGAACTTGTAAATCAGGATTCTTCAAATTTTATCTCGACAACCAATTCAAAAACTTATGAATATGTTGATGAACTTGTCCTAAATATTGGAGCATCTGATCTTGATGCAATGTTCGTCCATTCAATCGGGTTTACTATGGAAATTATCCAAGGCGAGCTGACGATGAAAAAGGTCAGCGAACTGGAAAACAGGTTCAAATCAATGACCTATGATGGTTTGTTGCAGGAAATTGCTGATTTTGATAATGCAACTGCTGAACAATTGACTTTACTTTTCCCAATGCTAGAACGGTACGATGATGCCGGTAATCGACTGAAATTTTTAAAGTCAAAACTCCAACAAATTGAAGAGACTGCCCCTGTTACTTCCTATCGGGTATTTCTTGAAGGGTATGTTCACTTGATTAAAAAACATTTGAATGAAAACACTGGAGGTTCAAGAGATTGTGTTGAGGATTGTTTAAGTGCCAATCAATATAATTGGGAATGGCTGCAATTTTACAGCATTTACTGCGCTATTCCAGCAAATGACTGCGATCTAATAGTTATGGACCCATTAGCCGTAAATTATGCGAATGATCAATTGCTTTTGTATTGCCATAAATTGTGCAACCCCAAAGATAGCCCGCGATAATTGATGTCTAAAGAACCCTTGCTTCCAAGGAGAACGAGGTGTTGATGATATTTGTTTGTCCTATAAATAACGTGAACTCTGATAAGCGAAAAAGCAAGCCGCTAAATCAGAAGTATACAATTGTAAATTAACTGATTACGAAAAAAAAAACTTATCCAGAGTTCACGTTAAATAGTTAGTAGACTCATCATTAATTTAATTTTAAAATTCTAAAATATGTTTCTTATAAAACAATGCAAAACTCTATTATTCTGTCTTTTCAGTTGTATTGTATTCGTTTCTAATGCTCAAATGGTTCCAATTAGTAGCCACCCTAGCGATCAGGTCGTGTTAGGACCATGTTATATTTTTGCGACTGTTGCCGCACTTGAATCAAATGCCATACAAAATGGAGCTTCTACAGGAACCAACTTCAATGAATGGCAATTTTATAGTAGTTGCGTAATGGGTTCCTTGGGCAGTACTGCACAAGCTATGATTCCAACAACAATAGAACACGTAGGTACGTATGGTGCTTTTAGTAAACCACATCAAAGTCCAAGTTCGATGACTTGCCCAAATCCCAATCAAAACAGTACCGTTACTTGTATTGCAGATTTTAACTGTGCATTGAACGATAGCTGGTGTAAAAACAATCAAATTTACTATTCAACTGGAGATAATGGTTCATGTTTAGACAATGAAGGAAATGGATTTGCATTTACTTCAAATGGAGGAATACCTTATACCATAACTCCTGATCAGAATGGAGATTTATGGAAAAAAAGAACATTTCCTGAAAATTTTATTGTCAATAAACAGGCGTATGCAAGGAATAAACTAAGTAAAGGTATTGGAGTTATTGCTAATTTTTCTGTTTGGGGCCCTGGAGGCGGATCACATAGTATTTTTATTTTTGGAACAGATGGTAATACATGGCACTGGAAAGATAGTTGGCCAAACAGTTCTGGTGTATCCTCAGGAAATCTGCCTTGGGCAAAATTGACTAGTTATTACTGTATTACCGGACAGGTTGTTCTTTCATCTTCAAGTTCTTGTAGTCTTTCGATTAATGGGACACCTAAAGTTAAAGGCAATACAACATTTACCTTGTCTGGTGGCCTAGGCAGTATTAGCTGGGCTGTTGGCAACGACCTTACTATTGTATCCGGACAGGGTACCGCATCAATTGTCGTAGCACCAAATACCTGTAACGTTACAAGTTCATTTATAGAGGCAACTTCTCATAATGGACAATGCACAGAATTATTAAACATAACAACCGTTGATGGTCGGTCTCCTCAACCCAACAAAATAGTTGTTTTGTCTCCACACTGGAGTGTAAATGGGAAAACATGCCCAGATACAGAACTGGAGTTAGAAGCTTTTGTACCTCCATATGCAGGAACACTAACCTATCAATGGAGCATCAGTGGTGCATCTCTACTAAGTGGACAAGGTACTTCATCTGTTGTAGTAAAAACCAATCCCAGTGATTCATATCTATCTTTTAGGGTAAGAACAAGGCGAAATTCATGCCCTAATAGCGGGTGGTATACACTTTCAGGTTATTCATCGTCAAGCAATCCAGGTTGTTCTGGTGGAGGAGGTGGTGGTATTAGGCAAAGCACCAATCATCTTCATTTTGATGAATTTTTTAATCAACATCCAGCAATGAATGCTGCACAAATTGGTATTTATTCCTTATCAGGTCAACAATATTATATGGGCACAATGGATGCAAGAAATCCCTCATTATCAATGAATGAAATTCAGGCTAATGGTGTTGTTGTCATTAGGTTGATAGATCCAGTTAACGGAATTACAAAATCGTTTAAACAATGGATTAAGAATTAACTTGTCCTGCCAACTATGTTTGAAGGTCATTTGTAAATTCTAATCAAATTATTTAATCATTGAACACTGTTTTTTATGGTTCTTGGTATCCAAAAAGGTATCTAAGTTTATTTTGGATGTTGTAAACTGTTGGTAATCATAATCCCTACTTCCAAGTATCTATTTTTTAACAATTAAAACATTTTCCATGAATTTTAAACTAATGACATTATTGCTAGCTTTAGTATTAGCAATTTCATGTACTAAAAACGAAACAACTCCCCTTTCCACTGAAGTAACGAATGACCTTAAGGTCTACAAACAGTTCGAAAATCTAATGCTCAAAGTTGGGAATGAGGATCTGGACGCTATGTTCGTCCATTACCTAGGATTTATAATATTTAGCGAGGAAAAAGCTCCGTTAACTATTAATGATCTTGGGACGTTCGAAAATAGATACAAGGAGGTCACTTATACAGCGTTGCTTCCTCAAATTGCGGTCTATAACGCTGAAACTGCGGCGCAACTAGCTCCTATGTTTGAAAATATAACTCGCTTTTCAGAAGTGGAGGAACGTATCAATTTTCTTGCTCTTCAATTAGAACGCGAAGAAATGAGTTCTGCATTGCATGTACTTCTCGGAGGTTATAACAACCTGTTAAGAAAAATGCCATCGAATTCAACCATAAGTTATCGGGATTGTGAATCATCATGTATTGATAACAACAGAGATATTTGGAGGGGGTTTTATCAACTCTATTGCAACAGGCAAATTATTAATCCTTGCACATTCTTTGACTTTAGTCATCTACCAGCAATAAATTTCGCTAATCGAGAGCTAAGAGCTTGGTGCTCCAGACAATGCAAGGAACCTTGTTTTCAAGTAGTTTGTCCAGCAGGGCAAAAGTGCGTAAATGGTATTTGCAGAGATAACTGTTACCAGATATTCTGTAATCCAGGCTACTATTGCGATGATGGGACCTGCATTAGAGACCCATTTTATGAACAATGCAATTCCGGGACACCTTGCCCTCTAGGTCAACATTGTGTTGAAGGCTTTTGTCAACCCTTTTAAGGAATCAATTGACTAATGTGTAATAAGAGAAAAGGATAAGTTTTTTTATAAAAATGTCATCTCTAAGGGATTAAAGACCGTAAATACGTTTGTTTTTCTATAAAAATATTAAGAAATACAGACCCGAATCTACAGGATTAAACTAGACCCCGAAAAGGAACGTTTACAATCCAATCACTTAGATTCGGGTCAGTATATCTTTAGCAGAATTATAGAACATCATGATTATTCAAAAAACAAACCCTGTAAGGGTGATATAAATATGGCAGACATTACACCGTCCGCTGACGCAACGCCTCATAAAGAATCATCCCACACGCCACAGAAAATAAAAATTTGATTTAAGTAATTTCAGTCTTATCTTGGTTTTTCATTTTTCAGCCCGGCGTATCCCTTACAGCCGGGTCTTTTTTTTGTGTGAATTTGAGGATTTTATTTTGATGATTCTTTGGGATCCATATATAGAATAATTTAGGAGAGATGCGCACTGGATCAGGAGCAGTACAATTATAATCATAGACAATCATCCATTTGATTGGTATGCATGTAGAATACGGAATGCGATATCACAAAGAGCAAAAAGGGTATGAACCCACAAGGGTTCGGAACCTTTTTGCACTTAGTGTCCCTAACCGCTCCAATCCCAGTGATACTGCCATATCCAGAGGAGCTGAAGACGATCGGAGTCATATACATAAGGTGAGGTTTGAGCGTGGATTGCTACAAAAGGAAGTGGCTGATCTGGTCGGTGTTAATGTGGCGACTATTGTGAATTGGGAGAAAAATCATACTCAGCCACCGGTAATGTTGTTACCAAAAATCATTGATTTCCTGGGATATGATCCTGTTGATGAAATCATTGATAACTCATTGGGTAGTAAAATAAAACAATACCGAATGCAACATGGTTTGAGCATTAAGAAGATGGCGAAACTGATTCCTTGTGATGAAAGTACCATCTCTAGATTAGAACAGGGCAAAGGATGGTTTTATGAGGAGACATTAAGCAAAATTAACGAGTTTTTCACTGCTAATACTTCACAACTTTAAACACTTCATTCAATCCATCTACATTTACCTTCACTAAATAGAGACCGCCAACACTACTATTTATCTTTATAGGAATGCCGGAGACACCTTCATATTCTTGAGTTTTTATAACTCGACCAGTAACATCAGTAACTGTTAGTTCTACTTGACTGTATTCTTTCCTTAAATCAATATAAAATTGACCGTTATTGGGATTTGGATATAAGATAAATTTAGGTGTAGAAGTAACATCTTCCACATCTACAGTTATAGGAATATCATAGTGAATTTTATGTTGAGCAGTATTCGTAATAATCGGGGCATTAAAATCAAAATAAATCCCAGCGGAGTTAGTGATCTGAGTACCATCTGGCAGGTCAGGCAGTTGATCCACGGTAAACAACACAAAGCCATGACTTAGCGGCTCATTGACATTACTATCTGGAAGCATAATGTCGTTGAATGTCCACTCTAAAACTCGTTGACCGTACATTCTAAAGTTGTACGAATGACTAGATACGCCTGACCGAATCGAGAAGATATCTAAATCTGTATCCAGTGTATCACGGATCACAACAGTAAATGCCGTATCCGTTCCTGTGTTTTGAAAGCGAATGCGATATTGTAATTGCTGGTTGGCATTAATGAAGTGATCTGATGTGACACCGATGGGATAGCCTGTTTTGTCGTTGGGGTCGTAGCTGGCTCTTGTCTCGTCACAGTAGATGTCAACAAAAGGATCGGCATCATTTTGTGGGAATTGATTAATTTGTGTTGGTATAGTTAATCCCCCACAATTCTCAACTGTTGCATTGGGATTAGAATTGCCAGGATGATTAGGATGTTGAGCTACACTTAAATACCAGGATTCTCCATTTGCAGGAAAAGCAAAAGAAGCAGTTTGTTGACCATTTAGTTTAAAGGAATCAATCAAATGTAATAGATTGTTTTGATAAATGATTACAGGGTGATAGCAAGTCATATTTCCCGTTCCAGTATTTGTGATAACAAAATAAACAGTATCATTTTGACAGGATTTATCTACTTTGAGGCTTGATTGATCCCAATTACCCAAACATGGTTGAACAAGTGTAGGAAATGGTTGCGGAATACTATCTAATGAACAAGAAATAAATTTTACCAAATTGGACCTAACCTATCTGAAAATCAACCAGTATTGTTATCTAACAACGAAGGTAATGATGGATATATCATTAGTTATACTCCTGACTTCATTAAACATGTAGATGATAACACTGAGTTGTTTAGGCATGCATTTGAACGTGCTGTAGATACATGGTGTATGACTACGGGATTAAACTACATTGTCGATGACAAAGCTCAAAATTATGATATTTTAGTTGATTATGCACCATACAATACAAATGATGAGATACCAGGCGTTACAGTATTTACTTCATTTCATGATTCTGATTGTGCAATAGAAATAAATAACGGTAGTACTGTCCCACCTGAAACACATGAAGTGGACTTTATTGATAAAGTAAAAATTACATTTAACTCTAATATTCCTAGTGGAAAATGGGACGCATCTACGTTGATTACTCCACCACTTATATTTTCGGTTGAACAAATAGCTCTCCATGAACTCGGGCATGCACATGGTTTATTACATACAAATCATGATAATGAAATCATGTATTTCTTTCCTAGTGTATTCAATATCACGCAGGAAGCAGAAGATGCCAGTAACTATATTCAAGATCATAGCTTAAATCATAGTTGTCAAGGTGGCCCTTATGCACGCAGTAATTGTGCAAATGGGACAGTAGATCTAGAAAACAACATTACCATAAATAGTATTGTTAAAAATGGAAAAATTCATGTTTTCTCAAAATATTTAAACTACTTTAAGCAAATTAACTTGTATCAGATAGATGGCAAATTGATAAATTCCTACACTAACAATAAAACTTCAACTGAAATTACCATTCCAGCACCTAGAGAAAATGGAATTTACGTTATAAGTTATATTAGCGCCGTAGGTATTGTTTCTGATAAATTATTAATTACAAATTAAAAACATGAAGAGCATATATCTATTGACTTTGCTTTGTATTTGTTTCGGTTGTAAATCACAGGAAATTACTTTAGTTGAAGCTGTTCCTGGTAATCAACAAGAGCCTGGGAGTGCTATTTTTCATATACTAAAATAGACATTAAAGGAGAGCCAGAAGACCCATTTGTTTTAGAAATTGTCCCCCCAAGATTCTTAGAAGTTAAGGCTCAAATAGAGCCTAATGAATTAGAGAAATATAAAGTTGATCAGGATAGTTATCATTTTCGTATATCTCAACCTCATTATAAATATATCTATAGGGACCAGAATGATCTAGTATATCTTATTCAAAATAAGTCCCCAATCGGTTACATTTTTTGCTTTATAGAAGTTCCACCCACTTCAATTACAATCTCTAAAGACGAATTAGATAAAAGAGAATATGTAATCAGCCAGATTCAAGTTCTCGATGAAGCTAAAATCGTTAAGAAATATGTAAAAACTAAGCCGAGGGAGCTAAAAGAAAATCAACTATACTTTCCTTCAGGAAGATGGTCTGAGTTAAGGGTAGCTAATTACGCTGCTCATTGAAAATAGTTGTTAGTTAATGTATATTTGTCTACTATATAGCTATCATTTTTAAATAAACATACTTGATACAAATATCTCAAAGATCAGTTACTGTATTATTTTAGCTTATTTAGAAAAGCTCAAGCCTAATCGGACATCCAGTTTCATTTAATCTATTTTGTCTGTCGAATATTACCAAACTTCTTAAGAATATATAGCAAAAGATTTATTTTTATTGAAATGCTTTGGTAGCTAAATTCTGACTTACATCAAGCTTCTAATCCGATTACTGAAAAAAGCTGATTCGTTGTATAAATAATGCATTTGAAGTTATATTTCGTATCGAACGATTGTTAAAATAAATGTCGATTATCAATTAATCTTGTAGGCTTATAATATAGAAAGCTATATAAGCGCCAGTATTCACAATCTGATAGATCTTTGTCATAATAAAACTGGTAATTTCTCTCTTGATGTTTGGGGTCACATTTTGAAAATCATCCACCCCACCCCTCCCGATCCAAACTCCGATACTGTATCGCCTCCGCCAAATGCTCCGTCTGTATGTCAACACTCCCACCCAAATCAGCAATCGTCCGTGCCACTTTCAAAATCCGATCATACGCACGAGCACTCAACTGCAACTTCTCCATCGCCGTCTTCAACAACGCCGCGCCTGCAGGACTCAGCACACAGACATCACGCACCATCCGCCCAGGCATTTGCGCATTACAGTAAACAGTCTTGAGTTTCGTGTACCGCTCATGCTGTACCACCCGTGCACCCACAACCCGCTTCGAGATATCAGCACTCGTCTCTGATTGGTGGTCTTCTGTCAACTCATCATAAGAAATTGGGGTCACCTCCACATGTAAGTCAATACGGTCTAGCAGTGGTCCTGATATCTTACTGAGATACCGCTTGACGACGCCAGGAGCGCAGACACATTCTCGTGAGGGGTGGTTGAAGAAGCCTTACGGACATGGGTGCATCCTTACAACCGCCCAAGAAAAGTAAGCAAAACAAGCAATTCCTCCCAACCCACAACTAAACCGTCCGCTGGCGCAGCGCCTCATAAAGAATCATCCCACAAGCCACAGAAACATTGTAGGAATTCGTTTTACCCATCATCGGAATAAGGAATTTCTGGGTGGCTTTGCGTAATATCTGAGGCGTAATCCCTTCTCCTTCTGCACCAACCACAACAGCAGTAGGCAAAGAGAAGTCAACGGCTTTCAAGGAGACAGTACCGTCTAGTGAGCTGGCCACCACTTGAAACCCAGACATAATCAAATAGTCAACAGCAGCACTGATACTCGTCTCCCGACAAACAGGGATATAAGACAGCGCGCCTGCTGAGGTTTTCATGGCATCTGCATTCACAAGTGCACTTCCCTTTGCAGGAACAACGATGGCATGCGCACCAGCACCTTCAGCAGTTCGCGCGATGGCGCCAAAATTGCGAACATCCGTAACACCATCTAGCACTACAACCAAAGGCGGTTCGTCTTTTTCGTACAACATCGGCAACATGTCCTCTAGCTTATAGTAGGGAATCAACGAAAGAAAAGCGATGACCCCTTGGTGGTTTTTCCCCTTGGCAAATTTTTCGATGCGTTCCTTAGGAATATACTGCAATTGCACATTGTATTCCTTGCAGAGCTTTCTGATTTCCCGCTCAAAATCTCCAGTAATTCCACGTTGGAAGGCCACTTTGTCAATCGTTTGACCAGATTTGATCGCATCAATCACGGGATGTTTTCCGAAGATCAGTTGGTTTTTATTTCCTTGCTTCATTTTAGTTCGATTTGGAGCCCGTCATAAGCTAGTTGGATGTGATCCGGCAATTCCCGATTAATATCCTCATGAAGGCCCAGCAAATGGCTGCAGTGCGTAAAATAAGCCCTTTCCGGTTGCAATTCGGAGACCCACTCAACGGCTTCTTCCAAGTGGAGATGAGACAAGTGTTCCTTGATACGCAAGGCATTGAGCACCAGCACTTTTGTCCCTTTTATCTTTTCCTTTTCCTCGTCAGTAATCGTTTTAGCGTCAGTGATGTAGGTGAAGTCGTTGACACGGAATCCCAATACTGGCATTTTATGATGCATCACTTCAATAGGCATAAAGGTCGTCGCTCCAATACTGAAGTCCGCTGCTTTAGAAATGGTATGCAATTCGATCTTAGGAATTCCAGGGTAGGGATTGGGTTCAAAAATGTATTTATAAACCCGCTTCAAAGCCTTTTGTACGCGTTCCGTAGCATACACTGGAATGTCTTTTTTGTGCCTAAAATTGAACGGCCGCACATCATCCAACCCACTAATATGATCCATATGCTCGTGCGTCATTAACACCGCCTCAACGTCTGTAATCTGTAGTTGCAAGAGTTGCTGCCTGAAATCTGGCCCCGTATCTACTATAAAATTTTTACCCTGATCTTCTATTAGGATAGAACAACGCAATCGGTTGTCTTTCGGGTTGGAAGAGGCACAAACAGCACACGCACACCCAACAACAGGCATCCCTTGAGATGTTCCAGTTCCTAAGAAGGTAATTTTCATCTACCGAAAGTATATAAAAAAAAGGAATTTTGAATTAGTAATGCCCAATTATTGCCATAAAGACATTCTTCCAAGGCAAGTAGTTTAATCATTTGGGGCCTGCTCTCCATTTCAGGACATGGAAAACCATTGCCCTTACATTTCGCGCCGCGTCGTCCGGCACTCTTAGGTAGAAGACAATTTATAAATTGTCTTCTACCTATTCAAACAACGCCTACCACCGCTAGTCCACCCCCTAGCGCAGCGGAGGGGAGGACTCGAAAATTAGACTTTCTGAACGCATTTCAAGTTGAAATAAATTAATAGTATTGTGATTTAAGGCTACTGCGACCCATAATAGGGTCGGCCTACCTTTCGTTGTGCCGCAGGCAGGCAGGCCTCTCCTTGATTTACTTGTACAAAAAACTTTTAGTGTTCGTGTTTAGTGGTTTGAGTTGTCTTAGATAGACAAAATAATATCGTCTGATCAAACTTTTTTAAGTTAAAACCGTACCATATAATCAAAAATAAGAACAGATTAATTACTTTCACACTTCTAATGATCAAAAATATAATCCTATGAATTATCACTTGTACTCAAGAAAGAAAAGAAAACTAAAACGCCTGCTGAAACAACTGAATGTAACAGATAGGAAAACGATGCAGTTCAAGAAATTGATCTTGAAAATAAACAAGATTTCAAATGACTTAAAACGAACCTTATCCTTGCCAGAATTGCGCAAAGTGCTTGGTCCGGCTGCTATTTTTCTAGGACTTTCACTTTCAAATGTCAATGCGCAACAATTTCAAGCGCCTGTCTCCAACCCTTTTGGAACAGGAATCCCCACGTCCGCTTTTAATATGCCTGCCCTTACAGATTTGGATGGTGACGGTGATTTTGATATGTTAACTGGCTTATATGGTGGTGTCCTTGTATATCAGCGAAACTCTGGAACGGCAAGTGCTCCATTATTCGATCCACCTCAGGTAAATCCATTTGGATTAACAAGTACTTATGAATTGGCATTCCCAGAATTTGCCGATCTTGACAATGATGGTGATATGGATTTGATGGTAGGGGAATATTATGGTGCCTTTCAGTATTACGAGAATATTGGCTCGGCAGCAGTTCCAATGTTTGCGGCCCCAATACAGAATCCATTTGGGTTGAGTTCTACTTATTATATTAATGATCCCAATTTTGTAGATTTGGATGGAGACGGTGACCTGGATATTTTATCAACTGAATATTATGGTCAGTTTCAATTTTTTGAGAATATCGGCTCTGCTACTGCACCTCAGTTTGGCGCACCTTTTACAAATCCCTTTGGCATTACACTACCACCCAACTCCTATTATTCTTTCTGTGATATTGGGGATTTTGACAATGATGGTGATTTTGATATTCTTTCCAGTGACTATGGAATCTTTAATTACTACGAAAATACAGGAACTGCAGCATTTCCTCAATTTGCTACACCTGCAATCAATCCATTTAATTTGATTCCTCCCTCATCTGGTAATTTTGGTTTTCCGGAATCTGCCGATCTTGACAATGATGGGGATCTAGATATTGTATTAGGAACTTTTGATAACTATGGAGCTGGAGTTGATTATTATGAAAACCTAGCCTTCCCTATTGGTATTGACAATGATGGTGACGGATTTCCCAATACCACTGATTGTAATGACGCAGACGCCACCGTTTATCCTGGCGCTACTGAAATCTGTGATGGCAAGGACAATAACTGTGATGGAATGGTAGATGAGGGGTTTCCAAGTATAAAATACTATGAAGATCTCGACGGTGATGGTTATGGCAATCCCAACAATTTTATTGGTACTTGCTCAACTGTCCCGCCAGCTGGTTATGTGGCATTGGGTACAGACTGTGATGACTATGATTCAACAATCAACCCTGGCGCTATTGAAGTTTGTGATGGTATAGATAACAACTGTGATGGTGATATTGATGAAGGGGTATCTTTTACCTATTATCTGGATAGTGATAATGATACTTTCGGTGACCCAGCCTTCCCAATTGTAAGTTGTAGTGTTACGCCTCCAGGCGCTTATGTGTCCAATTCTGATGATTGTGACGACAGCAACCCAAATATCAATCCGAATGCCACCGATATACCCAATAACGGTATTGACGAAGACTGTGATGGAATGGATGCAACAACCACTGCAAACGAAAATCAGGCAAGAGAGATGGGACTTAAAGTCTTTCCGAATCCCACTGCTTCCCAATTAACAGTCACCGCACAAACAGACGAAGAAATGACAGTATCCATCTTCGACCAAACAGGAAAACTGGTCGTTGCGGAGCAGCACGTCTCACTCAAAAACGGCTATTCGTTTGCTGTAGACGGTTTTGCAGTTGGTGTATATCTGATTAAATTACAAGACAGCAATGGAAACACTGGAACCAAACGCTTCACTGTGATTCGGGAATAGTTATGTCTGGGTAAAGAGTTGATTGAGGATGTTGCAACATACTGCGACCCATAACAGGGTCGATTCTCATACTTGTTACTTTTGCTAACATACTGTGACCCATAACAGGGTCAATTTACGTGCTTGATTGCTTTTGCGAACATACTGTGACCATGATGTGGTCACCGCCGCTCTATAACCAATTGTTGCGTGTTTATTGCTAACAGCAGCAGCATGCTTTAACAACAATAAAGTATATGTACGCTGCATGACCACATCGTGAAATTACCCCAACGGGGTTACAAATCAGCCTAGGGCATCGCCCTAGGTCAAAATGATGAAAAAGATCAAAGCCCTACAAGGGCGTAACATTCTCATAGTTTTCTTACTTCTAGTCAGTTAACTATAGATGTTACGCCCTTACAGAGGCTCAAGGCACTTGTATTGGTCTATTCCTGAAAAAGGTTGACACAAAATTTTCAAAATTGTGACAAATCAAGACAGTTATTTTTACTCATCAGAGTTTAAGCAAAAAGTAATACAAGAGATTATAAGCGGACAACGAACTGTTCGTGAAGCGATGAAGCATTATAAGATCGTTACAAGAAGCTAATTCACAATGTCGGTTAAAATATTTAATCCATAATGTGGGTTTAAACAATTATTTAGTCCCTTGGTTATTAATGTAGCTAAGGAGCTAATCTGTTTTAAATAAGTAGCTTAACAACCATTAAGGAATAGTTTTTGGTAGAAATCCATGCATTTTCTTTCAATTTTGACAAAAAATGCTGAAATTAGTTACAAATGTAAAATCTGACCAAAATGGAAGATGTACCTAGGATAGAAACAATACGAGGCTTATTAGAAAACAGTGGCAATCAATGTGCCTTTCCTGGATGCAGTCATCCCGTGCTTAATCATAGAAATCAGTTTATTGCAAAATTGTCTTATTTGGATACCCGTCCGGTAAAAGGGATTGATCGCAATAGATGTGAAAATATCATGTTCTTATGCTATCGACATCATGTGGAAACTCAGGATTCGATTAGTTACCCCTTAGAAATTTTACAGTCCATCAAGGCAAATCATGAAAGCTCAGCACTAGTCGAAAACAATTCCAGATTTCGTTTAAATACCATAACCACTATTCAGGATAGTGTTCAAGATCTTGATAGTGAGGAAGAACAAAGAGAATTGCTCGATGCTGCAGTGACTACCAATGAATCCATCACCATCCCTCCTTTGAGCTCTTTCGCAAAGAAAGTTGAAGAAGAAAATACGAATACAGACAACTTGGAAGACGAGGATGCCATTGCCTACTTCGAAGAAGAATCGTCCAAAGCAATCGACGAATTAGCCGAGTCTTTTGAACAGGAGAGTGGTGATTTCGATATTATTCGAGTGCCTGGAAATATCCCTTCTTTTCGTAGAAGTGATGTGAAAGACCAACCTAGTAAAATTGGACGAATTACCTTTAAAAATTCTGATAGTAAACGGATTCAATTACAACTAAAACAGTTGAAAACTCAAGTCAAAGAATTATTTGGAATGCTTGATACGCTTAAGAAAAGCGACAATGAGCTCAACAAAGAGCTTAAGACTATGGTAGCATCACTTGACATACTTGGTATCTTCCATCATCGATTTAGCAAATTACCGTTTAAAAGAAATCCATTCATTAATCGTAATCATCAGAAAGTACATGCACGCATTCCAAAGTTAAGAAACGCAGTGGATGGCTTAATAAGAACAATGGAGAATATTGCAGGTGGTAAAGAAGAAGCTGCTGTTCAAAATATAAAAGAGGAAGAAGTGCCTCAAGATGATCGTTCTACTACCAGAATATTAATCAAGTCTATTCGATACGCGGACCAAATCGCAAATTAATTCACTTTATGAACATCTATTATCACTCAGACTATAACATTAGCCTGGGATTTTTGGATCGCTTTCACCCTTTTGATGGTAGTAAGTTTGGAAAGGTATACAAGGAAATCAAAGGACTAAAAGACATCACAATAAAGTCGCCTAAACAACCAATATCCGAAGCCATAATCAACGAGTTTGCAGACGACCAACTAAGAAAACAGTTGACTGAAAAGAAATATATTCTAAAAGCATTAGAAGTACCTCAAATGTCTTTTCTTCCTCATTTCGTAATCAAGAGTCAGATCTTAAAACCAATGCGCCTTGCGGTTGCCGGTACGCTAGCTGCAGCGCGTGATGCGCTAGAAGGAACAAATTGCTGGAACATGGGAGGAGGATATCACCATGCCAGTCCTCACGAGTCTGAAGGCTTTTGTATTTATAACGATATTGGTATCACCCTCCAACAGTTACACAAGGAAGGCGCAGCAACACAAGCCGACCGTTTTATAATTATAGATATTGATGCGCATCATGGCAACGGCAATTCCCGTACATTTGGTGATGACCCTCATGTCGATTTGTTCGATATTTACAACAATCAAGTCTATCCACAAACCCCATCTACTAAGAGCAAAGTCGATATTAATATTCCACTACAATCAGGCACAAAAGGCGCGACCTATTTAAAGGAATTAGATGCAGGGCTCGCAAAGATTACTGCGGGTTATCGCATTGCATTTGTAGTAGCAGGCACTGATGTCATCAATATTGATCCCCTAGGAGCATTAGGACTAACCATTGATGACTGTATTGCCCGTGATGTGATGGTCATTGAACGGTTGACGAACCTTGGCATCCCTTTCGTATTTACTGGCGGTGGTGGCTACTCAGAAGGCAGTGCGAAGTGCATTGCTGGAAGTTTAAAGCAAGTGTATCAATGCTAATTTCGTTCGTCGCGAGACTGCAATCATAAACAATAAGGAACAAACAAAGCAAAATAGTCACATCAATTTACAGAGAATATCAAAGTAAGCCCAATCCACATAAAAAATAAACATGTACAATAAAGCACGTGACCCGCAATACTTTAATGAGCTCAGCAAGGGATATTTTCCTGAATTACTAGGAATAAAAATCACTCACGTAGAAGAAGGAAAAATGACTGCAGAAATGGCTGTCAAAAAAGAATACTTTGCGCCAAATGGTTATTTACATGCGGGAAGTATTGTCACCTTTGCAGATACAATAGCAGGATACGCTACCTTGACCCACTTACCATCAAAAGCAAAGTCATTTACAACCCTAGAATTGAAAAGTAATTTCATAGGTGCAATAAGAGAAGGAAAATTGCACTGCGAGTGTTTTGCTGAGCATTCAGGAAGGACCACACAAGTATGGCGCGTTATCGTGAGTGATATGACAATCCAGAAAAAAGTTGCCCTATTTTCCTGTACACAGTTAGTTCTTTATTGAAATTTAGTCTTCGCGTCAATAATTAATCACTAAACATTGAGTCTACTCCGAAAAGTACTATTTTGGTCAAAATCGAGGCTGAAAGAATTTTAGAGCCGCAGTTAACTCTTGTTAATAGCGCTACATTCTGTAAGTAAAAGATAGAGCGAGGACTTCAAGATTCTTCAAAACGATGTGGTCCGACATTTCGGGTTTGGACAAAAGAGACTTTTCGGAGTGCACTCAACATTAATCATTAATCTCCTGCTCCTCTTGTTTATTGATTCGTTCCAACTCTTTATCAATGTAGTATAAACTTTGAGCTCCAGTACCAATCAGATTGATTTTGTCGAGGATGGTTCTCATAAGTGCTTCCTCTTCGCGCTGTTCTTCAACATACCACTGCAGGAAATTTAAAGTGGCGTGATCTTTTTCTTCATAACACAATGCTACGATTTTATTGATGGAAGCGGTCACTCTTTGCTCTTGTTTATAAACCGCTTCAAACAGTTGCTGCACTGATTTATAATCAATTTGAGGTTGCTGGATCGCTGGTGTAATAGCTTTCCCATCTACCTCATTGATATAATGAAAGATTTTCATCATATGCTCCCGTTCTTCGTCAGATTGGCGATAGAGAAATTTCGCACATCCATCCATTGCTTCATTTTCACACCATCCAGCCATCGCCAGATAAGTGAAGGAGGAATAACCTTCTAATCCAATTTGTTTATTTAAAGCCGCTTCAATTTTTTTCGATTGCATATTTTTAATTTTCTTACTGATAGTAACACAAATCACTACTCAAGGTTTAAATATAATAAATATTATTTATAACAGAGTACACAAAACATTAAGGTAGCATTTGCCCTGTCATATCGATCTGTATTATTAACCTCTAACCCGGTTGATCAGTATTTCTAAGATATTGTCGATTTAATCCCAATTGTATTTTTTTTGTAAAATCAATATTTTCTTTCTTATAATGGATAAACTGGAATCATAATTGTTGTCAGTAAGATACCTCATACTTATTGTAAAACATATTAAACAATTTCCAATGAAACAGTATCTCGTATTTCTGTTAATCCCAATTTTTATTATTTCTAGTTGTCGTAAGGCAGAGCAACCTAATGATCCCCTGGAACCCAATTGGTCGTTTGAATTTATTGATGTAGAGCTCGGTGCGTCTAAAGAGATCGCGCTTTATTCTGGGAGAAAAAGTCATGGTACTGGTGGTGCTGATGTTCCAACTTGGTTTGGCACAATTGATTTACCTTCAAATGGTATTTTGAATACTACTGTCTCTGGATTTTCCTCCTCCCCTTACCTTGAAATCGCTATGTGCGGTGAAGCTGTTGCTGAGATGGGGGCTTACATCTCTGTTTTTAGTCATCATGTCGATTTTGTAGGGGATGTAGGCACTATCCATTCAACTATTATTCCTAGAGACTCCTTAAATGTGACAAGTGCTAGCGTTATGCTAAGTACGCCTACCGATGGTGATTTGTCATTGAACGAAACCTCAGGACTTTGGTTTCACGATGCGAGCGGCCTTCCAACCTTAAATCTTCCAATTCTTGGCGGATTTAGATATGAAGTCTGGATCGAACAAGGCGGAAAGCAATTGAAAATTTCCGATTTTCGAGTTCAAACACCTACCACATTTGATTGCACATATTGTGATGCAATAGCACCAGGTTACAACGTTCCTGGAATGGACCTTCTAGTGGCTCCACCTAACTATTCTGGAGATTTACCATTACCAATTACCGATTTATCCGGGGCCAAGATCTCAATCGTTTTAGCGCCTGACGATATAACTTTTCGTAATAACTGTGAGCATGTCATTTTAGAAGGGGAAATCCCGCAAAATGCAATGCCTAATACACCTTATCAGCTAACTGTTACAACTGAGAATTTCTTTCCGAATGGAACGGTTATCCGACGAGAAATTTAGTCTGATTTAAGAATAATTATTTGGGGTCGCCCCAGTATATGCAATGGTAATCAAAAAATTACCATTGCATATACTGCGTCAGGCCTGCCTGCTCCGCTTAGGAAGGCAGGCCTTCCAGTCTGTAAAAAAAACTCCTTTGCTCCTAAGGTAGGAGTAGGAGAATGTTTTTCTACAACTAATTCTAAAGACGTTCATTTTAGTTTTTTTATAGACTGCTTCCAGCACCTCTCTCTCAAGTAGCGTTGCATTCAATGCGCCTCTACTTTCGTTCAAACATCACTTCCTGTCCTTCGCCCGCCCCCTTTCTTACTTTGACTAGGAGCAATGGCATCTGGATTTAGTGTGCCAGACCCTAATTACTCCTTAGTCGATACTGAAATAAGCTATAGCGCGCATCGCGTGAGTGATAGACAGCAGGCGCGACGATAGGAGCGAGACCTTAGTCCGAACGATTAGTGAGCTGCGAAATAGCACGACCCTCCAAGCAGGTGGTATTGGGTACAATACTGCCGGAATGGAGGGGCACGCCATAAATATCCTCTTGCTAAGGCACCTTTGATTAACGTAGTTCTGAAAAATAAAACATTGTTTTAACCTGAGTTTTAATATTCAGTAGACAAGAGTTTCAAACCCAAGAGAATAGAATTTAGTAACTCAATCTCAGAAATAAATCACTGTATTGATCACTATCAATCAAATTTATTTGATAATTATTGTAAATTGGCGATAATCTAAGCTTTAAAGGCTGAAATTGAATGTCTACATACACAATCATAATACTAATCATTCTTGGGTTCATAGTGGTCGTTGCAGCACTGTTGTCACTTTTTTTGCCAGGTTATTGGAAAACAGAATCCGTCATTATGATTACTGCAACACGTAAAATGCTCTTTCAACAACTCAATAGAAGCAAGAATTGGGAAAATTGGTTGAATATGAGTCCAAAATTTAATGAGGGAGCCACAATAGAAATAGGAAAAACAGAAGAAGGTGCGGGGGCAATTCAACAATGGAAAAGCCCAGAGATGGAAGGCACCATTACAATAAAACACAGCCAACCAGAAGACTACATTGAATATCTAATGAACTTTGACAATCAACCATTTCATGTACATTCGACCATCACTGTCAATGAAGTCAACAAACAGTATAAAGTGATTTGGGTCTCTAAATTACAAATAAAACAATTGAACCCTTTTGCACGACTTAAGGGAGCAGCACTCAAAATGCTGGTAAAAGACATTCAAGAGAAGAGCCTCATCCAATTGAAGGAATATCTGGAAAACTATTAATAAAATCAGGTTTTAGATTAAAAATTTAAAAGCTGTTACTGGCAGGTTACAACCCCTTTTGTGGCATGCTTTTTGTCCATGTCTAAGTACCCAGTTAATCTAATTAAAGAACTTTGTAGCTTATGCCCAACTTGACTAAACATCTTCTATATTCCCTACTATTAGTGATGTTCACGTTTGTAGTTTCTTGTAAAAAGACTGAACTACCTGACACTAGTAAATTTTCAATTGAAGATACTGTCAATTTAGGTGAAAACATCAAACTTGCAATTACTTCAAGACCCGCCGACTTTAGTATTGTAGATCCAAAACGATATGCTCAGGCCTATCAATTTATAGATAACACATTAGCTGAAATTCTGAATACTAATGAAATTACCTATTCTAATGAATATCCTTGGAATGTTACGCTTATTCAGGATGACTCCGTTTCGACTTCCTTTGTTCTTCCAGGTGGATATGTTTTCATAACCACTGGTTTGCTGAAGTCATACATCAACAGTAAATCTGAATATTTTAGTGTCATTGCCCATGAAATGGTATATGCAGACAACGGATTTATATTGGATTTGCTAGAAACCGTATACAGTCCTTCTTCTTTATTAGACATCTCCTTAGGTAATAACCCTCAAGCTGCTTCCGAAATTGCAGATTTTCTGATGATGACTCCTCATAGTGAAAGTGCTATTTTTGACGCTGATAAAAAGACCTGTAATATTGTTTGTGCTTCCAGTTACAATGCAAACACTTTCTCTGATTTTATGGGCCGATTATTCAATGGTAACGTAATGATTGGTTGGACGTTGTTGCACCCAGATACTGGATTTAGAATACCAAATGTCAATGGTACTTTGAGTCAATTAGGTTGTGATGATGGAACTGAAGATATAGCGATTTACGAAAGTTTCGTCTCAACTTTGCCTTAAGGCTTATAGCTTAACGCTCGTCGATATTTTTCAACTGCACGAATCGAACAAGTTTACAAATGCACGTAGTAGTGTTGTCTTGCCTTCCTGCGGTCAGCAGGCAGGCCCTATTTGTAAGTCGTTAGAAAATCGATTCACCATTTAAATCAGTTGTGAGCACATCACTCATATAATCAAAGAAAGGACGCATGGCCTTGTAGCCTGTTACCATTTCATCAGTAAAGTCCTTTGCCAGCACTTGCTTATCCGTAAAATTGTGGACAACAATAAACTGTTTTTTACGAATGAGGTCGATGGCTGAATGCGTGATGTCAAATCCCCTTGGAGCCGTTTTAACGCCTTCACCCTGCAGTTCCCCAAAGCATTTTTGAAACGTTGGAGCTGCAATGATTTTACGGATATAGCTGTCATCCATTTCAAACTCTTTTCTGATCCGTTTTAAGTCGTCAGAGTTAGGGTTCCAGAAGCCTCCCGCTATAAAAGAATTGCCTGGCTGAATATGGTAAAAGTAACCACCACGTAGTAGTTTGGTGTCTCTTTTCATCCCACCTGCCCAATGAATTTTGTAGGGCGTCTTGTTTTTCGAAAATCGAGTGTCACGATATATCCGATAAAGGCTTTGTTTAGGGGTCATTGGTACCAATTGGTCATGATTTGACATTTTGGACAACAGCAACTTCGCAAACTCCTGTATGTTTTCGAATGATCGTTCATATCGATCTTTATGATCTTTAAACCATTCGCGATAATTATTTTTTTCTAAGTCTTTAAGAAATTTAAAATCCTCCTTTGAAATTTTACCTTGCATATCTTATTTTACCGTTCCTTATTCAATTTTTATAACTTTTCTAGCATTAAACATTCGTTGTCCAGACTGTAACTGAATGAAATACACTCCTGGAGTTAATTGTTTCCCAAAAGAAATTTCTCCTTGTGTATCCGCTAGAAGCAACTCCTCTTCTAATTGTCCTAATGCATTATAAACGCCAATTGTCATTGGTTCTTTGTTAGCTACCAAATCATATTGCAAAGTGAATTGATTCGTAGTAGGGTTAGGGTAAACATTCATTGAGATCCCAACACTTTCTATATCACTAACATTAGACAGCAAATCCGTCACTTCAAAAATGTCAACTCCCGCTTCCGTAGCATTTCCGGTTGAATAGTCTTCTGTTTCAAAGATGATTTTCATTGTAGCGGTTGGTGTTATGAAATCCGCAATCCGAAACATAGAAATTCCTCTCCAGTTTTGTGTAGCAAATATAGCATAATTAATTTCTTCGATCAATACCTGATTGGTACCATCATCCAAATACACTTTCAGTCGATTAGTAGTGTTGCCGCCTTGCTGTGTGGCACTGAAAAACCATGGCCGATAAGAGACTGCAGGATCACCAAAGGTCGCATCAAATTCAGGCGATGTCAAAGTCGTGATTCCCTGTACTCGACCTAACCCAACATCTCCATTGTTACCCGTTACATAGCACTTAGTACCGATGTCGTTCTGATCATCTAACGCTGGAGTCAGATTAAGTCCATAAAGCGTAATTCCTATTGGCGTTCCTCGTTCCCATTGACCAGTAGTCGCATTTCCAGAAACAGTCCAACCCAAATCCAAGGCGAAGTCATCCATATAACCATCCTCCAGTTCTATGGTAACGGTGGTGTTGTTTGGGTCGAAAGTAGTAGCAGGAACCAGCTTTGTTCTGAATCCCCATTTCCCACCAAACACATCGTAACTCCCAATCACTAATTGCGGAATGACGAAGTTACCAGAAGCATCAGCCGTCGCATTTTCTGTTAAACCATTGCCAACAAACTCAACAAGCGCTCCAGGTATTGGATTACCGTTATCAGCCCTAACAACCTGACCAGTCAATTGGATAGATGGTAATTTCACCAAAGCAACGTCCTGTGTTACAATTTGTCCCGCAACCAATGAAACGGCAACCGTCTGAGGGGCATACCCTGGACTCGAATAAGTGATGTCGAAAGTCCCGCTTGTTCCATAGCCAGTTTTGTAATCTCCTGCCATATCAGCTGAAGCCGTTACGGGTTCTGTATCGAATGAGATACCAGCACCATCAAGTGGATTCCCTGTATTACTGTCTGTGATATTGCCATCCAGATAACACGCTCGCTGATAAGTAGCGGATAACACGTATAATCCAGTATTAATATCGCTACCCAAGATTAATCCAGAAGGTAAGAACGGATAAGCGCCCCAACAACCGTTAAAACCACCACTTGGACCACCATAAGTGTCGTACTGTCCAGCCTGCACCATCCAATCTGGCATCGTTGCATCAATAATTACAACTCCGTCTGTGTAGTAGGAAACAACCTGAAAATCGCCTTTGGTGTGCGTGTTATGTGGAATAACTCCAAGACCAACAGATGATGGTGGTCTGAATTCATCTAGTTTTTTAATATCACTAAGGTCAGAAACATCATAGGATGCAACTGGAGCATTGCCTTGTTCGTCAGTTGTGAATAGTGTATTCCCGTCTTCAGATAGCCAAGCGTTATGCGTAAAGGTGAAAGGCGTCGTTTGGGTCGCCAATTCGACTGGATTTGTTTTGTCCGATATATCTACTACTGAAAAATAACCATTGTTGATGTCAGAAGACCACATGGTATCTCCTCTGACAAATACATCATGTGAATACCTTGCTGGCCCAGAACCCAAAACTGTTGGTATTCCATTTGCTGTTTTCATGTCAAGAAAAACCATCCCACCATTATTGAGATTACTTCCAGCTAAGTACCCAATGCCGTTCTCATCGATGTAGATGTTGTGCGATTGTTGAAGCGTGCTTGTAATGCCATTGATAGAAATTGCTGGTTTCCACAAGGTATAACTGACGGAGTCTGGTAACGTAGATAAATCAATCACTGCCAGACCGTCCACTCCTTGATCAGCCACGACATACGCATAATTCCCCCAGGTTTTTATGTCTCTCCATGTAGAGGACGCTCCTGGTACGTAGTCCACTTCAACTGGAGCTGCTGGATTCGCTAGGCTGACAACTGACAGCCCTCCACGAAGCCCTACAAGCGCGTATTCTGTACTGTCTGGGGCTACGTAACCCCAAACGTCATTCGCGTCCTCACCGTAGCCCAATTGGCCTACAAGGCTCATGTTTTGTTGTCCAAACAGCAATACAGATAGAAATAATACTCCGATTACAAGAATTATACGATTCATAGTTTTATTTTTTTAGAAAGTCCTGTTTTAAATAACATGATTTTAGCAGCAAGGTTGCATCCTTTTAGTATTTAATTATTTTTTTTGTTTTTGAATACCCCTCTTTCGAAATCAATTGGAGAAAATAGATTCCCGTAGCCAGTTCCTCCCCTAATCGAATTTGCTTGTCTTGAGCAGTATGCATTTCCAATACCTTTCCAGAGACATCAGTCAACACTAATGTGGCATCTGTCTTCCAGTCACTGTTGGTCAAGTCTACAGTAAATGCTTGGTTAGATGGATTGGGGTACACTAAAAAATCAGTGGTTGGCATCTCAGGATCATTGGACACCGTTGTCAAATCGTATACCTTGAATAAGTCTAGTGCTCCTTCTACAATATGCTCAAAGCCAATATCTGCTATTTCTACAGTAAACTGCATGGTTGAGGTTGGTGTCAGATATTGACTAATTGGAAGGTCGTACAAGGTCCATGCATTCTGAGAACTGGTTAAACTATCCAATTCAACAGTTGTAGTACCGTTAGACAGCGTTACCAACATGTAATCATCCGGTGTCCCTGTGCCAGCATTATAAAACCATAGATAAAAGGAAATTGCAGGATCGACCATTGCCGACACATCAAAAAGAGGGGATGTCAGTATTGTAACTCCTGCATCCACATCATCAGCGATGACGCCACCACCTAGTTTACCAGTTACATAACATTGGTCACCGATATCGGTTTGAATATCATCCTCTGGGTTTGACGGATTTCCTTGAAACGTAGTAAGGTCTGGATCACCAATCTCCCAATCAGCATCAGTGGAGTCTCCAGAAACAGTCCAGCCTAAATCTAATACAAATTCATCCTGGATTCCCTCACCGATTTCGATGATATAGCCGGTTCCGTTATTCAATACATTCTCATTGAGTTTTTCCGCAGTAAGATAGCCCCATTTTCCCGCGAATACGGAATAGCTGTCTTCGTAGAAGGTTGGGATTGAAAACTGTCCAGAAGCATCTGTTGTCGCACTCCTATCATAAGTCGCATTTCGGAAGCGAATAGCGGCATTCGGGACTGGTGTACCAGTCACTTTATCCAACACTTGACCATTGAGGGCAAATGAGATCGCAGGAACCAGCATCACATCCAGCATTGTGACTTGCCCATTTACCAAATTGACGTTAATTACTTGAGAAACATATCCCGCCTTTGAAACAAGGATATCGTATGATCCTGCATCAGCAAGTCCGGTAGCATATTCTCCCGAAAGGTCTGAGAGGTCACTATAGATCGTAGTTAGGATTTCAATTGATGCTCCTTGAACAGGGTTGGTGGTGCTAGCGTCTGTGATGTTACCTTCTAACCAACACGCTCTTTGAAAGTTATTACCTAATACTATTAACCCTTCACTCATATCGCTGATGATAATGTTGCCTGACGGCAGAAAAGGGTAGGCGCCCCAGCAACCATTAAAACCACCATTTCCTCCTTGCCAAGAGTCGTACTGTCCTACCTGAATCATATTATGCGGTCGACTGCCATCAATGATTACAACACCATCTGTATAGAAAGAAGTGACTACAAAGTCATTAAGCACATGGCCGTTGTGAGGGATGACACCAAGACCAACAGTAGCTGGAGGCCGAAATTCATCAACTAATGTTATGTTATTGTAGTCTGAAATGTCAAAAGCTGAAACTGGTGCATTACTCGTTTCATCTGTTACGAAGATTGAATTGGCGTCATCAGAAATCCAGGCATTGTGTGTTGCAGTAGCTGGGCTGTTAGCAGAACCAAGGAATGTGATATTCGATTTATCGGACACATCGTAAATAGCAAATTGGCCACTACCAAATTCAGAAGAATACATCTTGTTGTTACGAGTATAAACATCATGGGTATAAACGGAAGGTCCGTACCCAACAATCGGTGGTGCCAAGGGGTCAACATTGGCATCTAAGATAATTGCACCACCAGCATTTTCACTAGCGCCGACAATGTAAATGAATCCAAATTCATCAATGTATAAATTATGTGAATCCCCAACTGCTGGAAATCCATTAATCACAGGCATGTAGTAGGTATATTGCACTATGGTATCTGGTAGAGGAGAGAGGTCTACAATTAGAATACCACCACTTGTTTCATTGGTAACGTAAGCGAAATCGCCATTAGTTTTAATATCTCTCCAAGTAGAATTTGGTCCGTCAATAAAATCAATTTCAATAGGGTTTGTAGGCGTTGTGATATCGACTATTGAAAGACCATTGACAACCCCCACCAAGGCATATTCTCTATTGTTTTTTGCATATCCCCAAATATCACTGCAGTGTGTATTATAGTTATATTGACTTAAGAAATTTAAATTGGGCTGTGAAAAAAGGGACGAAAAGCACATGGTAAAGCAATATGCTAGTAGGAGGAGGTATGTTTTCATGATCTTAGATTAATCCAGATAAAGAGTTTATTATCAATTTTAAAAATAACAATTATTAACCAAGAACTAAAAAAAGGCCAACAGTTTAACTGTTGGCCCTTGATAAATTGGAATAATAACAATATTTATGATGCATCAATTAAGCTGCATTCTAATTCACTTTAATCACTTTAACAGGTTGACTTTTTGAATCAGAAGAGATGATCTGAACAAAGTAAAGACCAGCGGTTAGTTGTGCTCCAAATTGTATTTGGTTTGTATTGTTAGAAACTTCAATTGTTTCTAGCACTTGCCCAACTACATTTGTCACTACTAAAGTGGCTTTTGTAATCTTAGCGTCTAACTCAAAATCAACAGTAAACTGATCTTTTGTTGGATTCGGACTTACTGCAAGGTTAAACTGTTTTTCTTCAATATTGATATTTGGTGTAGATGTTAAATCGAATGCTCTAAAAAAGTCAATAGCACCTTCTGTGATATGACCACCAGGAATATCGGCACATTCTACACTCAATCGCATTGTTGCTGTTGGAGTAATGTATGGTGTGATCGGAAGTGTAAAAACACTCCATCCTTGCGTATTATAGTCAACACTGTCTAGTGCTACTGAAGTTGAACCATTTGATAACCTAAATACAAGATTGTCATTAGGTGTTCCATTTCCACCAGCGTTAAAAAACCATTTGTGGAATGAAATTGCTGGTGAAGTCATCGCAGACACGTCGAAAATAGGAGAAAGTAAAATAGTGGTTCCTCCATCGACATCATCGGTTCCAGCATTACCTCCACCGTTTCCAGTTACATAAGCAAAGTCACCAACGTCTGAAGTAACATCGTTTTCAGGGTTAGACTCATTGCCTTGAAAAGAAGTACCAATAGGCTCTCCTCGTTCCCAGATTCCTCTTGTGGCATCACCAAAGATGGTCCAACCTAAATCTAATTGAAAGACATCTTCATATCCCTTTCTAAGCGTAATTGTATAAGTGGTCGGACCACTAATTGTTTGATTTAACTTTTCAGCTGTAATATGTCCCCAGATTCCTGCATACACTCTGTAGGTGTCACTATATAAGCTATTAACACTAAACGCTCCGGCTGCGTCAGTTACGAGGTCAAAGTTATAATTGGCATTACTAATATTTACTTTTGCATTTGGAATAGGATCTCCAGTATCAAAATCTAAGACAGTTCCCACAAACTGGAATGGTGTTAATGGGTCTAACTGTACATCTAACTGAGTTACCTGGCCATTTGTTAATACCACACCCGGTACTGTTTTAGTAGCGAATCCAGCCTTAGAGATCATCACTGAGTAAGTTCCTGCATCAGGAAGTCCAGACGCATAGTCACCTGAATTATCAGTAGTCGCTCCAATTCCTGGGCCGACTATAGTAATATCTGCTGTAGGGATTTCATTACCATTGCTTGAATCAGTTATTTTTCCTTCTAGATAACATGCTCTTACATAGTTTGCTCCAAGGACAAATAGGCCATTTGAAATGTCTGTAGCTAATACATTTCCAGAGGGAAGGAATGGGTAAGCACCCCAACAGCCATCAAATCCGCCACTTCCTCCTTGCCATGTTCTGTATTGCCCCACTTGAACTAGCGTTTGTGGACGGTTAGCATCTACGATTACAACGCCATCTGTGTAGTAAGAAATTACTAGGAAGTCATTTAGTACGTGAACATTATGCGGTATAACACCTTGATTAACAGTTGCTGGAGGTCTAAATTCATCTAATTCCTGAATGTTTGTGATGTTAGAAATATCGTATGCTCCAATAGGGGCATCACCAGTTTCATCTGTTGTAAAAATACTCTTACCATCATCACTTAGCCAAGCATTGTGTGTAAACGTAAAAGGAGTAGACTGTGATCCTTGGAATGTGATATTAGTTTTGTCAGATACATCGTAAGCGGTAAAAATACCAGCATAAATTTCTGAATTGTACATGACATTATCCCTTACATAAATATCATGTGCATAAACACTAGGTCCAAGTGCAACTACTGGTGGGTTCCAGGCATCTTGATTGGCATCAAGAATAATTGCGCCACCATTGTTTTCATTTGCACCTACTACATAGATAAAACCGAATTCATCTATATACAGGTTGTGTGCTGATTCCATCGGGGTACCAACAACAGGTTGGTAATACTGTGAGGTAACAGTTCCTGGAAGCGTTGATAAATCAATTACCAATAAACCACCACTGGTTTCATTGGTGATGTACGCATAACCGTTGTAAGCCTTGAGGTCTCTCCAAGTTGAAGATGGGCCTGCGATGAAGTCAGACTCAACTGGATTTGCTGCATCAGTGACGTCTACTATAGAGACACCATTTCTTACCCCAACGAGTGCGTACTCTCTTCCGTTGGCGGCATATCCCCAAATATCACTCACATCTTGAGTATAAGTGAAGTTGCTCAAAAGGTTCATGTTTTGTTGACCAAATGTTGGAAAAATAACAAGGAACGAGAAGAGCGTAATTAAGATTAAGTTTTTCATTTCTTAGAATTGATAAGTTTGTTGTTTATAACGATTTTATAAAATAAGTAGTCTATTTGAGAGATGTACTATTAGCAGAATATAAAGTTGTAGATGTATTATTTGACCAAAAATCATTCCAAATATAGCACTATTTAGGGGATAATTCTTCATTATTCCTTGTGTTGTCGCAAGAATGTCAGTTTATTTTATCACCGCCATTGTTAGACGACTTTGACATACTAATTTTTTATCCTCATTTGTGATTTGAATGCTCCAAACGTGGCTTGTTTTTCCTAAATGTAAAGGCCTGCATTTTGCATATACAAAACCCTTGCTTGCGGGTCTGATATGGTTGGCGTTTATAGACTGTCCTACGCAGTACTGCCCTTTATTTGTAGCTGTTACATAGAAGTTAGAGGCGATGCTACCCACAGTCTCTGCTAGTACTACACTAGCGCCACCATGCAAAATACCCATTGGCTGTGTGGTCCTTTCATTAACAGGCATTTTTGCTATTAAGTAGTCTGTACCGATCTCCGTAAACTCTATTTTGAGGAAAGAAGACATTCCTATATTAGAAACAGTATTCAACTGTTCTAGGCTTATCGCTTGTCCAAGAAATTCAAGCATTATAATTCTTAATTAATCAAAATATACAACAGTTTCAGCATCAGTATTGTTCGTGACTCTGCATTCTCCTCCACTAAATGGCACTACAGTCGCAGTTAGTGTAGTTGTTCCTTCTGTTGACTGAGGATCATAACTACCAATAAATCCAAATGATTTGGCAGTACCAGCCATAATAACTGATGGATGGGTAAAGGTGTGAAACAAGGCACTAGGAGCATAGGTCCATTCAGAGTTGTTTACAGGAGTAAATCCAACCTGAGTAAGTGTAGGATCCCATGTAAACGTTAGCCTTGGATCTAAAGGAATACGGATTACTGCTCCAGGAGCTGTGGTGTTTTGGTCGTTTAATTCTGAAACGGATAGCGCGACTCCGATAGAAGAAACCCCTTGTAAGCTCGATGGAACAACCTTTAATACTGGAGATAAATCCTGACAACGAACAAATACTTTTAATGTGTCCTGTGTGCACAATGGCGGTGCTACTAGAACAGGAGCATCAGTTGGTACTGGCTGAGATTGAGGATTTGTATTATCATCTCCGATTGTACTTGGCAACTCGATTCCAGAATCACAAACGCTATAGACGATAGGGTCAGATAGTCCGTCAAATCCAAATGCTGGTGTAAAAATCACACAACCAGTGATGGGGTCCACAGTAAGACTACCTTGATTAGCAGGTGGTGCCGTTATGATTGTTACAGACTCTAGATCTAGAGCACTCTCATTATCAAAGTCATTGTCCAGAATACATATTGGAGTCATTGTGCCCTTGATAATTGCTACTGAATCCCTTTGAGTTATTGGAGGTGTGTTTACTGTTGCTGTACAATATGTATTTTGCTGATATTCGTTGTAAGACCCTTCATCTGCTATGAACAAGTCATTGTTAAATACTTCTCCTACAAATGTATGTGGAAAGTCTACGGGTGCTTTGGTCCGCCAGTCGAATTTAATAGGTACTGAATCGTCAATGATATCAAAACACAATCTTGTGACGGTCACATAATCTACATCATTTACTGGATATCCATCACCTCCATTATAAGCAACATTGATTGAAAGTAGTGTGTCGTTACTTCCGGTCAAGGTGTGAGTAGCGTATAACGTTGTTGTTGCAGGATTTGTTGTTATTGCTGTTCCACTGAGGGTTAATTCTGAATCGATATATGGATTGTCTAGTGCACGACAAAAGGAAATTCTAAAGTTAATATCAGAAACATTGAATGCTGAGGTAGCCGTTTCTGCACGTAATTCTAAAATGGCACACAATTTATCTTGAGTACAGTCTACAGAGTCAATTCTGACTCTGACGTCATATTGCCCATCTTGAGCAAAACATATGGTTGAGAGCAATGAAATTAGTAGTAACGAAGTCAAGCTTTTCATAAGAAGGTAGTTTTTTTGCAAGCGTAAGGGGTGAAAAAGGCGCTTCATAGCTTAATTTTTTTAACTAAAATTAGTCGATTATGAGTACAATTAAAAATAAAATTTGGAGGATTATAATTTTAAATCAAAAATAACCTTTACTCTTTAAAACACCAAATATAATTCACTAATGATTGATAATCATTTATTTATAAATTATCGTTGCGATTGCTTTTTATTCAACTAGCAAGGAATCAATTGTTTAAATAGTGTTTGAACGAAAGCTCATAACTAGCTTTAAATCAGCTGTTAACAAGTAAATTAGTGCGTGAATGATGTTAAAAATTATGATCTCACTCAATAATAATATCAAACGTTTCTCAATCCTTTTAGTTCTATAAATAACTGGATTAGGGTGTTTTATGTTCGTTTTTGCCTTGATGCAAAAAGAACAGGAGTGCCTGCCCAGCAAAAAATCAAGAATTATAAATCGGTCAGCCGACACTGTCGCTCCGCTCAAGCACTATAATTCGGCACGCCCACTCGGTTGCTTCATGGGATTTTATCGATTTAGCATGTACTATTGTTGACGAATTTATCTGTTTTTCCGAAAAAGAGGAGTTTTCGGTCAGGCACTAAATAATTAAGGTTATATCAATTAATAGTTTTTATTTATTCTACAATAGTTTATTATTCTACAAGTCACGAAAGTTCCTTTGAGACTAAGCGTAAATAAACCTATTATATAATTCGGCTTTAACCATGTCATTTCTTTTATTCTAGATCTGATATCCGATTAGATATCAGTTTATACTTTGTTTAATCGTGCCCACAATTCCTTGACAAAACCAACAGTTGTGCCACTAGAGAATTGTGTGTACCGCAGCTTCCCATTATTCAAGAGCACAGCGTTACCATGATAAAAGTCATTTGCGTCTTGGATACAGTACACGCCTACAAGATCAAGCAGTGAATCAGGTATTAGTTGCTTCACGCCACGTTCAAGATTGTTAGCTTCTACACTTTCTGAATGATGGAGCTGCTGTAATCGCCTACGCAGGGGCTTGTCATCAGACTTGCAGATATAACAAACAAACCCATCACCAGGTAAGGGAATCACTTCCTTGGGATTTAATGACACATAGCATTCAGTTGCCTTTTCTTCTTGTGTCAGCTCATGGTTATGCAGGAGAATGGCATCCAATTGCCCCTTTTGAAACAATTCATGGGATTCCTGCCAACTGTCGCAACAGCTAATCTGTACATCCGCACGCAAATCTTTGAATTGCGCCTCTTGTAGCACAGTAAAACAGCCAACAGTAGCGCCTTCCTTCAGTTTTAAAACCTTCGTTGGGTCTATGGCCTCTTTATTGATCAGTAAGGTGTAGCCTGGAGTGTACCGTTTTGAGATGGCAGCAATGACTAAGCCATCTGGCAATTGAAGCGGCATGTCGATCATTGCGCAATAACCTACCTGAGCCTTCGCTGTCAATACTTGTCGCAACAGTTCATCTGGTGTCTTTGCTTTTAGGGGTTGTCCCTTACTTATGGCAGAGATAGTTGGATATAGGTGGTCTGTCAGCTTACTTGGGAATCTGACAAACTGAATTGAATTAGATGCTTCCATATTATAAATTACCTCGTCTTGCCTGTTCTAGTTCGATGGCTTCAAAAAGTGCTTTAAAATTCCCTTTACCGAATGACTTTGCTCCTTTTCGTTGAATGATTTCAAAGAAAACAGTAGGACGATCTTGAATCGGTCGAGTAAATATTTGAAGGAGATAGCCTTCCTCATCGCGATCAACAAGGATGTTGAGTCGTTTCAGTTCTTTTAATTCCTCATCGATGTTACCAACTCTGCTCAATAGATCATCATAATAGACGTCGGGTACTCTAAGGAACTCGACACCATTGCCTCTCAACTGTCCTACGGTTTCAATAATGTTGTTGGTGGCAATAGCGATGTGCTGTACTCCTGGTCCTTTGTAGAAATCGAGATATTCTTCAATCTGAGAACGCTTGAGCCCTTTGGCTGGTTCGTTGATGGGGAATTTTACGTATCCATTGCCATTACTTACCACTTTACTCATAAGCGCAGTGTACTTAGTAGAAATATCCTTGTCATCAAAGGTGATCAGCAGTTTGAAGCCCATGACATCTTGGTAAAACTGAACCCAAGTATTCATTTCGCCTAACTCTACATTTCCAACGCAGTGATCTACATACTCTAGTCCGATTGGCTTTACGTTTAGCCGGTTGTCTACTGCTTCATAGCCAGGCATAAATGCTCCATTGTAGTTTTTACGCTCGACGAATGTGTGGATGGTTTCCCCGTAGGAGGCAATTGAAGCCACTATGATTTCCCCTTGGTCATCTGTCAAAGTTTTTGGGGGTTCAATGCTGGTCGCTCCTCGCTGTATGGCTTTTTCGTAAAGGTCTTTCGCATCATCTACCCATAACGCAAGGACTTTTACGCCATCACCATGTTGTAGGACATGGTGCGAAATTTTATGATCTGGCTGAAGTGCTGAGGTAAGCACGAATCGTACCTTTCCTTGTTGTAACACGTAGGATGCGCGATCCATGGTTCCTGTTTCCGGGCCACAATAAGCGACTAGCTTAAAGCCAAAGCAGTATTGGTAATAAAAAGTGGATTGCTTGGCATTGCCTACATAAAACTCAATATAATCAGTACCATTCAGTGGAAATGAGTCTTTCCCAGCGTCTACCATTGATTTCGATAACGTTTCCATATCATTAGATTTTCACAAATATAGGATTTAATGATTAATGATCAGTTATTAATGGTTACTGAAAATCGATGAAATAGTGAATAATGGCCTTATTTGGTTCAAAAAATATACAGGAACATATTGAGTCAACTAATCCTTGTCTGAATTGATTAGGAATGGCATACTATGTTTTCTTTATGCCTGCCTTCCGTTGCGCAGCAGGAAGGACCTCGTCAAGTGTTTTTTGTAATGTTTTAAAATTTGCTGTAACAGCAAAGCGGCTGTGAAATTGCAACGTGTGGCAATTTTTCCTAACTCCCAATTATGCTCTTCACGCAAAGAAGTTATAAAACAGATATAACGTCACTGGTTTCTCAACCTCCAAACAACAAATAGATGACAATATTGGCCCATTTTGAGCCTTATAGTCATTATTTTAGTTACAAACTTGATATTTAAAACTATTTTGATTACATTTGTTTAAACAATTAGAAAAACATGATTACTCAAGCTGTATTTCCTAAAGTTTATCCATTCAAGATGGAATCGATATTAAACATGAAAACTGAAAAGGTCGAAGCTGCCGACTATTGGCTCTGTCAGGGAAAGGCAATCGTCAAAAAACTAGAGATCAGTCTTTCTGAAAAGAGAAAACAGTACGCTTGCCCTTGCTGTAAAACTCCTGTCATTCTGAAACACGGAAAACGAAGATTACCTTACTTCGCACATCCTGTATTAGAAGATGCTCAGTCTTGTAAAATTACAGCAGTCAAAGTAAAATCAAATAAAAAATCAGTTGCGCCAACTACAGTAAAAGAGCCTGCAAGAAGCAGTCAACTTGCAGTAGATCAGCCCGATAGCCATAACGCCAAAATCATTACATTTTATCCTGATTACAACAATTGGGATAGCACATTGGGCGCCACCAATATCAATTACTTCGTAACCCCAAACCAGCTCTCAGGTCACAGCAACGAGGACGCCGTTAATTTGTATCACGAATTTGATGACAGTTCTGAAGTTGACCAACCCTTAGCCCCTTCCACAGTAAACTGGGAAGCAATCAGTTTTGAATTCGTCGATGACCACTCCACTATTGCAGAAGAACAAACTTCTAATACTGAGTGGGACGAAGATCTCAATATCGAGTGGCTGCTCAATCAGTACGGAGGCCAACTCCCAAAAAACTACACCGACATCTCTGATCAGGACTTAGTCCGTCTGATTTTTGAACAAAAGCTAAGCCGATCGCTCAATAACCTTAGAACACGCATCTTGGATCTAAAGATTACTGGCTTCAACTTGCCAGAAAACATTCTTGACATCATGTCTGACAAAGGCCTAATAAAGCGATTGGAACAAATGAGTCAAATTCAGTTTGAAAGAGCTTCTTAGTTAACACACTCGATTTAACTATAACACTAAAAACACTTGTTTTGACTTTCTAAAAGTTAGAGCAGGTGTTTTGACTATTATTAGGGTATATTTTATAGTAGCGCCATAAATGTAATGTATCCTATTTGTAAGCAATTCTAACAAGAGAGTAGTGACTCTATGTGTCTATGTGTTAATTTTTGAACCACATACTACTTGCACTTAATTATTGGTTGCACTTTCAGCCCTGCCTGCTGCGCAACGGAAGGCAGGGCTACGGTTCTTGGGTGGCTTGAGTTCCTAGGATTTCACCCTAAGCTGACAGATGCCATACTTTCAGTATTTATTACCACACTTTCAGTGTAATGATATTCCTATTGCATAATCCTGTTTAAAAAGAAAAGTGGTTGGCTTAGCTGCCTGGAATATACTGCGACAGCAGTAGTGCGCAGCGAGCATGTTGCACAGCGAAATGTGAGCAAGTACCGAAGCAAAGCGGAGTATGGAATGGGAGCGACCCGAAGGGTAAGCCCCATAATAATGTTTTTTTTTTGATCTTATGCTATTTTATGTTCCGACGGATTGGGGTTTTATAATGGAGAGGATTCACCACGGATTTGATACAAATTGGGCAAGGCTAGTCCTGTACGTCAATAATTAAACATTGATCATTATCAATTGATCATTACTTTACAATTTGTCGCTTCTGAGTGGCGTTTTGTCGAGATAATTACCTATTTGCAGATAAAAGCAAACAATTTGTACTTTTATCGGTTTATATTTATCAAATAATTAATTGTGATCCAATTTATTCTTCTTCTGGGACTAATCTTTCTGCTAGATTACTATGTTTTTTCTGCAGTTAGTCTTTTATTAATCAATATTGTTGGCGGCACTTCTCTAATGGTAAGTATTGCTTACTGGCTGATTCCTTTAGCGTTGATCATAATTGTCATTGCCTCTTTTAGTAACCGGGCGATTTTTCATGAGAATAAATATGTACACCATTTAAGGTCCTTGGTGTTTCTGATATACTTTGCTAAAATATTGGTGGCACTATTCCTTTTTGGAGATGATTTAATTCGTGCTATATTATTTCTTGCAGGAAATCCATTAGAACGCTCCGCTAATGTTGCGTTATTAGCACTTTTGTTTGGAGGCATTACTCTTATTTTATTAGTGTACGGGATTTTTCGCAACACTTACCGGTTTAAAGTATTTGAAGAGCAGATCGTTTTGCCTAATCTGCCGGAAGGGCTCCAAAATCTTAAAATTGTACAGTTATCAGACATTCATGTTGGTAGTTTCAAGCGGAAAGATAAGGTTCAGAAAGCGATCAAAAAGATCAATGGACTGCAGCCAGATATCATATTTTTTACTGGAGACCTCGTCAACTCTATTGCTGCTGAAATGAATGGATGGGAAGAAATTTTTGGTCAGCTTAATGCAAAATACGGTGTTTTTTCCATTGTAGGCAACCACGACTATGGCGATTATGTCGTTTGGCCCAACAAGGAGACAAAATATGCAAATTTTGCCCGACTGAAGGCGATTCATGCACAAATGGGATGGCAACTATTGCTCAATGAAAACAAAATACTGGATATCGACAATGCTAAGCTCGCAGTGATTGGCGTAGAGAATTATTCTGCTAATAAACGATTTCATAAATACGGCGATCTCAGAAAAGCAGCTATCGGTACTGAGCAAGCCGACGTCAAAATCCTACTGTCACATGATCCTTCTCATTGGGACGATCAGGTGGTTACAGATTTTCAGGACATCAAGTTGACGCTTTCTGGTCATACGCATGGATTTCAGTTTGGAATTGACTTGTCATGGCTGAAATGGAGTCCTGTGAAGTATGCTTACAAGCAATGGGCTGGATTGTACAATAATGGTGGGCAATTCCTTTATGTGAATCGAGGATTTGGTGTGCTTGGATATCCAGGACGTGTCGGCATTCTTCCTGAGATTACCGTGCTTCGACTCCAAGGAGAATAGATTAGTTCTAAGGCTCGCTAAGGAAGTCAAGTTTTTTTTGGGCGCGTTAATCCGGCTATCCGGCACTCTTAGGCAGAAGACAATTTACGAATTGTCTCTACCTATTCAAACAACACCTCCTATCCGGTGCGCTATCATTATCTATAATACTGAGATTTCCTTTCAAAAATAGTTCGAATCAAGCTAAAACCTTCCTTTTTTAATGTAGGATGCACCGATATTCAGAAATCCTGATAATTTTGCATATAAAATAGGATGAAATGAATCTTCAAAATAAAGTAGCCGTCATCACAGGAGCGGGATCAGGAATTGGTCGTGCGTTAGCCAATGCACTCGCTAGTAAAGGCGTAAAGTTGGCCCTATGTGACATCAATGCCCAGCAATTGCAGGAAACAGTCGACAACCTACCGTCTACAGATTCCCCACCTTTTACTAGCACATTTGATGTGTCGGATAAGGACGTGTTTTCCAGCTTTGCCGCAAATGCAGTAACAGCAATGGGACAAGTGGATATTGTAATCAATAATGCAGGTATCGCTCTGGGAAAGTACTCTGGCATCACTGTTCCGGAATCTGAATTCAGAAAAGTCATGGCGGTCAACTTTTGGGGCATGGTGTATGGCTCACAGGTGTTTCTCCCACATCTGATCAAACAGCCAGAGGCCGCACTGGTCAATGTCTCTAGTTTCTTTGGCTTGGTGGGGATCGCATATCAGTCGGCTTACTGCGCGTCTAAATTTGCGATTCGGGGCTACACGGAATCACTCATCATGGAATTGGGTAAGTCTGCGCCTCATGTCTGTGTGTCTTCTGTTCATCCTGGTGGTGTTAAGACTAATATCTCAAAGGATTCTATTCCTGGTGATCCTAAAATGGGCAACCACGAAAAATTCGTTAAAAAATTTGAAAAAAACCTTCGATTGCCAGCAGCGGATGCCGCACAAATCATCATTAATGGTATTCAGAAGAAAAAATCTAGAATTGTCGTTGGCAGTGATGCTGTTTGGTTAGATCGATTGTTACGGTTATTGCCGACTAAGACGATAGGGTATATTGCTAGAGGGATGAGCGGAAACCGCTAGTAGACACTTGTAGAAACACAATGCATTGTGCCTCTACTCTTTTACTGTAATCTGCATTGGCACATGAAACTGGAACCGTTTGGGTTGACCATCCTTTTTCCCTGGCTCCCAGATAGGCATTTGAAGGATGATATCTTTAATATTAGTGTGTTCAGCACCTTCTCTGTTTTGAAAATCACTGACTGAGCCATCTTTTTCAATAACAAAGGAAAACAACAATCTATGGATTGGTTGTTCCAGTTCTAGATGATTGTAGATAAATTCAAACATCATTTTTTCAGAACAATCCTTCTGGCGTTCCTCAGATTGACATTCCCTTAAATAAGGCATTTCTTCAAGAAAAGTGTACACCGTTGTGTCCGTATCTTGAAAAGTCGAATTGTTTTTCACTTCTACTGGAGGGATAGTGTTTACCATCGTATCAAGGTCAGGTTGTAGGAGTGCAGTCTCTACCACAGGACGTTTGTTTTCACTGAACGATACTTGCTTAGTAGGTTGAATACAGGAGGACAGTCCTGCAAGCAAGCAAAATAGCAGACAAACACTGAACCCTTGTATTTTCATATGGCTATGTTACGAGATAGAAATCTTCTAGTGCAATAAGCAGTTTTTGGAGATTCGAAGCATAAAATCCAGCACTGTTGATACAATTGACTTCAACAATTTTCCACCCAGCATCCGATAGGCAGATGTCCAGAACGAAGGTGTCAGCAGGCTGAAAGATGGCAGCCATTGCAGCAGAAAATTGGAGTCCATCCTCATCAAGGTATTCCGTAAAACGAACATAAGGTCCGACTTTGTAGGTGCTAGCCGTTATCACTTTTTTGTTAACCACCCAACAACGGATTTCTTGGTAAATACTCTTTGGTGATGCGATCTGAATCATCGCTCCGGTTACGTTTCTGGTATCTAGCAATTGCTCTTTGAGTCATTAGCCAATCTTCACGGCTAAACACCTTGCCAGTAAACAGTTTTGAATCTTTTGTTGGTCGGATAAACCGTTTTCCTCTAAAGGTAATCGGTGCTTCGAATGCTTGAACAGTGCTGTCAGCATTTAATAAGTGTTCGTTCCAGTAGGCTGCATACACTTCGTAGTCATGATTTTCGTTCATCAGACTTCCAGGTGTCCAATTGCGCTGCTCGGCAAGACGAGCTAGTTTAATAGAACCGAAGCAGAACACGTCTTTCCTACTTGTTTGGGACGGCACAAAATCAGCTTGGTGTAGACAGACAACTTCATAATCTAGTCCTACTCTTTTAACAGCATCCAAGATTCGGTTGTAGTGGATCTCCTTGAATACCTTTTCTTGTATAACGTAGTACATACTTCTAGTTATTCCAACATGAATCATTTCGCCCCCAATGCCTGTGCTTGTTGCATATCCTTCGCTGCTTGCGCTGCATTACCCATTCTACTGTGCACTCCTGCTCGGTTTTTATAAGCTGCTCCGAATTTAGGTTGAATCTGAATGGCACGGTTATAATCGTTTAGTGCTTGCTGGTTGTTGCCCATTTTCTCATATTCCTGTCCGCGCCAGAAAAGGGCTTGGGGGTTGTTTGGCTTATACTTTATATGACTATTAAAATCTTTGATCGCTTCGCTGGGTTTACCAGTTTGAGCGAAGATAATGGCCCGATTCAAATACGCATCTACGTAACCAGGATTGAGGCGGATGGCTCTGTTTAACGTTTCAAGCGCTTCGGGGAATTTCTGTAGTCGTGCATATACGGCACCCAGATTTCCTAGGGCGCGGGAATCGTTGGGGTTGTACTGTAAGACCTTGTTATAATCCGCAATGGCCTCATTAAATTTGTTCATGCTGAAGTAGACATTGCCTCGATTGTTATAGACATCAGGGTCGTTTGGTTTGATAGCAATGGCTTTAGAGTAGTCTTGCATCGCCTTGTCGAGTTGGTTGGTTTGTCGGTAGATCTTTCCTCTACTGATGTAAGTATCAAAGAAGCGTGGATCAAGTGCCAACGCCTTATCTAAGTCTTGTAAAGCCCTTTCTGTTTCCCCTTGCTCATAAAGGTAATTCCCGCGATTATTGTAAGCTGTGGCATCATTAGGGAAGATTTTAGCTACATTAGACCATAGCGTTTCACTGTTTTTCCAGACTTTTACTTGCTGGTAAGACAAAAACATAAAGACTAAACCCGCTGCACCCATCAACCCTGCAAATCCTTTGAAGTAGCCGTCAAATGGTTTAGTATCTTTTCGCGCTATTAGATAATCCAGTAAATAGCCGAGCATGAAAAATATTCCAACATAAGGAATGTAAGTATATCGATCTGACATGATCGCACGTCCAACTGTTAGGAATTGTAGCGTTAATGCATTAATAATCAAGTAAAACATAAATCCAAAAATCACCACTTTTGTCTTCCTCATAGACCATACTGCTGCCCCAAACATCGCAAGCGCAATGACAGGAGCAACCTTGTAGAGAATAGGCATAGGGTTTAGTTCTGGATACGGATAAAAGGTGGACATGTTAATCGGTACAACCAGCTTTACGATGTACATAAATGTTCCGTAAGAGGCAAAGCAAAGCCGCTGAAAAATACTATATTGATCCATATCTCCAACCGCTTCACCGCTCTGAATCTTGTAGGTCGCATAGCCAATAAACAGTGAAAACAAGAAGAAAGGAATCTTCTCAAGCAAAGCCATCGTATCTTTTTTGAAATCTCTGCCTACATAATAATCTAGCAGCAACATGATAATCGGGAACATCACGGCAGTCGGCTTAGATAAACCAGAACATACAAACAACAACAGTGTATACAACAAATATTTCTTATCGTATTCCTTCTTTAGATACAAGACATAAGTTGCCAGTCCCGCCATAAAAAACATGCCGTACAGCACATCCTTTCGCTCAGAAATCCAGGCAACTGACTCTACGTGCATGGGGTGTATTCCAAACAAAAAAGCAGTCAGTAATGCGCCCCAGGGCTTGCGGTCATTTAGGAAAAATACAAACAGAAAAACGAAAAAAGTACACCCTAAATGGAAAATTAGATTGAACAAATGAAAGGAAAATGCGGTTTCCGGTTTTAACTTGTTTGGCGGATTGTCCTTGTCATAATTCAATGCTAATGAGAGCATTGTCAAGGGATGGTAGTTGGCGGCAATTCCGATATTAGGATCAAAAATTGTTTTAATACTCCTTGCGTTCATCTCAATGATATGCGGATTCTCCAATACGTAATCAGGGTCATCCCAGTTGGTGAAACCATTGTTGAGCGATCCGGAAAAGGTCAAGAACGTGGCTAGAAGAACAGCACCAAGACCCATCAGGATATTCTTATTTTTCCACCATCCCAATTGTACTTTTTTGGGCTTTAGTTGCTTTGTCCTGTTTTTATTTTTATTAGATTTTGAAGATTTTTTCTGTTTTGCCATCGTGTTGAAACTTAGAGTATGGGCGATTAATATACAAAGAAAGCAATATTTCAGATTAATTTAATGCGAATTAAATAATAGTGAAAAATAATAAATGACCTAAGCTTTAATATTGACGGTTTTATAACTCCCAATCCCAACCCCAATCCCTTTTTTTCCTTACAAAGCAAATAATAGCGAACAGATTTGGTTTTCTGCTGTTTCTTAAATAATATCGCATCTTGTAAATAGAATCAACTCCATGGAGCACAACACAAAATTGAAAGGTAAGCTTGAATTGATCTGGTGGGTATTCACTGCCATTATTTTAATTGCCGTGATGTATCCGATCTATAAGAACTTTAAAGACTATCCGTTCTGGACAATGAACATCATTTTTATTATTGTTTTTATTACTTATGCTCGCCTTATTTTCCTGCTTAAGCACAGCTTTATTGCTTATAATTTTCCAATAAAATTATTCCTTGTTTTCTTTTCCATCCCACTCACATTTTTTCTGATTAGCTCTTTTTTCGAATTTCAGGATTTTCTGGATACGGAAGGACAAAACGCCTTGTTACAACCTGAAATGCTTAGAGCGCCTTTGTCTGGTTCAGAATCCGTTTATTTATCTGAGTTCGTGAAAAAAGAAATGTTGTTTTTTGCAGTGGGAAGTATCATCACAGCGATTATGATGCCTTTTAGAATGACGCAATCTATTTGGCGTACTAGAAACAGAGGAACCGTTTAAAATCAATCCGTTATGTCTGATAAAGTAAAAGAGTTCAATGATTATCGTGAGGCCATGAATGAAAAAATTCTGTCGGTCGACAACAAAGTACTCAAGCGTTTTTTTAACCTCGACACCAATGCCTACAAGGAAGGCGCATTGCCTGTCAAAACCAAGGAACTACTAGGGTTGATAGCTTCAATGGTCCTACGTTGCGATGATTGTATCGCTTACCATCTGGGAAAGTGTCACGAGGTTGGTGTCACAAAAGACGAAGTCTTTGAGGTGTATGCCATTGCCAATCTTGTTGGCGGCTCTATCTGTATCCCGCACACACGCAGAGCTGTGGAGTACTGGGATGCGCTAGAGGAACAAGCAAATGCTTAATAGCGCGGTAATCCATAAAGGAAAGGGACTCGTCAAAGATAAATACATTATAGCTGCTAGTTCGCATTTACATTTTCAGAAACACAGTATTCTAAGAAAACTTTTGAATCTGGCTTTATCCCTGTGAAAATAGTACTAACTTCCTTGCTTACCAAACATTGATTAGCGAATAAGTGAAAAAAATCCCTTCACAATGGAAGGGACGTACTTAATTTATAATTAACTTACTTTATTAGTTCTTCGAACCTAATATCAGGGTACTTATTCGTGATGATTTTCTTAAGATCTTTTCTTGCAAAGAAAATTCTACTTTTTACGGTACCAATAGGCAAGTCGAGTTGTTCTGCTATTTCTTGATACTTATATCCATGATAATGCATCATGAAAGGGATTTTAGTGCCATCATCTAAGCTGTCAATTATTCTAGTCAGCTCTTTCATCATGATATTGGAATTTGCTGAATTACCAACCACGGAACTACCACTATTGATATAGTAAAGATTATCAGTGGAATCAATGATTGTTTTTGATTTTGACTTTTTTCTATAGTTGTTAATGAAGATATTTTTCATTATGGTAAACAACCATGCTTTGAAATTAGTACCAGTTCTGAACTTATCTTTGTTGTTAATTGCTCTAAATGCTGTTTCCTGGAATAAATCCTTTGCATCTTCACCATTCTTTGTAAGGTTGTAAGCAAAAGAATTTAAAAGAGCAGCCATTTGGTCAAACTTTGAATAAAATTCTAGTGAAGACATAATTTATCGTTTTTGTTTAAGTAAATATACATATTTGTTTAACAAAAAACAAGCTTTGTTTAATATTTGTTATCATAAATCTATACAACACGGTCATGAGTGCCAATGGTTATTGGTCTAATGTTTTGTTATATAGTTGTTTACGATAACGCTATAGCCAAGACGTTAGTTTATAGCTTTCAATAAGAAATGAAACTTATTCTAAAACAAGACTAAAAAACCTGAGTTCGATTATTATATGGAGCTTGATGTTCTAGGTTTGTCTACCTTGCCTTATGCTCTTGCCTACTGAGATATTTGATTGGATTGTAAACGTTCTCTTTCGGAGTTCCCGCTTCAGTTTTTGATTAACGGTTACGACGTCACAGAACTTGGTTTCAACTAATACTAAAAAAGGCTATCTCAATGATGAGATAGCCTGCTTGGAATAATAAAACTTGATTTTCTTAAATATTATAGACACCAGCTTTGGTACATAGACCAGTTACCTTTTCCTTTGCCTTTACCCTTTCCTTTATTACTTCCACCATCGTCAGTTGGAGGGTTTACAGGATTTCCACTTCCCCAAGCAGTTTCGTCGCCTAGGACGATGAGATCGCCGCTACCGCCACCGATGATGTTAAAAGCTTCTGTGTGTACTAAAGTAACGAAACAGCCAGTAGTTCCGCCAGCAAAAATGTCAGTTAGAGGAATTTCGATACACTGATCGCTATCCCAACCACCACTTTGGATTCCTGCAAGAATGTCTGCAAGAGAGTAATCATTTCCATATGGGAAATGCCCGTTTTTAGGTCCGCCACCTGCCATTGGAATATCAGAAAATAATCCTGCATAAACATGAGACGTACCAATGTACCAATCTGCAGTAATATTAGTAATTTCAATAACTAATTGAGTAGAATCAGGAGAAAGACCGAAGTTTACCTCACCAATAATTGAGTCTTGACCTGCAACAAGATCTTTAGTTCCTAGTAAACTATCAATCTGGCATACATTTCCTTTTGCATGGATTTGGTAAGAGGAAGTGTTTAATTCTTGTTCAACTTCAAGATTGAAAATACTTGTTGGTTGAATGGTTTCCTCTTTTAAGCATGAGGTGAATGTCATAGCGATGCCCATAAGACATACGAAAAATAAATTTTTCATTTGTGTTAGATTTAGATAAAATAATAGAAATTTGAAATAATATAGGTTGGTGGTTTAACAGAACAAAGGTAATCCATTCAAGAAATTGAATAATGCACAATTTCTTATTAGCATTACATGTTTAAACTATTTTTCAATAACAATTCACGCCTAAAATGCAATTAAATCAACAACTTTATGTTCCTAATTGCACTACTTAACTTACATGGATGAAACTCTTATTTCATCCAGCATTGAAGGTATTGTTACATTTTTTAATATTGTAGCCAATCCATTCACCCTTGTTTAATTCAAAATCTGTAACTTTGCAATATGAATTCCAGGTTTAAATTTTCCGTGCTGCTTTTCTTGTTACCATTATTGGTAGCGGGAAAGGCAGATAAATTTCGAGCCATTTTCACAACTGACCCTTCAACAAGCATCACGATTGCTTGGAATCAGATATCAGGAGAAGCGCCTGCAGTGTACTATGACATCACTGATTTCGGCCAGGCATCACAATCTTACGGCAGTTCCGTCCAACCACATAAGATTGTAAGCGCCAAAGGCATGAACAACCACTTCGTTCAGCTGACTGGTTTACTACCCGCAACCAAGTACTATTTTGTGGTTAAAGACAGTGATGCGACTAGCAGACGACTGTACTTCACCACGTTGCCAGACCATATCTACGAACGACTATCGATCATCGCAGGAGGAGATTCACGAAACAACAGAGTTGCACGGCAGTCTGCCAATTTGATGGTGAGTAAACTGAAACCTCACGTCGTATTGTTTGGTGGCGATATGACTGGCGGCGACAACAGTAAACAGTGGCCACAATGGATGGATGACTGGCAACTGACCACTACTACAGATGGGCGAATGACGCCGATTATTCCCGCCCGCGGCAACCATGAATACAGCAATCAGACATTAGTAGATTTGTTTGACGTGCCTAACGAAGATGTGTATTACGCAGTCAATTTAGGAGGCAATCTGATTCGCTCTTATACGCTAAACTCACTGATCTCTGCAGGTGGTAACCAAGCAAAATGGCTGGAAGCTGACTTACAGAAATCAGAAGACGCGATTTGGAAATTTGCGCAATACCACTACCCAATTAGACCACATACTGCTAAGAAACGGAATCGTGAAAACCAATGGAACAGCTGGGCAGGACTGTTTTATGAGTACGGCGTCAATCTTGTTGTAGAGTGTGATGCGCATACCGTAAAAACGACATGGCCTGTCCGCCCTTCTAATGACCCAGGCAATGAAGAAGGCTTCATCAGAGATGATGAAAACGGAACCATTTACGTAGGAGAAGGTTGCTGGGGTGCACCACTGCGTCCTAACAATAACGACCGAAACTGGACACGAGCCAGTGGTAGTTTCAATCAGTTTAAATGGTTGTATGTTGATGCGCATTCAATAGAAATCCGATCAGTGAAGACTGACAACGCAACTGTTGTTGCTGAGTTAAATGAAGATAATCGTTTTTATTCCCCGGAAGGGATCGATATTTGGAAACCACCAACAGGAGATGTAATCACTATTCTAAATGATAAACCAGTTGCCTTGCTCCTTCCTGAAATGCCACAAACGGATATCTCTGAAGCAGTGGCCATTGTACCACCACCCAAGCCAGAGCCCAAGAACGAAATCACTTCCTTTTTGACAGAGATGAAAGAAAACATCGTACATCTAAAATTGGAATTGATCAATGTATCTAAACCCATGAATTTGGAGCTGCAACGGTCTAGTAATGGCGAATACTTCAAAACCATTGATTCCTTAATTGTCAAGGATATGTCGCCTGAGCCTAAATCCGTTGAATTGAAGGATGAAAGGGCTGCCTACATGAACCAGGATGAGGTGTTTTATCGGATTCGAAAAGTGGCTGATGGTGTGGAGGTATTTACGCCTGTAAAGAGCATCGTGCTAGCTTCCTGGGAGAATTATGAATTAGCACTCATTCACCCAGTACACAATGTCTATCGATTGGAATATGAAGTGATGCAACCTATTGATGTAGCAATAAAAATTTATAATGACAATGGTGAGGAGGTTAAGCAGGAATTGTATGAAAAACAAGAACCTGGAAAACACACCAAAATTATCAATGTAGCACAATTTGAGCCAGGGATTTACTTGTGTGAAATCCAAGTAGGTGAAAAGAAAATTGTGAAGCGGATGGTTTTATAAACTATAATGAATGAAAGCATTTAGGAAAGATCCTATTGGTTTTGGGTGATCTCTAAGATTATTCTAGTCATTCTATTGTTAATAAGCACCTTAAGTATCCTAGGATTAGGTCGATTGAGTACCTTAGAAGCTTCCGTTAATTTAATTGGTTTGATTGAAGCCATATTATTGATCTTTACGATTTTCCACGATTTCTCCTCAGATTCTAAATTTAATAGCCTTAAAATAATTACTGGAGCGTTGGTATTGTTGTCTGGAATCGCACTTTTTATTGCTTTACTGACAGTTTCAGAAGGAAGCCAAAGTGATGCCTACATTGTAGGGTATCCTTTTTCCATCTGGATGATTGCTATTGGAGTATTTGATTTACTTAGGATAGTAAAACCGTTGCCACTAGATGATGACTGATAAGTGATTATGAACCGTTTAGTATCCTTTTAGTTTCAGGCTAGGCAATGACAGCTTTGCAATTAAGTGAATTGTTGACCTTGCCAGAATTATTATCAAATGCAAATCTTGATGATTCCTATTCTAAAATGAACTGAACTTCTTTAAAATTGGATTGCTGACGACATATCCTTGACTGGATTTCGTAGGAATGGCATACAGAATTTCATTGTTAGAGGCTTGTATGATTAGATGAAAAGAGTAGCCTCTCATATCAAATACGTAAGAACTATACATCATTCCTGGTTCCTCTCGCCATACGGCTCTATCAATGTAGAGTCCAGTTTCTAGCTTTACAGGGTGTTTGTAGTGTTTTTTTATTTGTTCGATTTCTCTAATTTCCGGGCGTAAATCTTCAGGGCCAAAAACTAGTGTTTTACCTTCCATTTGTTGTTGCTTGGAGGCATAGAAATTGATGGTTTCCTTTATATTGTCTTTGGGTAGTTTTTGTGCTAAGGCAATTTCAAGATACTGCTGCATGAACTGTACGGCGCGCTTGCACTCAAGTCTGAAATAGTCGTCTTCATAGACAATCATATTGGCGTAGGCAATCATGTCATCTGGTCCAGTTTTGCAACGACCGCCCAGGACGATACCAACATCATCATATTCCTCTCTAGTAAACTGCCAGTCTTTAATGGAAAAAACGTGAACGAAGGAGTATTTACTATTGCTGCAATGGTCTTTGTATTGGGTACCGCTGATAAAGCTGACTTTTGTGAAGGTCCAATGTTTCTCAAAAGCTTCCTTAATGGCGTCATTATAGGCATCAGAATAGCCTAATATCACCATTGTTTCTGTTTTCTTCAGTTTCTCTACTTCTTTTGCTCCACCATTTCCAAATTGACAGCATGCGAAAAAGGGCATTAACAGCAGGAGTATAAGGACTTGAATATTCATTTTTTGCGATTGTATTGATAATATAAACAATTTACAGTATTCTATTCAATGTTTTCTTTCAGTATTCCTAGAAATGTGACGTTGTAAATGTTGTTTCAAATATAGTTCCAACAAATGTGTTGTTGATCTTTGGGTGGTATTCTGAAAATGAGTTATATGTGTTACAAATAGGGACGGTGCGATGCACCTTTGCAGAAATCAGATTGTTCAATTTCCTACTAAATGAATGTACAGTTTTCTATAGGTGTTTGCCATGTTGTTTTAGGTTTTTGTGAATAAGTTGAACGTATTTTAAGTTGAAATAAATTAATAGTATTGTGGTCAAAGTATGTTAGCAAAAACAACAAGTATGAAAATCGGCCCTGTTATGGGTCGCAGTATGTTTCTCTAAAGATGTTGCTTCCAAGATTTTTTAAGTAATGCATTCTTGTTTTTAACAGCGAAAACTAAATGAATGTACAATGACTTAAGAAAAGATAGGGGTTAAATTTTTATGTAACCACTATCTACTTAGAAATAGGGTCTTCATATCAATTAAGGCTCTGGCCTCTCCTTGATTTGCTTGGGGCTAACATACTTTGACCACGATGTTTCTTTTGTAAAACAGCTGTTAATTATTTCGGTTCTTTCGTTCTACATCCTTGAAAATCTTCTCTAGTTTCTTGCCCCACTTCCCTATATCATTACCAATATCATTAAACAAATCTTCAAATTGTTCTGTATCAAAATCTTTAATAGACATTCCAAATTCATCCAGCATATGGCTTACAATCTCGTCAACACCGCCCCAAGTTTCTTCGGCATTTCTAACGATTTCCTGCGATAATGGATCATTTTCATCTCCTAGTCGCTTAATAAATCCTAGCCCATATCGGTGCCAGTAGTATTCAACAGACTTCAGCCAAAACTTTTGTTTCTCCTCCTCTGTCATGTTTTCTTCGTAACTGGGATAACACTCCTCTACAAATTTTTCAAACTTTTGATCATAAGATGCCCATTGATCATCATTCGATTTTAGCTCTTTTTCACTTACCTTTTTTATCATGGTGTCAAAGTTGGTCAAAAAACCAGATTTACTGACAGAGCAAGTTGTTGCTGTGCTGCAAGAGGAATAGGTGAGCCATAAAACAGAAAGAAATAATAAGCCGATTACTGTGTTTTTCATAGTTTTTTTGAATAAAGGTGAAGTTAAAATATTGTTCAATTTCATTATATGCCAAAATTAAACCACTTGATGTTAAAATTAGATTAATTTTTGATTTTTTACGACTAAGTCATGTAATTCCAATGTTTTATAAGGAAAATGTATTCAATTATGACTTGTTTTGCGTTACTAGAGTTCCGCTTTTCTATTAATTAGTATCTAATTGCTTTCTAAGTAAACATTATAATAGGATTTTCTGCCTCATATTAATCATTGGAGTAATCATGAGAGCGATTACCTGCACTTAATTCCAACTAACTAACCAGACAAATAATTTAGTAGCGCGTTTCTTACTTTCAATTAAACACAGAATACACTACCTTTGTACTATGTTCTCAGAATCGTTCAAGTTTTTCGATTGGCAAGCCACTACTAGCCAGATATACAGCAAAAAAGCTGCCGATGTCGAGCGTGCCCTTGGCAATACAGGAAAGCGAACACTAGATGACTTTCAAGCGCTCATCTCTCCCGCTGCCGCCCCCTACCTCGAACAAATGGCAGCACTCAGTCAACAGATTACCCGCAAACGGTTCGGCAAAACCATACAGTTATTCGCTCCAATGTACTTGTCTAATGAGTGCCAGAACATCTGCACCTATTGTGGATTCAGTCTCGACAATCCCATCAAAAGAACAACACTCGGCGCGTCACAGATATTAGCAGAAGTCATGGCGATTAAGTCAATGGGCTACGATCACATTCTACTAGTGACAGGTGAAGCCAACAAAACAGTAGGCGTCGATTATTTCAAGCGCGCCTTGCAAATTATTCGACCTCACTTCGCACACATATCGATCGAAGTACAACCCCTCAACCAACCCGATTACGAAGAACTCGTACCGTTTGGACTGAATACCGTACTCGTCTACCAAGAAACTTACAAGAAAGACACCTACAAAATTCATCACCCGAAAGGTAAAAAATCTAATTTCACCTATCGGTTAGACACTGCCGACAGAATCGGCAAAGCTGGTGTCAAAAAAATTGGTGTCGGCGTGCTCCTAGGACTAGAAGACTGGCGAACCGACAGCTTTTGTACTGCCTTGCACCTCGATTACTTAGAACGAACCTACTGGAAATCTAAATACTCGATCTCGTTCCCACGCCTGCGCCCTGCTGAGGGATACCTCGAGCCTAAAGTAGTCATGGATGACCGCGAACTCACACAACTCATTTGCGCCTATCGCATCTACAATGAAGAGGTGGAACTGTCACTCTCTACTCGTGAGTCTGAACACTTTCGAAATAATGCTTTCCAGCTAGGCGTTACCACGATGAGCGCTGGCTCAAAAACCAATCCAGGCGGTTATTGCACTGAAACCGAATCCCTAGAACAGTTTGCCACTAGTGACGAACGATCTCCAAAACAAATTGCGGATATGATTCAGGAAGCGGGGTACGAAGTGGTTTGGAAAGACTGGGATAGTGCTTATGATTATTGGTAATTGTCTTGGGTTAATTAAGAAAAATGAAAGATCGTTGAACACTCGAAAGTGTGGCATCTGTCAGCCTGGGTAAAACCCAATAGAACCCTAGGAACAAAAATCCATACCAAAGTCCGCAGCCCTGCCTTCCGTTGTGCAGCAGGCAGGGCTACCCTCATTGGGTGGCTTGGCTTATATTAAAACTATTGATCGTTGTAATTTAATTGCGTGAACCCATGAACTGTACTACGAAGTACAATACCATGATCAGTGCGGAAAGTGCAGCAGCGACATAAGTCATAGCGGCCCATTTTAAAGCGTCTTTAGCGCCGTCATATTCTTCTCCATGCGTAATCCCTGCATCATCAAGCCATGCAAGTGCACGATTACTAGCATCAAACTCTACTGGTAAGGTGATGAAGCTAAATAAGGCTGTAACTCCAAACAAGATGACACATGCGAGCATAATGGTGCCGCCAAAAGCGCCAGAACCTACACCCATGAATGCGCCCATTAGGACAAAACGCTGAGCTTTAGAAGAAAACTGAACCATAGGAACAATTTTGGACCGCATTTCTAGAAAAGCATAAGACTCGGCATGCTGTACAGCGTGGCCACATTCGTGTGCAGCTACTGCGGCAGCAGCAATAGAGTTGCCTTGGTAAATAATAGGACTTAGACTAATCGTTTTGGTTGCAGGGTTGTAGTGATCACTCAAATACCCTTGTCCTTCAACAATTCTAACATCATGTAGACCATAGTGGTCTAACATTTGTTTGGCAACTGCAGCACCAGAAAGACCAGAAGAAATTGGTATTTGCGAGTACTTTTCAATTTTACTTCTTAACATTTTTCCAACCAAACCACCGACTGCTGCCACAATCGCTGTGATGATCATATAACCCATATATCCCATAATATTCCTTTTTTTATTTACTATTTAGACTGAATACTCGTGTTTTTGTCACTACACTTTAAACAGAAAAGTGTTATTAAAGTTTTTTCAATTAAGAAATCAGATCAAATCGTGTATATGCTTGTAAGGCTTTAGGAATTGCAATACCTTCTGGAGTTTGATGGTTTTCCAATATACAGGCTACAATTCTTGCTAATGCCAATGCACTTCCGTTGAGAGAGTGTGCTAATACAGACTTCCCTTCTTTAGTTTTGTAACGTAACTTTAGTCGATTGGTTTGGAAAGTTTCAAAATTAGATACAGAACTTACTTCGAGCCAGCGTTTCTGAGCTGCAGAGTACACTTCGAAATCAAATGTCAATGCGGAAGCCGTACCGAGGTCGCCGCCACACAATCTCAAGATCCGGTAGGGTAATTCGAGTTTTGTCAAAAGCCCTTCTACATGCTCAAGCATATTGTGCAAGGTTTCGTAGGAGCGATCTGGGTGTACAATTTGCACGACTTCCACCTTGTCAAACTGATGTACACGGTTGAGTCCTCGTACGTGCGCACCGTAAGAACCTGCTTCTCGTCTGAAGCAAGGCGTATAACCTGTTAGTTTGATTGGAAAGTCGGCCTCACTGACAATCACATCTCTGTAAATGTTAGTGATTGGCACCTCTGCTGTAGGTATAAGGTAAAGATCGTCTACTGTTGCGTGATACATTTGACCATCCTTATCTGGCAATTGCCCCGTGGCAAATGCTGACTTTTCGTTGACGAGTAACGGTGGTACGACTTCTAGATAGCCAGCAGTTCTAGCCTCATCAAGGAAAAAGTTAATGAGGGCGCGTTTCAATTGTGCACCTTGTCCTAGAAAAACTGGAAATCCGGCTCCTGTAATTTTTACGCCCAGCTCAAGATCAAAAACGTTGTATTTTTTAGCGAGTTCCCAGTGAGGCTGTGCTTCAGCACCAAGTTCTGGTAAATCACCAGACCAGGCTTTAAACACTTCGTTATCCTCATCTGTATTGCCTGAAGGGACGGAAATATGTGGAACATTGGGCAGACTGATGACTAGGTCGCTCAATTCTGATTTTAATGCAGATTGTTCTTCCGTCTTGGTCTCAATATCTTTTTTGATATCGGTGACTTGCTGCTTTAAACTATTTGCTTGTTCCTGTTTGCCTTGAGCGAAAAATTGTCCAATTTCTTTAGAAATCTTGTTCCGATCGGCTTGTAAGGAATCAGTTTCAAACTTTAACGCTTTTCTTTTGTCGTCTAACTCAATAATTTTGTTTAGGGTGTCCTCAACACTCAACCCTCGTTTTTTCAGGCCTTCCAGCACTAAATCCTTGTGTTTACGAATATTATTTATTTGCAGCATAGTTGACTTTTTGCTATATTTTTTTAATTTTTGACAAATATACTATTTGAATTTAAAATTTAAGTGTAAATTTACGCCAACATCACAAATGTGATCCTACACTTTTGCAATGATTGCACTCTTTTCACTAGATTCACAAGGAATATCAAGGTCTGTCTAAATACAAATTCCTTTTTATTTGGAGATGTTAGCTAACAAGATATTTATATTGTATATACAGACCTAATACCAGGAAGCAGTCCCTAATAAAAAATAACTACTACCTATTTAAATTAATTTCACTCTAATCATTTTTGAAAAAATTAGACTTCATAAAATAACATATTTACTATGTATGACATTTTGCAATTAAATGAAATGCTCGTGCCAGAACTGAAAGCAATCGCGGAGAAGTTGAGCATTAGTTCTTACAAAAAATTGAATAAACAGGATTTGATATACAAAATATTGGATCACCAAGCGGTCACAGGAGACATGGTTGAAAACGTACCTGATGAAACAACTAGACCTAAAAGAGCTCCAAAAAGAAAAGCAACAACTACTAAAAGTACTACCGACAAACCAAAAACGACAAGAAAGCCAAGAAAACCTGCAACTAAGAAAGTTCTAGGAGAAAAGGTTGCGGAGAAGATGGAAAAGGTAAAAGAAGAGTCCTTAAAATCAGAGAAGAAAGTCGAGAAAAAAGAGGACAATTCGAAAAGAAGAGTTCCTAAAGAGGAAGTATCAACTAATGGTGCAAAAACAGAGAAGAAAGAAAATTCTCGATCTTCTGAAAATAAAGCTAAGGAACGTACAACTTCAGACCGTAAGGAACGGTCAGAAAAAAGTGAGCGATCAGATCGAAACGACAGAAATGATCGGGACAGAAACGACAGCCGCGACAGAAAAGAGCGGTCAGATAGCAGAGATCGAAATGACAGAAAAGAGCGGTCAGATAAGAACGACAGAAATGATCGGGATAGAAACGACAGCCGCGACAGAAACGATAATAGGTCAGAACGAAACGACAGAAATGATCGAGACCGTAATGATCGCAACGATAGAAGAAAACAGGACGATAAAAAGGATGAAAAACCGAAAAAACCAACGTTCAATATTGAACTAGATGGAATCATCGAAGGTGATGGTGTATTGGAAATGATGCCTGATGGATATGGATTCTTACGTTCCGCTGATTATAACTATCTGACTTCTCCTGATGATATTTATGTTTCTCCTTCCCAAATTAAATTGTTTGGATTAAAAACAGGAGACTCTGTACAAGGAGCTATCCGACCACCAAAAGAAGTTGAAAAGTATTTCGCATTATTGAAAGTATCTTATATCAACGGTCGTAATCCACAAGAAGCAAGAGATCGGGTGCCATTTGATTACCTGACACCATTGTTTCCAACAGAACGATTTAAACTAGTTTCAGATCCATCCTTATATTCTACTAGAGTAATAGACTTATTTACGCCTATTGGTAAAGGACAGCGTGGACTGATCGTAGCACAGCCTAAAACAGGTAAAACCTTCCTACTAAAAGACGTGGCAAACGCAATTGCGAAAAACCACCCAGAAGTTTACTTGATTATATTATTAGTTGATGAGCGCCCGGAAGAGGTGACAGACATGCAGCGAAGCGTTCGTGCGGAAGTCGTAGCCTCTACCTTTGATGAACCAGCAGAACGACACGTGCGTGTTGCGAATATCGTCCTAGAAAAATCAAAGCGATTGGTAGAGTGTGGACACGATGTCGTCATCCTATTAGATTCTATTACGCGTTTGGCTAGAGCCTACAACACTGTAGCGCCTGCAAGTGGTAAGGTATTGTCTGGTGGTGTTGAGGCCAACGCATTGCACAAACCAAAACAGTTCTTCGGTGCTGCAAGAAACATTGAAAACGGTGGTTCATTAACCATCTTAGCAACAGCATTGATCGATACAGGTTCCAGAATGGATAGCGTGATCTTCGAAGAGTTTAAAGGTACTGGTAACATGGAACTACAATTAGATCGTGGTTTGTCTAACAAACGTATCTACCCAGCAATCGATATCGTGAAATCAAGTACAAGACGTGATGATTTACTGCTTGACAAGGATACAATTCAACGTATGTGGATTTTAAGAAACCACTTGGCTGATATGAATCCAGAAGAGGCCATGCACTTCTTATTACAAAATATTAAAGGAACAACAAACAATGATGAGTTCCTTGTATCAATGAATGGATAGCGGCGAATTTTAATTATTTTTTATTAAATCGCTAAAAGGCAATGGAGAACCAAAAATGTTTTTTATCTTTGTTGTCCAGTTTTAGAAGAGTCAAAACAATACAATTATGAAAAGGACATTTCAACCATCCAAGAGAAAACGTGCCAATAAACATGGGTTCAGAGAACGTATGAGTAGCAAAAATGGCCGAAAAGTGTTGGCAAGAAGAAGAGCAAAAGGACGCAAGAAGCTAACTGTAGCTGACGAGCGAACTATGAAATAGATTCACGACTACACTTATATATAGATTAAAAAAAGAACCAAGGGCGACTATGCTCTTGGTTCTTTTTCATACCTGTCTACAAGAATACATTTATCATCGACACACTAATAATCCACAGTGCCTCAATCATTTAAGTTTCAGAAAGGTGAACGACTCAAAAAACGAACGGTCATAGATCGGATGTTTAAGAGAGAAGGACACTCTTTTAGTGTATACCCTGTACGGATTGTGTATTTGGAGACGGAACTGGATACCAATATCAATTTTCAGTTTGCCTTCAGTGTCCCGAAACGCCAATTTCGCAAAGCTGTCGACCGTAATCGGATTCGGAGAAAGCTATTCGAGGCAGTGCGTTTACATCGTGCCCCACTGACGGCGCTCAATTGGCGCGAATCCGGCAAACAGTGTGCAGTCATGCTAATATACTCCGGAAGAGAAGAAGTGGCATACACAACCCTGGAAAGCTGTGTAGAGCAAGCACTAAAAAAGTTGAGCAAGCGGTTGAAAACAACCTAAAATATGCTTAAGTTTTCTGTGAATTATGCTGCCTAATAATAGAACTCAGGTTAAAAGAAAATGCCTGACTGATTTTTGAAAAACCTGTCAGGCACCTATTTTATATACAACTAAAGATCTGAATTATACATTCAGCATACTAGTTATAACAAGATCGTACGTTGTACATGAAGCCAGTTGCGTATTTAAAGAACAGCAGTGGTCATGGATTTTTTAAACTAATGCAGCGTTTTCAGCTGAGTGCTTGCGCTATAGTTCAAAATGCGGTCAATACTTTTTTGAAGCGGATTAAAGGTCACCTTAGGCAATCCACTAATCGTTTCCAGCAAATTCTGATGCATTTCTTTTGCCTCAAAATTGTTGTCCAACAGTTCTTCGATCTCAAATCTTTGAGTATCAGAAAGTTCGTTGTAAATGTATTGTATAATTAATTCTTGAGTAAATGTGTTATCCATTAAATGATTTTTAGATGAACGATAATAATTCTGACTATCACATTGTATAAACAACAAATCACGTTTGAATATTGTATTACAAGCACATTTTTTTTAACAAAATATTAATTCAACACCGAATTAAGCCTCTGGTAATTTCTCTTTTTCCTCTGCATCACGCATTCCCTTCTTTATTTCTCCCTCAACAGTCGCCTTAGCACTGTTAAATTCACGGATACCTTTACCCATACCTCTCATTAATTCAGGAATTTTTTTCCCTCCAAAAAGAAGAAGTATCACAAATAAAATAATAAAAATCTCATACCCGCCAGGCATAAATAATAATATAGTTTCCATAACACTTATTTATAATCACTTAATTGTTTGCTCTTGATTAGAACTTGAATAACTGCTCTGTCGTCAATCACGACTTTATTCAAGGTCAAGATAACTAAAGTTACGATAATTTTGTAACAGATGCTACGATTTTCTGATTTCAACACAAATACAAACTCCCCAGCACTCCAATTTTTCTGACAGATATTGACTTGTAAACTGGTTTTTAGACAGATCTAGGGCTTACCACTCGTCTGCTATGCACCTGCTCATCACTCGGGTCGGCGTTCTCCGTGCTCGTTATTCACTCGGTATTCCACTATGTAGCAAGGTTGTCACCTTACTACTCCATTCCACACTATGGCTATCGCCATACACTCCGCATACCTAAGCCGGCCCAATTCATTAAAAAAGAGATTAAACTTATCAAGAAGTTAAGTTTTTGGATTTTAAATAAATCCTACGTCTTGTAACCACAAATTTTAGTAAATTAGCCACCTTATAAAGCAATCAGTAATATGTCTGTAATCGTCAATGGGTTGAGTAAACAGTTTGGAGAGCAGTGGGCGGTCAACGAAGTCAGCTTCGAAGCCAATAGCGGAGAGGTGCTAGGATTCCTTGGGCCTAACGGCGCAGGCAAGACTACCACCATGAAGATGATCACTTGCTATATCCCGCCCACAGTTGGATCAGTATCGGTTTGTGGACATGACACAATCCAGTCACCACTCCTAGTGAATGAGAAGATCGGCTACCTTCCTGAGCACAATCCGCTCTATAAAGACATGTTTGTAAGGGAATATCTCGGGTTTGTTGGTGGCATTCACAAAATTGCCAATAAAAAACAGCGGATCGATCATCTGATTGAACTCACTGGTCTCGAACGGGAACAGGACAAACTCATCGGCGCACTGTCCAAAGGCTACAGACAACGAGTAGGCCTCGCTCAAGCCATGATACACGACCCAGAAGTCCTGATCTTAGACGAACCAACCTCAGGACTTGATCCTAATCAGTTGGTCGATATCCGTAATTTGATCAAGCAGCTCGGCAAGGAGAAAACCGTTATCTTTTCTACCCATATCATGCAGGAAGTACAAGCAGTATGCGATCGGGTCCTTATCATCAACCAAGGCAAAATCGTAGCAGACGATCCTATTGATGTGTTGAGACAGAAGGCGGTCGGCAATAACATTACAATGGTCGCGTTTAAACAAGAGGTCACGGCCTCAGCATTGGCTGAAATAAAAGGCGTCAAAGAAGTTACTCAGAAGGATAACGAATGGCAGTTGATTGCTTCCAAAGGTGTTGATGTCCGTGAAGAGGTATTCGATTTTGCGGTCGCCAACAAATTGACCATTCTGGAAATGCGTAGGGAATTATCCAGTGTAGAAGACGTTTTCCACCAATTAACACAGTCATAGCATGCTCAGTATATTCAAAAAAGAAATCAATTCCTTCTTCAGTTCCCTTATCGGCTACATCGTCATTGGCGTATTTTTGCTGTTTATGGGGGCATTCATGTGGGTTTTCCCGGATTACAGCATCCTCAACTACGGCTTTGCCACGATGCATCAACTATTTGATTTTGCCCCTTGGATCTTCTGTTTTTTAATCCCAGCCATCACCATGCGCTCCTTTGCTGAAGAAACCCAAAGCGGTACTATTGAATTGCTGGCAACAAGGCCAATTACAGATTTCCAGATCATTTTGGGTAAGTTTTTTGCAAACTGGGCGCTTGTGCTCATTGCGCTTATTCCTACGCTCTTTTACTATTATACCGTATACCAACTCGGCGCTCCTGTAGGCAATATCGATGCGGGGGAAGTCGCAGGATCTTATATCAGTTTAGCCTTATTGGCTGGGGCGTTTGTTGCCATTGGCCTTTTTAGCTCTTCGCTCACAAATAATCAGATAGTGGCGTTTGTGCTAGGCATTTTTCTTTGTTTTTTCTTCTATATGGCGTTCGATTTCCTCAGCACATTGTCATCGAATGACCATTTAATTGAATTGTTTGGAATTAACTACCATTATAATTTACTGAGTCGAGGCGCAATCGACACCAGAGATGTCATTTACTTTATGACGTTTATTACCGGATTTTTATTTTTCACCAAAACCGCTCTGGAACGCAGAAATTGGTAGCAATTTATAATACATGAGTAACGCTAGAAACAAATCACTTTTCCAGGTCGTAGTGATTACGATCATTTTGATCTTGATCAACTTTTTAGGAAGTTTTTTCTATAGTCATCTCGATTTGACAGAAGACGGTAGGTTTTCCTTGACACCTGCTACTAAAAACCAGATTGGCAATTTGGACGATATCCTGTATGTCGAAGTATTTTTAGATGGTGAATTCCCCGCAGGCTTTACTAGATTGCGAAATTCCGTACAAGACTTACTTGATGATTTCCGTTCTCTCAATAGTAACGTCGAATACCAGTTTGTCAATCCATTGCTAGGTACCGCAGAGGAAAACAAAGCCACTCAGGAAGCTTTAAAAAAGCGTGGCATCTATCCTGTCAATCTTACTGTAAAAGATGATGCAGCGCAGTCTGAAAAGCTAATTTACCCAGTTGCCTTCTTACGCTATAAAGGTCGGGAGCGATTAGTGCGACTCCTTGAAAATCAAACACCAGGCACACCACAACAAGTCGTCCTAAATAACTCAGTTAGTTTACTCGAATACAAGTTTACCAATGCGGTAAAAAAAATGCAGACCGTTTCTAAGCACAAAATTGCATTTACGGAAGGGCACGGTGAGCTTTATCCTCATGAATCTGCAGACTTTGAAAATTCCTTAAGTGAATTCTACGATGTAGCAAAGTTAAACCTGGACAGTATTACAATTATCGATCAACAGATTAGTTTATTGGTAGTTGCTAGACCTCGAGGTCAGTTTCCCGAAAAACAAAAGTTTATTATTGATCAATATGTTATGAATGGCGGGCGAATCTTATGGCTTATAGATAGGTTAGGAATGGGAATGGACAGTCTCAAAGTCGCACCAGAATATATGCCAGTAGAATATCCATTAAATCTAGATGATTTATTCTTCAAATATGGCTTCCGTATTCAACCCAATTTGGTACTTGATCTACAATGCAGTAAAATCCCATTGCCTATAGGAATGGTTGGTAATCAGCCACAATATGATATGCGTGGTTGGTATTACAACCCCATCATTGTCCCTGGTCTAGAAAATGATCACCCAATCGTAAACAACTTGGACGGCATTGACTTTAGTTTTGCTAGTTCCATAGATACCATCCGCACCAAGACACCCGTCAAGAAAACGGTCTTACTGAAGACGTCACCGTATAGCAGGGCACAGTTTGCGCCTATGCGTATTTCACTCGAGATTTTAAGATATCCGCCAGAGAAAGACAAATTCAACAAGCCAGACCAACCTGTGGCAGTGTTACTTGAAGGACAATTCCCTTCCCTATTTGAAAACAGAGTAAGTGATGAGATGAATGCTGGTCTAAAACAACTCGATCAAGAGTTCAAGGCTAAGAGCAGCAAAACTAAAATGATCATTGTTTCTGATGGTGATGTGGCAAGAAATTACGTCAATCTAGCTAAGAAAGAACTCAAGCCATTAGGCTACAACCAATACGAACGCTATACCTTTGCCAATAAGGACTTCCTAATGAATGCCGTCGAATATCTCATTGAAAATGATGGATTGATCGCTTCTCGCGCCAAGGAAGTTAAACTGCGAATGCTCAACAAACAAAAGGCTCAAGAGGAAAAACTCTTCTGGCAATTGATCAATATTGGCTTGCCATTGCTACTCTTGGGGCTGTTTGGGTTTGTGTATTTCTGGTTTCGAAAAAGGAGATACGCTAAGGGCTAATCCTGCTTTTGCAAGAGGATGTTAAGTTAAGAGCTCACAATCTTTTTAAGCACTGAAAGTGCGGCATCAGTCAGCCCAGGGTGCAGCGCAGCAGAACCCTGGGATTCATATGCCCCATTTGACCAAAGCGCTGTAGGTGCGTTATTCACAAATCAGGCGTACATACATACATAAAAGCATCCCATATCAGAGATGCTTTTAATCCAAAGTTTTCTTAGAATGATCTCACTAACTCGAACTAAAAAATGTTGATAGGAGCTAACAGTAATGATGTATTTGTCTTCGACGAGTCCCTTTTATTCATTTCATTTTTACTAAGGTATTCATGAATCTTCGATTTATCTTGATGAAAAGGAACCAAAAATCAAGCGGATCGCCGCCGGGCTATAGCTTTACACTAAAATGAAAAGCCAACCCGCATTCACGACCCAAGCCTTTCCCTTCAGTCACTGTAGGATCGCTCATCTTGCTGGTTCGCCAGCCCGGTATCCTCTTTTTCATTTCTTCACGAGCAAATCTATAAGGCCAGGTAGCCTCTAATATCAACGGATAAAAGTAGTTGGTTTCTTGATATTGTTATCAGTACAAATTCAGTTTTTGCGAGTTGTTAGATAAAATTCTTGAAGAAATAATTCCTCCTAAAATCGTTTCTTACGTTTTGGCTTAAAGTTTTTAGGATTACTACTTTTTTTCTTCTTTTTCTTTTTCTTAGGAAAGTCTCCACCAGTTTCCTGTTTACTCTCTGCTTGCTCAAGTGATAATTGGACACCCTCAAAATCCTTTCCTGTCAATGCGACAATCGCCTTATCTGCTTTTGCGGTTTCAATTTCAAAGAATGAAAATTTCTTTAGGATTTCGATTTTACCAATTTCAAAGCTATCAGATCGCATTTCCTGATTAACTAAGGAGATCAACCGTGTAGGTGTCATGTCGTTCTTAGAACCTGCATTGATAAACAACCGAACGTAGTCGTGTTTTCTGCGTTCTGACAAGCTTTGTCGCTCGCGTTTTGGTGCTCTATCGTCTTTACTGAAGTCGCTTCGGCCTCGATCTCTGCTTCTGCTTCTATCTCGGTCACGGTCTCTGCTTCTTCCTCTGTCGCTTCGGTCACGATCACGACCTTTGCCTCTTCCTCGGTCACCGCGATCTCTGTCTCTTCCTCTACTGCTATCTTTAGACGAATTGATGTCGTTGGAATGCTTGTAATAATCAAGAAAACGGTTAAACTCTGCTGAAATAAAGTGTTTAATCAGTTCATCTTTACTCAAGTGGCCGAGTTTGGCTTCAATAGCAGGTAGAAAACTTGCTAACCGTTCTTCATCAACCTTTATTTGCGCAATTTTATCCACTAAAGTGTGCAGCTGTACTTCGCAGATCTCCATTCCTGTTGGCACCATGGCTCGCTCAAACTTAACACCTGTACTACGCTCAATCTCAGAGAGTTTTCTGCCTTCTCTTGAATGAATAATCACTACTGAGATACCACTTTTTCCTGCACGTCCTGTTCGACCACTACGGTGCGTATAGATTTCAGGACTATCTGGCAGTTTATAATTGATGACGTGGGTCAACTCATTAACGTCTAGTCCACGGGCGGCGACGTCTGTTGCGACTAATATATTTATAGTCTTTTTCCTAAATTTTTTCATGACTTCATCACGCTGTCCTTGAGACAGATCGCCATGTAGTGCATCAGCATTGTAGCCTTCTTGCATCAATGAATCTGCAATTTCTTTAGTCTCTCTTCTGGTTCGGCAGAAAATGATTCCATAAATATTCGGGTTGGCGTCAGCAAGTCGTTTGACTACCTCATATCGATCTCTTGCCTGTACTAAGTAGTACATATGCTTGACATTCTCTGCCATAGCATTCACTTTCGCAACAGTGACTTCAACAGGATCATTCATGTATTTTTTAGATACCGCATTTATACCTTTGGACATTGTTGCTGAAAACAATAACGTCTGCTTGGTCTTTGGAGTGGCTTCAAGAATCGAATCTAATTCCTCTTTAAATCCCATTGTTAGCATCTCATCCGCCTCATCAAGTATAATTCGCTCTAGCTTGTCAAGTCTTAGCTTTTTTCGTTGGATCAAATCCTTTGTTCTTCCTGGTGTTCCTACAACAACATGAACGCCACGATTTAACGCTCTGACTTGTGTATCGATACTTGCACCACCATATACTGCAGTAATTTTTATGCCTTTCATATGCTTCGCATACGTGGTCAGATCACGAGTAATTTGTAGGCAAAGTTCACGAGTTGGAGCCAGAATTAGTGATTGGGTATGCTTTTCCTTAGTATCAGTCAGGTGCAGTGCGGGCAATCCGAATGCAGCAGTTTTCCCAGTACCAGTTTGTGCTAATGCCAAAATATCGGAATTGGCACTCAGGAGCATAGGTATTGTTTTTGCCTGAATTGGTGTTGGCGTCTCAAAGCCTAGCTCTTTAATTGATTGAAGGAGCGCCTCTTGCAATCCCATGTCTGCGAAATTTTCCATATGCTTGCGGTCGAATTTAACCACAAAGGTGGCTTATTTATTCCAAGTATTTGCTATTTATTCCAATTCTTTTTAAATCTCGACCAAAATCTTCAGACCATAAATAACCTATAAAGGAAAAACTTATTTTCGTAATACTAATGCTTCATCTTATCAAGAAGCGGGTGGGCGAGTGATAGTAGCGGTATGAAGCGAAGCTGAAGGCTAGTGAAGTAGGCACAAGCGACGGCACATAGTGACTAGCTGTGCCAAACTGAACAGCCTTTCAGCGAGGTGAATAGTAGTGGATAGCACGGTGCGAAGGTATGGCCTTGTGGGAAGCTTCTGAGTACGCCCCCAAATGATAAATTCCCTTACGACATATTTTGAACCAACTACATTACAGTACGGTATATCTGGAGGAGATCTGAAACGGGAAAGTCTGTGGTTTATTAAAAACAATTTTGTTAAACAGGATATTAACTGCCATTTCGCCTGTCTGTTCACTGTTGGTATTAATTTGTCGTTCTCTAGCAAAAGGCGTGCTTGCACCCAGTGGCTCATATTTGTCATAGGTGAAGGTCATATCGAGATCATTCGCCAAGTCTTTAATCAGCATTTTTTGAAGCAGATAGGTTTCAGGTGATAGGAAATACTGACTTTCTGTTGCCTCATTTTTGGAAGAAAGAATAACCCCTTCGTCGTTCTTTTCTGTAGTGATAGCTTCTTCATTGACGTAAATCGCGTTGCCAATCAGCAAATGTTGTAAGGATTGAAAATCAGCCTCCAGGTTAAACTGTTCGAGATAACTAAAGTCCCGCTTGTATACTGATTTCTCCAGTCGATTCAATACAAACACAGAGTCTGGTGTGATCAACGCCCTACCTGCCTCGATACCAAATTTCTTAATATTGAGCCAAATCAAACTGTCTTTTCTAATCTTAATCGTACTCGTAAAACTCTGATTGAGTTGTGGACTCTTAAATCGGATATTCGCTTTGCTGTAAAACCATTCAAAATCGATTTGGTTTTCCATAAACTGCTTCGTTATCAGGCTTGTCTTATTGCCTTTATTCTTCTTGCCCTTGTTCTTACAACCAGTGGCAATCACTAACAACGCAAGCGCCAATACTAGATATACTCTAATTTTCATAACATGCAAAGTACAAAGTGTTTGCCAAAAAAACGGTGTGAAGGTTGATTATTTAAGATGGATGGTGGAAAACGTGGGTATGAGTTGAAACTAAGGCTTAATTTATTGCTTGATGGGTGTGGAACAAACTAAAGGAGATATTTCCAAAATAAACAACTCTTATTACACCTGAGTCGAGTTATTTTTGTTAGGTAAATTATTCTTTAATTTAGGATTAGTAACTAAGAATTACGCAGCTTTTACTGTTAGTTGGAACTCTTGAAGGATAGAGTCAAGTTCACTCACAAATTTATTCTTCATATACTGATATTGAGTAAGCATTGAATTACCTTCTGGATCTATCGAATGAATTTCAATCATCTTGTTTAACTCATCGATTTGTTCCAAGATATCTGAGACTCTTACAATCTTGTCATTCATTATTTTAGAAGAACTCATCTTAATTTCTTTATTTTCTAGTTAAAGGCGTACCAAATAACCTCTTTCGTCGAATTTCAACTCCATTTTTATGCTCATTATGAAAGATAAATGTAAGACTTTCCTTTCGCTAATTCAATTCTAGCCTACGACAAATCAACCAACTTTGATGACTAATTATAATATAGACCTGTTTTTAAAGGTATACTCCCAAATCTCATTTATATCTATTTTTACTTTAGCAGTAACATTTACTTTCAGCATTTATACTTTGAACTTTTTATGTAATTCTTCAAGATGCTGTTTAGGATCATAATTCTCTGCGATACCACTTTCCTTTCCTTCGATTATCGCCATTCGTAGTGCCTCTATTTTATTTCCTCTTTCTTCCAACAGTCTTAACCCTGCTCTTATCAACTCACTTGCTGAGGTAAAGCTTCCAGTATCACGTATGAACTGTAGTGCTCTCTTTGCATCATTCAAACATTAGATTACACCTTCATTATCTAGACCCGTATTGTTAATGAGACGATATCCAACACTGGCAAAAGCGATTCCGTTTTCCAGGCAATATTTAATGTCTTGTCTTCTTACAGGAGTTGTAACAATATCCGGAGTACCTGATATAAAACCCCCTCCATGAATAAAAACAACAAGAGGGAAATTACCTGTGGTATCTGGTAAGAATAAGTGAAAGACTTGCTTATTTAGGTCTATATTTTCATAGTTGAAATTTTGAACAAAGACCGGGTTTGGACTGTTTATATTCCAATTTGCGGGGATTGCATTGAACTGGGGATTAATTTGTGCTATTCCTGAAAAGGTGAATAATAGGAATGTTGATACAAATAAATTTTTCATTGGTTGTATTGTAAGGTTTGTGTTCATCATTAATAAGTAGGTTCGTTATTGTCTTACCTGGCATCTGATCCTGTGCTGTAGGAATTCGCATTTGATTCAATATTCAAATTTTGTTCATTCACAAGAAAATCTAACTAACTTTTTCCACTTGCAGTAGCGTTCTATTGTACTATGCTATTTTGAATTTCTAATTTTATTCTAAATTTAACGAATTCATATTTATTTATTAAGATTTCTCGACATTGTATTTTGGTACGAAATAGTTCAAGTAAAAAATCATTCCTAAATAGTTCATTATAAGGGTGGGAATACTAGAATTGAAACCCAAATCAAACTCCGGGATACCAAACAGATCTCTAAATGAAGTCGTAGCAACACTTAGCATAAAGACAATACCATAAACGAATAGCCCTATGATGGCGGCTTTGTTTTTTGAAGTACGTTGAATTCCATTTTTGGTTTCCTGGCTGAAAAAATACCAAAGCGCAACTATAGTAAAAACCGCCTCAATGCCTATAGCCAGATAAACATTTGTAGCATAGTTACCTAATCCAATAGCATGCGATTCTGCTCCAAAAATATGGTGTGGATGCCCAGAAAAGAAATCTAACACAAAATGACCAAGCACCAATGCTGAACCCACTAAGCCTATTTTGGTACTTTTAAACAATACTTTTCCAATAATAAAAATAATAATCAGCCAAAATATCAAAGGAACTAAATCATGACTATAGAGCATATCCACCGCCATATTACTTATGGTTGTATCTAAAACATCACTTGGTTCAGTACGTTCCAGCCCTAAATAATGAAAGGTAAACCACAATAGATCCTGCAATTGCGAAGCAAATAGGAAATAAAGTAAGGTTCCTTTTGGAAATTTTTGATTTGCGATTAAGGCTGTTGTGTAGTGACCGGCTAGCATACTTCTTTGTTTTAGTTGGTGAAGGATTTGAAAATATTCATTACTTTTACTTTAAAATGTAAAGCAATATTACGAATTACTTTACATTTTAAAGTAAAATTCGTCTAAAAAATTATGGAAAAGAAATTTCGTTCTTCTTGCATTATTGCATCAGCCTTGGATTTGATTGGAGACAAATGGTCATTGCTCATCATTAGAGATATGCTATTACACCACAAGAAAACGTACAAAGAAATGGTTGCTTCCGCTGAAGGTATTGCTACGAATCTATTATCTGCACGATTAAAATTGTTGGAATCTCTTGATTTGATTACCAAAAGAAAACTACCTTCCAATAAAAAGGAGAATGTCTATTTACTTTCCGAAAAAGGAATTGATTTGGCTCCAATCATCATGGAAATCGTTATTTGGAGTGATAAAAACGTAAGGATTTACAACCCTGATATGAATCCTTTTGAATATAAACATTCAGATAAATTATCCGTTATCAAGCATACCCAAAATAGATATAGGGAGTTTGTCACTGACGTTATAGGTTAGTAATAATTTTGGATTCATCCTTAATAGCTATGTTATTTACTGACCGTTAAAACAGTTGCTTATCCTTCTTCAATATCAATCAAATTTTCTTTTTCTGTAGGGTCTTCATTTAGGTTAAACAATCAGAACTTTTCCTGTATTTCGTTTTGCATAAATTTCCATCCATCTTTGATGATGATGATTGAATTTTGGCCAATTTTAAAGTATAAGGCATCATGTGGTTACAATTTACATCAAGGAAAAGAAAAAACATAAAACATTGAATGTCAGACCAATGAATTGTCAATGTCAAGCGTTTTATTCACTTCATAGAATGGAAATCAATCCCCAGAATACATTTAAGACACCTGCGAAACCATAGTAAAGAATGAAAAAGCACTTGTGCGAATTGTCTAAGAGCTTTTTTTGCAATATCTCATAGGTCACCCGTTCGGGTGATTGTATAGAATCTAGAAAGAACCGACCTTTGTATTATAATTAATTGCCCACTATAATCGAAACAACCAAGAAGTAATGAAAAATCAACTCCCTCTAACCACAAGAATTTTAAATGCACTCTTTTTCCTATTATTTACATCTGGGCTTCATGCTCAAGTCGGGGTAGGCACTACTACACCAGATGCAGGAGCAGCACTAGACATCGTATCCACCGACAAGGGGCTACTTATTCCTAGGCTAGATACTACTGCGGTAACAAGCCCTGCAGATGGAATGATGATCTATAGACCAGGAGACAAAGCCTTTTACTATTTTGATGGAACCTACTGGCAAAAAATAGGTAGTGCCTCTGTAGCGTCTGGAGGACTCATCGATGCCGATGGAGATACAGAGATACAGGTAGAAGCGACACCCGATGATGATATCATAAGATTTGTCATATCAGGAGAGGAGAAAGTTAATATTGTAAAATCACCCAATGGCATTGTCCGTACAGAGTATCCAGGGAATAGTAACAATATAGCCCACGGCTACTTTGCACTTTATAGCAATACTACAGGTATAAACAATATAGCGAATGGTCCTAACTCTCTTGCATTTAACACAGCAGGTAATGACAATATCGCTCACGGATTCCAATCGCTTTACAGTAATACGATAGGCGATAACAATATTGCCAATGGAAAAAATGCTCTTTTTACTAACACCACAGGCTATAACAACATTGCTAATGGTGAAAATGCTCTGAACAAGAATACCTCTGGAGTTAACAACATCGCTAACGGTAATGACGCCCTTTTTAATAATACTATAGGCTCTAGTAACATTGCTAATGGTCAAGTATCACTTTTTAATAATACTAGAGGCTCTAGTAACATTGCCAATGGTCTTAGTGCACTTTATTCTAATACCTCAGGCTATAACAATATCGCTAATGGTCAAGCATCTCTTTTTACTAACATAACGGGGAGTGACAACATCGCCAATGGATACCAATCTTTATACTCTAATACAATAGGCGGTTACAACATCGCCAATGGATATGAATCTTTATATCACAATACAACGGGCAGTTACAACATCGCCAATGGATATGAATCTTCATACTCTAATACAACGGGAAGTTACAATATCGCCAATGGATATGTATCTTTATATCACAATACAACGGGAAGTTACAACATCGCCAATGGCTACTATGCCCTTCATGTCAACATGGATGGAGAATACAATGTCGCCAATGGATATGCTGCCCTTGCCGATAATACTTCGGGAAACTACAACATCGCCAATGGATCTGAAGCCCTTAAACGTAATCAAACAGGAAGTAACAACATCGGGATTGGAAAGAAGGCAGTATTTTCAAACATAGCAGGCAATAACAACATTGGGATTGGAGAATTCGCAGGAATAGATAACACAGGAAGTAATAATATTTTTCTCGGACCTCACACTGGACAAGGTAATGTCACTGGAAGTGGCAATATCTTCATAGGTCTATCTGCAGGTAGTCAAGAAGAAAACAGCAATAGACTATACATTCACAATGACGATGGAAGTCAATGGGATGCCCTGATTTATGGAGAATTTGACAATGATTTACTGAGAGTAAATGGAGCTATGGAGATCATATCTAATAATGCGGGGATTCTCATACCTAAGTTAGATAGTACATATGTAACGAGCCCAGTAGACGGTATGCTAATCTATCAACCTTCCGACTTATCTTTCTATTATTACAAAGGAAGTCAATGGGAAAAATTGGGTGGGCAAAGTACCCTTATTTCTGATGCTGATGGAGATACCCATATACAAGTAGAAGCGTCACCCGATGATGATATCATAAGATATGTCATAGCAGGAGAAGAGAAAGTGCAAATTATAAAATCATCTACTGGAATAGTGCGCACAGAATATCCTGGAAATAATGACAATATCGCTCATGGCAATGATGCCCTTTTTAATAATGCAACGGGCATTAACAACATCGCCAATGGCTTTCAATCTCTTTTTTCTAACACAACGGGGAGTAACAACATCGCCAATGGCAATACTGCTCTTGCGTATAATACAGAAGGAGGAAACAACATCGCCAATGGCAGAGCTGCCCTTTATTCTAACACAACGGGGAGTAACAACATCGCCAATGGCTTTAATGCCCTTGGACTTAACACAGAAGGTAGTAACAACATCGCCAATGGTTTTCAAGCACTTTACAGCAATACGACAGGAAGTAATAACATCGCAATTGGTGAAAATGCAGGAAAAAACGCGATAGGCTCCGATAAACTTTATATCAATAGTTCTGCAACGGCTTCAACGGCTTTCAACTCATTAATCTATGGAGATTTTGCAAGTGATCTATTAAGATTTAATGGAAATGTAGGAATTAATACATTGAACAGTACAATCACATTAGCGGCAAAGGCAGATGCGAATGATACAAAATTTCTAAGCCTTGAAAATTCTTCAGGATTTGAGCAGATAAGAATAAGACCAAATGATGCCAGTACTAAGCACACGATGATAGAGCCAATAAACACCAATTTTGGAGCATTTTTTGGGAATCTTACCGGTCAAAAAAATACTGGACAAGCGAATACATTCATTGGCTCACATACGGCCATGGAAAACACAAGTGGAACAGCAAATACTTTTGTGGGTACGGGTGCCGGAGAACAAAACGAAACAGGAAACAACAATACTTACTTAGGCCGTTTTGCAGGGCGTAATAGCACAGGATCAGGAAATGTCTTCCTAGGAGCATCTGCTGGTTATAACGAAACAGGAAATAACAAACTGTATATTAACAATGATGGAGGAAATGAGACTAATGCCCTAATCTATGGAGATTTCGACTCCGACGACTTGAGGTTTAATGCAGATGTAGGGATAGGTAGACTAGCTACAACAAATAAGTTAGAAGTAAATGGCGAGGCAAGTAAAACTAATCCAGGAAGCTGGGCAGGGAACAGTGATGCAAGACTAAAGAAAAACATACAACAACTCCAGAGTGAAGAAGCACTGGCTAAGTTATTACAACTACAAGGTGTTACCTACGAGTGGAATGATAATAAAACGAGTAACGATAGACCTCAGGGAATCCAGTACGGATTTACTGCACAGAATATCGCTACCGTATATCCTACTCTAGTGGAGAAAGATGCTCAAGGATATCTTCAGACTGCCTATGGCACCTATGACGCAATGACCGTAGAAGCTATCCGTGCTATGAACAATAAGATAGAGCATCAGGCAGCTATTATCCAGGCACAAGAGGATGCACTAGAAGCCCTACAAGCTAATCATCAATCTGATATCGTGGAACTAAAGCAAGAAATGAATAATCTTCGAAATTTAATGCAAGCGGAAAATTTGGTGGAACGCGATTAAGGGAGTTGGAAGTATACTCGAAAACGAAAGTGAAGCCTTCAACAGGCACCTAAATAAATTTGTTGTGAAAAATACTCAAAATTAAGTGGTGCGAGATTTTGACGACTTTAGTTAGCCTTGGCGTTCATTCAACAAGACAAAAAAAGCAATAGTAATGCTGGGGGCATTCCGCTATTACTGCCTTTTTATCGCAGTAGAATAGAAAACTATAAAGTCAAAACTTGCAAACCACTTGATTTCGAGTATAACTACCCAAACTTTGTGAGCAATACTCTTTAGTTAGGATGGTTCACTTTTTTTGGAACAGGTAGGGATCATTAACGGTTAGGATTGATAATATTAAACGCGGAGACGCGGAGATTTTTATCGTTCTAATGTATATTTTTTAACGCAACGAAAAAGATCGTTCCGGATGTTTATTAAGACACAAAGGAACGCAAAGATTCCTGAACGATCTCAAAGAGTTTTGAATGTGGTCCGACTTTCGACAGTTCAAAAAGAAAAGGAACCGCGACGGCGGGTTATCTGCGATAATTTTTTGTACGTACTATTTGATTGTAAATTAAACGCAAAGACGCGGAGGTTTGTTTGCAACAAACTAATTTTAAGTTAGTAGAAATAATCCCTGCGCCTCAGCATCTCGTATAATCTAAAATAATAATATTTGCAATCCATTTAAAAATTCATATTTTGACAGGAGAAATAAGGCAGAAAACCATAAAAAGCACCATGGCCACTAATCAAAAAATATCGGTTGCAATCATTGAGGATAATAAGGTGATAAAACGAAATGTAACTAAGTATATTGAGTATACGGATGATATGGAGGTGGCGCATCATTCCACTTCAGTGGAATCATTTCTCCATTTTTTGGATATTAATACGCAAGCTAAGTACGATATACTTTTGTTAGATATCGGCTTGCCCGGAATGTCAGGGCTGGAGGGTATACCGCTCATCACTAAGGAACTTCCAGACTTAGATATCATCATGCTTACCACATTCGAAGAAGAACAGAAAGTGATCAAAGCACTATGCACGGGTGCGGTTGCCTACATTTCGAAAAAATCAAGCTTAGCCAACATCATTGATGGTATTCGGATTGTGCACCAGGGAGGATCTTACATGTCTCCTTCGATTGCAAGGAGCATTTCCAATTTTTTGCTGAGAGGGAGAGGGGAAAAAGAAACACCTACGATCTTGACACCAAGACAATCTGAAATCATAAAGGAACTTGCTAATGGATGTACTTATGGTGAAATTGCTGAGTTATTAAGTGTTTCAGAGAATACTATTAAGTCTCACATTAAGAAATTGTACAAGGTACTTCAGGTTAATAATAAGGCGGAGGCGATTGCTAAGTTTTTGAAGGGGGATATAAAGTAGATTGTTTTATTTTCTATATTTAATTGCTTTAACTCAATCAATGTCAAGTTACCTTCTGACGTATGTTCATTTTTTCCAATCGATGAAAAAACGACAGGAAGCCGGCCCATCGGATCGCCGCCCGACCAAAAAATCTTGTTTTTAAACCGGCAGCCGATGCTGTCGTCCCTCAAGCATATAAAAACGGCCTGCCTTCCGTTGCGCAGCAGGCAGGCTCCCGCTTGGTTGCTTCAAAAATAGTCTACAAACCACCCAATCGCAAAAAGCAATACGCAGGGCGTTATTATTAATTTAATTATTTCTTGTTGGATCTGACTTTATGGAGAAGATATATTAATAAATACTATAAACTGATTTGCAAAAAATTACTATTCAAATTCGTATTTTACAATACTTAAGCATGCAATTTGAATGTTGAAAAAAATTGGTTGGTCTTTTTTGTTGTTTTTCCTCTTCTTTGGCCAGCTAATTGCTCAAAGCGAACTTCAATTACGCCCTTCCGAATATGATGTGGAATTGATTGATTTGAACGTTCAAGAAGAGAAAGGAAGAATGATGGATTTCCTTCAAGATTCTAAAGGTAATATTTGGATCCTAAGCGTTACTGGCTTGCATGTTTTTGATGGGTACCAGACCTTATCTTATACGTATGCATCTAAGCAATTTACGTTAGATTCAGAATCGAAATCTCCTCATATTTTTAGTTTTTCAATGGATGATCAAGACCTGATTTACCTTCAAACCACTTCAGAAATCATTGTATTTGATACCAAGCGTCGCACTACTAAAACCATTCATCCTAACAACCCTGGTCCTGGTCATATTTTTAGAGGTCCCTTAATTTCCGCAAATCAAGGTGCCAATTATTTCATTATCGACCAGCAACAGGTTAAGGAATTCAAATTCGTAAATGAAAAAGAGATAAAATCCTTAGGTCGTATTCATATAGAAAAAAAAATAGATCGAATAGTTTCGGCAGGTGATGAAGAAACCACGTTTTCAATTGGGAATAAACTATATTTTGCACTTCCGGATTCACTATATGAATTTGATATTATTTCGAAAACGTTGAATAAAATAAAATTGGACGAAGGGGCTTATTATAAAGTACCTGGCGATCCAAATTTAATTTATGTAAATAATGATCAACGTTTATTTTCTAAGTTCAATATTCAACAGCAGCAATCAGAACCGCTTTTCAAATTTCCACCTACTCTTCGAAGTAAATTCTTTGGAATTGTAGCCGACGAGGAAGGTGTTTATTATACAGGATTTCATGCGATAGATGCGGATCAAAAAATTTATTACGATTTAACTCCTTCCATCAGAAAACAAATACTTCAGAAATCCTCAGGTTCACTTGCAGATGATGTTTGTTGTTTAAAAAAGATGCAAGATGGTAAGGTAGGGTTATTGACTTCAGGAAATTTTTTCATAATAAAGAAGAAGACCCCCAACTCGGATAAATATCAGGAAATGATTAGTGGATTAGAGGTCCAACCTAGTATGCGCGGCCTCACAGAAGATGCAGAAGGAAATGTTTATGTCACTTTTTATGATGCCGGGTTGGCCGTGAAGAAAAAAGGGGGAAATCACTTCGAAGTGATCACCTTGCAAGACCCTATAATTAATAAAATGAGGGCTGTTTTTCACCTAAACTATTGGAAAAATCATCTCCTCTGGAATCAAGTAAAAATAAATCTAACGGATTGGTCAGTAAGCCCTTTAGTAGGCAAAAAATTTGAAGGCTATACCGACAAATCTCATTTTACACATTGTATACAAGAGGACACCTTATGGATGTTTCAATGGTATACATCCACATTAATAAAGACGGATCTTAACACGAACAAAAGCACAACATTTCCCTTGGATTGGCCAGGCGATCCGGTTGAATCATATATTGAAATTGTGAATGGTATTGTAGCGGGTGCCCCTAGTAACGAATTATATTTTCTGCAAGGGTGGAGGGGCCTTTCCACCATAACGAAGTCTGCAAAACATACAAAAGATTTTTATGTCCGCGAAAGTCACCATACGAATAACTTTGCGGTCCATGATCTCCTGGTAAAAGATACTATTCTTTGGATGGCCGATTTCAATGGTTTAGTCAGACTAGATCAGGAAACCGATAGTCTTTCAATAAAACAGAGTAACTATTTAGACAATAATAATATGGTGCAGAACAGAATCATGTATTCCATATTAGAAGATAGCATTGGAAATTTTTATATTGGCACCAATCGGGGACTTCTTTATTACGATTTAGAAAAAGACCAACTATCTGAACTGCCAGAAGACCACCCTTTGGCAACATTCGAGTTTAATAGAGCCTCTAAATTTGTAGACCGTTCAGGAAGATATTATTTTGGGACGACCACGGGATTGTATTCCTTCCTCCCTGAAGAATTAATTTTTAAAGATCCCCAGCCGAATAGTGAAGCGATAAATCTAGTAAGCGTATCCTACTTTGATCAAGACACCAAGAAGCATATTTATCAATCTAAAAATCTGGATATACTGCCCTTCGTACATCTTAAACCTAAACAAAATAATCTCGCCTTAGTCTTTAGCTGTATTAACTTCGAAGACGATTTGTATTATAGTTACCGATTGCTAGGAGCCGGTAACGAATGGTCCACCCTTAATGCAAATCCAACTGTAAATTTCAATTATTTAGCACCTGGCAATCATACGTTACAAATCAGAGTCAATAAACGAGATGTAAATATAAGTAGCAACATCAAAGAGATAAAAATAAAAGTGGATCAGGTTTGGTATAAGAAATGGTTTGTTATTCCCTTGCTATTTTTGTTTTTATCCGCATTCGTCTTTGCTTATTTTCGATATCAGTTTCATCAACGAATAAAGGAACAAGAGCGGATCAATACCTTGAGAAATAAAATCTCGCATGACTTACACGATGATGTAGGTTCTATTCTTACAGGAATGGCGATGCAATCTGAGGTAATCGCCTTGGGTCAGCAAGGAGAAGATAAGGAGGCCATCAATGATATTGCTCAAATGGGTCGACAAGCAATAGAACGCATGCGAGATATCGTCTGGGCGATGGACTCCTCCAAAGACAAATTCCAAAATCTGGTAGATCGAATGCATGAAGTGGCCATAGCAACACTAAGGCCGCTCGGTATAAAATACAAATTTGAACACGATGGCATCGAGCTTTCCAATTTCGTTGCTCCCAATAAAAGAAAGGAAATCCATTTGATTTTCAAAGAGGCACTCACCAATATCACCAAGCACTCCAATGCGGCTTTCGTTAACATTTCATTCGTCAAAAAAGAAGATGGTCAGATCGAATTTATTATTGCAGACAATGGGACTCATGTAGCTGAAAATAAAGGTGATGGTGTAGGATTAGCAAGTATGAAAAAACGGGCGAAGAATATTGGAGGAGAGTTGTTCATTGAGCAGGTTGATGGTTTTTGTGTGCGGGTTTTGTTTGATCCTGATGATGGGTAAAGTTATCTCTTGTGGTATTCTATTCATTCTCATCTTTTTCACGATTTCAGCGTTTGATTTTCTACACTCATGCTTGATGCGAGCGCATTCACGCAATCCCAGAGCGCAGCCAGTTAAGCGTGTCTGACAACTGGCCGCCAGCGATCTCAACATGCACAGCACGTGGCAAATAGTTAAACAGTTCATAATCCGATTCTTGTATTTTTGAGTATTTATTGATATCTTCAAAACCATCCCATCTACCAATAAACTTCGAGTCCTCCGAATGTATTAAATAATCTAAAAATTTCGCTATGCGATTTCTTGTTGTTTCCACTATCCTGGTAATTATTATCTTTTCTGCTAATTTGTATAGTCAACCCACATTTTCTGGTCCTATTGATGTAGAATCAATTGGTGCCACCACTATATTTGCTAAAGATCTTGACAATGACGGTGACATCGATATCGCAGCATTTGAAGGTGGTCGCCATAATGGTGGCGCCAAATCGTTTGCGTGGTTTGAGAACACAGGAAACAACAGTAATTGGCCAAAACACCCCTTCCACAGTACTATCAGCCCAGGACCGTTTACAGGCGACAGCGAACCAGTCGACCTCAATAATGACGGGTTTATGGATTTTGTGCTCACAGTAGACCAGCACAACACCACAGGAAACAGCTTCGTCTATTGGTGGGAAAACCCCATGGGATCAGGCGGACTCGCTACAGATGACTGGATTCCGCACATCGTGGCTCAAAATATGACCAATTGTTTTCACATGCAGGGACTAGACGTTGTGGATATGGATGGAGATGGGAAACTCGATATCGTAGCAAGAAATTTAGGAACTTCCGCTGTGCGTATCTACTTCCAAAATACTTTAGATAACTGGACAGAACGGGTCATCCCTACTAGAAGACGCGAAGGACAAAAAGTAGCAGACTTAGACCGAGACGGCCGACCAGATATCATCTTAAATGGATTTTGGCTAGCAGCTCCACCAAACCCAAGAACAGGAACATTCCTGGAATTTGACATCGAATCAGATTATTATCTGCAAACAAACGCGGGACTCAACAACTCAGTAAAAATAGATGTTGCAGATCTGGATGGTGATGGAATAGACGATGTTCTTTTTTCCGTTGCAGAAGGCAGCCCATTGCGCCTTGCTTGGTTTAAGTGCCCAAACAATCCAAGAACACAGCCTTGGGTAGAAACGATAATTGAAAACAACTTTGAAGACTGTCATCAGGCAATATTAACAGATCTGGACCTCGATGGCGACTTGGATATTGCTGGTGGTTTTGCTTTTAACAGTAATGGCGTAAAGAATTGGTATAACGATGATGGTCTTGGTGGTTCTTGGACATCCCAGATTGTGGATGGTTCTGGTCATATGTATTCAGAAGTCGTTGCTGATATCGATAATGATGGAGATATGGATTTGATTGGCCCTAAAAAGTATACTGGAATCGTCAGAATATACATCAATGAGTTATCCGCTAACAATTCAGGCCCAATCACTCCCCCATCTCAATTGAACATCAGTAGTAATGATAGTCTGGTCTTGAAGCTGGATTGGTTAGACAACTCTAACAACGAAACAGGCTTTGAGATCTGGCGAGCTGAGAATGGCGGTACATCAGCATTGTATACATCCGTAGGAGTCGGAGTCACCACTTTTACAGATAACAACACCAATTTTAGCACAACCTACAGCTATGAGGTAAGAGGAAAGAACACCACAAATAATTCCAGTTTCACGAATGCCGTATCCTATACCACAAAAGCAGACCCAGCAACAGGACCTGTCTCTTCCCCCGGTGCCCTAAGTATTTCCAGTCCTGACAGCCTTGCTTTAGTGCTAAATTGGACAGATAATTCTAGTAACGAAACCGGCTTTGAGGTCTGGCGAGCTGAGAATGGCGGTGCTTTTGCCCCCTTAGCTACAACAGCACCGAATACAACCACTTACACTGATCAGTCTACCGTTTATGCAACGACTTACAGTTATCAGGTAAGAGGTGTCAATTCTACAAATCAATCTGTGTTCACCAATCAAGTGTCGTTTACCACAAAGGCTGGTCCAGACGTGAATTCAGGACTCCTTGCGTACTGGAAAATGGACAACGCCACTGGAACAGTCGCCAGCGAAGCGTTTAATCAGTTTCCAGGCACTCTAAATTCTGGAGTAACTTGGAACACAGATGGACAGTATGACGGTGCTGCAGAATTTAACGGAACCACCGGAAGAATGAACGTCGGCCTTGTTGATGTCAATCCCAATGCACTGACTATCTCTTTCTGGATGAAAGCAGACGACTTTGATCAGGTCGAAGGACGCTTTATCTCGAAAGCCAGTGGCGTCAATGGATCAGAGCATTTTTGGATGGTCAGTACGATCAATAGTACCCGATTGCGGTTTCGCCTGCAAACAACAAACGGAGGAACAACCACATTGGTCAGTCCTTCCGTTCTTGTTACAAATACTTGGTACATGGTTACAGCGACATATGACCAAAACATGATGAAAATCTACTTGGATTGTAATCTGGTCGCTTCTGTTGCGAAACAAGGGGCGATAGTCAACAATTCCACTATATCCGCTTGTATTGGGAATCAGCCAGTGGGTACAGGAGAACGCCCTTTTGATGGATTGATAGATGAGATGCGGATCTACGATAGAGCACTTGATGCCAATGATGTTTGTGATTTAATGAACTACCAACCACAGCAACTAACACTACTAAATATCAAGGTTTGGTTGGAAGGCGCCTATGACAGCTCGACGGGAGACATGAGTGCCACCACTCTTCAGCAAATGGGATTGTTGCCAGGTCAAACTCCTAGTAACCAGATATTTGTTGCAACACCTGCTGGACAACCGTATAACGTCAGCCCTTGGAACTATCAAGGAACAGAAGGCAGTGATTGGGCCAACAATGATTATACTGCAAGTGACATGGATTGGGTCCTAGTTGCGATTCGCAGTACACCCGCAAAATCTGATGAATTGTTTAGAGGGGTCGGTATGCTGCAGACAGATGGACAGATCAAAATGGTGACGCCGGTTACTCTTGCTCCGACTACGGTTGACAATAGTTACTTGTATGTGGCGCACCGAAATCACATATCTGTTGTCAGTCCTACACCCGTTAGTCTTGATCCTGACGGAAGGACGTTGTCTTATGATTTTACACTACAAAACAGTTGGACACCAAGCACTGGGTTTGGGCAAAAAGAAATCACAACAGGTGTCTGGGGAATGTACACTGGTGATATGCAAAAGATGCCAGGAAACAGTTCAGACATCAACAGTAGTGACAAGCAACTGTGGTCGGTAAAAAATGGGACATTTGGCCAGTATGCCAGCGAGGACCTGAATATGGATAATGATATCAGTGCGCTAGACAATGTATTGTGGTCTTACAACAATGGTATCTTTTCCTTTGTGGAAGACTAATTACTGCCCGTTACAATATAGCACATTCCAGCCTCTGGCTATCGACTATGTGTACGAGCACTTCCAACAAACCTACATGAGTGATGAAACAATGCGGTTGACTGCTCAGCTAAGGCAATTGAAGCAAGCTATGGCACATAAACCAGTAGATCCAACAATCAGCACAACACCATCAATTTAAAGCGCAGCAGCGTGCTAAGCTGGAGGAGTTAGGAAGTCAGCATCTATATTTAGATTTGAAGGAGGAGATGGAGTATTTTGAGCACTGAAGGTGCGGCATCTGCCAGCCCAGGGTAAAACCGGGTAAAACCCTGGGTTCTCAAGCCACCCCCAAAACTGTAGTGCTGTAAGTACTACCAATTGTCCAAAATAGAATATAACGTATAAAAAACGATGTCGCACTTACAGCGCTTTGGAGGAGTGAGGCGTTAGTATCCTAGGGTTCTGCTTCGCGCCACCCTAGGCTGACAGATGCCGTGCTTTCAGCACTCACCCCCCAACCAAAACCCAATCTCCAACCCCTAAAACCTACCTTTGACCCTCGAATTTATTTATTCTTCATACAAGCTATTAATCTCAGATTCAAACTTTTCAAGAATGACTCTACGCTTCACTTTCATTGTAGGTGTTAGTTCGTCAGTAGCGACATCCCATGGTTGACTCAAGAGTTTAAACTTCTTGATTTGTTCGATATGACTAAAATTCGGATTAATTTCATTGACAACTTCCATGTATTTGGCAATTACTTTAGCGTCTTCCAGTGTTGTTGGTGTAATCTGTTTTAAATCAGGATTGCCTGGAATTGAAGACACTTCACAAGTGACGCCATTTTGATCGCACCAGTCTTTCAGTGCATCAGGAGACGGTACAATCAGTGCAGATACAAATTTCTTACCTTCGCCGACGACCATCATCTGTTCAATCAGAAAATCTTCTTTAAATCTTTTCTCAATGGGTTCTGGAGCTACATACTTACCACCAGATGTCTTCAGCAATGCTTTTTTACGTCCTGTAATTTTTAGAAATTTCTTGCCTGCTTTATTCTTTACAAATTTGCCAATATCGCCAGTATGGAACCAGCCCTTCTCATCGATAACCTCTGCCGTTTTTTCTGGCAAGTTGTTATATTCTTTCATGATATTTGGTCCTTTAGCTAATATTTCTCCTTCGTCTTTCTTATAATCACCTCCAGAAGGGTCGATTTTAATGGTAATGCCCTGCACTGATGGGCCAACCGTACCAAGCAGCGCGCCACCAGGCTCAAAGTTATTGATAGTCAATGCGGGAGAGGTCTCACTTAGTCCGTACCCTTCACGAATTGGAATGCCAGCAGCAGAAAACACTCTTGCCATCTTAGCAGGACAAGGCGCTGCTCCTGTCACAATTCCCTTGATGTTACCGCCTAGTGCTTCGCGCCATTTGGCAAAAATCAGCTTGTCAGCGATAGCTAGCTTTACTGTTTTACCGATGCCATAGGTCTTATCATATTCATAGTCTTCCGTCAGGTCTAATGCCCAGAAGAACAGTTTTTTCTTAAATCCAGTCAATGCTAAACCTTTAGCATAGATCTTCTCATAGACTTTTTCTAGCAACCTGGGGACTGTAGTAAAGAAATGGGGTTTGATCTGTTGCAACTCACCAGCATCTCCGCCTAGGCTTTTAGTACCGCAAAAGTTAATGTTGGCTCCTATACTCATGTAAGTGTACAACACCATTCGTTCAAATACATGGCATACAGGCAAAAAACTAAGCGTCCGCTCTCCTGCGACTATTGGGATTAACGGATTGACCGCTTTCACATTACTAACAACGTTGTCATGTGTAAGGACTACACCTTTGGGGTTACCAGTCGTACCGCTAGTATAGATAAAAGTGGCTACGTGTTCTGGCAAGATACTATCCTTGATGCGCTCCAATTCTGAAAGGTCACCATCACGCTTCAGATCTTCCCAGTAAGGTGCGTCTTTTGTTTTATCGAAAGTGTAGACCGCTTTCAGGCTTTTGGCATTCGAATTTCTGACTTTTTCAAGGAGATCTCCAGGACCATCAAGACTGACAAAGCAATATTTCACTGCTGCATCATTGAAGATGTACTCGTATTCTCTAGGACTAATCGTGGGATAAACAGGTACATTGATGGCACCTACCTGCTGTATTGCGATATCTAAAATATTCCACTCTGGTCTGTTATTGTAAGAAATTAGAGCGATTTTATCTCCCTTTTTCACGCCTAGCTCTAAAAGCCCAAGGCTTATTTGATTGGCCTCGGTGATAAATTCATCTGTAGACCAATATCTCAATTCTCCTGAAGGAAGTCTGTGGCCTATGGCCTTTTCTTGCGGATAATTCTTTTGTTGGTAATATGGGATCTCAAATAAGCGTGTAAACTCCATGTTTAATTTTTATAGTTATGCTCAAAAATAATATTTTCTGCCATACTAAAGGCATAATTAGGGTTTGATTGGGTACAAAAAAACTGTTGGCCGATTGACTGGACTATTATTATCAGAAGATATAACCAGAATGTTAGTATTTTTTGGGGCCTCCGCCTGCTTATTTCATGCGCAGCCGTCGCGCCCATTCCAGGCTCGCAGGTCTGCTCGGTATTTCGCTACGCTGCATACTGCTGCTATCGCAGCCCCTTCCAGGCCGCTAGTCCGTATCCCGTCTTTTATTCAAACAGATGAGCGTGAGCAGTTACGAAGCCCTGCCTAACTAACAGTTTTTGATTGAGCGCTACAATCCTCGGCAGCAGGCAGGACTGAAGTGCGGCATTTTAATCTATTAGCAGTAATTAAAGGACCAACCAATGAAAAAGCGCAATTAGAAACATTGAGTTTGCCGGTTATGATTTAATAGCAAAGCGTCCATTAATAATTAAATACTAAACTTGAGTAGACTCAACATTAATCACTAACTAACCGATACAACACCGGTTTACTCGGACTAGCATCCAGCTCAAAACTCGCAATCTGAATATTCAACAAATACAACCCATCAGCAATTGAATCCGGTACATACACCAATTCCGTAATTGTAGCCGTATCGCGTATCGCATCAGGAAACTGCCAAAACACCCGATGCGCCAACAGCTTACCGTCGTCCTGCTCACGGTCTACCGAAGGCAAATCCAATAACAGATGATTGACACCACGTGCTACGATATACTGCATCGCCGCTTCCTCCACATAAGGCGGATTGGCTCCAGAGTAATTAGTCATCAGCTTCAACGCATCATTCGGCATTGTACGGATAATCAGCGCTTCAGGCAACTGATCAGGCAGCGACTGCAATTGCTCAAGCGTAATCACACGATCACCAGTAGCTTTTTTTTGTGGATAGATCGTTGTTAGCCACGCAGAAAATATGAATTTCTTAAGGGATTGGTTGATGGTGTATTCCTTGGTAGCAATATGCCCAACACATTCGGTATGAGTGCCATTGCCATGAGGATTGAACCGAACATCCTTGAAGTTGACAAGACCGCCATCCTTGGTAGAACCTACAAAATCACCGGCTCGAACAGGAACAAATTGTACGGGTGGTGCGTAGAAACAATTAGCATTCTCTAACCCCTCTTTCAAGGGCATAGAGATGTCTAGCGGAACATTAAAGTCAACTTGATACTCCTTATCAAAAACGGTAACTTTGGCCTTCATATTCTTAGCAATAATTTAGAGTATATTATAAACAACTTCACTATCTTCGCAGCAAGATACCAAAAAATAAGAATTTTAATGGCAGCACAATATTCAACACAAAAACAGCGGGAACTCTACGATCTCTCCAAGGAGATTCTAACACATAAAAGCATTCCAGACAAACCAGAAGCGGAAACAGAAGTCAACCAACTACACGAAGTCATTGTGTATCATGAATGGCGATACTACGTCCTCAATGAACCCGTTATGAGTGATTTCGAATATGACCATCTCTACAAACGGCTAGAAGCGCTTGAAAAAGCTTACCCAACACTGATTTCAGAAAGTTCACCTACACAACGCGTATCAAGCGATCTGTCCTCAGATTTTGAGACGGTCGCGCACCTGATTCCAATGCTTTCACTAGATAATTCCTACAATGCAGAAGATCTGGGGGATTTCGATCAACAAATTCAGAAACTCACCAAAGCAACGCCACCTTTCGAGTATTGCGTAGAGCCAAAATATGACGGCGGTAGTATTGCCCTCGTTTATGAAAATGACCGTCTGGTACGTGCTGCGACAAGAGGAAACGGCACAACAGGGGAAGAAATCACCCGTAATGCCAAAGCAATGAAAACCATTCCGCTTAAAGCGGCGTTTTCAAAATTTGGGATTCACAAAGTAGAATTGAGAGGAGAAGTATTGATTCGAGTCGACCGATTTAAAAAAGTCAATGAGCAGCGAGAAAAGAATGGCAAATCCATTCTTGCAAATCCAAGGAATGCTGCTACTGGCGCCTTGCGTGTGAAAAACCCGCAGGAAGTCGTTGACAGATCTCTGGAAGCGTTTATCTATCAATTGGGCTATGCCGTTGATAAAAATGGTGAAAACGTCCTAGACCAATTCCCTACACATGATGAAGGCATTGAAGCCTTGGCTAATCTAGGATTTAAAGTTCCAACAATAGAACGAAAAGTCTGTGCCACTATCGAAGAAGCCGCTGCGTTTTGTGATCATTGGCAACAAGTAAGAGACGACTACGCCTACGAAATTGACGGCATGGTGGTTAAAGTCAATAGAATAGACCTACAGGATATGTGTGGATACACCAGTCACCATCCAAGATGGGCGATTGCTTATAAATTCAAGGCTAAACAAGCCACCACTAAACTGTTGAATGTCGAATACCAAGTAGGGAAAATTGGACAAATAACACCAGTGGCAAAGCTAAAACCTGTTTCCCTGGCAGGCGTCACCGTATCCTCTGTTTCCTTGCATAATGAAGACTTTATCACACAGCGCGACCTACGGTTAGGTGATACCGTTCTTGTAGAGCGTGCAGGCGACGTCATTCCTTACATCGTCAAGGCGATGGATGAGTTAAGAGACGGTACCGAACTGCCCATCGTTTATCCTGCAGCATGCCCTTCTTGTAGTTCGGCATTGGTTCGCATTGAAGGAGAATCTGTCTGGAAATGTGAAAACTATAATTGTAAAGCACAGATCTTACGCCGCTTGGAGCATCACGTCTCCAAAAACGCTATGGATATTGATGGATTCGGAGAAAAGTATGTTGTCCGTTTTAATGAATTGGGTTGGTTGACACGCATTCCAGATGTCTACAAACTGGATTATGAAGCGATTGCCAATCTGGAAGGATTCGGTAAGCGATCTGCTGATAAACTGAAGAAAGCCATTGATAAAGCTAAGGGTAATCCAATTTCCAGATTGTTATATGGTTTTAGTATTCACTTGGTTGGGAAAACGGTTGGAAAAATATTTGCGGCTGAGGTTGAAGACATCCGTGATCTCAAAGACTGGAGTGTTGAACAATTGATGGAGCTAAAAGACATTGGTCCTAAAGCTGCCGAACACACCGCCGCCTTTTTTGCCGACCCTGAAAATATCAAAACTCTAGACGAGCTTGCCGCCCTAGGTGTCAACATGAAACGCCTGGATAGTGAACGCAAGCAAGCACCAGTATTAGACGGTGCACTAAGTGGTAAAACAATCCTCTTTACAGGTAGCTTTCAAACCATGAAACGGAATGACGCAAAAGCCTTAGCTGTAGCAGCAGGAGCGAAGGCACTGAGTGCTGTGAGCTCTAATCTGAATATCTTGGTTGTAGGAGAAAAGGCGGGCTCCAAACTCAAGAAAGCACAAGCATTGGGGACTGTTGACATATTAACGGAAGAGGAATTTTTAAAGGTATTGGAAAATAATTAAGGAACAATATTTTTTACTGGCTAGTCAAAATATAATTTCATATACGGTAGCAATCCATAGCCATCTTTTTTAATCCGCGTAAATAGTGACAGCGTGTGGTGATTCCTTCCTTTCAAGGAACTGTTATTCCCAATAGGTTTGCCTGCTCAAGATGCATCGCCCCATTATAATCTGCATAGTGGTTAAGCGATGCTAGCAATGCTGGCAGAAACGCATCCGTCAATTTGAATCCAGGATCTAGCGTAAACTGCTTGATATGCAACAGTTTTGTCTTTCGATCCAGTTTTAAATCGAGATGCCCAGCAAAGGTATCTCCATATAAAACAGCTAAGCTAAAGTAACCGAATTTTCGCTTGGGTGCAGGCACATAACATTCTAGTTTATAATCAAAACCAAACAAAGATTGTGTTCGCTTTCGCTGAATGATCGCATTATCAAAAGGACAAAGCAAGTGCACTCGTTTTCTGCCTAACCGTTTTGGAGGCTCCAACAATTCAGGTGTCGTGTAATACGTATCGGCTAACCCCTTGATTTTAATTGTGACTATTTCACTTGTGTCTATTAGTTCTTGTAAGGCATTTCTAGTCGGGTTTTGGAAATTGGATCGCAGATATCTGACTTCTTTTTCCTTGACTACACCGCATGAACGAACGCCTTGTCGGATCAAGTACTTACAAAATTGGGGTTGTGTAGCCGCTTGATTAGGAATATGGTCTGGCAAGAGCCGTTCTGTGAGGTCATATACCTTTTGAAAGCCTTTCCGATGTGAGATCATGAGTGTTCCTTCGTGAAACAGTTGTTCCAATGCCTTCTTGGTCGGTTTCCAGCCCCACCACGGCGTTGATTTGTCTTGGTTAGGTAGTTTGAAGTCTTTAGACATGGATGGCCCCTCAGCAGTGATCTGATCTCTTACATAACGTAAGACTTTGTGGTTGCGCGGAAACCAATGTCCTTTGTCGCGATTAGCAATGGTCTGCATTCTGTATTTGGCGTGTGGATAGGCCTCAATTGGTAAATAGGCAGCCGCGTGACTCCAGTATTCAAAGATATGCCTTCCGTTAAGCTGAAGACGGTCGAGGTGGTTTCTGTTATAGTTGGGGATACGGACGTACAACGTATGGTGATGGGCTCGTTCTACCACAGAAATGGTGTCGATTTGCACATAACCTAAGTGCTGAATGGCTTTTTTTGTAGCATTGATGCCACGGCCAAACGGGCCGCTTCCTACTAATCCCTGTTGTTTTAGGAATAGGCGGCGCGCTTGTGGTAAAGAAATTTCAAGCATGTTTTAAAATTACTAAAAAGTTATTTTATTTTTTTTTTAAATCAAAAAATAAAATGGTTAGTCTATTCCCCAAAGGCTATTTTGGTTAAAAAAGACTTTTGGGAGTGGGCAGTGGTTGAAATTAGGCATGCATGGCCTCTTCAGATTGTAGGTATTTAAAGCCAGAAACATATTCATGTTGGATTGCAAATTTTGTGAGGCCAACAAGTGTCCTAGATTTGGTTTTTAACATAATGTTCCTTCTATGCGATTCTACCGTCCGCTTTGAAATCCATAATTCCTTTGCAATATCTCCGGAAGGCTTTTCATTTAAGATACCCACCAATACCTGCAGCTCTCTTTTGGTCAATACATTTGGTTTCATTTCAGGTTAGGTTTATATTTGTTATCTAAAATTAAAACCAAAATAGAGTTAACTATCCATTTCTCTTAGACCAATCCATTTTTTTTGTGACGTGGATTTTAGGTGATTTTTTCTTAAATGCACATTAAATATAAGTTTAATGTGGGAACATTAGTTGACTTGCCTATGTAAATTTCTATGCCCCGTTTCCTCGTAGATTTAGAGATTTTTGTAGAGGCCTTAAGGATTTCTCTGTTTTTGCCAACTCCCAAGATGGAATCGTGAATCTTGTGACAGTAGAATTGTTTTTCAGTGCTATTTTCACACGCAAAATCAATATACAATCCAATAATTTACCTCTTATTCAGTAGAAAAAGATAAAATTGCAGTAATTCTTTGCAAAGGTAATGGAGAATATTAAATTTGCATCCTGATATTAAAATTCACATTATGAGCGATAGCGGTAATCACAACGACGGTAAGAAAGGGTTTTGTGTAATGTACTTCCTAATGGGCCTTTTCTTTGTTATTGGCATTATTATAATGGTCTACTACCGTAATTTCCAATTGGCCTTCTAGAACACTAGAACAATGGCTGCCCCGTGCAGTTTAACAAATAAGAAGTTGTACTATTTCTTTATCCTTAAAGGATATTAGCTATTTTTAAAATTACTACATTCATCGATATGGCTAGAAGGAAAAACTAGACTATTCTTGTAGTAGCAATCTTAAGCAGCTACCACACCACCCAATCGCCTAGATATACAATATGAAAATTACATCTCTATTACTTCCAATCCTTCTACTTGTCTCCTGCGAAGAAGAGAAACACAATCAAGAAATTTCTTCAAATGGAATCTGGCAACAATTAGGTTATGGTAAGATAATTCAAATCAATAATGATTCTCTTAAGATTTATGATATCTGCAAAGTAGGGTAATGTTTATGATGAATTGCTATTGGCCGATAAAGGAAAAATTGATTCTTATTCCAAAGATTCATTGACCATCAGAAAAAATTTAAAAACCTACAAATATACTAGACTTAAAGAATTGCCAATCTCCTGCAGAGAACTAGCTAATAATCCAAATGATCCAGTTTACAATTTTGAAGTGTTATGGAATACTTTTAATGAACAATTTTGTTACTTTGAAGAGAGAAAAATAGATTGGAATGTTGTTTACAAGAGGTATAGACCTAGAGTAACAAATGAGACCATAGCATTGGAATTACATCAAATTTTTGATGAGATATTAACTTCTTTCAACGATGGTCATGTAGACATTGAAACCCCTGATTACCTAGCAGCCGCCATTAATAATATTAAGAAAAGTAAAAAATCTGATCCTAACAAAAAAGAGCAAAAAGTAAATAAGAAAGAATTAGAACTTAAGACCAGAGCTGCGATTCCAAACTTCTATTGTAAAGATTTAAAATCACATAATGCAGGGTGGGCCAATTGGGGTATGATGAAAGACGACATCGCCTATATCCAGGTCAATGCAATGATGTTTTTAGCCTTTTACGATATTCCAACAGGTTTAAGTATTTATGAGTGGTGGCCGCTTTATATGTCCATTGCCGAAAAAGAACGTTCCAAAGACAAGACGAAATAGCTGGTTCAGTTCAATTAATGGATAGTATATTAAACGATTTAAGTGACGCAAAAGCATATGTTTTGGATTTGCGATTTAACATTGGGGGGAAAGATGAAGTCGGTTTGGAAATTATTGGACGTTTTGTAAATCAAAAGATATTGATTGCCCAAAAGAAATCAAAACTTAAGGATAGTTTTACCAATCATCAGAAAATTTACCTGGAACCTAAAACCAAAAATTTCTTAGGAGATGAATATGTGCTTACTAGTCACGAAACTGCAAGTGCTGCGGCGTTAGCGTCAATGGCAACTCAAATCCCAGATAATATTATTCGAATCGGATCTTCCACAGAAGGAATTTTTTCCGATCAACTAGAAAAGAGACTTCCCATTGGATGGGAATACGTTTTATCCAATGAAGTATATGAAGATCATAAGGGCAGAAACTATGAGAATAGGGGAGTGCCTCCAGATATTGATTTAGATTACCCGAAGGAAAGTATCGCTTTTTATAATTTGTTATTGGATCAGCTTTCTAAGAACGGAGATCAAGCTGTTGAAATGGTATTTCAACTTCAAATGGAGAAAAATAAGTGAGTTTGCGTTGAACCCGTCTCACTCAAAGTCTAAAGCATAGTCCGTGTTGAATCGATATAAAAGCTCTGGTTACTCCGTGGTGAGTTTTACAAGAATCTACCTCCCAGACATAAAAAAGGCTACCAGTTATAAAACTAGCAGCCCCCCGATGTTTGTTTCTGTTCTAATTGTTCGGTAGTAAGTATTACGCCTCAACTAGATTTTTGTTGCATTTTTTTAACAAAAAATATTATTTTTTTAACGACCTAGTATAGTTTACTGATTATCAGCTCGCTATTCATTATTCATTCCAAGGCTAGAATCAATTTTACACTCAGGACATACGTCATAAAATGAATTTAATCCGCAATCCAAGAAACTAGAAAACTCTTCCGCGTCAGGCGTATACCCTTTCGGTAAACTAAGTAAGCGCTCATTGTGTGACGCCAATACATAATAAGGCTGTGAGTTAGCGTTGAAATGCGTCGCCTGAAAATCAGCCCACTTATTACCTAATGTCCGTTTCGTCTTACCATCGAACTTAGAAATGTATTTCTGATCCAATTTCGTCTTGTCGTCTACGTAAAGTGAAATCACAACGAAGTCTTCTCTCAAGCGTTTCATGATCTCAGGTTTCGGCCATACGAACTCCTCCATTTCACGACAGTTCACGCAACCGTATCCCGTAAAATCAATCAGCATTGGCTTCTTGTGTTTCTTTGCAAATGCCAAGCCTTCCTCGTAATCCTTAAAGCAATCCAAGTTGTGGGGACAGTCTACAGGGCGGAAAAAATTATAGTGTACCGCTGGAGCCAGACCACTTGTAATGTACAACGGTGTATACGTCAGTAAGCTGTAAGCAAACGCCCCAGTCAATGCCAATGAACCGACTGCTGCAGTCAGTCTCGCGATGCCCAACCCTTTTCTAGGGCCGTCGTGAGGAAAGCGGATAATACCAAACAGATATAACGTTAAGCCTAGTGCTAGCAGCGCCCAGAGCCCCATAAATAATTCAAATTTCAAGAAGTTCCAGTGATACGCTAAATCGACAATCGAAAGGAATTTCAACGCCAACATCAACTCTAAAAATCCTAATACTACCTTGATCGTATTCATCCAGCCACCAGACTTGGGCAAGGAGTTTAACCAGCCTGGAAACGCAGCAAACAGCGTAAACGGTAGTGCCAATGCTACGGCAAACCCTATCATTCCGATAGGTGGCCCCCAAGAAATTCCGCCGTCGAGCGTAGATGTAGACTTAGCTGCCTCTACTAGTAGTGTTCCGATGATCGGTCCAGTACAAGAGAAGGATACGATCGCAAGCGTGAACGCCATAAAGAAGATGCCAACCAAGCCGCCTTTTCCTGCAAGTGTATCTGTTTTATTGGCCCAAGAACTCGGTAAACGGATTTCGAAAAACCCGAAGAACGAAAAAGCAAACACGACAAACAGCACAAAGAACAGAATATTGACAAATCCATTGGTCGAAATATCATTCATGACTTGTGGTCCAAATATCATGGTAAGGAGCATTCCTAGTGTGAGGTAGATCGCAATAATCGACAATCCGTAAATCACTGCATTCTTGATCCCATCAGCTTTGTTTTCACTTTGCTTAGTGAAGAACCCAACCGTTAATGGAATCATAGGAAACACACAAGGCGTCAATAAGGCAATCAGCCCACCTCCAAATCCTAGAAGGAAAATTACCCATAGGTTCGAGAAATCCTTTTTTTCACCACAATCATTGACAGGAACCCCAAATTTACCGCTGCCTTTACCAATCACAGTAGTACCTGCATCAACAACAGTGTTGTCTTCTCCTAGTATCAAGTTAAAATCGACGTCAGTTGGTGGTAAGCACCGCTCGTTGTTACACGTCATGTACGTTACATAACCATTTACAGTTGTTGTCCCATCAGGCACTTTCAACCGTTGTATTAGGGTCATATTATTGCTAAATTTCTTTAGATCAATTCCGAAAACAGGATCAAAACCAGACTTTTCATTTCCTCGTTCCTTAGCTTTTCCGACCAGCTCAATGCCTTTGGGCTCTTCTATTTCGAAGGAAGTCGGCACCGGGCCATCTTCTTCAATAAATTGAGAATATACATACCAGCCGTCTTGTATTTTTGACGTCAATACAATGTCGAATTCAGTATCACTAATCTTCTTGCTATTGAATATCCAGTCAACTGGAGCAAAAATCTCTGTATCTCCACCGTCACCAAAGGTTTTAAAAACATTTGTAGGCGGCACGTCTGCTTGCGCTATGGCATTATCTTCTTCAGCTTTTTGTATGGGCGCTGCAGTCCCTATATCCTTTCCCAGCATTGGTTTTGGAGGAGTAATCTTCGCCACTTCCTTTGTCGTTTCTTTCGGCAGTATTTTGGTAGGTTCAGTCAGTTTTATTGCCGGTGTCTTTACCACAGGGTTTTGAGTTGGAGGCGGCACAGTCACCGTCTTTACTGATGACGGTTTTGTTTGTTTACTGGACGTTCCTCCGCCTTTGCTACCTGGAAACAGTGAGCCGTTGATTGGCTTTTTCTCTGTTTTCACAGGAGGCACTTGTGTTTTTGGTTTTGGAGTTGGGGTGCTCTTCGGTGTTTTTGGTTTTGCAGCGCCACCAGCGGCCAAGTCAAATGAAAAGTCAACTGGAGTTGGCGGTAAACATTGCACGTTATCACAAGTCATAAACTCAAGATATCCACCCACTTTGGCACTACTTCCAGACACTTTGATACGTTGTGTGAAGGTCGCTTGCTTGTCAAAATAGACTAAAGTCATCCCAAACAAGGAACTAAACTTTTCATGTTTTTCGCCCACTTCACTCGTTTTTCCAACAACCTCATAGCCTTCTACGTCCTCAAAATTGAAGGAGGTGGCTACTGGTCCCTCATCACTTTCCAGAAATTGGGAATACACATGCCATCCATCATCTATTTTAGCCTTGAAGATGAGATCATACTCATTATCAGACACTTGTTTCTTTTTAAAATCCCATTTTACTGGAGTCTTAATTTGTCCTGATGCCATATTTAGCATAAAACACGACAACATAAGGAATATTAAAGTCCTCATAATTCTAATTTTTCTATTCGTTAAATGATAACGATGTATTGGATTGTTTATCCCATTTTTCAGGGTCCGCTTACTTACTCTTCAAAAAACTTACCACAAATATACAAGATATACCGAAATTTACTGGTTAAGGTTTGGTTAACCTTTACAAATAAAACAATAAAGTTTTACCAAAATCGCTAATTACATGATCTCCGTGTTAAAATTAAGGTGTAAGTTTAATTGTTTTTATAGGGGTCATGCCTAACGGCACCACGCTATCCAGCACTCTCAATGCGCCCAACACTAAGCAATACACGGCATTGTTCAAACAACCGGGCGGCGATCCGCGCTTCCTATCCTTTGCCCAACCACATTTTTAATTAAAAAATAAGTCAATTTGAATAGATATTTTGTCTTATGCGGGACAAAAAACTAAAATTAAATGTGAATTGGGCTTTGCCGTCTAGCCTTTCACTGAAATCTTTTAACCCGAATTATCAATAATAAAGCGCTTTTTAATAGTGTTGTCCCAATTTGTAAAAGGTCTGAGTCCTCAAACTAAAGGTTTTCCTAACAGCAGCAGCATGCTTTGACAACAGTAAAGTATTTGTACGCTGCATGACAACATTAGGCTTCAAACAAGAACTGTTTGAAGCCTTTTTGATTCTAGCTAATTTGATGTTTATATTGAAAAGGCAAATTCTGCCAGATGTCTACCGATTGAGCTAGGCGTTGTTGGTACGGTTTGGATTGAAGCCCTGGCAGAGGAGTCGATGCTTTATCAGTTGGTCGAATAGTCTAAAATTGGACCACCAAATGCTATTGTAGAGGAATGTCTAGTCTCTGAAGCAATGGTGGAAGAATGCGATGACTTTGTAGTAATCAGATAACTATTCTCCAATTCATTAAATATTAGATTTTATAACACCTAAATTTGTTATTTCCTTTTTCTATCTTTACGAGATTATAGAAACAGCATTGAACAAATTGAGGTTGTTTCACATTAAAAATCAATAATTAACATGGAATTGAGCGCAATTTCATTATAAAAGGAAGTTATGGGGCTGACATTAGCTGGAGCAAGTAAAGTTGCTAAAAATGATAATTTATTATTAATTACGGATTCTAAGAGTTTAAAAGAATGTAAAGCCTACCTTTCAGATAGCGAATTTACCGCACTCACCAATTCACAAAAGAAAGGAGCGTCACAATTTGCTTTACCACAAACCAATCGAACCGTCTTTGTTCAAAGCATTAAGGAAAACGATAGCAGCTCCAAGCAAAATGAGATGATGAGAAAAGAGGGCAATGAGCTACTCGACCTCCTCAAATACTCTAAAATAGAGGATATCTGTGTGGTCAATTTCGCAAAACAGAACAAATCCTTTCAGGTTCTAGAGGGTATGGTTTTAGGCAATTATCAGTTTCTTAAATACTTTAACAACACCCAACCTAAGAAAAACAGTTTAAAGAAAATAAAAGTACACAGTTCTGCTTTAAGCAAAAAGGAACTTGAGCTACTTAATATTATTACTGAAGCCACGTGTGCTGCCAGAACACTCGTTAATGAACCACTTTCTTACCTCACAGCAGAAAAATTGAGTGAAGAGTTAGTTGCACTCAGTAAAGCGGCTGGTATCAAGGTAGAAGTCTTCAATAAAAAGAAAATCACCTCCTTGAAAATGGGTGGCCTGCTTTCCGTTAACAAAGGAAGTATTGATCCGCCTACCTTCACCATAATGGAATACAAACCGGCTAAAGCTAAAAACAAAAAACCAATCGTTCTCGTTGGAAAAGGAGTCGTTTATGACACTGGAGGCTTAAGCCTCAAGCCTACTGCCAATTCCATGGATTTTATGAAATCTGACATGGGAGGTGCTGCAATTGCCGGATGCTCTATCTATGCTATCGCTAAAGCTAAACTTCCAGTTCATGTGATTGCTCTCATTCCCGCAACAGACAATCGCCCTGGTGGCAATGCTTACGTTCCTGGTGATGTGGTTACAACATATAGTGGCACAAGCGTTGAGGTTCTAAATACGGATGCAGAGGGGCGAATGATTCTAGCAGATGCATTACATTATGCTAAAAAACTCAAACCAGAGTTAGTAATTGATTTTGCGACGCTCACAGGCTCAGCTGCCAGAGCAGTTGGCTCTCAGGGAATTGTGTACATGGGCAATTCCGATAAGGAAACAAAAAGTAAACTAGAAGAAAGCGGACATGCCGTTTACGAACGGCTAGTAGAATTTCCGCTGTGGGAAGAGTATGGCGAAATGATTAAATCAGATATCGCTGATATTAAAAATGTAGGAGGACCAATGGCTGGTGCAATTACTGCTGGCAAATTTCTCGAACACTTTACCGATTACCCTTGGTTACATCTAGATGTAGCTGGATCAGCTTTTCTGCAAACCGCAGATTCTTATCGGGGTAAAAACGGTACTGGAGTTGGTGTTCGACTCATTTTTGACTTTATCTCAAACTATTAATTCACAAGTGCAAACAATCATATGAAGAAACCAAAAATAGGCATCAGTATAGGTGATGTAAACGGAATCGGCCTTGAAGTTATTATAAAAGCATTGATGGATAAACGGGTGACTTCTATATGTTCTCCTATTATTTACGGATCATCGAAAACCGTCACTTTTCATAAAAACTTGCTAAAACTCGACGACTTTAAATTTCATCATCAAAGCTCAGCAAAGAACGTAAAGGATGATGTGGTTACTGTTGTCAATGTATGGGAGGAAGATGTAAACATCAAGTTAGGAGCACTAGATGTAGCAGGTGGTGAATATGCCTTCAAATCACTTGATGCCGCACTGGTAGACGTCAAAAAAGGTGTTATCGATGCACTAGTTACTGCTCCTATCAATAAAAAGGCGATGCAGTTGTCTGGCTTTGAATTTCCAGGACATACGGAATATCTGACTGAGGAAAGTGGACGTGATGAAAGCCTAATGCTTATGGTCAATGATGACCTTCGTGTTGGTCTAATTACCAATCACATTCCCGTAAATGCCGTACCTGAAGCACTGTCTGAAGATTTAATCTTAGCGAAAATCAATATACTCGAACGTACCTTACAACAGGATTTTGGGATCGAAAAGCCTAAAATTGCAATCCTTGCACTTAATCCACACGCTAGTGATGCTGGTGTGATTGGTACCGAAGAGGAATCTGTTATCATCCCAGCCATACTGGCTGCAAAAAAAGCAGCGCAATTTGTATTTGGTCCCTTCGCTGCTGACGGTTTTTTCGGTTCCGACCAGTTTACCAAGTTTGATGGTGTTTTGGCAATGTATCACGATCAAGGACTTATCCCGTTCAAGGCATTGTCGTTTGGGCATGGTGTGAATTATACAGCGGGGCTTGACTTTATACGTACGTCTCCTGACCATGGCACTGCTTTTGATATCGCAGGGAAAAATCTGGCAAGTGGCGCCTCCTTTCAAAAGGCACTGTTTACTGCAATAGACATATCTCGTTCACGAAAAGTCTACACAGAAAGTAACGCCAATCCGCTAAAGCGTTCGAAAGGTAAAGTCCTTGAGAATCCAGAAGACGAAAAGCCATTTGAAGCTGAAGAAGAAAAGAAACCAGTACACTAAATCAATTATAATGAGAAGCTTAGTAACGATTTTATTGTGCAGTATTACCTTGCTTGGATTCAGCCAACAGACACCAGGTAACAAGCAGTCAGAACCAGTGCTGATACTCAATGCTACTGCGCATCTCGGAAACGGAGAAGTGATTGAAAACAGCGCTATCGGATTTGTAGACGGCAAAATCACTCTCATTGGTGATGCCCGTACTATTAAAATCGATAAAAGTATTTTCAAACAAGTCATTCAGGCATCTGGGAAACATGTTTACCCTGGATTTATTGCCTCAGATACTCAAATCGGATTAATTGAAGTCGATGCAGTACGTGCGACAAGGGACAACCGTGAAGTTGGTAAATTCAACCCCAATATTCGATCAATAATTTCTTACAACACGGATTCTAGAGTAACACCAACAATTCGCTCGAATGGGGTGCTGTTAGCTCAAGTAACTCCTATGGGTGGTGTCATTCCCGGACAGACGAGTGTTGTCCAGTTAGACGCATGGAATTGGGAAGATGCGGCCTATCAAACAGATGGTGGTATCAAGCTGATTTGGCCAAGCAGTTTTTCAACTAGTGGTTGGTGGGCTAATCCAGGTCCTACAAAAGAAAATAACAAATATCAGGATGGAGTAGACGAGATCAGAACCTACTTCAAAGAAGCGCAAGCCTATAATCAAAAAGTGACTCACGAAGTCAAAAATCTGAAGTTTGAAGCGATGCGTGGGTTATTCTCAAAAGAGAAAACCTTGTTTGTTAGTGTCAATAACTCCATGGGAATAATGGATGTAGTGCACTTTACAGACGCGTTTGGACTAAAGACGGTTGTTGTTGGTGGTCAGGATGCGTGGATGAATGCAGATTTTCTGAAAGAGCGGAATATCCCAGTAATCCTATCTCAAGTACAACGGTTACCTAATCGTCAGGATGCAGATATCGATCAACCCTTTAAAACGCCAAAGTTATTACATGATGCTGGTGTCGATTTTAGTTTTTCAATGGGTGGCTCCTGGGAGCAACGTAACTTAGTATTCCAAGCTGGCCAAGCTGTTAGTTATGGACTTGGCTATGAGCAAGCCATACAAGGCTTAACATTGAATGCTGCCAAAATATTAGGGATTGACAAAACTACTGGTTCCTTGGAAATTGGGAAAGATGCAACACTCTTTGTAAGTGCAGGTGATGTGCTTGACATGCGTACCAGCAAAGTTGAAACTGCTTTTATTCAAGGACGTGAAATTGATCTTGATAACAAGCAAAAAGCCTTATATCGCAAGTTTAAAGAGAAGTACGACAGCGAATAGTTTTTACAAGACTGTGTTTGCAAACGCTTGAAACTTAAAATTATTTATAGAAAATACGGCTCAGTTTTTGATCCTAAGGGCTTCTTATGTTTCCTATTGCGCATTGTAGAACTTCATGACACCTTATAGCTCAATGACTATACTAATGAAGTATTTCTTCTCAATAATAATAATAATTCTTCATGCTGGAAATTTTAGGATTTTCTCCAATAATACGGAGCGTCTTAGAATTCATAGTACTGGGAAAGTCAGCATAGGTACCAACACCATTCCAGGCAGTCACAAGTTGTATGTAAATGGAAGTGTCATGGCTACCCGCGTAAAGGTTGCGGTGCATGGTTCTGTTGATTGGGCTGACTATGTGTTCGATGAATCTTATCAGTTAAGATCACTTGAGGAGGTAGACCAACACATCAAAACACATAAACACTTACCTGATGTACCTTCTACAAAAATTATGATGGAATCTGGCAACGATTTGGGTCGTACCGATGCTGTCCTCTTGTCTAAAATCGAAGAGCTCTTCCTTCATAGCATTGAGATGAATAAAGAACTCAAAGCGCTCAAAATCAAGGTAGAGGAGCTAGAGGCAGAAAATCATAAATTGAAATCAGAGAAATAACATAGGAGTACTAGGAGTACTGTTGCCTCTATTGGCAGAAATGATTGCACTAATCGGGTAGCACTGATGTTCTATTTTTCTTTTAATTTCAACACTTTAAACCGACCTTCAGTTAGTAGGACTTCTTGCAGTAAACCCTTGAGTTGTGGCTGTTGGAGAAAGGAAGGATCGTCGGTATAAATGTATCGTGCGCCTTGCTGCCAATAGCGATTGAGAAGGGTGCTTTCCTTGTAAGGCTTGAACAGCTCACCGGAATAACTGACACCGTAGCCTTTTTTATTCAGAAAATAAAAGTAGATACAGTTGGAAGCATCGACAGCCATGATGACTTCTTCTCCCTCAGGAACTGCGTCGATAAGGCGTTGGCGACTTTCGGCTTCGTACAACTCTGTAGGGACCCACTTTTCTGGATTGAGCCATCGGGCAGGTAGTATTCGAATGCTACAGAGTACGGGTTGTAGGAAGAGGAGTAGGCAAAGTGCTAGGATCCAGCCTCGTTGCTGTAGTTGGTACCCACCATATCCAGCAATTGGGAGCAAGACGAAAAAATAGGGCATCATGTAATAAATATGCGCTTTCATCTGGCTCAGTTCAATCAAGTGATACGCCAATAAACCAAGGGAAAGTATTAGGAAAGGCAAGAATATAGGATGCTTCCACTTTTGTAAACGGAAACAGAAAAACAGACCGATTAAGAATAGTGTGAAGTTAGCGTAGTTCATGATGGTCTCGGGTATATCACTCACTAAATTTTGTGATAATACGGACATGGCCTCACTTAGTGTGTCGACAGGGCGTAATTCCAGGCCAAACTCCGCCAAGTGACTGTTTTCCGTCAAGTTCATAGCGTATCGGTACCAAAGCAACGGGATACTGACTGAAATAATACCGAAAACCGTCATTTCCATCCAGTTTCTAAGCTTAATTTGCTTTAAGAACACTAGGAGAAACCCGACAATCGGAAAACCGACGGCAAGGTATTGCAGCTTGGTTAATCCGCCCAGCGTAATGAGCAATAAGCCTAGGAGGAATGCTGTATAGTTTGGCGGTTTATTTTGTGTAATGCCGAAAAGGTATTGGAGAAAGTAATACAACCCCCAGATACTAGCAGTGAGCGCAAGGATATCGGGCATAGCATTGATCCCTTGGTAAAACAGTTCAGGGCTCCAGAGGAAACCCCAGAAACTCAGCCGTCCGATCCATTCGTTTTTGGTGATGAGAAGGAGAAGGTAATACATACCCCAAGCGCCCAGCAGGTAAAGCAGTAAGGAGAAGCAACGATGTACCCAATTTTGTTCTCCAGTAAGGTGATAGATGGAAGCCAGTGCAAATTCATAGCTTAAAAAATGACTACCAGTGATGCCATTTGTGCCTCTGCGATTGTCTACTTTCGGCTCAAAGAGATTCATGCTTTCTGTGAAGAGATTGCGTGCAACACCAAGCGTTAGGCATTGCCGCCAAACATGAATACTTTCAGGAGGACGATTGAGAAATGGCAGGTGAATGAGGATGGTAAGCGCGATACCTAAACGAAAAAACCATTGACTCAAGACAAAACGAGACGCAGCAGTACCAAATTCAGTCATTAATCCTCAAATTTAAAAATTCGACCGTCGTCACCAACAATGAAACCGACATCGTTTGCAAATGCGATTGCATTGAGCCTTATTTCAGGGAGGCCATCAACTGTTTTCCAAGAATTGCCCCCGTCATCTGTAATCCTGAATACGCCGTCATCACCTACTAGATACCCCTTGTCAATGCTTGTAAACAACACATCTCGGAACACTTCTCGCTTGTTGGTGAGTTGATTACCATTCCGTAGTTTTTTCCAGGATTCGCCACCATCTGTTGTTTTGATGATGGTACCCGTAAATCCAGCAGCATATCCGACTGTAGGAGAGGGGAAATGTACAGTAAGGAAAAATTCACCTTGTATTGGTTTGGCTTCCCATGTTCTACCACTGTCATAAGACTTGAAGACGGCACCATACCCAACAGCGATGACCTCAGTGGCATTGAGGTAGCAAACGTCTTGCATTTCATGGGCAAAACCGGTCTTAGAGGAGTCTGGTTCGCGGTTAAGGCCATCAAAGTGGTACATTACCCCAATGTCAAAACTCCCGCCTCCTACGGCAGTGTAATTGGTTAGAGATTGTGCAGCAATACTATGCAATTCAACTTCTTCGGTCATTTTCCGGAGATTCCAGGACATATTTGTTGTTTCATACTGGAGCACGGCGCCCCAATAACCAACCGCCATGATATTGTTTTGGTTGATGACTAATTCATTCAAGATATTGTTATAAATAGAATCTACAGTCCAGTTTGCTCCACCATCAAAGGAACTTAAAAATTCACCACGTTGCCAACGAGTACCACCAACTACCATGATATCGTTGGCATTGAGGATTTCGACGTCATTTAAACGAACATCGGTAGGAGATTCCAATTCTGTCCAAATTAGCTCATAGACCTCTTTTTTACAAGAGGAAAGCGCGAGAATTGCTACAAAACCAATTAGAAGTTGCCATTTCATGCTACAAAATTAATTCAATTTTTTAAATCATTAGTAGTTAGCTACATTTATCAAGTGCATTTAGTAAAATTTGACAAGCTTCTTTGATTTCTTCGGCCGTAATAATCAGTGGTGGAGCAATGCGTAAACAGCTGTCATTGAACAAAAACCAGTCGGTAATCAGTCCGTTTGCAGTACACTCACCAATCACTGCTTTTACGAGGTCAAAGTCTTTCAATTGTACAGCCATCAGAAAACCAGCACTTCTGATTTCAAGAATAGACGGGTGTTGCAACAATTGGAGGAATAACTGTTCCTTAGCTTTGACTTGACTGATAAACGATTGCGTTAACAACTCCTTGAGGGTCGCCAATGCTGCGGCACAGGTGACAGGATGACCACCAAATGTTGTGATATGTCCTAGGAATGGGTTGTCCATAAATACAGATATGACATCGCGATTGGCGACAAAAGCACCAATAGGCATTCCGCCCCCCATGCCCTTGGCGAGTAATAAGATATCTGGTACGGCATCATATTGCTCAAAGGCAAACAAGGAGCCTGTTCTTCCGTAACCTACTTGGATTTCGTCAAACACTAATAAAGTTCCAGTGGCTGTGCACCTTTCCCTCAATTTTTTTAGGTAATTATTTACTGGAAGTGTGACACCAGATTCGGCTTTTACAGGTTCTACGATGACTGCTGCCGTTCGTTCTGTGATCCGGTTTAAGTGTTCGGTGTTGTTAAAATCGATGTGGCGGATATCGGGTAGGAGTGGTCTGTAATTCTGAGTAAAAAATGGGTCACTCATCAAGCTCATTGCGCCTTGAGTACTCCCATGATAAGCATCGTAGCAGGAAATGATTTCTGTTCTTCGGGTGAAGCGCTTAGCCAATTTCATGGCGCCCTCTGTCGCCTCAGCTCCTGAGTTAACAAAATAAACACTGTTAAGTGTTTCTGGTAGCTGGTTGGTCAGTAGTGTAGCTAATTCGATTTGTGGGGCTAGGAGGTATTCACCATAGACCATTGTGTGGAGATATCGGTCCGCTTGTTGTTTTACTGCATCTACTACTTTGGGATAGCAATGTCCTAGGGAACTGACACTAATTCCCGAAATTAAATCGAGATACTTTTTTTCTTGACTATCAAACAGATAGACACCTTTTGCTCGCGCTACTTCAATCATCATTGGCATATCACTTGTTTGAGCTATATGGCTCAAAAATAATTGACGATTTCTTAACATTACAATTAATTTAATTTTATATTTGGTTAACCAACAAAATTCTATAAAGGATGAACCTACTCTTAACCGGATTCGAACCGTTTTTAAATTATTCAATTAATCCCACTGAAAAGATTGTCAAGTTACTGGATTTAATTGATATCACAGTACACAAGGCAATACTTCCCGTAGATTTCGAAAAGACGCGTATTGTTTACGCTGAGTTATTAGACGAAATTCAGCCTGATATCATTCTCAATTTAGGACTTAATGCCAGGGCTATCAGCTTTGAACTAGAGACCTTTGCACTTAATGTTGCAAAGGACTTCCGTAAACCCCCAGAATCTATTGATGAGAAAACTGATTTGGCTTTAAAGACAACAATTGACACTTTTGAAATGGCTCAACACTTAAGAGATGCTGGAATTCCTGCAAAAGGCTCTCATCATGCTGGTGATTATCTGTGCAATTATGTCTTTTACCGGTCCTTGCAGTATACTAATGACACAGGAGGTCAGGCACTTTTTATTCATATGCCTTACACTGCAGATCTTGCCGCGTCTATTTATTCGAAGGAGCAACAAGGCTTTCCTTCCTTGTCTACGAATGTGATTTTAGAAGGAATTTCATTGATTGTCAAACGGTTACTAGTTCATGATTTGTCAGTTTAAACTGAGTTTCCACGTTCTACACGTCAATAATTAATAACTAATCATTAACCATTAATCAATAACCATTAATCAATTATCCATTTTAACCAAAAAGGTAATTGATTTTTTTTGATGACGGAATAGGGTTGGTCTACAGCCCCGAAAGCCTTATAAAACCGAGCGATAGACTCGATAGAAGAACCTTCAAAGTCAATAAGATTAGGAGATTGTGCGTTTTTCCGAATGACGACATCGAGTAAAAAGTGCATGGCACCCAATTTTTTGCCTTCTGCTGTGGTCACTGGAAGTAAGTAGGTCAAACGCCCCTTGTTGATCAGGAAGAATGCAGCCGCACAAATATCTCTTTCTTTAGTGGTTACCGTGGAGATATATCCTAGTCCTCGATGCATTGCTTGGTAAATGATTCTCAGCATTGTGTAACCTACTTTATCTGATAAGACATCAATCTTTCCGGTGTGACTGGATTTAAACAAGTCGACAAACTGTTCTGGAGTCATACTGGCACCACCGTACAACTCATTTCTGTCAGCTTTTTTGAGATTGCGCTTCAAATTGGTGGAATACCCAGACCGAATGTTGTCATAAGACTGATCGAGCATTAATATATAATTTGTTCTTTGCTCCTGTGTATATTCCTTATGACCACCAAAAGCAATGTTACTAGTAAGGTTTATGGTTTGGCGTTTAAACTTTGAAGGGATAGCATCTAGGAAAGCGGCGACTCTAGTATTGGATAAAGCGTGCACTGAAAACAATCCGAGTTGCTGGGCGAGTAAAGGGTGGTGTAGTTGTCTGAATCCTGGTATCTTGTCATTCCAAATGATGGGGAATACTGATTCGTAATTGCCTTCTACCAACGCATCCCACTCTTCGCAGATCTGATTTAGATACCAGGTATAGCCGTATACCCTGCTATTACTGGAAAAGTGGATACAACTGTCCCATTTGTGTTTGTCGATGTCGGCTGATGTCACATATCGAATTGGCTTCATCCGACAAATTTAGGAAATTTTATGTTCTGTTCTGGATTGTAAGTACTGAGAGTTGTTTATTTCTAATAGGGTTCAATAAAAAAATCTGGAAGGCGATTGCGTCTTCCAGATTTTTTAGGATAGTCTTCTATAATTTAGCGATTACAGAGTACCGTGGTAAACACAACCACCATAGAAGAAAGAAACTTGAATGGGATGTGTTGTAAAGTCTCCAATTACAACAATTTCACCATAGGTCAAAGCGTTGATACCGACAGGAGAATCTGGACCGTTAAACAAGACAACATTGTTACTCGTCACAGTCAAAAGTCCTAATCCAGGTTCTGGACAATTTTGACTAGTAGAATAGAGTACAACATCGTGTGATACCCCATTAACAGATAGCACAACCTTGATGTCATGGTCAACATCGAAAAAAGCATTTGAAGAAGAGTGAGAAAGATTTGAAGATAATGTTACAGCAAGTAACATTAAAGTTGGGAGTAATAGTAGCTTGTTCATAATTCCAAGGTTTAATTAATTAATAATATATGACCCCTGAAAGCGGCTTTTTTATTGCCAATAAAATTTTTACATTGAAATAAAAATTACGTACATTAGCAGACGTTTTAAAACCACTATTCCAAGGAGGTTTTGAATATTAACCCAATTAGTTGCAGCTGATTGGGTCTTTTATTTAAGCTCTCATAGAAGTTAAACAGATATTTAAAATAAATGTTTATTTATATTTAGTTCAGTCAGGCATTATGTGAGATGGGCACTACGAAATTCTCTTTTTATGATTAAATTCTACTAGTATTCTCAGTGTTAAACAATAGATGTTTTCTAATCAGTAGGTTGGAATTATTGTAATAATATGGGTTTTTTTTAATAATAACAAATTCCACATACGATTTTTTTATAATTGGATCTATTTTGTTATAAAATTTTCAATTTGTTCAAAAAACAAAATATTAATTTAGATATTCTTGTTTTATTATATGTAGATTTGTGTGTGCATTATTGGTTTTTTGTGACATGCATAATGTGCACATGCGCAGTCTTATTTTAGAACAATTACTACGTTCCTAGTTTGCCAAAATGATTCAATGTTTTTTATTGTAAGCTTGTTCCCTTCCACTTTAAATGAATTAGCAGGACGCTGAGGAAGGATAGCTAAAATTTCACTATTTGTATCAATTTCTCTTTTATTATAAAAGTCAATTGGGAACTCTTGTTTGAGTTTAGACTGGTAACCAGGCATAATTTTTAAGCCTATTTTTTTAATAATTCCAGCTTTTTTCAATGCTTTTTTTGTTCCTGCCACATAATAAGCTCTGGCACATTCTGCAATTACCTTCTTTTTATTTTCGAGTTCTGTGATATTTTCTTCAAGTTGTTGATTGATTTTTTCAAGTTCAGAATTTGTTAGTTGTAGGGCTTCTTTTTGTTGTGTGACAATGCCGTATTGTTGGGATAATTCCCCTTCTGTAAATTGCAATTTTGCTTGAATCTGATTAATGGTTATTTCATAGTTTTTAATCTCTTCGTCTTTTTTCTTTAATTTTTGATCGTACTGTAGAATAATTTTCTGTAGTGCCTGATCGTCTGTAGCATCCATACTGTTTAGCTTTTTCTGAAGGTTGTTAGCCCTCTTCTGAGCTTCAATGTTTTGATCTTTCAATGCTTTTATTTTGGCGAGTACAAGCTCTCTCTGAAGTTCCTTGCCACTTAAATCACCGATTAGGTTTTCCATATCTCTTTCTCTCGTATCGATTTCCATCAATGTTAAATCGATGCTGTTTAAAGTTTCAATGACGTCATTAAATTCTCTTTTAATCAAGTCTTTTTCGCTTTCGAACTCTTTTCGTTCATCTTCAAGGATCGCTAGTTTATCCATTGCTTCATTATAAGCAGCATCATTTGAACAGGACATTTGCCCTATTACCAATACTCCTAACACAAAATAAGAAAGATACTTTACCATAATTTTGATTTTAATCTAATACCCAATATTGGTCTAAATCAATTGATTCGATGATGGTTTTATCTTCTCTAACATATAGCTTCCCATCGCTGATCATAAGTCTGGTTCCATCATTTATTTCTATGAACTGTATGATATTGTCTTCAAGATCAATTGTTCCATTGAGGCTTCTGCCAAGGGCACCAAGATTGACCATTGCTCTAAAATAGAGCATACCGTCTTTTTCGTCGATAACTTCAAACCTTAAGGACAATACCTGTTTATCTCCACTTCTGTTAATAGAACCTGTAAATCGTCTTGCCAGCAGCGCTTCTATATCAATATCCCCAGTCTCAATTGCTTCAAACTTTTCTTCTGCTTCCTTCATGTACTGGCCCTTGGGATACTTGTTGCCATAGGCTAGATAATGGTACTCTGTGTTTTTCTTAACGGCTCTGCTCCACATTACTTTTTCTTCTGTAATGGCAGCGTTGTTATTTTCTCCTTTAGGTTTGCACGCAACAAGTAGAATACTAATCATAAACAGTCCAAGACAATAATATATCACGTTCATACTGGCGAATTTATAAATATATTTTGAATGACCTACAAGTACATAGGCATATTTAACCTTTTTTTAATCAAAAACCCAAATACTTAGTCTAAGTTTGAGTATATATTAACGGTTCGCAGTCAATAAATATTATTTGATAATGAATAATGAAAAATTGACGCTTTGTTAATGAACGGCTAATAATTAATAAAAATCTAGGTGATATTCGCAAAAAAGAATAGAGACACTAGTTCTTAATGCAAATTAAATTTCTGGATACTAGGTCTTTCTGATCTATGACAGTTCCAATTAACCAATTTAAAGAGCAATGACTATTTTCGTTTCGTTCTGGAGAAAAGGGAGATATCCTTATTAAATATAAATGCAATAATGACCTTGACCCAAGATTGATACGACTTTAGTCCGTCATAATACTCCGGCGCCATGCGGCGCAATTCAGGTAATTTGCTACCAGGAATGTTAGGAAAATCGTGATGCTCATTGTGGTAGCCCACGTTAAACGTAATTTTGTTTAAAGGACCGTAGTAGGAATAAGTTTCTTGCCCTTCCTCAAAAACATAGTGCTCTGAGATAAAGTGACCTGCAGTAGGATGGATACCCCCAGCAAATAAAAGGGATAACAGCAAATAGAAAATGGCATACAGGTAAGCTTCTAGCCCTAAGAAATGAGTGACTAGAAAATAGTAACCTACCATAGCCGATACTTGGAACACAATGTTGTAGACCTGCCACTTATCTATTTTAATGGGACGAGTGAGAATTGGTCGGAACGCATAAAACAAAACCTGGAATAAGAACCAAACCAGCTTGCCAATAACACCCTGAAATACTTTAGTTTCAAACTTGGAAGCGATGTCAGTATCGATCTTGTCCTTGCCCTGATCCCAATGGTGCTCAGCATGATAGACTTTAAAAGACATGGCATAAGGAACAACTATGGGCAAGTTGGCAACAAACGCAAGGTAATTGTTGTACTTCTTACTCTTAAATGCCAAATAATGGGTGATTTCGTGAATGGCTAAAAACAAGGCTTGCCCAATACTTGCTCCGACAAAATAAGTAATCAGGATAAATGGAATCCAGCCTAATTGACCGATAAAGGCTGCCACAGTCAACTGTATTGCTACTAAAAGGACAACAACATATTTCGTCCTAGTGTTGACTCCAATCAGCTTAGTCACCTCAGGGTGATCCTTTAGGATATCTTTACGTCTATGGAAATGCGGCTCCTTGTCATCTGCCCAATAGTAATCAGGTGATTTCAATGGTGTGCCGGTAGGAGAATTTGATGATTTCTGATCTACGATTACCTCACTCATGGGAAAATGAATTTATTGTTCACTACAAATATCCGATAATTCAGTGGTTATTCTTAGGAATTGTTCTAATTTATAAGATAACAGTTCAATTCGCAAGTTGTTTTAACCTTCTTATTTTATTTTAAATAGTTGACTTTGACTGATGTATTTGTTGGATGTAGTTGATATTCTTTAGTAATTCAAATCTAAAAGCAACATTCTTCTGTAATTTTCGTTACTCTAATTATAAGGTTTAACAACCATTTTATTTTTGGCATGCTTTATGCTTTTTAACTAATATCTAAGACGATAAGAAATATAATTCCAGCAATGGAATGAAAGATGGTGTTCTCATAGTGTGGACCGCTCCCAAATCAGAAGATTTGTGGGGCGGTTTTTTTAGGAAAATAATTCAGGTTAAAATTCACGATTGTTCAGTATCATTGCGCAGACAGTTTTAAAATATACTTATAAGAGTCAAAGAGGTGAACCCCAGAAAAATCAAGTCTTGCAGGAATTGCTTTTGGAGTTCTTAGTGAAATCACCTGCACATCAAGGAGATCATCGTCACCAAACCGCTTACTCAGTTCTGCCAAAGAGGAAGTCGTGGGTTGCCAATTCGGATTGCTGAATGCCTTTGTAAGGGTTTGATGGTGCTTGGTGCTTTGGTCTGTTTCATTGTCTTGCTCAATGAGTGTGATTAGCGCCCGCCCCGAAATCCCTGCTACAGGCAACAGATAAGAGACTGAGCGGGATTGGCCAACCGCTGTAAACTCTAACTGAAATGTGGTATCTCTTTTCAGATTTCCGCTATCATCCATTAAAAACAAGTGGAGTTCGATCTCGTCGTTTTTGGTTACTTCCTCACTTAAGTTTTGTACAGTAAGTGACGTTAGACGAAGGACTTGAATCGATGTTTTACTGACCTTTTTTGAAGAAAAACACCCTAAACAGAGCACTATTAAGGTAAACAGTGATGAGTATGACAGTTTTATAGTCATTAGAAAGGCAATTGAAATGAGCCGTCAGGTTGTGTGGAAAAAGCGTATTCAGTAACCACCGCTTCATTGTTGAGTGGTCCGTAAATGTGCGGAAAGGGTTCAGTTCCTCCACTAGTGTTTTCGAAAACCAATTTAGAAGTCAGTGCATCAGGATTAATTTTTAACAACACATGGTCTTGAGACTTATCCGCATGTTTATTTGCTGATCGCAAAATCTGTTCCTTAGACGAACAGTGGATGAATCCTTCCAAATCAAACCCTTCTGGTAAATAATTATTAGTTCGTTTCCCCGCTTCCCAAAGGTGTATTGGGGTAAAATGGTAGATACAAGCTGTTTCCATAATTAAAAATCTTTGCCTAGTGAAACATAAAGGATGGGCTGTTGCAGTATTCCTGTTTCAACTCCCCAACCCATATCTACACGAACAAAATAACCAAACAATAAACTTCTCACGCCAGCACCATACCCATAAACTATAGGGTTTCTAAAGTAATTGACTTTGACTGAGATTGGCTTATTGGGATCATCGATCAATACGGTATTTAATGGGTTTTCTTTGGACCAAGGTGATTTTCCTTCCCACGCAGTACCAACATCAAAAAATGGAACTACTTGAAAATTCCTTAAGAACGCCGACTTCACTGGTGTTCTAGACAAGTAATTGATTAAAGCAATCCGCAATTCCATATTTCCTACGAGATAGCTATTCCCGTTTCTAATATTATTTTTGAATCCTCTAAGATTGGTAGCCAATGTCTGAAAAGCAAAATTCCCGTTGGAAGTTACTGGGATTTCACTATTCGTTTTGTATTCACGACCTAAGGGAAGTGCCCAATTGTCAACTCCACCTAGATAATACAATACTTTTTCACGACCGAAGGACGTCGCACCTGCGACACGTGTCGCAAAAACAGTATGCCGATTGATTGGAGTGTACTGTCGAGCGTCCACACCAAGAATATTCATTAAGCCTTTATTCACTCCAAACTGGCTTTCCGATCCCAATCTTGCTGTAAACTCTTTTTGAACATCATAAAACACCTTAAATCGTGATCCATTAACAATATTTAGCGAAATGTTTTTAGTATTATCGAATATGAATTCTGTTTTGACTCCAGCTCTTTGTTGTACAATAGGAGAGGCACCCAGTATCATGTATTCTGAGGCAAGCAGCGTATTTTTATCATTTCTGATCGTTGGTGTGACCCGGATACTGCTAAAAAGATTTATTGGGTAATTCAAAACTGCTCCAGCATAATTAGTAATCAGACGACTGCCTATCGGCGGGCCATTAGTTTCTCGAAAAGGCATTTCATTGGAGCGACGATAGTAAAATAGTTCTTTGTTTAGGCGGTTCTTTCTGTTTTCATATACCAGGAAATACTCCATACCCTCAAGCGTAAAAGGCAAGCGAAGACCACCTTGAAAACGGTGATTTTCCATAACATCTGTTATCGAGCCAGTAATCATGGCGCCAACAGGGTTGTATCGGTATAAGCCACTGCCATCTTGGGTCTTGGAAGACAAGGTAACATCACCAAAACGAAAGGTATTTTTAGAATAAATATCCATAATTTCAAAAAGAATACCGTTATCTACTTGAAAGGTGAGGAATTCCGTTTTAAACTCGGCACGATATGGTTTTATATTGTTATCATCAACACTGTAAATTTGTTTCTTTTTCTTTTTCTTAGCACGTTGCGGCTTTGGTAGTTCAATGTCGTCTATTGCAACCTGTTCTTTTTCTTCTGTTTTAGGCTTTTGATTATTTGGGGGTGTTTCTTCCTCATCAAATTCACTTTGAAAGTAATAATTATCGACATCAATCTCTTCTTTCTTTTCTTGTTCTTGATTCTCAGGCTCAGGCTTCGGAATCTCTTGTTCCTTTATCTTCTTCCGCTTTTTCTTTTCCTTGATGATACGGTCAACTACATTAGTTTCCTTTACCAACTTCTTTTTTGGTTTGAGGGAAGTTCTATAATTTGTTGATTTTAGAGTGACAGGCTGATCCGTAGTCACTTGAGTAAGATATAACTGTTGCTTTCCTTTGTTTCTAATCACTTCTGCAGTGGTTCCTGCTAGACTAACATGGCTTTGAGAGATGATTCCTTGTTGATAATTTGTAGCAGCATAAGTATTGGCGACTAAGCCATAAACGGGTTGCAGAATAATCGTATCAATCTGGTCTTTTGGAATGGGGATCACTTCCTCCTCATTGACGGTAGTTGTTTTACCGTTGATTTGCGTGATTACTTTTTCATTATACAAGACCTTTTTTTCCAAGGCGCCAATATACCGGTTACTCACACCGTTCTCGTCACTAATGAACCCAAACTGATTGTCTCCAATTTTAATGGGATGGTGTTCATTTGCGAAAGGGGTGTCAGTGACACGTACTATTTCTGCAGAAGGCTGCTCTAGATTTAAAAAGTAAAGATCCATTCTAGCAGGCGTCCAGTATTCCATTTGTTCACTTTCCCTATTGGATGCAAACAGTACTCCTTTTTCCCCGTTAAGTGTAATCCCAATTGGGTTTACATCATCATATACGTCATTAGTAATTCGTTTTGGGTTACCACCACCTGTATTCATAAGGAAGAGGTCCACCTGCCCGTTTCTAAGGGCGGAAACGATCAACTGTTTTCCTGATACCGCGTCAATACTATAAAATCGTGAAAATTGTTTATCCAAAGACTTAGAAGTGAGGGCGCCATTGCTGTATTTTGATAGTTTGATTTTGCCTGACTTTTCACTAATAATAATTAAATTATTCCCAGACCAGGTAATCAATGGATAATGCAAATCTGGCTCTAAGACGGTATTCCTGAAACCGCCTTTAAACACGGTTTTCTCGGATTCTTCTTTCAAATTCCTGATGATGATGTCGTATCTACCATTGATATTTTTGACATAAGCCAACTGGTTACCTTGCTTATTTAGTTTTGCTTCTGTAAGAACTGAATTGGGCGATCCCGAATTTAATCCTTCCTCTTTTGGAAGATAAGTGTTAGCAGCTTCACGGCTGTATCGCTGGGCATAAAACTGTAGCCACGAATCTGTGGTTTGTATGAAAGAACTTCCTAGAACATATAAAAAGCCAGATTCGACGCTTCTGTTGATTCTTGTCAGATAAAGTAAGTTGGAAACTGTTGATTTACCATAATTATTACTAATAAAATACCACAAGGAATGTCCCGCCAATACTGGATCGTCCTTGACAACATCCATGTAGGTTTTATACTTTTCGGAAAGAATACCATCCTTTAGCTTATCATCAGCTTCTTGCGACCAGTTTTGTCCAATGTAGGCAACCAATCCCTTTGTATACCATTCCGGAAGATTAAGTAATACAGCATTTTGAACAATCTCTTGAAAGCTGTCGCCAAACATCATTTGATTAAGCGAGACCATAGCAATGCCTTCCTTGATTTGGCGTTGAAAATCTCTGTGATTGCCATTAAAGTATAGGTAAACTTTGTTGCCAATTATTTTGGTAATGCCGCTGGTGTTATAGAATGGAACTTCCTGTCCAATATTCGTTTGATGAAAATCTGATAAATCATTATATACAATGATTTTGATCTTATTATTCACTTTGTATTCCAGAATATTCTGAAGGTTCGGATATTCTTGCTCTGCTACCTGGACAACATACTTGCCGAGATCATCACCGCCATCATACCAATATGTTGTGAAATTAGGGGAATTATATTCTTTCCAATCAAACTTTTGGTACTGTACCCTGTTTTTCCCATACTTAGTTTTTATCCCTTGACCATTCAAAACAAAGGAAAGAAGCATTAGGGTAAAGCCAGGGATATATCTCCAGATAATATTTTGCATATAAATTTTTCGTTCAGTCTTCTAGTTTTCCTAAAGAACCATTTAGAATGATTACTTTTGCGGATGTTTCTAATTTAACGATTTTAATAGGTATTTGTTTGTTTAATTTTAATGGCTTTTGTTTAAATTTTGGCTCTTCTGTCCCTAAGTTAGACGACTGTATTGACATTAAGTGACTTCAATATAAAACAAAATAGAATTAACATTCAAATTAAAAACGAAATTTTATGTCAGATGTTGCATGTATTCCAGTGAATCCCTTCTCGATGAATGCTTACATAGTATATGATGAATCCAAGGAAGCGATCTTAATTGATCCAGGATGTATGAGTCCGCAAGAGGAGCAACAGATTGTTGTTTTCCTTGAAAAGAATGGGCTGAAGCCGGTAAAATTGATCAATACTCACGGGCATGTTGATCATGTGCTTGGCAATCATTTTTTTTCTAATAAATTTAATCTTCCTCTTGAAATCCACGAAGATGCGCTTGAGGACATGAACATGCTTCCTGTAATTTGCAAGAATTACGGACTGCCAGAAAAACCAGTTATAAAGCCAGGAGCTTTTCTGATTCCAGGCGAAAAAATAACCTTCGGAAATACGGAATTGGACATTCTGTTTACTCCCGGTCATGCTAGAGGACATATTTCACTCTACTGCAAAGCAGATAATTATGTAATTGCAGGAGATACGCTATTCCACGGAAGCATTGGGCGAACAGATTTACCAGGAGGGAACATGGAAACACTGCTCCACGCGATTGTGAGTCAATTGTTTACACTGCCTGATGAAACCATCGTCTACAACGGACACGGACCAAGCACTACTGTAGGCAGAGAAAAGAAGTTTAATCCATTTTTAAAGCACTTAATATAATTTTAATGAAGCGTACTGAAATAGGAACCATTGGTGAATTCGGATTGATTGATCGGATTACAGCCAAATACAAAGCATCTCAAAAATCAACCGTTTTTGGGATTGGAGATGACGGTGCCGTAATTGATAATTCAAATCTGCAAACCGTAGTATCGACTGACTTACTAGTCGAAGGGATCCATTTTGACATGATGTATTCGCCGTTGATGCACTTAGGCTATAAGGCGGTCGTTGTCAATCTCAGCGATATCTATGCGATGAATGCCATTCCTAAACAGATCACGATTTCCCTGGCCATCTCCAGCAGATTTTCTGTAGAAGCAATAGAGGAGTTGTACAAAGGAGTCTATGCCGCCTGCGAAAGGTATAATGTGGATTTAGTTGGTGGGGACACCACATCCAGTCTCAAAGGACTGATTATCTCTGTAACAGCTATCGGCCAAGGAGAAAAAAGCAAAATTGTATACCGTAACGGGGCAAAACAAAACGATCTCATCTGTGTTTCTGGTGATTTGGGCGCTTCTTACATGGGATTGCAGCTGCTAGAACGCGAAAAACACGTGTACAAAGACAATCCTGATATGCAGCCAGAACTAGAAGGGCATGACTATTTGCTAAAGCGACAACTAAAACCGGAAGCTAGGAAGGACGTTATCGACATGTTTGCAAAAGCACAGCTCGTTCCCACTGCTATGATCGATGTTTCAGACGGTTTAGCCTCTGATTTGATGCATATTTGTAAATCGTCTGACGTTGGCGCATTCATTGAAGAAGGCCAAGTGCCGATCCATGAAAAAACCTACAATCAAGCAATAGCCTTTAGTTTCGACCCTATTACTGTAGCATTGAGCGGTGGTGAAGACTATGAGCTGTTGTTTACTGTGGATCCTTCAGATCTAGAGAAGGTCCGTTTCATGAATGACGTTTGCATTATTGGTGATATCACACCCAAAGAAGATGGGATTTTCCTACATACCAAGGGCGGAAACAGACATCGAATCAAAGCACAAGGGTGGAAGCATTTTGAACAATAGCATCTATAGACCTGCCTTCCGTTGCTCAGCAGGAAGGCCTGTCGTAACTGCACACCCAACCCTTTGAGTTTTTCTACCTGTCTATAGGAATAAATGGCTAAAGTATTACACACTTTTATCATTGTTTCACAAAGAAAATTTAAAAATGAAAAGATTAAATTTAATGTTGTTCCTGCTAGCCATTGCCGCGGTAAGTCTTACAAGTTGTAAAAAAGAAAAAGGATGTACGGACTCCGAAAGCCCAAGCTTCAATGCGGATGCTGAAAAAGATGATGGTTCCTGTAAATCTGTTGCTGAAGCCTTGGTTGGAAGTTGGACAGTATCAGAACAATTAAACTCTGATCCTGGTACGTTACCTACTTTTGATGTCACAATTACTAAAGTAGATGAGGAGACAATCATCGCAACCACTTTGAACCGGTCTAATTTACCTTATTACGCAGTGGATTCGCTTAAATTGAAAGCGGATTGGTCAGACAAAGCTTTAGATGGTGTCGAATTGACCTCTCTAACTCAAAATCTCAAAGGTACGATTACTGATGTCGATGAATTTGGTGTCACTTATGAAGTAGTCACGTTTACTGGTGTCAACACCGTTTCTTTGATGTATACGCGATAATATTGTAGACATAATTTTTGTTTGGGCATTCCCCCAATAATGGAGACGCAAAGTATCTCGGTTTCGCACCCGTCAGTACATTGCGTCTCTTTTTTAGTTGTTTAATACCTAGAGGTAACGCCTAATGTATGCTTTCGGTAAGAGTTTTTTGGTCTTTTTTATTATGGGAAAAGGAAAAACAAACTAAAGTCTAAGTTCTGTTAGCTTCCGTTAATATTTTCAGAAATTCAGAGAGCTTTCGAATGGTTAAAGAAACTCGCTTGATTACTTTAAGAATAACATCTATCTTGTATAATCAATAATAGCAATATCTAAGTGAGCAGGAATGTCAAAATCCAAGAAACGTATCGTAATAACCTCTAGCAAGGACATCAAAAAATTTTTCAAAAAGGAGTTGCGCAGGGAGGAGCGGTTGCTCTGGAGCAAGCAGGAAAAATTGGGGACTGCGTACTGGAGGAAGTACTGGGAGAATAAGGAGGCAAGGCCATGGTCAAAATTCAAAAAGTATGTTTTTCGTGGCGTCCTATTTTTCGCCATGTTATACTATTTATGGTCTGATATAGTGCAAGGCAATTTGAATACACTTATAGGTTGGACAATTGTTTTCATTACTGTTGCATTCCTTTCTAAAGGATTGTATCAAATGGGGATTAAAATCTATGGTAAAGAATTAATTTATCTAGCAATTACTACGCAACGTGTATTTATTATCAATGATGAAAATGGACTTAAAAAAGAGTCAGAAATGTCAGCGTTTACAAAGGCTGAAATCAAAGTCATAGAAGGAAAACAAAGGTTGGTCTTCAAGGTTTCCAATGAAGAGGATTTCATAATGCCAGGAACTTATGATGCTAACAAACTATTTAAATTGGTCTATCCGCATTGGCAAGCCGCAAGCCCCATCGGACAACATGAAAAAACGATTGCAGAATTATCAAAGAAGTATCGCCTTAAACATGCTACTGATATAGAAAAGCATACCTTGACAGGAGAATACAATGGTCGGGACATTAAATTGTCTTGGAAGGCTAACTTTCCTGTTAGAACCATCCAACTAGATCTTCTTTCACCTAATCCGACAGGTAGCTACTTGTCCTTTACTCCTGAAAAAACTAAAGCAAAATTGAAATTGCTACTAGGACAAAAAGAACACCTAACCAACGATGAAGGATTTGATAATACATTTCTTCTAGTAGCCGACAATAAAGACTTAATCAATGGATTACTAGATTCTAGTGACCTAAGAGCTGCCATGAAGGCTTGTCAGACAATAGCAGATTGCTCTTGGACATTTGGAACAAAAAAAGAAAATTCAGACCAAAGAAACAGCCCCGTTAAAAGCACTTACTCTGACGATGAAGAAATCTTAGACCTTCAGCTTATCGATCTCCAAGCAACAGAAGCAGGGATAGACGAAAAAGTCAAATGGCAACCCGATCTGGAATCTCAACTGGAATTTGTAGCAAAGTTGGATTCGAAGGCCAGGTCTAGTCCTGAAATTATTGATAAGGTATTAAACAAGTGCTTGGAGAGTACGCTACAAATTTTGGATGGCCTAGACCGCTATCATAAGCGAGTAGGGTAGTTTCTATTGTTTAATCAAGGGAATAGCCTAGCGTCGTTAGGTTAAGACTACTGTGACCATAACAGGGTCAATTTACGTGCTTGTTGCTTTTGCTAACATACTTTGACCACGATGTGGTCATTCCCCGTTCCCTATAACCGATTGTTGTGTGTTTTTTAATAAAAACAACAGCATGCTTTGACAACAAAAAGGTGTATGTACGCTGCATGACCACATCGTGGTCACAGTATGTTAGCAACAAGCAAATCAAGGAGAGGCCGACCCTGTTATGGGTCGCAGTAGCTTTAAATCACAATACTATTAACTTATTTCAACTTGAAATGCGTTCAACTTAATTACAAAAACCTAAAACAACATAGTTAAATTTGCTTTGATCACAAATTTATAGTGAAGTACCAATGTAAATGAATACTAGAGGCGCGACCGACGATTCACTAGTTGTTCAATTCCTCGATAAACTCGCGTTGTATGCTAGCAGTTTTATCCTTGGCGTACCATTTCTGAGCAACAATCACAAATTCACTATAGGGCGTCGCATTAGGATCGTTCTTCCTTGCCATTACCTGTTCTTGCATGGCTTTAGGCCTTGGTCCCCAATGACTCAACACTTTTTGACTCTCGTCGTCTATGATGATGATAATTGGAATAGACCGCCCACCTCCAGTCAAAAACAGATCCATCAATGCTGGATGTTCGTCTCTCAGTACATGTTTTAAGCTGATGAGGGGATTTAGTTTAGCAAGATGGTTGATGACAGGCAAAATTTGTGCAGCGTCGCCACACCACGCCTCTGTGATCACCAGCCAGGTTTGTGCTTTTTCAATTTGTTGTAAGGCGGTGATGCTCTCCTCCAATAATTTGGGATGTTTGTCTAGACGGTTCATTCTTGCCACATTCATTTTAGTATAATGAAGATAGTCGGCTGAATGATTAGTGCCTGTTGTCTTATTTTGCTCCAGGAGATCATCTATCATGGTCCTGTAGTCTGTATAACTGATCCCTTTTTTAAGGGATTCCTGTATTGTTTCTTGCATAATTATTCGCAAAAGGCTGATAACGTTAATAATAAAGATGTCGCACCTAACGGAGCTTTGGTTTCGAGAATCTATACCTGCACTACCAAGATGTCGTCCCTAAGGGACTGTTAGTTCCTATTAACATTTTTAAAGATACACAGTATTCTAGGAAAACTTTGTAATGCGGTTATAAAAAACCCGAACCACTAAATAGCGATCCGGGTCATCTAATATTAGCAGGTACTAATTATTTTTCGATGTCTTCGTTTTTAGCTTTCTTAGAAGATTCTCCTGCTTTTCGGATCAATAGTTTATCCTCATCTTCGTTTAACTCAGCTTCTAAAACGGCTCCTTCTTTCAAGGAACTAGACAATATGAATTCCGCCATTGGGTCTTCCAGATATTTCTGAACGGCCCTGTGTAGTGGTCTTGCACCATATGCTGGATCAAATCCCTTTTCAGAAAGAAATACTTTAGCTTTTTTGGTCAGCTTCAGTTTATAACCCAGTTCTTCAATTCTTGCGTATAAGTCTTTCAGTGTAATATCGATAATCTTAAGGATATTTTCTTGAGTCAGACTATTGAAGATGACAACATCGTCGATTCTATTCAGAAACTCAGGAGAGAATGTTCTCTTTAGCGCTGTCTGAATCACGCCTTTAGCATGATCTTCTTTGTTACCTTCTCTAGCAGATGTCTGGAATCCTACACCTTGACCAAAGTCCTTTAATTGACGGACACCGATGTTTGATGTCATTATGATCAGAGTATTTTTGAAATCCACTTTTCGTCCAAGTCCATCCGTCAATTGTCCATCATCCAGTACTTGTAGCAGGATATTGAAAACATCAGGGTGCGCTTTTTCGATCTCATCCAATAAGATGACTGAATATGGCTTACGTCGTACTTTTTCTGTCAACTGACCACCTTCCTCGTAACCAACATAGCCCGGAGGCGCGCCGACTAACCGACTAATCGAGAATTTCTCCATGTATTCACTCATGTCAATTCTGATCAGCGAGTCCATCGAATCAAACAAGTATTTAGAAAGTACTTTTGCTAATTCTGTTTTACCGACACCAGTTGGTCCTAGGAAAATAAAGGAACCAATTGGTTTACTTGGATCTTTCAGTCCAACTCGGTTTCTCTGGATCGCCTTAGTGATTTTAAGTACTGCTTCGTTTTGACCTATGACATCTTTTTGGAGATCCTCTGCCATGGTGACTAGCTTGTTGCTTTCGCTTTCAGCTACCCGTCTTACAGGGATTCCGGTCATCATAGATACTACTTCCGCAATATCTTCTTCTTCAACGGGATATCGTTTTACTTTCGACTCTTCTTCCCATTGTATTTTGGCAAATTCCAATTGTCGTACTAGTTTAGACTCGCTATCACGCAGATCAGCAGCTACCTCGTATTGCTGATTTTTGACTGCTTGGTTCTTTTCTTCTTTAAGGTCTTCAATCTGAGCCTCTAGTTTCACAATGTGATCTGGCACATGAATATTTTTCAGGTGCACTCTGGCCCCAACTTCATCCAGTACATCAATCGCTTTGTCTGGAAGGAAGCGGTCTGTCACATAACGGGTACTCAATTGAACGCAAGCCTCAATCGCTTCATCAGAATAAGTTACATTATGAAACTCTTCGTATTTCGGCTTAATATTATGAAGGATATGAACGGCTTCTTCCGGGGAAGGCGGCTCAATCAATACTTTTTGGAATCGTCTATCAAGCGCACCATCTTTTTCAATGTGTTGACGGTATTCGTCAAGTGTGGATGCACCGATTGCTTGCAATTCTCCTCTTGCGAGTGCTGGCTTGAAGATATTGGAAGCATCCAGCGAGCCAGTGGCTCCACCAGCACCAACAATAGTGTGAATTTCATCGATGAAGAGAATGACATCTCTGGATTTCTCCAGTTCATTCATAATCGCTTTCATTCGTTCTTCAAACTGACCTCTATATTTAGTTCCGGCAACAAGAGCTGCAAGGTCTAAACTTACAATTCTTTTATTGAAGAGTGCTCTAGACACTTTTCTTTGTGTAATTCTTAGTGCGAGCCCTTCTACGATGGCGGTTTTACCAACACCAGGTTCACCAATAAGAATCGGATTATTTTTCTTTCTTCTACTTAGAATCTGAGATACCCGCTCAATTTCGACTTCACGGCCGATGATCGGATCTAGTTTTGACTCTTCAGCAAGTTTGGTGACGTCCCGTCCGAAATTATCCAGTACGGGAGTTCTTGATTTTGAATTACCTTTTCTAGAAGACCCTTGAGAGTAACGGCCACTAGCGCCTTCCTCATCATCAAATGGTTCCTCAGATTCTGGAGCCTCACTTCTGATTTCTTCGCTTACATAGCCAAGTTCAGACTTATAGCCTTCATAATCTACCTCAAAATCATTTAAAATATTAGAGGCCACATTATCATTGTGTTTCAAGATTGACAACACCAAGTGTTCTGTGCTTACTTCATCGCTCTTCAGCATTTTAGCTTCGAGGAAGGTCACTTTTAGCACTTTCTCTGCTTGCTTATTAAGCGGCAGCTTGCCAAAATTAATATCAGTCGATCTGGAGAGCGTGTCTCCAGCTTTCTGATCAATAATGTGCCTTAATTGGTCGATATTTACATGAAGGGAATCAAAAACTCGAGTCGCTAGGCTTTCTCTTTCTTTAATAATTCCTAAAAGTAAATGTTCCGTTCCAATGTAGTCATGTCCTAATCTCATGGCTTCTTCTCGGCTATGAGAGATGACTTCTTTTACTTTCGGTGAGAATTTCTTCATAATTTATCTTTTGCACCGGCTTTTTAACCGATGAGCGTTTGCTACAACTGTTACTTAATGAGGCTGAAATTGTTGGTAATATAAGGAGTATTCATAAAATACACTATATATTTCGCTTTTCTATTGTATCAGCCCTCATTCTAATACTAATAACGTTTTTGACGAATGAATGTTGCGTATTAAATTTTAATCAAAGTCCGTCATATATTTTTTAGATGCAAAAAAATAGTGCCAAAAGTCATCTTTACCGCTTTTGTCAAAAAATGTTCTGCATTAACTGACAAATTTATCGTAGAATAATTACTTTTGCCTTCCAGTTGTTCTTAAAAAGAGAAAATTATGAAGTATTCTATTGATAGTATGGACCATTATACTTTAATTACGTTGAATGAAGATAATCTAAACTCCTTCATTGCGCCTAATTTAAAGTCTAGATTCATTGTTATTAAAAATGAAGGTGCACAAAATGTAATTCTTGATCTGTCTGGAGTTAAATATGCGGATTCCTCAGGGTTGACTGCCATATTGACTGGAAACAGGCTTTGGAAAGATGATGGTACGTTCATATTGACAGGTATCGTCCATCCAAGTGTGAAAAAATTATTGGAAATATCTAAGCTAGACACAGTGTTGAATATTATTCCTACGTTAAAGGAATCTATTGACTATGTAATGCTTGACGCAATCGATCGTGAGTTACGAGGAGAGTAATTACTGTTTCTCCTTGTTGATATCACTTTTTCCACCTATTTTTTTAAGGAGTTTTGTCTCTTTAATGATCATATGATGGCCAAATGATTTACACATATCGTAAACCGTTAGTGCTGCGACAGTTACACCTGTTAATGCCTCCATCTCTACACCTGTTTTACCTAGTACTTTGCAGGTGCATCTGATTTCAATCAACTCATTATTAATGGGTTCGATAGTTATTTTGCAATCTGTAATGCCTAATGGATGACACATTGGTATCAGATCACTGGTTTTCTTCGCAGCCATGATGCCCGCGATTATTGCTGTTTGAAAGACGCCACCTTTCTTCGTAAATAGTTCACCATCCTTGAGTTGTTGAATGATTTCTTCTCCTAAGTAAACTGTGCTAACAGCGAGTGCAGCGCGTGCAGTTACTTGCTTTGTGCTTACATCTACCATAGTGGCTTTACCGGACGAGTCGAGATGTGTAAATTCCTTTTTCATATCAAACTTCATTTTTTAAATGATCAGCAATCAGACCTTCCTTCATAGCAAATCGGCTTATCCAAATATTATCAATTTCTGTTAGATCCGTGATAAACTGGATAAGGATAAACGCCACAACAATCAATTTTGCTCGGGTGTCTGGAATGTCAGGATGATCTAGCCGCTCCTGCAATGTAGTGTTCTGCCATTGGTCTACCACCTTTTTCAAGTCACTAGTTTTGATGCTGGAGTAGTCAGGTGTCAGCTTTTCTTTCACAAGAATATTCTCAAGGACATCAAAAGTGCCAGATGCTCCTACAAGGGCTTGAAATTGGTGTTGATCAATTTGTTGGAGGAGTGGCTCAAGGGTTTTCTTTAAATGTTGGAGAATGGTGTCGACTTCAGTGGCTGAAATGGGATCACTTTTATGAAATTGGTTGAAAAGCACAGATACGCCAATCGGAAAGCTTTGTGCCCAAAACTGTTGGGTATTGTTGGCAATAGTGAACTCAACACTCCCGCCTCCAATATCCATAATCAGTACCTTCTGCTCCGTCATGGGAACTGCCAACCGTGTGCCTTGGCAAATGAGTCGTGCCTCCTCATCGCCTGTAATTACTTGAATCGGAATGGCTGTTTTTTCTTCTATTTCCTTGATCAACTGCGGGCCATTAGAGGCAGTGCGGAGTGCGGCAGTGCCAAGGGCAGTCAGATTCGTTACTTGGTGTTGTCGGATAATCTCACTGAAATAGGTCATGGATTTCAGTGCACGGCTGTAAGGGGCATCCCCGATGGTCGCAATACCGTTTTCTGCAAGCTGTATAAACTGACGTTCGCGGTATAATTCTGTGAAGGTGCGATTGTCTGTAGATTCGACAATAAGTAGATGGAAGGTATTGGTTCCTAAATCAATTACGGCTATTTTCATAAGTTAACTAACTATTTCTCAGACAACAATTTTTATATTTCTTACCGCTTTTACAAGGACATTTCGAGTTTCTCCCAATCTTTTTTCTGCCGTAGCCGAGTCCGTCCTTTATGGCCAAAGTAAATCGCTGTGCAGGATCCTGGTGAAAAATTACTTCGAGCATATCGTACAACTCAGGATGGTCTTGCTCTAAATCGAAAGGGTGTTCAAAAAAATATTCCGTGGCAACGGCAAAAAACTCTGCTTCATTCGTAGCTCCATACACTCTTAAGTTAGAGTCTCCCTTTTTAATTTTGTCAATTTCCTTATACATTAGATCTAGCCAAGGCTGCATGTACTTGTGAGGTAGATTTAAAGGCACCCCGTCAAAAGAACCATCCTTAACATCGATTAGGTGAGCAAATTCATGAATACCAACATTTTGAGTATCCTGATTGCTTAAAAACCCTTGGATTAATTCTGGTTTGGATAGGATCATAATGTCATTGAGCGCTCCATTACCCACCATCCCAAGAACATTTCTTTTTCCTTCAGTAAAGTTAAAATCACGGTCAAACGCTCCAGGATAGATTAATACCTCACCGAGATCGTCGTACTCCCACTCTTTATAACCAAAGATTGGGATGACCGCACTCGCTGCAACCAACAACCGTGTTTTGTCATCGACTTCAGTCTTGATTCCAGTAATTCTGACTTCTGAGAGAAAGATCTGGATTTTTTGCTCAAATCTTGATTGCTCTTCGGCTGACAAGACATTGTAATAGGAAACATTTTCCGAAAGGATCGCTTTAAAATGACCAGAAAACGGTTGTGCCAGTATTTTTGCCCTGTTTCGGTACTTTACTGTGAAGGTAAAATAGATGTTGTAAGCAGTAACCAGAGCAATGGCCGTTAAGATGTAGAAAACATTTGGCATTTCATGCCGAAGATGCAAGATGAAGAACATGAAAATCCCAGGGATCAATATTGAAATCAATAAGCCTAGTATTCTATTATATCTCGCTTTTTCAGGACAAAGTTGCATTGAAAGCAAGTTATTATAAATTTGGTTCTTTTTATAAAATAAGAACTATAATAACATTAATAATTATTATCACCCCTTCACGTCAATAATTGATCATTATATCACTAAACATTAATCATTATTATCAATCCCTTCACGTCAATAATTAAACATTAATCACTAAACATTAATCATTATTTCCAAGGATACTTTGACTACTAATTGGCAACTGAAAGAAAAAACTAGTATCTTGATTGAAAATAAATCTGTAATAATCCATAATTTTATTAGCAAAATCACAGTTATAATTGTCGAATGAATAGTGCAAATTGGACTTTTGTTGGCAATGGGACAACCACAAGCGTCGTCTTGAAACATGGTGTTGAAAGTGGCAACCTTGTTATATTCACCAATATGAAAATCATGTTGATTGATTATGACGTCTTTGATAAAGCAAATTACAAGTTCTTTATTGATGAAGAATTTTGTGAAATAAAGGTTTGGAAGAAAAAAAATAAATTCAATTATCAATTTGATGTTCTCGACGATGCCGATACGCCGCTAAACAACAAAAGACGCGAGCACAGCGATAAACAGTTTGACGCCACCGTGCGAAAAGCGCTGATTGCATTCGGTATTGTTGCTGTCATACTTTTAATCGCTTACGGAACCCACTATTACAGAGTTCAACAGATAAAACAAGTCGTTCAAGGGTCACTAGTTGTTAAGGACCACCAGTTTAATGGGGAAGCGTATAATGCTGCGTTTACTTTTCCGTTTGGGAAAAAACAATTCGTTCGCCACCTAAAACTCAACAAATTAGATGATGGGACATTGGTGCTTGAGAATGGGCTCCCAGTACACACTGGAGACTCATATTTAGTCTCGTACCACCAAGCTAATCCTAAGAAAAATAAGATATTCTTTAAGCAACTCGTCGAAGATCAAGATGAACAGTTACAAGGAAGAGTAATTAATAAAATGCTTTATCTGAATCCATCTCTTACGCCAGAATATTGTGTTTGCCTGATGGAAAACAAGATCGTAGCTGACAGATCCGACTTTTATGCAAGGCTGTATTTTCAAAATTATTCGCCAGAAGTGAACCCAAAACACAATCGAAATGCCCATGCCATCGCAATGAATCATCCAGAAATGATCCTGTGGGATAGGGATTGTTACTATAAGTATGTAGAGCAATGTGACTGATGGTATTAGGGAGTAGAATACTAGAAGAATAACCACACGCTGCGCTATTAACGCAGAAAGAAGTAGCAGACGAATAATTAATTATTAATTGATTTCTATCCCATCTCAATAACATCCAGCAACGTTCGGAAGGATCCGAATTTACCAGAGTAGCGATTGGTGTGATCCGCTTGTAGAGCAGGAGCATGTTCTTTCTGATAGTTGTTTAACACCTCATGACTTTCGCAGAGATACTGAATAGCAAATGTAGTTTGATCAGGATTGCGATCGTCGATTACCTGACTCATTTTATATTCTTTGAAACAGCCCGTAGCCATTACAGCTGGAATATGGGTTGCCCTCATCCATTGTAACCAGTCCGCTTTGATGGATGGTTCCAAGACAATAGTGACGTTGTATAATACCATTATCTCCGAATTGGGGTATACTTAGAAGCCTTGGATGGATCAATTTTGATCATAATACTGTATACTGATCGTCGTTGATTAGAAGGTGCGCCCAGCATAATGTCTATAATTTCGTCAGATTTCGCATTTGTGAACATCCTGACGGCAAGTGCATTAGGATAAGCAGTATTGACGTTACGGATCTTAGTTAAGGCGTTAACGATGCCTTCAAGGCCTTTTTCAGTGCTTTCATGCATAAAATCAAGTCCTCCACGATGATATAAGTAAGAAGCCTCGCGTAGCGGAGCGGACCTTGGATTTAGGATACTCTCAATCATCCAGTACCGATTCTGGTTGGTAGGGTTTTCCATGGCACCCCAGCCAGTGACACCTTGTGGTACCGTATTCATGATGTTATTGGCTTGTTGAAAGTAAGGGGATCCGCCTAGTAAGGAGAAAGAGTCATAGTCTAGACCAAGGATATAATATGCATAAAACGTAAGAATAGAAGTTAAGTTAGAAGCATAAGCTGCTTCAATATATTCTATAGGTTGAAATTCTTCATAGGTGAACACAATCTTGTTGTCTTTGTGCTCCAGGATCACCGATTTTTGGTTGGTTCCATATATTGGTCGATTAGCTTGAATAAATAATTCAGCGGAGAAGGAGGTTGGTCCTAGTTCTTCTTTGATATTAATAGAGATATTACAGTCAATTCGTTCTGAAGGCTGGAATTCATCTTCGGTCCATTTCGTATTGTTCATAAACTCCCGAATTGTATTCTCCAGTGTTTTGAACACTTTAGGGTCAACTGTTTGCAGCTTAGGAGTGTTGATACTTACAATTGTATTCAGCTCTTGAGCTTTGCCGATGAAATAGACGGATAGCAGTATAGCGATTAAAATTATTTTTTTCATCCTTAGTTGTTTTTACCGTTGACCATTGTAATTAAATAATTTACGATATCTTTTGCAACAAGTTGCTTAGATTTTAATTTGAATTTTACAACATTCTCATGTTTATCAACGATAGTAATCTTATTTGTATTGTGTTGAAACCCTGCTCCTTTATCTTGTAGCGAATTTAACACGATAAAATCAAAGTTCTTTTTGGCTAATTTCCCTTGTGCATTTTCCATCTCATTATTGGTTTCGAGGGCAAAACCTACCATTGTTTGATGGCTCTTTTTAATTTTGCCAAGTTCTTTGGCGATATCCTTTGTTTTAGTTAGCTGTAGCGAAAGTGAGGCTGATTTTTTCTTAATTTTAACTGGAGATACTTCCTTTGGTGTATAATCAGCAACTGCTGCAGCCATGATCGCAATATCAACATCCCCGAAATTATCTGAAGAGGCCTCATACATCTCTGCAGCGCTTTTTACTTTGATAATCTTAGCGCTATCTGCATCGGGCAAAAAGCTAGCAGGTCCAGTTACCATTATGACTTCTGCGCCTTGTGCGTGTAACGCTTCAACTATAGCAGCCCCCATCTTTCCACTAGACCGATTTCCGATAAAGCGGACTGGGTCAATTGGCTCGTGTGTAGGACCAGAGGTAACCAGTATCCGTTTGCCTTTGAGTTTCTGACCTTTAGACAACTGATGATCCAGGAAACTAGCAATGTCTTCTGGTTCTGCCATTCTGCCTGCTCCAACCAGTCCACTGGCCAGTTCGCCAGTACCAACTGGGATCAGATGATTCCCGTAACTTGAAAGGGTTTTCAGGTTGTTGACGGTAGCGGGGTGCTTCCACATATCTAAATCCATTGCTGGAGCGATAAACACTGGGCACTTTGCTGAAAGATAAGTAGCTAGAACGATGTTGTCACATTGACCTGTAGCCATTTTTGCAATGGTATTGGCGGTTGCTGGAGCGACTACAAACGCGTCAGCCCAAAGTCCGAGTTCTACATGGTTGTTCCATTCACTTTCGGAACTAACATCAGAATACACAGGGTTTTTGGAAAGTGTGCTTAGCGTTAGCGGTGTAATAAAATCCTTTGAGGAAGGCGTCATCAGAATCCTGACATCAGCCCCTTGCTTGATTAATAAACGCGTAAGCAGTGCTATCTTGTAAGCAGCAATGCTTCCAGTAACACCTATAATTATTTTTTTACCCTTCAATGTGAAGTTAGTTTATTCGCTTAGAAGCTGTTTTCTTTGCAAGTTCCTCAGGAGTTCGAAGACGGTTAGATAACATATCATTCATGAATTCGTCTAATGCGATCAAAACTGAATTTGGTAGACGTTCGTAGTATCTAGAAATTTCAATTTGCTCTTTGTTTTCATGAATTTCCTCAAGATTCTCAGTACTTACAGCGAACTCTTCTAGTTTAGAAAGCAATTCATCTTTGATTTGCAAGCTAATTTGATCAGCACGAGCGGCAATAACATTGAGTGAGTGGTATATATTTTCCGTTTTTCGCGAAATATCAATTACATTTCTTGCTCTTGCGCTTGGATCGATACCTTGTGCTTTTTTTCTGAAATCTGTCATTATTGATTCAATTTTTCTAGTTTTTCTAAACTGGCTTGATATAATTGATCCGCTTCCTTTTTTAAAGGACTATTGGGATGTTTTTCTAAAAATGTATTATAGGCGCTTATCGCTTCCTTATAACGATCTTCTTTTATAAAGTCGATACTATTCTGTGCAAGTTTGTAAGAAGATTTGATAACCATAAACCTTGCATGTTCTACCTCCTCAGCATCAGGATATACTTTAACTACGTTTTTGTAAGTATGATTAGCTGACTTAAAATCATTTAATTTGAAGTATAAATCCGCTTCTGCAAATGCTTTCTCCTCCATTTTATCTCGCATATCATCGATAAGCTGATTGACTTCAGACACACGACTACTGCTAGGGTAGGTATTAACAAAAATCTGAAAAGCATCGACGGCTTCTTCAGTGTTTGTTTGGTCCAACCTGAATGTCGGCGACAGCATATAATTAGAATAGGCACTCATAAACGAGGCGTCTTCTGTCTTATCACTGTTTGGAAATGTCGTAGTAAAATTTTTGAAGTAATAAGTGGACAACACATATCGCTCCATTCTGAAGTAAGTATCCGCGTAGTTATAGTAGATTTTCTCTATTTTGTCAGAGCCTCTGTAAATCGGAAGGATTTGCTCCAACAACTGTTGGGCTTTAAACCATTCTTCATTCTCATAATATTCTAGTGCTTTCTGGTATTTGAGTTCATAGTCGTCACCTTTCCTGATGGTTTCGAACTCCCCAAGACAACCTGAAAACAGACCCAATATTAAAAGAACAGCAGTATTGATTACTAGAAGTTTGTGCATAGCGGGCAAAATTACGATTTTTTAAATAAACTAACAACCATCTTGCCACTTATGGTTGCATTTTGAATAATTAATTAGTTTTGTTTGGCTACAAATCAAGGATTAGAATGTAAAATTTTTAATTATTTTGAATTGAAACATCTGATTTTACTGGGTTCTCGGAGTTAAGTGAATAAATACACCACTAATTTTGAGGAACCTAAAAATAACGAAGGACAGTTGCGAATATTGTCTTAATAAGTGCATTCGAACTAATTTCACTGATATTTAATTTTTTATTAAATTGCCATATTAAATAATACCACTATGAGTCGACCAATTCAAATATTATTAATGGTACTTGCAGTTGTTGCAGGCTTGTTTGTTGGAGGATTGCTAAATATGGGCGTGCTCAGCCTTATTCCTCAATTTTTTCCCTATCCAGATGGCGTAGATCCAAATGTCCCGGAAAACATTGCGGCCTTCATGAAAACAGCTCCAATCGGAGCATTTATGTTAGTTTGGCTAGCCCATTGGGGCCAGGCATTTGTAGGAGCGATCATCGCAGCACTAATAGCGCCTAAGCGCAAAATGGTTTGTGCTATGATTGTTGGCTTTCTAACGCTTGTCGGAGGCGTATTAGCCGTTTTCATGATTCCATCACCAGTCTGGAATGTGGTCATTGATCTAATAGGCTATTTGCCCTTAGCATGGCTAGGCGCAAAGCTGGTTGGGGATCGTGGAATGTCTGTGTAAATTTGGGGGCATGCTTCGCACCAGGCTTTTCGGCACTCTCAATGCCTCTGCGCACAACGCTTCGCTGCATTACGCGGCATTGTTCAACCAACCGGGCGGCGATCCGCACCTACTATCCTTTGCCCAATGCACGAATTATAATGGTGTTTGATTGCTAGTAAGATAAAAAGATTCACCACAGATTTAGCACATAATTCGAGTTAAAGAAGTGTCATTATTTTAGGAAGGAAGATAATCAATCCAACAGCAGCCGCACCTAATGCAGTGATGAGTACACCCGCAGCAGCAAGGTCTTTCACTTTTCCGGCTAATGGATGATGGTCTGGCGACACCAGGTCCGTAAGGTATTCGAGTGAAGTGTTAAAAGCTTCAGCAGCAATGACAACTGCAATCGTAAGCGCAATGACGGCCCACTCTGTAGCTGTAAGTCCAAAATACCAACCCAATACGCCAACACAGATAGCGGTGAATACATGCAACTTAGCATTCGGCTGTGTGACCATCAACTCCAAGATTCCTGCAAAGGCATACTTGAAACTATTGTATCGTTCTTTGAACATACTTATACTTAAATTGGTAAGTGCCTTTAATTCCAACATTGGCTTGTTCATTAGTCACCATATCAAACGAAACACATTGCAGATCATTGGAATAGAAGATATGGTCGATCGGAACCGACAAAAACGGCATTGAGGAATTAGAATTGGAGGCTGTGAAACTTCTTCGGCTGTTGCTAAGGTGTGCTTTTAGCCGGAAAGCCTGCAGTTCTGGAGACCAAGGCACAACATTGTAATCACCAATAGTAACGACTGGGCCTTTCAAACCGTTGGCCACTGCTGCAATTTTGTCTAGGTGTCCATCAATTTTTGTGTAAGCTGGCCTATTTACTGGGGGCTCTGTGTGGGAGCAGATAAAGAAGATTTCGCCATGTGTACTGTCTATTTGCACACTTCCAACGATATTAGGAATGTTCTGATAATGGAAGGTGTCCATCCTTACAAACGGGAATTTGGAGTAGACGGCTAATCCATGGAAGTCAATTCGAACAACTGTTTTAGAATACGGATACGTTTTCGCTAGGCCGCTTTTCAGGAAATAATTCCAGTCAGGTGTAACTTCTTGGATAGAAACGAGATCCGCATCACATTCGCTAATCACTTTTAGCAGATCTCCATATTCATCATTAAAGGTTGACACGTTAAAATGAGCGATCTCTAGTGTTCCGTTATCGTTAAGCTTAGGAAAAAAGGCGCTGGCAGTTCGTTCGTCAAATGAGTTTCTAAGAACCAGACATAGTGCAGCACACGAAAGAAAGCTTACCATCATCAGGTTTTTCTGCCGAAGCATAAGGAATAATAAACCCATGAGTAAAAACAGAAACATTATTTGCACCGAAAAATTAGCGAAGCTTTTAATCATCATGATATCAATAGGGATAATACACAATATGGTAACCCCTACTATCACAACAGATAGTAAGTTTTGAAAGGTGAAGCTGTTTTTTAAAATTTGGTTCATTAAGGTTGCAAAGGTAATGAGGATTTATCGAAAAATAATCAATTTAACACCAATCGTTATTTACAAATTGCTGTCAATCCTTATTTTTGCGGGATTAGCCCGAAATTACTGAGGTAAAAATGCTATTTTTCCCAAAGTAAACATCCAAAACTTATTAAATTGTTCGCCATTCTGCGTTTATCTGAATTTATATTCTGATCTTAAAGGTTTTACCAAATTAAATTTCTATTTTCTTGAATGTTTAAGAAGTAACGTTAAAAAACAGACATTAATATGAGTTAAACTTCCCTAATATAAAATATATTGCTTTCTTTACACTGACTTTTTAACCATACAGAATTACGATAGGCGTAAAAACAGGCTTACATTTCCTGATACGCATGAATTAAATTATATTTTCTAATAAAAACATTCATTCCCAATGAATCACATTATCAAATTAACTTTGGCATCGCTGCTTGTGATGCTTTTTTCAATTGGCTTGTTCGCCCAAAAGACTGCCACTGGATCAATCAAGGACGATACAGGTCTTGGTATGATCGGTGTTACTGTCGTTGTTAAAGGAACAACCATAGGAACCACGACAGACCTAGATGGCAATTTCTCGATTAGGGTGCCAGAAGGTGCAAACACACTTGTAGTCACTTACACAGGATTTGAGTCCATGGAAGTTCCAGTAGATGGCAACATGAATCTAGTTCTTAGTGAAGGAACGAGTACGCTTGACGAAGTCGTAGTAACTGGATTGGCCACCTCAGTAAAACGGAGTAATTCCGCCAACTCTGTTGCCTCAATCTCCTCTCAAGAACTTACAGGTGTCACCCAGCAGTCTACGATGGATGGTGCATTGTACGGTAAGTTTAAAGGAGCAGAAATTCGTTCTAACTCTGGTGCCCCAGGTGGCGGTATGAGTGTAAAACTAAGAGGTGTAACTTCTTTATTCCTCGATCAGCAACCACTTTACATCGTTGATGGTGTATACGTTAACAATAGCTCCTTTTCTCTAGGAACAAACGTTGTTTCTGCTGCAGCAGGTGGTGGTAACACCTCAACTAATCAGGATGATGCCTCTAACAGAATTGCGGATATTGACCCTGAAGACATTGAATCTATTGAAATTTTGAAAGGAGCTTCCGCAGCCGCAATTTATGGTAATCGTGCAGCTGGTGGTGTTGTAATTATCAGTACAAAAAGCGGCAAAAATTCAAAAGCAGAAGTTACTTTTAAGCAAACTGTTGGATTTTCTAGTGCTATAAGGAAACTAGGAACAAGAGAATGGGATGCAGCTAAAGTAGGTGAAGTCTTTGGTGCAGCGGATTCCTTAGAATTTCTCGAAAATGGCGTTACAGACTATGAGGAGATTCTATACGGAAACACTGCTCTTGGTACGACATCTAGATTAGAACTAGCTGGTGGTAACGACAAAACGACTTACTTTGTAGGTGGTGGCTATAAAAATGACGATGGTATTGTAGATAATACTGGTTACAATAGAACTAATGTAAGATTAAATCTTACCCACAAGGTAACAGATTGGTTGAAGGTTGACTTCAACTCTTATTATGTAAATGGTATTTCAGACAGAGGATTCTTTAATAATAGTAACTCTAATACTACGGTAGGATATGCAGTAGCGTTTACTAAGCCATGGACCATTCTGCAAGCAGATGAAAATGGCAATTATCCAGCAAATCCATCAGTAGGATCTAACTTTTTGGAAACTATCGATATCATTACAAACAGAGAAAACTCTAATCGATATATTGGAGGGACAAAACTAGACTTTAAATTGTTCTCGAATGATCATAACAACCTTAAGTTAATTCTTTCAGGTGGTTTGGATCAAATCAACCATAGAACAAGAAGTTTATTTCCACAACAACTTACCTACTTTCAAGATCCTAGTACACTTGGTGGTGCTTCAGTTGAAGGAACACACAGAGTCACTAGCTATAATCTTGGAGGATTCCTTGTACACTCCCTTTATGCAGGAGATATAAACTTCAAAACTACTCTTGGTCTTAACCAAATTGCTGGAAACAGAAACAGTATTATTTCAACAGCAACAGGATTGAATGGTTCTCAATCTAGTTTAGATCAGGCAGCAAATGCTGGACTTTACCAATTTAGAAGTTCTGAACTCGATAAAGGTGGCTTCTTCCAAGAGGAAATCAACTGGGATGATAAAGTGATCGTTACTGGTGGTGTTAGAGCAGACAAATCATCTAATAATGGAGATGAAAACAAAATTTACTACTTCCCTAAAGCCAATATTGCTATCAACGTAGCTGAGTTTGGTTTCTGGTCAATGAAAGAATCTTGGAATCAATTAAAGCTTAGAGCTGCTTACGGACAATCTGGTCGATTCGCAGGTTTCGACGATCGTTTTACTACACTAGGTGGTAGTTCAATCGGAGGATTATCAGGTCTTACTGCTGGCGGTTCAAGAGGAAACTCTGAAATTGAACCTGAAAGACAGTCAGAAATCGAGTTAGGAACTGATTTAGGATTCTTAGACAATAGAGTGAATATAGATGTTACTTACTACATTAAGAATATTGATGATTTATTCCTTAATGCACAGATTCCGACTTCTACTGGATTTACTCAAAAGACAATCAATGGTGGTTCTTTGAGAAATAGAGGTGTTGAGATTGGTTTAACAGCTACACCAGTTAAAGGTGATTTCACTTGGGTTACTGGAATTAATTGGTGGAAGAACACATCTGAAGTAACACAACTTGATGTTCCTGCTTTCAATACTGGAGGTTTTGCAGCAAGTTTAGGACAATACAGAATTCAAGAAGGTCAAAGTGCGACTCAAATCGTTGGTACAATCAAAACTTCTGATTGTGTTGAAGCGGATTGCTCAGATCTTGACCCAGATGGTGACGGATTTAGAGTTTATGGAGACGCAGAAGCAGATTTCAACATGGCTTTCAACAATGCATTTGCATGGAAAGGCTTAGAGTTAAGTGCTTTATTACACTGGAAAAAAGGGGGTGACGGGATCAACTTGTCAACATTACTCTTCGATCTAGGTGGTACGACTTGGGATTATGACGACACGACATTAGATCCATCTGGTGAGATGAATAACGGCGACTACAGAACTTCTGAATGGTTTGCTGGGAATACTGCTCCTTGGGTTGAGGATACTGGTTACTTAAGACTACGTGAAATAGGATTATTCTACACCATACCTTCAGCAACGCTTAATGATTTGGCAAGAGTTCAGATTGGTGTTTCTGGCCGTAATCTAATAAACATTTTCGATTACAACAGTTATGACCCTGAGGTATCTAACTTTGGAGGAAATGTTCTTGCAAACAACGTTGAGGTAACACCATTCCCTTCTTCTAAAACATTTAATATTCACTTAAAAGCAACATTTTAATTGAATAGTAAATAACTAAAAAATAGAAAATCATGAATTTTAACAAAATAAAATATAGTTTTTTGGGGCTTGCTGCCTGTGTGTTACTAACAGTCACTTCATGTAATATTGAAGACATTCCCAATCCAAACGGCCCAACTTTCGAAGGTTTCGAAGAAGGGGCTACACTTGCCGACCTTAGACTTTTGTCAAATGGTGTGCAAGCAGCAATGCGTACTGATATTGAGTATTACATCTGGACCACAAGTATCGTGGGAAGAGATTACTATGATCTAAACGGTGTTGATCCTCGATATACAGGAGAGCTTTGTGGTGAGCAAGGCGCTCAGCTTGACGATGCTGGTTTCTTAACTACCAGAACGTTCTCTGGGCGTTACAGGTCGATTAGAAACGCTAATTTATTGATTACGGCAGCAACAAACTCAGACGCTTCCTTATCTACTGAAGAGTTAAATGGGTTTTTAGGCTTTGCAAATACAATAAAAGCACACGATTTATTACTTGTATTGAATCAACAATTTCAAAATGGTATTCGGATAGATGTAACTGATTTGGATGCTCCTGGTCCTTTTGTTTCATATGCTGAAGGCTTATCAGCAATCGCATCCCTTTTGGAAGAAGCAAAGGCACAGTTGAGTAATGGTGGATCTGAGTTTTTGTTTGATTTAACATCTGGTTTTGCTGGCTTTAATACCCCTGCTGGTTTACTTCAGTTCAATCAAGCATTGGCGGCAAGAGTTGCGCTTTACCAAGGAGACAAACCTGGTGCACTTAGTAAATTGTCAGATTCTTTCTTAGACCTAGGTGGCAACTACAACAACGGTGTTAGTTTAGTATGGGGTACTTCTGGTAATGATAGAGCAAATCCAATATTCTTTGTTTATGATCAGGATTATTACATGGCGACTCCAGATTTTGTAGCGAATGCAGAGGCAGGAGACTTGAGATTTTCACAGAAATTAGATACAATTCCAGGTGTTCAAACAGTTGCTGGACTTAGTGGTAAGTACCAGGTTCAACTATATGGTTCCAATGTTGATGCATTGCCTATGATGAGAAATGAGGAATTGGTATTGATTTATGCGGAAGCTAATATCGGATCTAACAATGCAGCAGCACAGACTGCTCTTGATGACATTAGAGCAGCTGCGGGATTAGCCCCTGCGGTATATGCCACTACACCTCCAACTGATGCAGAATTGGTCACTCAATTGATCCACGAAAGACGTTATTCTCTATTTGGAGAAGGTCACCGTTGGGTTGATATGAGAAGATGGGGATTGCTTGGTGATATTGTTGTTGATCGTCCTGGAGATGTTATACACGAACAATTTCCACGTCCAGCTTCTGAAGTTGAATAATTTAAATTGAAAAATTTTATAGAAGGCCGTTTCGAGAGAAGCGGCCTTTTTTATGTTGTACAAGCATGATGGGGTGAGCAAAGGGGCACGCTCTAAGTTAAAACTGCTTTTTCACTAGTCCACACTTCATCATCTTGTCCCCATAGTAAGGATTCCTTATCGCCTCCTCATCAGATAGCCAATCTGCACCTTCGTTTTCGAATGCCATAGGACAATGCTGGACGTAGAGTGCCTTGTTTTGAGTGCCAAATGCAGCAATGGCAGTGATGAGTGCATTCGAGATAAATCCGAATTGAACGCGTTGGTGTTCAATATCATTTGAAATGGCTATTTTCTTTGCGCGCTTAAGCATGATATTGCTTTGTTTCATCCAGAGGACATGCGCTTCGCCACTAAGCAATTTCATGTCTATCGCCTCCAGTTTAGGAAGGAATTTTTCTGCTGCGGATGTAGCATTGTCGGCATCTGTTTGCACTAGGGCGTCCTTGAGTACCAAATACGTAATCACCAGATCATTTAATTGTGTTTTGAAGGCATCAGGCGTTACTTTTTGGTAGTTTGGCACACCGAGACTTTCTTCCTTTTTGAGTGAGACGTTTCGATTCATCATACTCGCCTGGTTGTTTAATTGTGCCGCAGCATCGATAGTGAAATTGCCATAAGTGACGACTTCCTCTCCTTTTTTGAGTCCTTCGAGAATTTGGTAGCTGTTGCCAATGGCCTCTCCTAGCTCTATTTCCCGGAATTGGAAGGAAGGAATTTCGCTTTCGGGTAACTTGACATACACCACGGAAGTCTTGCCCGTCCACATGACCGCGGTTTTAGGAACAGTCAGTTGGCCCTTCATCAGTCGCACCTTATTGAGTTCCCCATACACTAACGTACCTGGCTTGAGTAATCCGTTTTCGTTGGATAGTTCCGTACGAATAGACACTGTTCGCGTTTCAGGATTGACTAATGGGTCGATGAAGGTGACATTTGTTTTAAACGTTCGGTTTGGGATAGTGGAAGCAGTAAAGGAAATTCGATCACCAATGCGTATTTCGGAAAGGTCCTCTTCATAGGCATCAAAAATGATCCAGACGTTATCTAAATTCATTAAGTCAAATAAGGATTCTCCTTGTTTAATATAGTCGCCCACAGCAACACGTCGCTTGGATACGATGCCATTTTCGGCAGAAAAAATTGGGAATGTTTCCTGGATTTTCCCAGTATTCTCGATTCTGCTAATGGTAGCATCACTAATTTTCCAGTAGCGCAATTTTTGTCTTACGGCTTCCGGTAAATCAGGGCTAAATTCCTGAATTTTCAGTGCTTCCAATAACTCTTGCTGCGCAGCAATCAGTTCTGGCGCATAGATGTCGGCTAGCTGCTGCCCGGCGTACACCTCTTCACCAGTAAAATTGATGTAGAGTTTTTCAATACGCCCAGCGACATGAGTGACCTGACTAGAGGCATTGCGCTCATCAGATTGCACTTTTCCAGTCAAACGAATGACTTTGCCCGTCTTTCCTGATGCGATACCGATTGTAGAAGTTTGGATATTCGCTAATTTGACGGCTTCCTCAGTCATTTGTAAAACAAGTGGATCGTTGGAGTTGCCTGATTCAACGGGTATCAAGTCCATTTCGCAAATAGGGCATATTCCTGGCTCGTTTTGCCTAATTTGGGGATGCATGGAGCAAGTCCATGTTTCCGCTGGGCTGTTGCCTGTTTGTGGCGCTTGTGAGGCGTCATGCTGGTGTTCATTACTCTTGTCGGATGACTGGGCAGGCATTTTTGAAAAGAAAAGGTAGCCTAAGATCAACCCAACGCAAAGTGCAATCAATGAAGCGGCGACTATTGCGCCCCATTTTGAAGGAGCGAGATCTGTTTTATTATTAGAATTATCCATTGTTTATTATTGAATCATGAAACGTTCCATGTCGGTCTTAGCACGGTGACTTTCCATGATGGTTTTTAAGATGTTGACTTCATACTCGATCAGTTCCATTTCCAATCGGAGCAGTTCATCAAAATTGCGACCTTTGGCGGCATAATCTCCTTGTAGCATTTTGATGGTGGATTTTATGAGAGGGATCTGTTTTTCCAGGTTCGCTTTTTCTATTCTAGCGGTTTCGTACCTAGCAGATCCTTGTGCTATTCTAGCTTTGAAAGCATGTAGCAGGTTTTCTTTTTCTAATTCCCAACCTTCTATCTTTAGTCGTTCTTCAGCATCTTTGGCTTTGTATTTTTTTTGTTGAATCGGAAATTTAACCATTGCTCTAACTTGAAGGATGTCTCTACCATTTCTTGCTGGTTGGGCATCAGTGCGTTTTCCTACCATGATGTAATCCATACCCACTCCAAAGGAAGGTTTTCCATTTAGTTTGTTGACTTCGATGTGTTTTTTGGAAATGTCCTGCTGTATTGCAAACATTCGGATCATAGGATGAAATTGAGATATATTTGCCAGAATACTGTCTTCTGGGAAATTCAACACCGCAAATTCAAAATCCGTATTAATGTTAACGGTCTGATCTAAGGAACGCTCGGCTAATTCATTGATTTTAATTGTTGGAATTGTTTCTTTGGATTTGAGTTGATCAAGCGTTTGTAAGAGTTTTTCTTTTTGTAGTTGAATGCGCAGCACATCAGATGCGGATGCCTTTCCAGTAGAGACTTTTGCTTGTGCGAGCCGATCCAATGATTCTAAAAGCGTCTTGTTTTGTTGAATAATACTTTGCCGCTTTTGTAATTCATATAATTGATAATAGTTTTGTTTGACCTCATATTCAATATGCAGTGCCTTGGCTGTTGCTTTTTCCCGAATGGCCATCGCTTTGGTGTTTTCTAAATCCTCCTTGCTCGCGAAAGTGCCAAACCAAGGAAACATCTGTGCCGCACTCAACCTAATGAACTGTGGTCCCAAACGAGTTTCTACGGGAAGCGGAAACCCACCGACTCCAATCTCAGTGTCTGGCAATTGACTTACTTGTGGCGCTTTCTGCAAAGCTACTTGATATTGCTTATCGAGTATTTCAATTTCTTTATTTTGAGTAATTGCCATGTTGACCAATTCCTCAAGCGATTGGGCCTGGATAGAAAAGGTGATGGCAATCAGGGCAATGATTAAAGTATTAGCTTTCATTTTTTTCGGTTGTTTTGAATAATTTTTGTCCCCTCCATTTCCATTCTTCCCATAAAGAGTAAAGCACAGGAACAGTGAACATCGTAATAATTTGCAACGTCATGCCTCCAAATGAGGGAATCGCCATAGGCAACATGATATCAGCGCCTCTACCAGTTGACGTAAGTATTGGAAGCAGTGCGAGAATTGTAGTCGCAGTTGTCATCATTGCAGGTCGGACTCTTCTTTTGCCTCCTTCTATCACAGCTGCCCGAATCTCTTGAATAGAATTGGGTCGATTCTTTTTAAAACTGTCTTGTAGGAATGTCGCTACCAGTACGCCGTCATCTGTTGCGATTCCGAAGAGTGCAAGGAACCCCACCCACACGGCTACACTTAGGTTAATGGTGTTGACTTGAAAGAGATTTCTCATATCGGTTCCGAATAGTTCGAAATCCAAAAACCAAGGTGTGTCGTATAGGCCAATCATGATAAAACCGCCAGAAAAGGCAATAAACACTCCTGTAAACACCATAAGAGACACCGCAATGGACTTAAACTGGAAGTAAAGAATAAGAAAAATCAGTAGCAACGCAACGGGGACAACAATTTTCAACCGCTTATTGGCTCTCAGTTGTTGCTCGTAATTGCCAGCAAAGCGGTAATTGATTCCTGGGGGAACTTTAAGTCGTTCTTGCTGTATTTTTTTAGCGAAATAGGCTTGAGCATTCTTGACTACTTCCACTTCTGAGTAGCCTTTTTCTTTGTCAAAAAGGACATATCCTATCAGAAATCCATCCTCACTCTTGATTGCTCGAGCGCCTTGTTCGTAGCGGATGGTGATGAGCTCACCTAGCTGTATGTGATTTCCTTTATTAGTTGGAATAAGGATTTTCTCAATGTCTTCCGGGCTTCCTCGCAAGTCCCTTGGATAGCGAACTCTAATATCGTATCGCTCTCGACCTTCTACTGTTGTGGTCATGGTCATTCCGCCTACAGCGGCTTGTATATGACGTTGTACCTTTTCTATTGTCAACCCATACTGACTGATGACTTCGCGTTTGATGTCAATGAGCAGATAAGGCTTGCCCACAATACGGTCCGCAAAGACTGCGGCTTCTTTGACCCCATCTACATTTTTGAGAAGTTGTCCCAGTTTTAGGCCGAAGGCTTCTATCTCCTTTAAATCTGTTCCACTGACCTTAATCCCCATGGGAGCGCGCATTCCGGTTTGTAGCATTACGAGTCGCGTCTCAATGGGTTGGAGTTTGGGTGCGGAAGTCACGCCAGGGATTTTTGCCGCCTTAATGATCTCCTTCCAAATATCATCTGGGCTTTGGATATGATCTCTCCATTGTCTGAAATACCTACCTTTTTTATCTGGAACCAATTGCCCCTTGTCATCTCTTTCGTAATCCCCATTTTTGTACTTGAATCGGACTCGATGTCCTTCTTGATCGACCTTGTATTCTGATCTGTAAAGAATGACGTTCTCATACATCGACATTGGCGCTGGGTCTAAGGCACTGTTGACTCTTCCTGCTTTTCCAACTACAGTTTCTACTTCAGGAATCGAAGTAACTGCCATATCCAGCAATCGTAAATTCTTTATGTTTTCTTGCATTCCTGAGTGTGGCATGGAAGTCGGCATCAGTAAGAAAGAGCCCTCGTCTAAGGAAGGCATAAACTCTTCACCTGTTTTTTGAAATGCAGTAAATCCCAAGTACAACATAAAGCCTACGACTCCTAGGAATATCAGCTTGAATCTCAGGAAAAACAATAGGATATGCTTATAACTAAAAATAATCAGGTGGAAAAAACTGATGATGCTTCCTGCTAGCAACGCAACGAAAAGGAAATTACTAACATCACTCTTGTTGACGCCTAATGGCATCCAGATCGTGGAGAGTAACCACGCCACAATTAGTGCATAAACGATATTCGTAATCCACAAGATCCCTTTCTCTCCCCAATTAGATTGCTGTTCTTTTACGAAAAGTAAGATCATTCCCATTAATCCAGCAAAAATCAAAACACCACCCAACTGCCAGTTGTATAAGCCGCCAATGGCTATTCCCCCTAGCATGATAAGCCCATTCATGGCGTAGGAGATGTACTTGTTCTTTGATTTTAAAGAGAAGAGGGTATGTGCCAAAGGTGGGATGATGACGATTGCTACGATAATAGAGGACACGAGCGCAAAGGTTTTGGTATAAGCCAATGGACGAAACAATTTTCCTTCGGCCGCTTCCATAGTAAAAACTGGTAGGAAACTGATGATTGTCGTAGCAACGGCAGTAATGACAGCTGATGCCACTTCAATTGTAGCCTCATAAACGCTTGTGACCAAGGATTCCTCCTTGGGTGGATCCTCGATTCTGTTAACGATACTTTCTATTAGCACGATTCCCATGTCGACCATTGTACCGATGGCAATGGCAATTCCTGAAAGCGCAACGATATTCGCATCTACTCCGAAATACCGCATTGCGATGAAACACATAAGCACCGCTACAGGCAATGAACCAGACACCAGTATGGAAGATTTGAGGTTCATCAACATCAAAATAACGACGATTATAGTAATTAGGATTTCAAGCGTCAATGCTTCCTCCAGTGTTCCAATCGTTTCGTTGATGAGTTTCGTCCGATCATAAAAAGGGATAATTGTTACCTTTGAAACTGTTCCGTCTGCTAGTATTTTGGAGGGAAGGCCTGATTCGAGGATACTGATTTTCTCTTTTACTTTCCCTATGACTGCTAAGGGATTTGCTCCAAATCTTGCTACTACCACTCCGCCCACTGCTTCTGCGCCAGATTTGTCTAATACGCCTCTTCTTGAAGCGGGGCCCAGATTGACTCTTGCCACATCTTTTATCAGCACTGGGATGTTGTCTTGGGCTCGAATGACTGAGTTTTCTATGTCTGATATGTTCTTGACGTAGCCAAGACCTCTGACAAAGTACTCCGCTAAATTGATCTCTATGGTTTGAGCACCAATGTCGATATTACTCCCTTTGATGGCCGCCATGACTTGCTCCAGAGAAACGCTATACTGTTTCATGGCTTCGGGATCGACATCTACCTGATATTCTTTGACATATCCTCCAATTGATGCGACTTCTGCTACACCTTCTGCTGATGACAAACCGTATTTGACATAATAGTCCTGGATGGATCTTAGTTCGTGAGGCGCCCAACCACCTGTCGGATTTCCGGCTTCGTCTCTTCCTTCTAACGTATACCAATAAATCTGTCCTAGTGCAGTGGCATCTGGTCCAAGTGAAGGCTGAACATCTTTAGGAAGGGTATTTGTTGGGAGGGAATTTAATTTTTCAAGGATTCTGCTTCTACTCCAATAAAATTCAACTTCGTCATTAAAAATGAGATAAATGCTGGAAAAGCCAAACATCGAATTACTACGAACACTTTTAACTCCAGGGATTCCAAGTAGCGCAGCCGTCAGTGGATATGTGATTTGATCTTCTACGTCTTGTGGTGACCGACCCATCCATTTTGTAAAGACGATTTGCTGATTTTCTCCAATATCTGGAATAGCATCTACTGCTACAGGGTCACGGGGAAGCCCTTGTATTCCAAAATCAAAGGGTGCTGTTATGATTCCCCATCCAACGAAAAGGACAACAAGCAGCAAAGCCACTAACTTGTTTTCCAGAAAAAACCTTATGATCTGATTTAGCATTTCAATATAATATTTATGATAAATATTCACACTTTATTCTGAAGAGAAATCCCCAGAATACTAGTTATGACTAGGTTGAGCCCTAATCAAAAAACTGAAATGCTATATCAGATAGGATTCGAACAGGGCATAGATATCCCTACGCGGTTGAGGAGTGATGTATTGAAATCCAATAAATTCCTTTATCGGTTCTTGAAAAATATTGAAACATGAAGAGATATGAGATGCTACAAAAATTGGGGCTTTCACAGCTAAGGAGGACTCAATCCATTCCAGTTGAATGTCCTTGTCTATTTCTACATGAAGAACAATTGTTTTATTTTCACAACAATCATTTTTCTTTTCAAGGCTTTTGTGATCTGATTTTTTTGCGATGTGCTTATGATGGGGGCATTTTTTTTGTTGGGAGCTATCATGGCAACTTTTAGCTTTGCCCCATAAGCTGTAGGATTTCAACTCGCCTTTACAGTAATGCATGTCCACAGCATAGCTGACTGATGTTATGAGCATCAACAAAGCCATTAACAGACTAAAAACGGTATATTGTATTCGTTTTGGTTGCATTATACGGTTAAATTACAATTTTTCGATTACATATTTCCTTTTTAGATCAAATACAATACCATCTACTGCGATAAGTGAGCAGTGATTAATGGCAACAATGGCATTTGTATATTGAAGAAACCTTTAGTGCCTGCCTACTTAAGCTTTTTTGTTAAATATTGTATATCACCATTTAAGAAGTAATTTTAATTAAAATAAATTTTCAATTAATAAACCTGATTTATAGGAAATTGGGGTGTTAAACATCGATTATAGTTAGTATAATTAGTTTTCTGTTTCTCTATTCAATAAAAAATCTTTATTTTTGAATAAATTTTGGCACAATTATAGAATACCAGTAAATGAAAGTTCATCACTACAGAGCCACAAGGATGACTTTCTTAAAAATTTACGTCAAAACATTACATTCATTAAACTGTTAACTCATTTTACATCATGAAGAAATTAATTTTCGTTTTTTTCGCGCTGGTAACGAGCGTAAGTCTTTTTGCCCAAGTAGCTGATAAAGCTGCTGCTACAGAGTTAGTTAAAGGGGAGGAGCCAAAAGAAATTGTTACAACTACTACAGAAGAGGTTTATGCTGAAATTACTCCAGAAAAGGAAGCTGAGGAATTAACTGAATTGCTATCTCAGGGTGCAGAATTCGACGATGCAAAAAAGAAGAGAATTTACGATGTTGTACTAAAGGCATTAAAAGAAAAGGTCAAAATCAAATCATTGAGAGAAGATAGTCCTGAAAAATATTCAGCCAAAGAAATGGAGATATTTAAGGCAATGAATGAAGACATTAAATTGATTTTTACAGAAGAATAAAATACCCACATCTAAAAGATTAAAAAACCTGTAAGCGATGCTTGCAGGTTTTTTTATGCTTTGGTAGGCCAGATTAGTTAAACAGAGATGCAGTGGCTATCGTTTCGATTGGAGTTACCAGAACGCTGAAATTTAGAGGAATTGAGAACATGGAGGAAACTAAGGGCTATGACTTACCATCAGGCTCCTTGATATACATGACCAATGAAGTTCAGGATAAATGGCAGCATTGTATTCCTAAGTCCAATACAGAAAGTGGAAGAATAAGTTTGACGTTTAGAAAGATGAAGTGAGCATTAAAAAATGGAATGAATGTAGGCTCTACGATTGATTCGACGTTGTAAATTGTTCCTTAGCGAAGCGTTAATTGTTAATTACTTTTCACTCTTTTTCCTCCAAGAAACTAATTAAATCTGCTAAGGACTTTTTCTTTTCTTCGATGTGAGGGATATGCCCCGCTCCCTTGTAAATAACTAGTCGACTGTTCTTGATGTCCTTGTTAAATTGAAAAGCATCTTGGACAGGAATAATTCGGTCTAGTGTGCCCCACATGATTAGGGTTTTGTGCTTTACCTTTTTAATCTTTTTGGGATTGGTTCTTGTGGTTTGGCTTGCAATCTTGAATAAGGACATCAGATTACCCTTTCGATTGATCAGGCCGTAGTAACGATTGATCTCGTACTCTGTGATCTTGTTCTTCTTGCCGTAGCTATTCAATACAAAACGCTTGACCAGAAAACGAGGAACACCATTCTTCAAAATCTTTTTAAATGCAGGCTTCGCTGTAATTTCTACTGTCTTTGGTTTGGTTCGGTTGGTAAAATAACCAGCAGCAGAGATCAGGACCAACCGATTTACGAGCTCAGGACGCGCCAATGCCAATTCCCATGACAGCCAGCCACCAAAGGAATTGCCAATGAGATGGCACTGCTTGATCTCCAGCATATCGAGTAGGTTCGTAATGTAATCTAAGTAAGACTTTACGTCTATTTTGTCCTTTGATGGGGCATCAGATAACCCGAATCCTGGTAAATCTAGTGTGATGACACGATACTTAGTTACCAGACTATCCACCCAGCCTTGCCAATAATGTAGGGAAGCAGCAAAACCATGTAAAAACAAAATAGGCGTACCCATTCCTTCATCCCGGTAATGAATTCGCATACCTTGAATATAGAAGAATCGTGACTTGTAGCTTGTATAAAGCTCGTCTGCATGGGATTTACTAATGATATGACGGCCCTCAAAACGTTGAGAAGATAAGATAGAATAACCAAGGTTCGCCAGTGTTTCAGATAGAAACTTCCGCATTCAGTGAGTAGTTTTTCAATTGTTAATTAACAATCTAGTATAAATTTATTGAATCCCTTTCATTTTTTCAATCATTTTTCGCTCATAAAATTTCGGAGCAAACTTTCTCAACCACCAACTTAGCTTTGCTGTTCTACCAATCAGAATAACTCTGCGATCCAATTCAGCGCCATTAAAAATCTGAGCAGCTGCCAAGGCAGGGGTCATTACTTTACCAATTTTTTCTTTGGGCGTTTCCTTTTCCTCTCCGATCCCAGTATCAATAAAACTAGGACTGATCATACCCACTGTAACTCCAAATTCAGCCAATTCAGTCCTTAGGGACTCAAAAAAACCGTGTAGGGCAAATTTACTAGCAGCATAACCAGTACGACCAAGCAACGGTGCAAAACCCGCAACACTAGACAGATTTAGGAATTGTCCAGCACTTTGCTTGATTTCTTTAAGCACAATAGCAGTCATGTAGACACAACCCATTACATTCACCTCCAGTATTTTACCGATAAGTTTGGTATGTTCTGGTTTAAACCTTTCAATATGAGTAATCCCGACATTGTTGATCAGTAAATAAGTCTCCGAAAACTCAGGAGGGCGACGACTCATGTGTGCTTGTAAGTTGGCTTCATCTGTGATGTCACATACAAAGGAGTAATGTGGAATGCCTTTAGCCTTCAATTGTGTGTTTAATGTCCTCATTGCTGTCTTATTAAAGTCTGTAGCAACAATACGGGCGCCAGCCGCGCCAAAGCGAAGACAAAGTGCTGTGCCAAGGCCACCAGAAGCTCCTGTGATTACCACGGTTTTGTTCTGATAGGTCCGGCGTGCCATTTAATAAATTTTATTTTCTAGATAGTAATGAAAGGCCTCAGCACTTGTTTTCTTGGGCTGATAACCGAATTCTTGTTTCAGTTTAGTGTTGAGTAACACGGGCCTGAACTGCAAAAATCGGACCTGTTCCGGACCATAGGGAGACAATCCCACTTTTTGTAATAAAAACAAGATCGTCTTCAGTACCCACGCAGGCATATTCACTAATTTATTTTTTGTGAGATGTGCAATTTCGTCAATATTCAGTGCACCATCGCCTGCAACATTGTAAATCCCTGTTCTAGGCGTGTCTATTGACTGTTGTAGGATTCCCACTAGGTCTTGGTCCCAAATAAACACAAAAGGGCTGTCAGCGCCGTTTACGCGAACCTGGCGCTTCATTTTAAACATGTTCGTGATTTGGTTATTAGTTGTTTTGCCTAAAATCGTACCTACGCGAAAGATTGTCTGTTCCAACGAAGGATGTGTTTCGCGGTATTCTGCTAGCATTTCCTCAACTAGTCGCTTGTGATATGAGTAGGGGAATTCATAGTTTCCACGGATGGCTGCAGATTCTGAAATCCAATCTGGATTATCTTCATAATAGCCATATGCAGCCCCACTGCTTGTTACAATAAACCGTTTTACCTGATGCTTAACGCAAGCCTCTAGCACATTTTTGGTGCCACCTACTTCTACCTCCTCCAAAAACTCACGTGTCATTGTTTTGGTGGGGGCCACAATTGCTGCAAGGTGCACCACAGTGTCAACTGCATGCTTTTCAATGATTTTAAAAACATCTGGTGAGCGGATATCCTCCTTGTAATACATCACGCCCTCCAACCTGTTTTCTGCTGTCACTTCTCTGATGTCTAATCCTATAATCTGATGCGTTGATCCTGATTGCTCTTGCAACCTTGTAAGGAGCTGAGAGCCTAAGTATCCTGTTGCTCCGGTAATTAAAATTGACTTTTTCTGCATGTAGCTAAGTTCGTGATTTTCATTGATATAACCAAGTGGTTACATTCTTAATTTGCTAGGTGGATACATTTTTCGTAAAGTAGCAATATGTTTTATTATTTGGGGTCATGCTGCAGATTGGCCAACACGCGTTGCTCGGCACCTGCATCACCACGCTATTCAGCACTCTCTTCGTTCAAACATCGCCTCCTATCGTTTGCCCTATGGTTGGTTTTGTAGTGTTTTGTGGGAGGTAAGATGTAGGGTAAAAGTGGCTCTTATTTGTTGGTTGGATGGTGATTGGTTTAGTTTACCTCATTGCCTTAGCTGGTAGTCACTCAAATTGGCAAATTCGTTGCAATTAACATCAAATTTATTTTTTAACACTACTTTTTATTAAGAAATATTGTTCGTTTAAGTTTCAGATAATGAGGTTTCTAGCTATAACTCTGAAAGTTTTAACACTTTAACCCGTGTGGAAATTTTGAGATTTTGTCTCTATATAAGTAGAGGATCACAGTTTTTTGCGTGCTGCTCTTTAGAACAAATTGTAAATCAAAAACAGGAAAGTTTTAATATGGCGGATATAAATAATCCTCACGACAAATTTTTTAAAGGATGGATGTCTGATATCAATAGGGCTAGAGAATTACTTCAGGAACTTCTTCCATTAAAATTGGTTAAGCAGATTAAATTTGAAACATTAGTGCACAAGAAGGGATCATTCGTTACTGGTGCTCTTAAGGAGTTTATTTCAGATGTTATTTTTAAAGTAGAATTATATCATGGTAGCAACATCTATATAAGTGTATTATTAGAACACAAAAGTTATAAGGATAAGCATATTCATTTCCAATTATTAGCCTATTTAGGCAATGCCTACATTGATCAAATTAAAAACAAAGAGCCACTCACCTTGATATTGCCTGTGGTCTATTATCATGGCAAGGAGACATGGGAATTGGTAGGAATAGAACACCTTTTCAAGGATTATCCAGATTCTATGTTAAAATATCTGCCAAAATTTGATTTAGAACTAATCGATTTAACGAGATTATCAGAAAACGAAATCATTAACCTTGCTAGTGATATGTTGATTACACCACTGCTATTGCAGAAATATTCTCATAACCAGACAGCGCTTTCAAAACGCATTATCCAGATATTTAGCAGTCTAAGTCCTTACTTGAATGTTACCCATTTAAACGCTATATTTGTTTATACGTATCAATTGATTGAATTAGAAAAAGAGGAGTTGGAAATTATATTAAAGCAATTACCTAAACCCGCAAAAAATAGTTTCATGACAACTTATGAAAAATTATTGAAAGAAGGGGAGCAAATCGGCCTTCGAAAAGGAAAAGTAGAAGGGGAGCAAATCGGCCTTCGAAAAGGAAAAGTAGAAGGGGAGCAAATCGGCCTCCGAAAAGGAAAAGCTAAAAGTGTGAAAAATTGTTTCAAGGAAGGTGTTTCTCAACAATTAGCCTCAAAGATTTCAGGACTTTCCTTAGAAGAAGTATCAAAAATCTATTCAGAAATGACTAAAAAAGATTAGCACTGATAAGACAATCCCGTTGTTTATACGTATCAATTGATTGAATTAGAAAAAGAGGAGCTAGAAATAATATTAAAGCAATTGCCTAAATCCGCAAAAAATAGTTTCATGACAACGTATGAAAAATTAATGAGAGATGGAGAGCAAATCGGTCTTCAAAAAGGAGAGCAAATTGGCCTTGAGAAAGGGGAACAAAAGACAAAAACAGAAATTTTGAAAAACTGTTTCAAGGAAGGCGTTTCTCCACAGTTAGCCTCGAAGATTTCAGGACTTTCCTTGGAAGAGGTCTCAAAAATCTATTCAGAAATGACTGGGAAAGATTAGCGCCGATCTAAAAATTCAAGAGAACATAAGACACTGTATAGGAGCTAGAAATAATATTAAAGCAATTGCCTAAATCCGCAAAAAATAGTTTCATGACAACTTATGAAAAATTATTGAAAGAAGGAGAGCAAATCGGCCTCCGAAAAGGGAAAGTGGAAGGGGAGCAAATCGGCCTCCGAAAAGGAAAAGCTAAAAGTGTGAAAAATTGTTTCAAGGAAGGCGTTTCTCCACAGTTAGCCTCGAAGATTTCAGGACTTTCCTTGGAAGAGGTCTCAAAAATCTATTCAGAAATGACTGGGAAAGATTAGCGCCGATCTAAAAATTCAAGAGAACATAAGACACTGTATAGGAGTTGGAAATTATACTAAAGCAATTACCTAAACCCGCAAAAAATAGTTTCATGACAACTTATGAAAAATTATTGAAAGAAGGGGAGCAAATCGGCCTTCGAAAAGGAAAAGTAGAAGGAGAGCAAATCGGCCTTCAAAAAGGGGAACAAAAACTTCAGAAAGGAAAAACAGAAATTGTGAAAAACTGTTTCAAGGAAGGCGTTTCTCCACAGTTAGCCTCGAAGATTTCAGGGCTTTCCTTGGAAGAGGTCTCAAAAATCTATTCAGAAATGACTGGGAAAGATTAGCGTTGATAAGACAATCCATAGTATAATAAGACCAATCACTTGAATCAATAAAGGTGCGTAGCATCGTCCTTTCTGCTGACATAGGAAGGCAGCCCTGCAACTTACGGAGCTATGGTTCAAATCTTTTTGATGAATAACCAAGATATCTCACCTGCAGCGCTTTCGAACGTTTGACATTTAAGGTTAAACGTTGAATAGAGAACTAAGAATACACTGTAATCACGAGCTTTCGGCTACCGCCATGGTTTCGGAATTCGCAAAGATAGATGCCTTGCCAGGTTCCTAGGTTGAATCTGCCATCAGTTATTGGAATGGTGATGCTGGAACCTACCAGGCTTGACTTTACATGAGCAGGCATGTCATCAGGACCCTCAAAGGTGTGGATGTATTGTGGATCATTCTCAGGAACCAGTTTGTTGAAGATGGTTTCGTAGTCGACCCGCACTGAAGGATCCGCATTTTCATTGACGGTTAACCCAGCAGAGGTATGTTTGATAAACACATGTGTTAATCCTTTGTCAGGCATTTGGGAAATCGCTTGTCTTACAGTATCTGTAATCAGGTGAAAGCCTCTAGGGTGAGGAGGGAGAGCAATGGTGTATTGTTCTATCATTTAGTAGGTTCTAATTTGGACCAGAGTAAGGCGACTGTTAATCCGGAAATAATATGCCAGATGCCCCAGCCTGCAGCGATAATTGCCATACCACCTAAGCCATCGAAATAATTGAAGATGAGAATCAACCCAAGCCCAGAGTTTTGGATACCGATCTCAATTGTTACCGCCTTGCGTTCTCTGGAACGGATTCCGAATAGGGTAGCCGCTGAAAACCCAGTTCCGAGAGCGACAGCATTGTGCAAGACGATGATGAAAAAGATGACACCAACATATTCAACGAAAAATACCCAGTTTGTTGCAATGGCAGCCAAGATGAAGCCAATGAAAAACACAAAAGAGAAGATCTTCATGCCCTTCTTGATTTTATTGGCAAAATTCTCGTACCGTTCTGAGATAAAAATGCCAATACACATAGGAATGACTATCAAAATGAGAATAGTTGTAAACAAGGCAAATGGATCCATTTCTACAGAAGCCAATATGGCGGAAGTATCGGCTCTTTGAGATCCCCAAAAGGAAATGTTTAAAGGCGTCATGACCACAGAAGCCATTGTGGCAATTGCTGACATCACAACAGATAACGCAGTATTCCCACCAGCGTAATGTGTCATAAAGTTAGAGATATTCCCTCCTGGGCATGCCGCTACAAGCATCATCCCTAAAGCGATACTAGGACGTGGTTCAATGAGGCAAATAAGTAGGAAGGTAAACGCAGGCAGTAATAAGAATTGAGAGGTCAGTCCCACCGTTACAGCCCTAGGCAGGGTCTTGAGTAGTTTAAAGTCACTGAATTTCATATCCAATGCGACCCCAAACATCACCAATCCTAATATTACGTTGAGAATTGTAAGGGTGGTAGGGTTAAAATTTAATTGTATTTCATCCATATTAATCGTTCAAAACCGCTCTTAACACATCTGGCGAATTGATCGTAGCCAGATTTTCTATGTGAAATTGATAAAACAGCATCATTTTTTCTAAAAATACATGTTTTAATTGTCGATCCAATTTCAAAGCACAAATTTCATTAAACGAATTCGTTTGAAGTAAGTTCATTAGATCCGTTAGATCGTTTTCCATATAGGCGAAATGGGGTGGTTTTATACTAGTGAATGAACCTTCCTTGAGATCAAAATATCGATCTTCTAGACGGAGGCGTCTGCTCGGTTCAAAGCCCAGGTATGCGGTCAGTCGAACTGTAAAGAATAAATGGAAGTTGCGTACCCCAATTTCCAAATCATCTAACATAGAAAAGCAGTTGAAGAGGAAGTCGAACAATTCCAAGTTAGACTCCGATTCTTTGATGGTTTTGCGGGAAAGTTCTACCATGTACAACCCAATAGACGATTTTACAATATCAAAAGGTATTGATCGGTAGACTAGTGCAGGCTTGACCTCTTTAGTGCGGTTGAGGTCTTTTCCTTTCTTGTGATACACCACCAAATCGAGCAAGGACATGAGCTGAAGTAAACTAGCATTGACGGTTGCTTTTTTGCTGCGGACACCTGAGACGATATAAGATTGGATACCAAGCTCTTCGGTATAGATATCAACGATTACACTAGATTCTGAGTATTTTAGAGAACGGAATACAATTCCTCTGGTTTTGATTAACATTTGATTAATTGACCATCAGGAATTTTGTCACTACTTTTTGGATGCCATCAGTTCCGGCGGCAAGTACAAGGTAGACGCCAGTATTGGCTTTTCGGCCTGTATAATCAACCCCATCCCAAATGGCTTGTCCTCCAAGAGCTTTGGTCTCGAAAATGAGCTTACCAGAGATGTCGGTAATTTTCACATCAGCATCTTCTGTAAGGCCTCTTATTGCGATTTCACCATTGTAATCTTGTCTGACTGGATTAGGATACACCATTACCGTTTCTTTATTCATTTCGGGTAATCCTTCGATAGCACTACCTTTGAAGGAGATGATCCCCTGTTCTGTAGAAAAGAAAACTTCTCCAGAGGTGTCATTGATATTAATGTCTATAACATAATTACTAAAAAGTGGGCTGTTTTCTTCATTGAAGATATGGACTGTTTTTTCATTTCGATCAATCACATATACCCCAGTTGTGGTCCCAAACCATTTACGATTAGCGCCATCTACTGCGATGGAGTTGATCTGTTCTTCTTTAAGGAGGTATTCGTCGATTCCCCCTTCTTCTGCTTCAGGGCGTCTTCCGAAGCAACCATTATCAAACAACTGACTTACACAGTCAAATACGACGACTCCTTTAGCAGAGCCTACCCATACATCTCCTTCTTTATCTACCCCGATACTCAAGATATCATTACTTTGCAGGTCTGTATTGCCACTAGTTAACCGTACAAATCTATCATCCTGTTGGCTGATGAGATCATCGCCTGAGTCATAGACTAATACGCCGTTGTTGTTGGTAGCAAACCATTTGTAGCCATTTTCGTCTATGGTGACGGTGGTCAGATCAGTTACGGAAAACGGGACAGAAAAACTGTACCACTGTCTGTCTGTAGTAAAGACTGAAATTGGAACTGGTGAGGAGTAATTAGACACCCAAAGGTTGAGATCTTTATCAAAATCTAGCCCAGTGACTCTAAAGCTTGATGGTGCTAATGGAGAGGCCGTAAGGGTGCTGTTGTTTTGATTGAACAATTTCACTGTATCTCTATTGAATTCAATCAATCCTTTACCAAAAGTCCCTGCATATACTACGTTAGTTTCTGGATGTACTTTTACAACATTAATATCCCTTACTTGCAGGAGTTTAGGATCGGAGAAGGCGGTTAAGACATCCCATTCTCCATTAATATAGGAATAAAGTCCAGAGCTATTTGCTCTAGGATTCCATTTTGATTCGAGATTGGATGATGCTACCCAAATTTCGTCATCGTGGGTATAGATGTCACCAGTGTTAATATGGTAGGGTCCTTCTACGTTAAAGGTTTCTACAGTATAGTCTGGTTTAAACATTCCAAATCCCCTGTAGTTGTCTGCAATCCAAATATTAGATTCTTCGTCTTCAATTCCTTTAGGGAGATTGGCAGATAAATCATTCCAAATCGGTCCTCCACTTCCATCAGGGTAGATCCGAATCAATAAATCTCTGCTTGAAGTGTTAGTGTTTCCAATGAGAAAACCATCTGCCTTTTCAAAACTTACAAATTCGTTGTTGACATAAGTAACAAGAAACGACCATGTTGTCCCATCAAATATGTATACTTCGTCATTAACACTTGCGTATAGCTTGTTGTCTAGGGATTCTATAGCTCTTGAACTATAGGATGCTGGAAGGCCGTGAGTAGTGCTTAATCTTTCCCAAATACTAAAGTCCTGAATATTTACAGTATTGTTGTTAGGTACTCTGAAGATCCCATTTGTTGTTGTGATGTAAACATATCCATTAAACACTTCACTTCCGAAAGTTTGGTAAGGTGTGAAAACAGTTGATTTAGTTTCTGGTATGCTCAAGTCCATTTTTAGTATCCCAAATCCACAAGAAAGCCAAGCAATTGATTCCTCAAAATTGATATGGTTAATTCTCTTATCGCCGGTGATTGCTTTTCGTTTGATATCATTTACATTAATGACCTCACCAGTTTCATACAATAAATCGATGTTGCTATTTTCATATGCAATGAATAGAAGACCAAGGTCTTGATTGAAGCTAATGCTACGTAATTGACTTTCGCTTAAGCCACTCACTTTATTGAACAGTTCTATGGCATGTTCCTCCTTATCTACTGAGAACATGGCTTCTTGTGAGGCAAAGTAAACTTTGGTAGGGCTTTGTGCTACTGAAATCCCTGATCTGTAGGGGAGATGTGATTTCCAATCACCAAGCGCCAATCCTTCCCTGTTTTCCTGAGCACTGAGGAATATTGGTACAATCAGTAAAAACGATAATATAGATCGAAAGGAACAACGCATTTTTGATAATTTGGTAGTGAATTAAAATACTTTTGTTATTCAATAACTTAGTTCTGGTACAATTTATTATGTAACCATAAAATTACTTCTTTTGATTGAAGATTGTTTAAATATACAACTCACTTTTTTCTAAAAATACTTCCTAGAAAGATTTTCATGAAACTTCCACCTTCTTGAAGGAGGATTTTTGTGTTAATCTTAGAAAAAACTATGCCTTCTTTTAGTTCAACAGTAACTCCTTTGATTTGTTTAGGAAATTTTCTTGAAGCTAATTGAATAAATTCCAAATCGAAGAGGTATCTATCAATTGTAGTTTGGAGAAAAAGTTTCCTTCCTTCTGCATTAAATCCTTTCAGTCCGCACTGTGTATCGGAGACTTTGAGTCTGAAAAAGGTTTTGATCAATTTTTTGAACACTTTGCTAATTATTTTCCTAGCGAGGGGCGTTTGCGAGTAGTAGCTGGTATTTCTAATCCCAACCGCCACCGCACAGTCATCAGCAAGGAGTGATTCGTACACATCAATGAAACTGTCTAGGGTGTAGGGGAAGTCGACATCCGTAAACATGCATATCTGATCTTCTGACTGCGCTACACCGTCTCTTAGTACATAGCCTTTTCCTCTGTTGATGGTGTTGTCGATAAACGTGAAATGTGGTATCTGATCTCGGAGTGTCTGGATGCAATCAGGATTTAAGGGTGGTGTAGAGCCATCATTGACTAAAATGACATGAATCTGGAGATCGGGAGATAGCTGGTTAATTTCTTTAAGCGAAGAAAGAATCAGCTGTTCCCAGTTTTCTTGTGGATTGTAGCAGGGCAATATTAGATCTATTGATGGCACTATGCTGCATTTTTTAGAGCGTAAACGGCTGCCTGCTCCTTAGTAAATCGCTTGGTTCTGGATTTTAAAAACTGGATAATTGCCTCCTGGTCGCCATCAAAGCGATTTCCGATATCTACGTATTTGTTGGCCAGTGTTTTATAGTTTTTTGTCATTAGTAAAAACCACACCATAAAAAAGTCGATTTCTCTGAATACGATTGCCTCATTTTCATGGTACTTATCCATGTTTTTCTGGAAGTCAACCGCCATGTCTGTCCAGTGTCTGTTGGGGCGAATGTGATGGCCGATATGGTACCCGTCATTAAAGCAGGCGTGGTTGTATTTTGAATTGATGCAAGTAATACTGTTTTTATAATTGTTAGCGGCATCTTTCTGATCAACGAAAGCGTGTTGGCCCCAATTGCCAGCCATCATACCAAATCGAATGATGACAAAAGGGATGATAAAGACGACTAAAGCCGCTTTAAAATTAAAGAAAGCAGCGATGATACACAACAGTATAAAACTAACTTCGCCAGTGATGAGCCATTTTACAAACCACCATTTTTCACGTTGTTTGTGATAACTTATTAGTCGAAAAAAGCCAACGATAAAGAAATCTAAAAAGTATTGTAGAAATCCCCCAATACTATCTCTTTGGTATAGGATTGTGGCACTCAAATCAGGAGGTAGATTGTTTTCGAGGTGGTGCATTCCAATATGATGTGCAAAGTAGGCCTCAGGCGCCTGACCAAAGAACGGTCCTAGAACCCAAGGGATGAAGTTGTTCCACTTGTCATATTCCTTTTTCATCAGTTTTCGGTGGCTGGTGTTGTGTAGCATCAAAGTGTAGGGGCCATTGAGCAAGGCACCCACAACAATCAGGTAAGGGACTGCTAGCCACCAAGTAAACCACCCAGGAATAAACAAGATGATTGCAAATGGGATCACTCCAAAGATGATTTTAAGAGATAGGTAGACGAAGGGCAGATCTCGCTCATCCCGAATATATCGAAGTGCAAGTCTGTCAATGACATTATGAGAATTTTTTTTCTCAAAAACAGGATCAGTAATTATCAGATTGTTTGCCGACATAATAACTGGTTTGGAAAATTTTTCAGCTGCAAAGGTCTAACAATAACGTTTAATAATGAAGAAAATTGGATGATAATTAAAAAATAATAGGAACAGGATATTTGTGAGGAATAAGATGTTCATTATAAATTCAACAGATAAACCATCTTAGCATCTTCCTAGATTTCAAAATGAAACAGTTGATTGATGTTTGTTGTAAGTCAAATAGCTCGCGCATTCATGGATGTTTGAGCTATTTTCTATTGTTTAATTAGTGTTGTCGCTTGATCTTTGAAATGAGAAAAGAGCATCCCGTTGTCTTTGGTAATGACGCTTGAAGATATTCTAGTTATAGTGTGTGTCGAATCGGTAAATTGCCTGTACCATCCTTGTGCTTCAGCTATTGTGCAACAGCTAGTTAGGATGAATATTAGTAAGAAAAATGGAAGTATAAAGTTTGTTTTATATTTTCTCATCATTGTGATTTAATCAATTCGAAAGTCGTTATAATCCAAATCTCTTCATTTTTTCTGTTTTAAGTAAGACAAATTAGTGCAATAATCGTAACTATATTTTAATTTATTAAATCTATTTAATTGAATATCAATTATTTACTAATAGCAATTATCAGATAAAAATGAAAAATTCTAAACTTGTAATTCTGCTATCATCGTTGTCGCAAAAGGAGCATTCTCTTTTGAAACGATTTCTTTGTTCAAAGATTTATAACCAAAATGCTCTGGTTATTGCATTGTTTGACCATTTAAGGAAGCAATTTAAGTCAACTAAACCAGATTTTTCTAAGGAAGGCATTTATAAAGCAGTGTTTGATACGTAGGATTATGACGATAAGGCGTTACTGCACCTAATGTCAAATTTGTTCAAACTATCTGAGCAATTTCTTTCTTATTTGGAACTGTATCAAAACGACAGTGTAAAGTCACTAGCACTTTGTAAAGCGTACCGCAAGCGAAATATCCCCAAGCTCCTCAATGCTTCCCTCAAGAAGACAGCTTTAGGGATTGAGCAGACTTCAAAACGCAATATCGATTACCACGAAACAGTTTTTGAGTTGGAGCAAGAACAGTACACGTCTCTGTTATTCAAAAACGGTCTACAGATACCGGCTATTGTTTTGTTTGTTGAATATAACTTTTAGCTCATTAGAAGAACGGTTATTCTGGGTGAATGAGGGACATAAAAAAAGCTGCCCTAGAAAGGACAGCTTTTAAAACATACAATTGACCCTACACTGACTATTTGACTAAAATCATTTTCTTAGTGATTAAGTGTTCTCCTGCTTGCATGGTGTAATAATAAATGCCTGCGGGTTGGTTACTACCGTCAAAAGTCACTTGGTTGATGCCACGAGATTGAGGCTCATTGTTCAAAAGAACAGCAATTTTTCTACCAGTGATGTCTGACACGAATAGCGTAACATCTGCATCATTAACTAAGTCAAATTCAATAGTAGTTTGTCCATTGAATGGATTAGGGTAGTTACGTATATCTAGTGAATTGGCTATTGAAGAAGATGCGATTTTCGTATTTGGAAACTCACCAGTCAAACTATTTCCAGTATCACCTGCCAAGCATGTGGTAGTAGTAAAATACTCATAGGGCGACCAACCTCCGTAATATCCTGTAGTACCGCATTTCATTCTTACTCTATAGCGATAGTTGGTGTTTGATGTTAAGTTGCCCAAGTAACTATAATGAGACGTGCTGTAAGTATAGCTAAAAGCATTTGTAGCTAGATTTTTTAATTGAAACTGCTTTTGGTCTCCAGTATGACCTTGACAGTAAGCATATGCATAATTACAATAAATACTCTGAGAATTATCTATTTCGCTCGCTGTAGCAACTTCTGGGGCGCAATTGGTTGTAAAGTATTCATTAGAAGACCAAGAACTCCAAGGACCGCAATAAACCCTGCTCTGCCAGACGTAAGTAGTACTTGCGCTCAACCCATTGATGTATTTGTTACTTGCCGAAGTGTGAGATACATTGGTCCAAGAGGAAGCACCATTAACTTTGTATCGAAAATCTCTATAGGTACCACTTGTAGTACAATATAATCTTGCTGAGTAATGCGAAATGTTACCCGTATAATTCTGAGCTGTAGTAGGAGCATTACAAGGAGGGATTGTGTATGTTATTTTTGAAAACAAACCAGTTCCCCCATTATTATTGATGGCAAGCGCTGTTAATGATGACCCTTTTGCAACATACAAGAACATATAAGTGTCTGTAGATGAACCATTATTAGGGGCTGTTTCAATTGTCATTGTTGCGCCACTTCTGGAATATGTTAACTTATATTCACCTGTAGCAGTACCATTCCCTTTTACTCTTATGTAGTAGGATTTTCCCCAAACATACACTCTAAAATAGTCATTATCTCCTGACGTTAAACACAGATCGTTAAGTGTATAATTTGATGCAGTTCCTAGGTAGTCTGCAGCGCTAGATGAATTGTTAGGCTCAGAGGCATCAGTTGTACATTCAATAGGACAACTCGTAGGATTATGGATATTGGTTCGATCATTGTCATAAGCCAATTTCATCCTGTTGATTTGACCTGCAGTAAAAACAATACGACAAGGTTTTTGAGCATAAGACATCACATTGTCTGTCAAAGGGGTATACGGAAGCCCATCACAAGAATTAGTAGCCGATCCGCTGTAGCCGCAAGCTGGTGGTGCTGTAAAACCACCACCATTATCGGCATGGGTATCACATAATAAATCGCCACTTGTTTCGCAATTATAACAGGATGAGGTTGAAACTCTGGTTACATTCTCACTTCCTTGGTGTGTATGGTATAAATCAAGGTAATGCCCTGCTTCATGTGAAAAGGTGCTGCCATTGTCTGATTGACTATTTTTCATGACAATCCAATCTTTCCCATCATATTGAGTTACGTAATAAGGGAAACTTGACCAACTTGAACCCGATGAGGTGTTTGTACAATAAAATACATTTAATGCATCCGGAATTCTATTGGGGATAGCCATGTCATACTCTTCAGTACCAAGAGCATAGCCTTTGGTAAGGTTGGTATGAAAATCATCATTATCGATATAATTAACAGTACCACACTGGTAAAAATTAAATTCTGCGGCAGAATAGATTGTATTTGCCTGCGCAATATCAGCTAATGCTGAAGAAAGCGCTAATCCTCCTGATCCATTACTATCTCTGATAATATGGATTTTTACAGGAACATCTCGCACCATACTTTTTGCTGTACCTTTTCCGTCCTTCAATCGTTTAGCATCACGCGCAATAATTTTTTGCAATTCTGCTGGTGGAACATTCATTGAGCATTCAACACTAGACGGGTCGGTTGAGAAGTCATTACCATTCGCTTTATCGCTTTGTGCAGATAGGGAGGAATAATATGAAAAGAAAAGGCAAATGAAAAACACGTTTCTTAAAACGCTGCCCAGTTGCTCCTTATTTAGGAGGCTTTTGTGGGACTTACAATAATGTAGTTTCATAACTTTTACTATATTTAAAGATGTAAAATTGGGACGCATTTTCACGGTAGCGTCTGATTTTAACCGTGAGTCTTCCATTAAGAGCTTCGAAATTCTACTATGGGAGACTCTTTTATTATGCTTAATCAATCGTATGGATTGTTACTTTGTTGTTTTTACGCTTGAAGGAGAAATATATATTAAAGAGGTTGTAGTGCTTTCGTTAAATCTTTAATAGAGCATTTTTACAAAAGGTCTCAACTTGTATAGGTTTTTAATGGAAATTTTCTAGTAGGAAGGATCTTCCATCAGAGAAAACTGAAGTTGGGATAAGGAAAGAATCACCACGGATTACGCGGAGTTGCTCGGAGTTTTGATTGAGTTGGTTTAATTATGAGTATTTTGTAAATGAGCTATGTGTTACAAATTGGCCTGCCTGCTGACCATAGGAAGGCAGGACGACACTCTGTGCCTTTTTTGATTCAAGTTATTTTGTTACAATAGGATAGTGGTAAGGCAATGTCAAGAGCTTAACAAGAATACATTGATTGACTATAATTATTTAACTAGTTATCATTAAAAATTACGGCCTTACAGGGATGGTCATATTGCCAAGGAGGGCTTGCCAGATTTCGATTTTTTCTGTTCCGAATGATTTGATTTCTTTTTTGATGATGACTTCTAGTGCTACAAGCTGTTTGGTCTCTTTTTGGGCTTTATTGGTGGTTTGTAGCTCAATTTCTGTTTTGAGTTGGTAGGTGTCTCCTACTTGTATGGGCAGTGTATCACTTTCTATTGGGTGCTTGATGACTAATTTGTGGTTGAGTTTTGAGATTTTTTCTAGGAACTGATTGAGTTTAATGGGTTTTAACTGTTGTTTGTTGTTGTAGTAAAACAGTTGGCTGTCTTCCTTGTAGAACAGGTTCAGGATCATGGTTTGGCACTGGTTTCTGATTTCTGGTGCTAGGGAAGTGTCTTGATATTTTTCTAGGAGTTCTGCAAAATCGGATATCTTTTCTAGGCCTTTTAAACGGAAGCCTTCTAACTGAGAAACAGAAAGGCGGTCTACTTGAAATGCTGCTGCTGGCTCTCGCTCTGCTGATTGTGCGAGTAGTTGCGGTAGGTAGAGTAGGGTAAGCGCCAATATCAAAGTAAAACATCTCATTGTTGTAGGAATTTTAGTGATATAATCTGGTTGTTGGTGTTTCGTTTTTGCGCGACTATTGTAATGTTTTGAATCGTTTTTAAAGGCATTGTTAGTTTGTCGACAAATTCTTCTTTGTTGTATAACTCTATGCCGGTTTTCCCGTCAGGAGCTAACTGGATGATCATGGCATTATGGGCAAAAATGGCTTCTAGTTGGGCTCGTTTTTCTTTCCATGCGGCAACGTCTGCATTGACAAAATAGGATACTAATGTGCTGTATTCATCGGGTTGCACTCGGATGGTTTCCTTGTGGTTTATGCTGGTTTTTCTATTGATTTTTTGATTTTGAAAATATGGGCCTTCTATGCTTAGCGCAATTGAAGCGGTCTTCGTAGTGATATTCAGGCAGCCATTTTTGTTTAGATTCAATTCTTGAGGTGTTTCTTCTGCTTTTAGCCAATATATTTTCAAGTCATTAGCCTTTATTTTTTCTTGGCTAAAATCATTTACGAAACAAAACTCCATTTGGTATTGCTGGTTTGCGGGGATCATTTTTATGATGAAAAAGGCGAGTCCTAGTAACGCTAGACCAGTTAGGAAATACCATTTTTTATTTTGTTTTTGAAAGGGTTGCTCAATCGTTGTTTCTGTGGTCTCGGGACGGTTTGGTTGGTGTTCTTTTTTGAAATCATCCCAGTGCTGAAAACCAGTGAATCGTGATAGTAAGTCCAGCATGTCCTGACGTGGTAATTTCTCGTTTCTGTTGACTTTTAAATGTGTGTAGAACCACTTTTCACTGATTCGTCCTTGGACTTTCTCCATTAGCATCTGCTGGAAATTGATTATTTCTCGTCCTTTAAAATCCGATAGCATTCCCTCAAAATGGGGATGCTCTGCTTTGTATTGTTTTAACAAAGCTGATTTTAATTGTTGGAAATATTCCAGATCATTCATTTTTAACCTGAGTTCGATTATTCTTGTTACTATAAATTGCTAATATAGATTCCTATAGACCTGAAGTTCAAATTATTCATAGAATTCCTTCATCAATTTCGTTAATTTTATTTGATGTAATCCATTACATCTTCATAAAATTGCCTTATTGCTGAAGTTTTCTATGAATTATACTACACAATAACAATCGAACTCAGGTTAATACAAATTTACAAAACCATTATGATTTTGATTGAATTCCAAGCTAAGCTATTTTGATTGATTTGATGTCAATTTACTTTGTAAAACGATTGTAAAAGCCTTGCAATTGATTGACAATAGCTATACAAGGCTTTAATTAGCTGTTGTTTATAAAATCACTTAGGTTTGGGTTTTATCATTAAAAAACTATTTATCATGAAAGTAAACATCCTAGTAATTTTATTGTTCGGCACTGTATTGTGTCAGGCACAGACCAAGCCAATTGCCCACAAGAGTCATAGCGGTTCAGTGAGTTCGTTTGCGAAAGCTTACCAAAACAATCTATTTGATATCAATCGTTCCAATTTTGGAGGTCCTGGAACTATGCCGATTACAGTATTAGATACCATTATTGCTTTCAATGACACGATTACAATAATAAAAAAGAGAACAACAAATACTTGTTATCGATATGGAACGACTTATAAAGACGTGAAAGCTTCAGATTTTATTAGTAAAACGGATACCATTGTAAACCATGAACTTTTTAATACCAATTACACGAAAGCACAAATCATAGAGGCGTATTCTAAGAGTAGAAGCTATTATCCCTATGTGATGTTCCAAAACCCTATAAAGAAAGTTAAGTTTATTGGTTTTCAAGAATAAACCCAGATTCTGGTTTAGAAATTGGCTACTGACGGTTAGGTTTTAAGAATATTTGAATGTCTTTGTGATTTGCTGAAAGCGTTAAGAACGTTATTGTCTAGACCTCTCAGATTCAAAAAAAATCTAACAGGTTCGGGTAACATCGGTCTTTATCGCTCGTTCTTTGCTCATGTAAAAAATGACGAGGTTCGAACGAATATAGATTAATAGTCGCCCAATAATAAACTAATTATTATGAATAAAGGAAAGTTTAAAGACTGTTGTTGCCTAGTAAACTTGGTTACCAGAAATCTTTGGAATCCAGGATAAACATTTTCGTATGAGAAGATTTGGTGTTTTTATCAATCATGTTTTGCTATTCTTTGCCTTTTTGGGAGTGCTGTTTGTGCCTTTTTCTTTTAGAAATTGGCATTTTCAGTCAGCAATAACGCAGTTTATTTTTGAAGATATTATCCTATTAACAGCCTCTCAATTCAAGGGTGTTACTGTTGCAAATCCTGAGATTACCTCTGATTCAACAACGCTTTATTTGTTGTTTTTTATTCTTTTTATTGTAGCAATCATAGGGAACACCATCTTTTCATTTTTCAAGCCTTGGAATACGTATAAGAATAGAATTTTCAAGATTGTTCAGTTGGTTTTGACTTATTATCTGGTTGTGATTCTATTGAAGTATGGTTTTGATAAAATCTTTAAAGCGCAGTTTTATTTGCCAGAGCCGAATACTTTGTACACGCCCTTGGGAATGCTTGATAAAGACATCTTGTATTGGAGTACGATTGGAGCTTCTTATACTTATAACGTATTAATTGGCTTGACAGAGATAATTCCTGCCTTGATGATGTTGTATCATAAAACAAGGAATTTGGGTCTTTTGATGCTTTCTGGAGTGTTGGTTCATGTTGTTTTTATCAATTTCGGGTTTGATATTTCTGTAAAGTTATTTTCCTCCTTTTTATTGTTTATTAGTCTGTTGTTACTGGTTCCTTCCTTTAAAAGGCTGCTTCATTTTTTTGTTTTGAACATGGCTACGACATTGCCTTATCTGACCGGAAAGCAGCTGATAACATCGAACCTTCACCGATTCTCTATAAAAGCGATAATAATTCTATTTCTTTTTACCGAGTCGCTGTTGCCTTACCTCAAATCAGGCCATTACAATGATGATCTCGTGCCTCGAAACTATTTGCATGGGGCATATGATATTACTGAAATAGAGGCAAACCAGAAGGAAGGAAATAGGCAAAACCTTAACTTAAAACGTTTTTTCATTCATCGGCACAACTATTTTATTTTTCAATATCAAGATGATACGATGGAAGATTTTCGTTTGGAAGTCGACCAGGCTGAAAATCAATTCCTCTTGACCAGTTATGATGGGGAAACGATTTTGCTTGAATACAGTTATTCAGAATCTTCTAAAATATTGAAGATTTGGTCTGAGGAGTTGGGCTTGGTTGTGTCTGGGGAGGCGTTGGCTTGGGGGGATTTGCCGCTTTTGCAACCGCTTTTTCATTGGACGGTAGATGGGGTAGAGTAGTATTTGACTACCTCCAATAATATTGATGATATTTGCAATGTGTAGTGGTTATTCTTGTTCATTTTTGCCTTGATGAGTCTACTCTAAAAAGTTTTTTGACGACTCCCAATCA
>Ga0209186_1000009_pt1 | contig 174069 bp, 118 predicted proteins | sample SidtaG_FD_187426 | JGI IMG/M metagenome (GOLD analysis project Ga0209186, IMG submission 187426) | Marine algal microbial communities from Sidmouth, United Kingdom - Sidmouth_Male2 metaG (SPAdes) (version 2) | ecosystem: Host-associated > Algae > Red algae > Unclassified | place: Sidmouth... | reverse complement strand
TCATTTAAAGGAGCTCAACATTATATGATATTCAGATCCATTATTGACTCTGCAATTAAACAAGGGATTCATCCATTCAGAGCACTGGCAAAACCAAATTTACTCGTAAATTGTACTGAGTAGTTACAGAACATTTAATTCCAAGGGTATCTAGATGAGCTCGTATAGCAAAGCTGATAGAAAAACCGCGTTACCTAAGGGGGGAACGCGGTTTCCCTTTTTAGGTGATAATTTTTACAAAATATTACTCTAAACAAACATCAATAATATTGGTTAATACTGTATTGCAATAGCAGCAAAACAAAATTATAGATATTGACGTGTAAGTGTTTGGATTGGGCATCCCATAATTATATAGTTATGCATTTGAGAAGATAACTTCTTTGCCCTAAGCAAAACAAAAATAAATAAATCTCAGATTTCTGTGAATAAAAAAGAATTACCATCAAAAATATGTGTTTCATGTGCACTACCATTTAATTGGCGAAAGAAATGGAAGCGGAACTGGGAAGAAGTCAAGTATTGTAGTGAAAAATGTAGACGAAATAAGAAGTATGTCAAAAGAAATTAATCTCCTATTCCCACATCAACTCTTTAAGCAAAACCCTTTGATGAAAAATGGTTTGCCCTTCTACATTTTAGAAGAGTTTTTGTTTTTCAAACAGTATGCTTTTCACAAACAGAAGATCGCTTTCCATCGCGCAAGCATGATGAGTTATGCTGAATATCTCAAAAAGAAGGGAAATGAGGTCGTCTACATTGCATCAGAAAATCCCATGTCTGATCTTAGAACATTTTTGCTGGAAAACAATGATATAAATGTAATTCACTACATCGACCCTACTGATAACTGGTTAGAAAAAAGACTACAAAAATTGTCGAAACAGATAGACTTAATTGAATATCGTAGTCCCTTATTTCTAAATAGTAAGGAAGACAATACTAGCTTCTTTAGACCAGATAAGAAGTTTTTTTTTCAGACAACCTTCTACAAACAACAGCGAAAGAAGTACGATATTCTGCTCAACGATGACGGAACACCAGTAGGCGGAAAGTGGTCCTTCGATAAAGAAAACAGAAAGAAGTATCCTAAAGGGAAGACACCACCCGAAATCAAATTTCCAGATAAAAGTAAATACTGGACAGAAGCCATGAGCTATGTCGATAGCCACTATGATAGTAATCCGGGAGCACTAAGTGGACAGCGGTGGTATCCCATCAACCATCAGGAGGCGGAATCGTGGCTCAATCAATTTCTTAAAATCAGGTTTCATGACTTCGGTACTTACGAAGATGCCATGGTCCGAAACGAGTCTATTTTGAACCACAGCCTTCTGTCTCCCTTGATAAATGTAGGGTTGCTGACACCTAAGCTCGTTCTAGAAAAATCAGCCAAGTATGCTTATGCTAATAATATCCCCATAAATTCTACAGAGGGATTTGTGAGACAGATTATTGGTTGGAGAGAATTTATCAGAGGGATGTATGAGCTCAATGGTAGTTATGCAAGGACAAATAATCATTGGAATTTCACAAGAAAAATCCCACCTTCATTTTATACTGCGGAGACGGGTATCTTACCAGTGGATGAAGTCATAAAGCAAGTATTAGATACGGGATATTGCCATCACATTGAACGCTTGATGGTGCTAGGTAATTTCATGATTCTCTGTGAATTTGATCCCGATGAGGTGTATAAGTGGTTTATGGAGTTGTTTATGGACGCTTACGATTGGGTAATGGTTCCTAATGTATACGGTATGAGTCAATTTTCTGATGGTGGCAGTTTTGCCACCAAACCTTATATCAGCGGATCGAATTATATTAAAAAAATGAGTAATTACCCAAATGGGCCGTGGCAAGAAGTATGGGATGGTTTGTTTTGGAGATTTATGTCTGTTTATCACGATACGTTTAAAAAGAACCCTCGTATGTCTATGCTACTCAATACTTGGGAACGCATGTCGGAAAGCAAACGTCTTAATCATATGAGCAATGCAGAAGAATTTATAAACTCCTTATAAAAAGTGTACTGCTAGCACTAATCAATAAAATTAGACAAAACAAATTACCATTGATCCGACTTCAGTTCTTCAGAGGCAGACCAATAGCATAGTATTTTTGTATATCTGATTACCAACTTTTCGAATTGTCTATCAAAATTTTTGAGAAGATTTGGAGCGTGTTGACTAATGTCTTGACTCACAAGTAATTTATGAGGTACTAAAACACTGTGGTCGGTATTTATTTTATTTAGTTCCGTTAACACTAAATAACTTAATTTCTTCTGATTAAGCATCTACATGCTCTTCCTTCTGGACTGGTTCCTCGTATTCTTTTATTATAGAACGAATTGGGTATGGAATATTGATGTTTTCTTTGTCAAAACATTCTTTTAGTAATATGATTGCTTCACTTTTAGCTTCCAGTAGTGTTAAGTTTTTTGTGGCAGCCACCCAAAATCGCATTTGAAAATTGATAGAACTATCACCAAATTCCAGGTACTGGAACTCAATTTTTTTATCATTTTGTGGAAATTCTTTCTCTATGGTATCAATAGCAATTTTTTTCACATGTCGCAAGTCCGATTCGTAGCCTACTCCGCAAGTTATTGAGGTTCTTATTTTTTTTGTCAACCCAAAATTCTTGAATGGGTTTTCTACCACCATTTTGTTTGGAATAATGACGATATTGTTATCTGACTCTCTTAGGGTAACATACCTTAAGTTAATATTATCGACTGTTCCTCCATACCCGTTTGTTTCCACATAGTCTCCTATATTCATAATATCCTTTACCGCAAGGAAAATCCCTGAAAAAGTATTGGATAGTGTACCTTGTAGCGCCAAACCAATTGCTAAACCCGCGACTCCAGCACCTGCTAGAATAGAAGTCAATACGGTATCAAGATTGAGAATACTCAATGCTAGAAACAGTCCCATAGCAACTGTACCAATGGAAACGAAGTTAGCGATCAAAGACCTTATTGAGTATTGCTTTATCCTTTTCGATAATATTTTGATCGTCCAGTCATTCAGCTTTTGAGAAATGAAATAAGCTAAACTGAACACTACAATTGCTAAAATAAGGTTAGGTAAGTTGGTAATGAGCAGGTCAAACCAATGTAGTAACTTGTCTATAAGATTTTCGAATGAGGAATTTAATTGTTCGTCCATGAATAGAGTATATTTAGTTGTTTAAGTATAAAATAATAAAGTTTTTAAATAATTGAATCGGCTGGAGCCAAAGTATTATTTTATACTATTTCTAAACCCTGCTTTCCTTCTTCCTTTCCAAGAGTTGAGCATCCAACTATATTTTTCTAACTTAGAAAGCATACCTCCTAAAATGTCCACGGTACCCTCATCTCCTACTGAACTAGCTATTTCAATGACTTCTCGTATCTGAGTAATCAATTTTATATGATTCTTTAAAATAATAGATGCCATTTTCTCGTCCTGCATCATATCGACTGATTCCTTTATTTTTGATTTCTTCAAATAATCAGCCATGCTCCCAAGCGGTTTATGATTTAGAGTGAGAATACGCTCGGCGATATCATCTATATTAACTTTTGCCTCGTTGTAGAGTTCTTCGAATAATCGATGGATATCAAAGAAATTATTTCCTCGAATGTGCCAATGAAAGCTTCTTAAATTTTGATAATAAACGCTGTAACTTGCTAAAAGAATATTTAGCTTTGTGACCACCTTTGATAGTTTTTCATCTGATATTCCTATAAAATTCATAATTTATATTTTAATGGTTAAATATTTTAAATTGGCAATTGTGTTGCCATAGATAGTTGACAATAACTATACTCAAAATCTCTTGATTTGTTCGTTATGTTTTTAAATATTTTGATCTGGATTTGACACAAATGAACATCCCCCACAAGCGTTGATAGTTGAATGGAAATCAAGGGTTATTCTATTAGGATTACCTCAGATCATTCTTATCTCATCAACCTAATAGGAAACACTTAATTGTCAGTAGTTCATTACTGATTAACTAGATGATGATTTATTTGCAAGTCTCCTGAAAACGCCTTTCTTAGTTGATACATTGGAACTCATCAATACACTGTATGGTAGTGACTCTTCAAAATTACTCAATACGATTTTTATAATCGAAACTAGTGGAAGTGCAAGGAATATACCTGCGACTCCCCAAAGCGATCCAAAAAATACTAAAGACAGTATGGCAAAAAATGGATTAATATCTACACGGTCACCTACAATCTTTGGCGTAATTAGATTTCCCTCTACCTGTTGAATTATAAGGTAGTAGACAATAACAGCTATAGGCTGCCAATTATGGTCTGCAGTCGCCAAACAATAGATAAATGGAAGCATACCACCGATTATAGTTCCAATATAGGGTACAGCGGCAAGGATTCCGGCCAATGTGCCCCAAAAAATAGCATAATCTACACCGATTATAGCAAGGCCGATTGAGTTGAAAATAGAAAGTAGGATAATGACTACTCCGAGTCCTCCAATGTAGGATTTTATAACCAATGATATCTTAGAAAGTGTCTCTTTGATATCTGGACGAGCACTTTTCTCAAACTGATAGATAATAAAATTGGTAAAACTTGTTTTGTAGAGCAGTAAGAAGAATGTGAAAATAATTGTCAAACCCAAAGAGGCTAAAAATCCGGTTGTAGATTCAATCCCTTTACCCAATATTTTTAATGGCCCATCATAACTAACAGATTTGCCCGTAGTTTGAGAATAAATCTTCTCTAAATCCAAGAAGGGTATTTTCTGATTCATTTTAGACATCAACCGTTCGAAACCCAACTTCATATTGTCAGTGACGGATGGTAAATTATCTATTATTGATGCCAATTGGATAGAAAATAAACTAGCTACAATTACAAATGGAATCAAAAAGACAATAAAACTCAAAATTATAGATATAATGTTAATTCCAACGTACTTTTCAATTTTCTGCTCAATAGGATGTATGAATATGGCAAATAATAATGCAAAAATGATAGGAAGTATAATCGGTGCTCCTAAAACCATGAGCCAACCAATTCCGATGATACTAATGACCGTGTAGGCTAGCGTTTGAATTTTACTGGTGTTTTGCATTCCTTGTGGTTGTGTGTTGGTGTGTGTTGAAATATACTGTTCTCAATAAGAAAGGTGCTTCGTCTTACTTTTTCTCGTTTATCATAGCTTTTAACTTGGTTCTCGCAAAGTTAATTCTACTTTTAACAGTTCCAATCGGTATTTGTAAGTCTTCTGCAATTTCACTATAATCATATCCGCTAAGATACATATTGAAAACCACTTTTGACTTGCTACTTAAGGAATTAATATGTTGTTTGATTTTTTTTACATTTCCATTCGAGCTGTCCTTAAAAATGATTGGTGTAGTACAATCTACTGCAAACATCATATCTTCAACTGGTACGTTGATCACCTGTTGTTTTGTTCTTTTCTTGTAGTGGGTAAAGAAGGTATTTCTAATTATTGTAAATGCCCAACTTTTGAAATTACCACCATCTACAAACTTGTGAAAGTTTTTATAGGCTTTAAGAGCTGCTTCTTGGACCAAATCATCTGCATCCATTTTATTCTGGGCCAATTTCCAAGCATAAGACCGAAGTGATTGTTCGTTTGATAAATAAACTTGTTCAAATTGTGCTGCGCTCATAATTCTGTAATGTTTTTGTGAATAATATGATTGCAATTTAGTTTAAAATATTCACAAACACAAATTAATTGGAGTTTAATTCACAAAATTTGGCTTAATTGTGTTGTTTTTATTCTTTTTTGTGTGTTTTAGTCTCTTTTGTGAATTTAATCCTTAAAAAATGAATTTCGTAGGATGATAACTATTAACACAAATCAATCTTGATGGTAAAGGAGGATTCAATTTTGTAGTTTTTTGCTTGCCTACCTGCTTCAGAACTAAAGTCAGGCGAGCATCTGAACAATTTAATACAGCCGCTCTGGTTTTAAGACTATGTCGTAAATCTGGTGAAGCCAGCCTCACAGCATAAATTCCGCAATAAGTTACAGTTGAAAGTCATTAATAGACTGGAGGAAGGATGGAAAAGAGAAGGGATGGTTTTTGGAAAGAATTAGAGGAAATTTTTATTCTTTTTAAACCTACGTTATTTACTAAAACAACTATTCAGATGTAAATTGATGTTTAGTGCTCATTGCCTTTATGATTAATTCATTGTGTGAAAGTAAATTTTCCATGAGTTCCAAAAATATCTCTATGTCAAACACAATACGTTCATTTTCTGGAGTTAGCGTACCCAACTTGTTTTTCTTAAATTTATAAAAAGTTTTAAATCCTAATAAAACTTTTTTAATTTTCATTGATTTGTGAATAAACTTATCCAATTCTTCTTCTGATACTGTACTCAAGCTATTTTCCGATTGCTTATTGCCTGGCTTTGAGTCCTCGTTAAAGGAGGGTAGATTTGATTCGGTAAGTTTGACCTTTAAGAAAGTGGTTAGTTCTATGTCAAACACTTTAGCAATATCTAGTATAGTTCGTAAGCGTGGTTCGACGTTCTTAGCTTCGTAAGCTGCAATATTCGATCGTTTAATGTTTAGCTTTTCTGATAGTTGTTCTTGGTTCAACCCCATCCTTTTTCTCAAAAATCTAATATTATGTGCTAAAATTGTTGGATTATTCATCATTATTCGAAATTTTTATTCCTATTTGTTAGTTTTATACTTAATAAAATAACAATTGTTCGTTTTTTTAACAAATAAACTGGTTTTTGTGAAAAAAAAGAGTTTTCAAAGATATTTAAGTCATGAAACCACCCGATAAACCAAAAAAGAGTATACCAAAACCGACAAACTTTGGAGCAAACCTAAAGTTCCTTAGGCGATTAAATGGTCATAGTCAAGCATTTTTAGCGAAGGAGTTAGGAATAAAAAGAAATAACATTGCGTCTTATGAGTCTGGTGTTGTAGAACCTAAAGCAGAAGTATTTCTTAAATTTTGTGAATATTATTCACGACCTCCTGTAGAAGTTCTGGAAACAGTAATTTCTAATAAAGGTCTCGATGCCATTGCTGGTAGTGTTCCAGAAATGGATGTGGTTGACCAATATTTTGCTGATAATTTAGAAAAGTTTATTCAGCAAACGAATGACATGACTAAAGTGGTAGAAGGATACAAGGCTTATATTGAACTTAAATATGAAAAGGATATGGAGCAGTCCACTAAGTCACTTTTAGCAACCCTTTCAGAGTATGTTGACCTTTTTGAAACCTTATTAAAATCAAACTGGAATATAATCGGAAAAATTGTTCCCGATCGCAATCAAACCGAATAATACTATCCGAACGCCAACACTATTGCGCAATTGCTTGTCCTAGGTTTGTCACCACGTATCTTTTATCTCATTACTTAGTGCTTAATAGGAAGTAGATTGTGCGATTTTTTCATAATGTGAATAATTTCATCAAATAGAGCAATGAAATCGAAGATTTCTGATCAGGGAGTATATTATTAACAAAGTGTTCATACTCTTGATGGCTTTAAAAGAAATCGATACACCTTGATGCGAAGTAATACTATTATGCCAAATAGTTTAATGTGTATTTGTTAAAGGTTTACTACTGTTTTATTATATTTGTTTGCATTAGAATGCAAATTGATAATTCATAATAGATTAATCATGGCAGTTGAAATTAAAATTACGCTCAATGAAGGGTTGTATCTCCGCGATCCCCAAAAAACTACATTAGGGCAGCAAATCATAAAACATAGTATAATATTGATTGATGAAATTGGAATGGAAGCATTCAATTTCAAGAGATTATCCAAGAAGATGTCCTCTACAGAAGCTTCTGTTTATCGATACTTCGAGAATAAACATATGCTGCTTCTATATTTAGTTTGTTGGTATTGGGAGTGGGTAGGCTTCCTAATGGATATTAATACTATAAATGTTGATAATCCTGAGAAAAAGCTAAAAATCATCCTTCAAACCCTCGTAGCTTCCCATAAAGAGAATGCATCTATTGAATACGTAAATGAAAGTATATTACACAGAATTATTATAGCTGAAGGGAGCAAAGCCTATCATATCAAAGAGATAGACAAGGAAAACAAAGATGGATTCTTTCTAAATTATAAAAATTTAGTTACAAAAATATCTAGTGTCATTACTACTATCAATCCTAATTTTCCATACCCAAATACGTTAGCGACTAACCTCTTTGAAATGACAAACAACCATATTTATTTTGCCCAACATCTTCCAAAACTTACCGATGTGAAAATTAAAGATGAATCATTCAAAGAGGTAGAAAAAATGCTGGAGTATATCGTTTTTAAGTTGATCAAATAGAAATCCTCAGATATTTTGAATATTCGGCTTACCAAATCAGTCAGTTCTTTCGTTTTATACTTTATTCGATTTGTTCTCTTTGAGAATAAAATAGTCGAGCGGGTTTGAAACAAAATCTTTAATAATTCGAACGCCCAACTTAGGAAGAAAGGGCAGCGTTATCCCTCTTGATTTTAATGCTAAAAATAAGGTTATTGAAAAACTGACTAGGAAATTAATTATCCCAATCAAAATAGCCCCGCTTAATGCTAAAATCAGTGTGTTGATCTCTAGGTGAGCGTTCATCATGGAGAAGCCAACATATGAGGTGCTGAAAGCAATGTGTCTGATATCTACAGCAAATGGTAACAAGTAACTTAGGAGAAAGGCACATCCGAGAAAAAAACCAAGACTGATGTTCCCTAGAAATGCGCCACCTTTTTTCTCTACAAAATTTGCAAGCCAACTGCTTTTGAGGAAAAATCTGCTGTTGGAAATTCTATATGTAATTTTGGAGGCGACGACTTTGTTATCAAAATATCCCGAAATCAGTCCTGACAAAGCAAGAAAAACGCCAGCAGTAGCAGCATACAAAATTACTGGAATGCTCGGTGATACTTGGGTAATTAGATATTTGGAATTAATACCTAATTTGTCTTGAACACCAGCAAGTTCTGCAATTAAATAAAGGAAGCAAGCACAAGAAAGTGCCATCAGAAAATTGCCTGCCAATGAAACAAATTGACTGCTAGACACTTTCTTGATTAACACAAGGATTTCTTCAATTGAATCATAAACTAAGTTGTCGTTTTTGTCTATATTTTTTGCAAGGGTTGAGGCGGTCATCGCTGGTTGCTTAGTTGCAATTATACCTCCAAATTGTTTAACCAGTACGAAACATAGGGCATAATTTAAACTAAAAAGGAACGCATTTTGGAATTGTCCAAGCTTATAAGAACCAGCAAATATCTTAGCGAGTGCAAATATGGCAATAATTGCGCCTCCTAGTAATGATTTATAAAAAAAATGCCGGTATTCCTTCTTCGTTTCTGCTATGTACTTTTCTCCTTTGTTAGAAGTATGCTCTACGATTTCCAATATAACCAAGTCAAAATGTCTTACAATAAACCGCCGCAAGCTCTCCTTTTCTTTGGTATAGCTGATATGTTTCTGAATAGTCTCTGCCCAATGGGTTGCTGAGTTTAGATTCAATTTTAAATCCACAAGTTCTTTCGCTCTGATAACATATTCTAGTATCCTTCTTGTTACAACAGTAGCGTGCAGATTCACACCAATTTTATTTTTGTTTTTCCTCAGTATGGTAATATCGTTTTCAATGATATTTAGTTGATTAACTAACTCCTTTTTCTTGCTAATTTCTTTATGCTCGATGAGTGAAACAAGTGTCTCAAAATTGCCTTTGTATATATTTAACTGTTTAAGTTTTGATTGAATGTTGCTATCTAATCCAAATGCGGCTACTTTTAGACACAGCGTTTTTATACTTAAATTTAGTTCCTTGGCAATGTTACTTTGTTCGATTGTCTCTAGGTCCAGAAAACTGATCAGTTTTTGTGCGTCATTATTATTTTGCACCAAAAACCATTCAACAGTGTTATTATCAGGAAATCTGGGTAGAATTTTTCGAAATACTCTACTAATTAAACCAGCACTAAAACCATAATCATCCATTAACGAATACTTCGTAAAGAAGGAATAGAAGCTTAGATCGCTTGGTTGTTTTTGCATTTCCCTATAAATTTTAAAGGTTTGCTCTTAAGAAGAACAAACCTTCAATCATTTTAACTATTTTTTTCGAATAAACGCTTAGAAAGTACAAAAATATTTCTGAATTTCTTCTGATGGCTTGTAACCATATTCTACAGCTCTTTCCAGATCATAACAAGCATTTACTTTATCATAGACGGATAAATAAGCGAGTCCTCGGTTATAGTATGCTTCGGCATAGTCAGAATCGAACCGTATTGCTGTAGTATAGTCGTCGATCGCCATCTCGGTATCGCCAAACAGCAAGTAAAGGTTTCCTCTATTTTTATATAAATCTGCATTGTCTGGCATATCTTCAATCGCTTTGTTAATATCTATTATTGCACCATTAAAATCACCTAAAATCTTTTTGGTCAATCCTCGATTTGCATATGCTTCGATGTAAGAAGTTCCTTTATTATCAATTACTTCATCGTAATCCTCTACAGCATCATCTAAATCTCCCTGCATTTTATTAATTTCAGCACGTGCGAAGTACGCTTTTGTTAAGTCATCTTCAATCTCTATTGCTTTGTCGAGGTAAGTTTCCGCCATCTTCAGATTGCCTCGTTTTTTATCTAGCAATCCAAGGTTGTACCAAGCGATCGCAAACTCTGGATCTATTTCTAAAGCTTTCACAAAAGCATTTTCAGCTTCCTTATATCTGTTGAGTTTGAATAACACAAATCCCTTCAAATCCCAAGCGATAGCGGCATTATTGTCAAATTTAATTGCTTTATCCAATATAGGGAGTACGGCTTCGTAATTTTCACTTTCCAACAAGCTAATTGCCATATCAGCATCAGGCCATGACTGTTCTTCAGCGTTCTCGATTAAGTTAGAATCCAATGCCTCATAATAGTAGTTGTGGACCTGTGAAGTCTTTATTTTTTCCATTGATTGCTTTGGGTACATTGCAATCACTTCTTGCATTCCTGCATTTCCATAGTAACCATATATATAAGGAGAATATGGATTGAGCCTCTTAGCTAAGGCGTAATCCTGTCTAGATTCATTCTGCATTCCGTACACCTTCTTAAATTTTGCTCTTGCGATCAAGGCTGCTGGAGAATCTGGGTTTTCCGCAACAGCTTTATCTAGCATAAATGATGGCTCTTCAAACATAAAAGCTTGAAACTGTTGGTCTGCTAATTGTAAGTGAGGAAGGACCGTATTTTGTTGCTGTAGACCAGAGTGATTATGCTGTATTGGTCTATTGGTCGTATGCGTATTCTGAGAAAATAGCGTTCCAATGATAAAAAGAACTGCTAATTTAAGTGTAAATAACTTTTTCATATGAAGTGTTTTTTGTAGTAGTGATTGATTCGCTTTTGTATATGTAACAAAAAAAAGTGGAAAAGGTTGTAAACCTTTTACGATTAATGGCATTACTATTATTGAAAAATGTTTTACTATTAATTTAAAAGTGCACTTATCATGAAAATTCTAATTTCAAACAAAGCTAAGTTAAGTAGGAAGTATGTCCGCTTTATAAAGTGGAGGTTATATGGTGTAAATCGGAAGTTTAAGCATTTATTGTATGCGGAAGTTTTTCTGACTATCGAGGGTAGCTCGCCTTCTCGATACATTGCAACGGTACGACTAGGTATTCCAGGGAATGATATTATACTAAGGCACAGATCGCATAGTGTAGAACGGTTATTCAAAAAGACCAGTACAGATATACATCGATATTTAAACAAATCTAAACCTTCAGCACAGCAACACAGATCAAAAAGAAAGAAGGTTCTTTTATCGATCCCTTAGTTTCTGTGCTAATCAATTCTATTATAATAGCTATCAATTTAATCTAAAACAGTTAAGTTATGAAGAAAGAAAATCTGATTTATATTTTTCTAATAATTTTAGGCTTCTTTTTTGAATACATTGTATATTCACAGGGAGTAAATAATTCTTCAGCAATTTGGGGAATATTAGGTGTTTTATCCATAATATCAGGATTTTATGGTTTGATTTGGAATCTTGTATTTCCAAATCTTGAAAGGCGAGCAAAAACAATTGGTCAATTCAAGAAAAAAACGATCAATAATCGTAAATTGACCTGAGACAAAATATCGATTGACCAAAATATCAGAAAAATTTTCGAATGGCACTTCTTCCTGTAAAAAGGTTCACGAATTTATTGCATCTATACAGAAAGGAAATAAGGCATATCCATGTGTATGCCTTATTTATTGGTATGGTGAATCTCACCTTACCCTTGGGAATACAAGCAATTATTAATTTTCTTCAAATAGGAGAATTGACCACAACTTGGTTGATTTTAGTCGGGTTTGTTTTACTTGGAATAGCTATAACAGGGGTGCTACAGGTGTTGCAACTAAGAATTGTAGAAAATATACAACAAGACTTATTCGCTCGTTCTGCCTTCGAGTTTGCTATACGCATACCCAAAATAGCAGCCTTACAATTGGATAAAACACATGCTCCTGAACTTGCTAACCGTTTTTTTGATACTATAACCATACAGAAAGGGCTACCCAAAATTTTAATTGACTTTTCATTAGCCGTTTTTCAAATCACGTTTGGGTTAATTTTGTTGAGTATATACAGCCCATATTTCATTCTTCTTGGATTTATTCTAACATTTATTCTTGTAATAATTTTCAAATTTACTGGTCCAAAAGGTCTGAATACAAGCCTAATTGAAAGTAAATTTAAGTACTTTTTAGCGCATTGGTTGGAGGAGATTGCAAGAGTAAATAGTAGTTTCAAAATTGTGTCCAAAAACAATTTTCATTTGAACAAAACGGATGGCATAGTAAAAGACTATTTGGTCTCCAGAGAAAATCACTTTCAGGTACTGCTTAGTCAGTTTCGGCTCTTTATCGGTTTTAAGGTAATTCTTGCTGCCGGATTGTTATTATTGGGTGGCTATCTGGTCTTTGAAGAACAACTGAATATCGGTCAATTTGTAGCTGCGGAAATTATAATCATATTAATCATCAATTCAGTGGAGAAAGTACTTAGAACAATTGATACTATATATGATGTACTTACAGCTTTGGATAAAATTGGTTTTGTGACTGACTTGCCGCTGGATAAGGATGGAGGAGTTGCAACGATAGAGGAGGAGCAGGGAATGTCGATTAAGGCAGAAAAAATAACCTTTGGTTTTCTGAATATGAAAAATAAAATTTTGGAAGACTTATCCTTCGAAATTGCAAAAAATGAAAAAATAGTGCTCGCTGGAAAGTCTGGAAGTGGCAAAACTATTTTATTGCAAATACTGTCCGGTATCCATCTTATTGAAGAGGGAGAATTGTATGTTAATAATATTCCAATTTCTAATTACAATCGACAGAAATTATATGAAAACCTGGGAGTAGCATTCCCAGTAAATCAAATTTTTGAAGGAACGATTAGAGAAAACATCTTCTTGGGTAGAAACATCAGTAATAATAGACTTTCTAAAGTACTTGATCTATTAAATCTCAATTCCTACTTGGCGCATCAACCTAATGGGATAGAAAGTTCAGTAGATAGCGGAGGAAGGAGATTGCCTAGAAGTGTCATCCAGAAATTACTCATTGCCAGAATAATTATTGACAACCCCAAGCTATTGTTGTTGGAAGATCCGCTACAATTTATTGAAGTTGCAGAAAAGAAAAAAATTATTGATTATATAATGGATAAAAACCAAAATTGGACAGTAGTAGTAGTTTCTGACTTCCAATATTGGAAAGAAAAAAGCTCGAGAATTATTCAACTAAGAAAAAATTAATCAGAATATGCTAAATATCTCTGAAAATAGTATAGGATCAATCGATTTAAGCGATTTTGACTCGTTCAAATTGTTAAAGAAAAGTTTTGTTAGAAGGCTTTTCCTTTGGTTGATATTAATACTGCTAGCTATATTTTTGGCGTGCTTATTTCTTCCCTGGACACAAAATATAAATGCCAAAGGATCTGTCACGACACGGTCACCAGAACAGCGACCTCAAGCAATTCAGTCGGTCATAGGAGGACGACTGGAAAACTGGTTTGTCAGGGAAGGAGATTTTGTAGCAAAAGGAGATACGATTGTATTCATTTCCGAAACCAAAAGCGAATACTTTGATCCCAATCTATTGGAAAGAACCTCCGAACAAATAGCTGCAAAGTCAAACAGTGTGGCCTCCTACGATCAAAAATTGATTGCATTACAAAATCAGTACACCGCTATTCAGCAAACGCTCGATTTGAAAAAAGAGCAAAATCTCAATAAAAAAGAACAGGCGCGTAATAAAATCAAAATGGATAGTATTGACCTGATTGCTTTCAAAACAAATCTAGATATTGCTGAAAATCAACTGGATAGAACTAAAAATCTGTATGACAAAGGACTGAAAACACTGACTGAACTACAAGAAAAAGAAAATAAGGTACAGGCTGCAAATGCCAAGTTGAATGTGCAGAAAAACAAACTACTCAATCAAAAGAATGTGTTGGCTAATCTTCAAGTCGAATTACAAACTATCGGTAAAGAGTATTTAGATAAATTAGCAAAATCACAGTCCGAGCAACAATCTGCTATTTCCGCAAAATTAGAGAGCGTAGCAGCGACGTCAAAACTTAGAAATCAATTAAGCAATTACAGCGAACGGCAAAAATTATACTACGTTACCGCTCCACAATCCGGGTATGTAACCAAAACCTTGAAAAAGGGAATTGGAGAAACGATAAAGGAAGGCACAGATATCATTACAATAATGCCAGCTAAATATGATCTAGCTGTTGAGTTGTATGCAAAGCCACAAGACCTGCCTCTACTAAACCTTGAAGACCTTGTGCAGTTAAGGTTTGATGGTTGGCCAGCGATCGTTATTAGTGGCTGGCCAGAATCGTCTACTGGAGTATTCCAGGGGAAGATCGTCGCTATTGACAAATTTATCAGCAATAACGGATTTTACCGTATTCTAATTAGTCCCCACAATGAGAAAAAAGTGTGGCCAGAAAAACTAAGTATTGGTACTGGTGCTCAGGCGTTCATCTTGCTCAGCGAAGTTCCGATTTGGTATGAGGTATGGCGCCAACTAAATGGGTTCCCGCCAGATTATTATAAATCAAAAATGGAAAAGAAGGAGCAACTCAAACGAAAAGCACCTTTGAAATCAGTAAAATAAAAAGCTATGAAATTCTATTCAAGAAAATTGATTAAACCCGAAAACCTGAATGCCAGAAATACCTTGTTTGGTGGTGCCTTGCTACGTTGGATAGATGAAGAAGCTGGGATTTATGCAATGACAAAATTAGATACTAAAAATGTAGTAACTAAGTTTATCTCTGCGGTCAATTTCATCAGTTCAGCAAAACAAGGAGACGTCATCGAAATCGGTCTTGAATTTAAAGATATCGGAAACACCTCCATCACTTTTTCTTGTGAAGTTCGGAATGTTTTTACCAAAGAAACTATCATAAAGTTAGATAATATTGTTTTTGTAAAAGTTGACGAAAATGGGAAGCCTGAGCCACATGGCAAAAGCAGGAAAACCTTAAAATTGATTAGTTAATGTGGAATAGAATTGTAAAAAGGTATTTCTTTTTTATCCAAATTTTATCGTTTAGTCTTGCTTCTTATGGGCAAACAGATAGTACGCTATTTACCTATCAAGAATACCTAAACAACATATTGCTGTATCATCCCATTGCAAAACAAGCAGCTTTGCAAACTAAACTGGCCAACGCAGAAATGCTTGATGCGAAAGGCAATTTAGATCCAAAGCTATATGCCGATTGGGATCAGAAGAACTTTGATGACAAGTTGTACTTCCGCCGATATCAGGCAAAATTGAAAGTGCCAACCATCTTGGGTATTGATATCTCGGGAGGCTATGAAAACACTCAAGGCAATTATTTGAACCCAGAAAATAAAACTGATGATTTCGGCTTGTGGCATCTTGGTATTGAAGCAAATGTACTACAAGGATTAATTATAAATGAACGAAAAACAGCCTTCGACCAAGCAGAAGTATTTCAGCAACTAGCAAAAAATGAACAACAAATTATCTTAAATGATTTGGTTTATTATGCTTCTACCGTTTATTTGATTTGGCAGCAATACGAATCTTTTAAAGAAGTGTTGAACGAAAATGTCACTATCGCTAATCGCTATTACGAAAACACCAAACAGTCTTTTTTTGAGGGGGAGAAAACTGCAATGGACACCCTGGAAGCCTTTATTCTATATCAAGATGCTACTGCAATCATACAAAAGAATGAAATGGGATTAATCAAATCCAGGCAAAACATAGAAAACTTCTTATGGTATGAAAACGTGCCGCTTGAACTACAGGAAAACACAAAACCTGAAAATTACGAAAGTGAGATCTTTCCTGAATACCAATTATTTGAGAATGAGGTCTTATCCTCTCATCCAGTGATCTTAAACACTATCAATAAACTGAATATCCTTGAAATTGAACAGAAGTTAAAACGAGAGAAACTCAAGCCTAAATTAAAAGTAAAATACAATCCGCTCCTAGGAACTTCTGCAGACAACGTCGCTCCTAATCTTGCGCTTAATGACTTCAAATGGGGCTTCGGTTTTTCTATGCCACTGTTGATGCGAAGCGAACGGGCGGGAATCCAAAGAGGTGAAGTCAAAATGGAGGAAACTATGCTTGATATTCAGAACAAACGCAATGAACTCCAAAATAAAATTGAAAACAGTTGGTTACAACAACTCCTCCTCCAGCAACAAGAACAACTAATCGCCAACAACCTAGGAAACTACAAACGATTATTAGACGGCGAAAATGAAAAATTTAAATTTGGGGAAAGCTCTGTATTTCTTCTCAACAAACGACAGGAGAAGTATATCAATGGACAATTGAAATTGGTAGAGACAAAAGTTAAAAGACAGATTGAATTGCTGAACTTTCTTTATTTGTCTAATCAGTTGATAGATTGATGGAGTTGCTGCGTATTTTGGTAGTAGTTTTGGAGGCTGAATTGGTTAATTATAGGTATTGGTTGGTTTAAAATAATATGTTTGGTCTTGTTAATATAACGAATTGGTCATCTCACCTAAACACCCAAGAAAATCTATCATTTTTTTGATACACTTGATACCATACTTAATTTTTAGTCATTATCTTTACCAGCACAACAAACTTATAACTTGTAAAACGTTAGTAAACAGGAATAAAATTAGATGAAAGTAAATTATGCATATGTAATTTTGTCACTTATATTTATTGTGATGAGTTTCTTGCCGGCATTTAATTTCAAACACTGGTTTTTTAGAATGGCTGATTTTCTTAGAGTACAACTTATTGGTTTGTTATTAATCATGCTGGCTATCGGCATTACGTTAGAAGAGGGAAACACTATTTACAAATATACCATATTTACCTTGCTGGTTGTTTCGGTTATACATAACATAAGGATTATTCTGCCATATGTTGTTAAGCGAAATTCGACAGTCCCGTTCTCTGAAAACAAACTCTCGCTTTTAAGTACAAATGTGCTTCAAAAAAATAAGAATTACCATAACTTAATTAAAATTATAAAAGAAGTCAGTCCAGATATATTGTTGACAATGGAAACCAATAAGGAATGGGAAAAGGCACTTTCAGAAATTGAGTCGAATTTTGAGCACGCTATTAAAGTTCCTAAAGAAAACAGGTATGGTATGCATTTTTATACCAACTTAAAAGTAGAGGAATATAAGATACATTATTTAATTTCAGAAGAGCATCCATCCATCGAAGTCAGATTGAAAGATAAAGAAGATAATGAATTTGTTTTTTGGGGGATTCATCCCCCTCCGCCAAGCCCTACGGAAAAATCAACCTCGAAACAGAAAGATGCAGAACTGATGAAAGTGGCTCAATCTATTCGTAAACATAAAGTAACCACAATAGTGTCAGGTGACTTTAACAGTGTAAGCTGGTCAAAAAGTTCTAAGCAGTTTGCTAAGTTATCTAACTTAAAGGATGCACGAATTAAAAGAGGAATTCATGGTACATTTCCAGCACAATTCTGGTTTTTGAGATTCCCAGTTGATTTACTCTATCATTCTGAAATGATAACAGTTTCAAAATTAAAAACGTTACCTCCATGGGGGTCAGATCACCTTCCATTATTCGCTGAATTTTTTATCCGTTCATCAGATAAGAAACTTAAAAATCACATTAGCACGGAGTTTAAAGAAGAAGTAAAGACAATTATTGAGGAGGGTAAACAAGCCGCGATCGAAGAAAATTAAATTAAAGAAAGCATTAAATTTTAGCTGATCTATTAGCGCTATGTGTTGAGTTTTGATTCTCAGTAAGCATTTCAATAGTCCAAAACAAACTTGGATAGGTTTTGACCTTTACTAAGATTTAACTTTTTGCGCAAGCGATATCGGGCAATTTCGACTCCCCTTTGGGAGACACTCATGATATTGGAAATCTCCTTGGTATTTAAATTTAATCTTAGAAAAGCGCACAATTTTTGATCGTTAGGAGATAGATCACTGAATTCGGTTCGGATTCTAGTTAGGAAATCACCATGAACTTGGTTAAAGTGGTGCTCAAATTGTTGCCAGTCTTCTTGGAGGATCAACGTAGTGCCAATCTCCTTCTCTATTTGCAATATAGCGCGTTTACCAGCTGCACTTTTTATGTGGTCACTCACAACCTCTTTTAACTTGTTCTTGATGCTGTTTATGAACTCATTTTTGACCACCAGGTTCATCGTAGAAGCCGCTAATAGTGTATTCAAATGAGTTAATTCAGATTGCATTTTTTCTTCTTTAAGATGTAAAAGTTTTAGCTTGCTTTGCTTTTCGATATCCTCAAGCCGTCGATTATTTTCGATAACCTGTTTTTCCTTTTGTCTTTCCAGATCTATGGTCCGTTGTTTGTAAACATTTTTTTGGTATCTGGTAATCCAGAAAACGACTAATACCAAGAGCAAAAAATAACAAACTTTAGCGAATAAACTCCGATGAAAAGGGACAGTGACTTTAAACTGAATAGGTTCGCTTTCCGTCAAATTGCCGTGGGAGTTTTTTGCCCGAACTTTGAGCGAATAATTCCCTTCTTTCAAATTAGTATATTCCTTCATGGTGGCCTCTGTCCAATCTCCATATTCTTTGTCAAACCCTTCAAGGAAAAATTGAAATTGTTGATTATTAGCATCTTTTAGTTGGAATGACTCAATGAAAAATTGAATGACTTTTGCTTTATGCGAGATGGTGATAGGATCGACTTTTGTCGAAAGTTTACCCAAAATTGATCGCTCATACAAAATACTATCTTGGGTCAGGTCATAAACCTTACTAACGATCAGTGGATTGTCAATGGCAATTTTGTTTTCCTTTTCCGGATTATAGTTAATAAAACCCTCATTAGAATTGATCATGATGCCATTTGACGTATTTGTGGAGGCATGAAGTAGATCATTATTGAAGGAATACCGTAATTGGCATATCGAAGAAGAGGTGAAAACGTAATTGTTGGTGCTAACTTGCATGTAAAGACCACACCTATTTTTTGCGATAACATGAATATTCTTTTTTGAGTCTTGTTTCAAAAGATAAACTGGTTGTTTTCCAATGTCTTTTTGAAAAATTTCTGCAATTATTATCTGATCCGTATTTTGATCTAGCTTGTAAACGCCCTCCTTTGTTGAAAAGTAAAGCTCATTATCTATTCGACTAAGCAGAACTTGTTCAGTAACCTGCGCATTTTGACTATTAGAAATCCGATCAGTCTTAAAACTTTTTAAATCCTCAGATAAGGTCAATTTGAATAATCCTTTATAATATTGACCTACCCAGATTCGTCCTTTTTTGTCTTCTTCAAAAAACCTGCTCGATTCATTAAATCCTTCGACCATGTGAAGCGGTTCCAATTCATCTTGATTGTTGAGCTTAAAAAGGTACATACCAGAATAGGTGCCACCAATTACATATCTCGGATATGCTTTTAATTGTTTGATTTCCCAAACGCCTTCCGTCTTTGTAAGGTGTTTAACGCCATTTTTTTTCAATAGGAATAGTCCTCGGTGGTGACCGGCATAGATTTTTCCAGCGATGTTTCGAATGCTGTAAGCTGGTCCTTCAGTACCCTGAAGAAATACACTCTGATCTAAGGAATTATCTTTATAGTAAATTCCATTAGAAGTGGTATAGTAGGTGCCTTCAGCTGTCTCATATGCCGCATAACCGCTGCCTTGAATCCCAATTTCTTTGCCTATCAACCTCATCGGAGAATTGATGTCAATCATCGCAATTCCATTTTGCATCCCAACCCATAGATTGCCTGAGAAATCTTGGAAACTACGCAAGCATGCATTGGTTAGTAGTCCGTCTTTTATACTTATTTGTTCGATAAGCTGACTTCTCAGGTCGTAGAGAAATAATCCAGAAGTTTGGGTCGATATCGCTAGTCGAGAATCTGAAAGTTGTAACACGTGATTAATGTATGTTCCTTTTAGTGAAGAACTTAGAGGAGCGAGTACGTTTTTACCATAATTCGAAGTGGCTGGTTGAATTTTGCCTGACTGATAGATCGCATAAAATATACCACCATAAGTACACAGCCCAGCTATAATTTCCTGCCCATTAGGAATAATTTCTTTTTTGACAAGCAAAGTTCCCTGCATTTCCAAAAGCTCCCCAGCAGGATTCTGAGTAAAAAGCCTATCATTGATCATAAACGAACGCTGGAGGCCTTCTTCACTGCTGACAACCTTTATTGAATTGCCATCATAGACGTAAATGTTCTGGAAGGTGCAAAAGTAAACTTTAGAATCCGAGCAAAATACATCCCACACTTCATCAAAATCTTGTGCACCTGAAGGAATTTGATTAGTTAAGGATACGTAATTCCAATTTTCATCTAAATATCCGAATTCTCCCTGCAAGCCAACATAAAGCCTGTTAGTGGATTTATCGAAAGCCAAAGAACGTTTCTTTTTTCCAAATTCGAAGGAGTGAAGATCCCAACCCTTTCCATTGTAGGACAATACTCCCAGATTATTAGCTACGAAAAGAGTCATTCCTCTATTCTGAGTAAAATCAATGTTCTGATTGCCCCCTTTATAACTGGATGGAGGGAAGTTTTGAATAGGATTTTTACCCTGAGCTTGTAGATTGGTAGTCAATATAAGGAGCAAAAATAAACAAAGCCACAATGATTTAGTATAGTAATAATAAAACATGATGTGAAAGTTTATTGTAAGTGAATAGTGTATAATTATCAGTGTTTTATGGGTTACAATATAATCTTTTGATGTAGTCTTTTTTAATTTTGATGAAATATTTGTTGAGGTATTATTTTTTAAATTATCAAATATGAATAATACTTTTAATTAATCTATTATCAAAATCCTTAAAATTTTGAATATGTTTTTAACTCGCACAACTCAATTAAATTTTAAAGTCTCCGTTCTTCCTTTTTTGCAAAACCTCTTCTTAGTGAGTTTACTTTTTTTTGTTAGTGAAGCACTGTTTGCCCAAAGTGGTCAATCTGTCTCCGTATCTAACGATAAAGGAGAAATGACTTTATTAGTAGACGGAAAGCCGTTCATGGTTAATGGTATGAATTGGGATTACATTCCTATTGGGACGAATACTGTAAATGCTAATTTCTGGAAGAAATCAGATGAAATAATTAAAGCAGGTTTAGACTCAGAAATGTCTCTTTTGAAAAACATGAACGTAAATGCAATCAGACAGTACACAGGAGTTCCTAGAAAATGGATAAAATACATTTATGAAAAATATGGAATTTTCACCATGCTCAACCACTCTTTTGGTCGATACGGTTTATTAATGAATGGTGTTTGGGTACCCGTAACAGATTATTCTGACCCAGCAACTCAAGAATTCCTACTTTCTGAAATAGATGAATTGGTGACGGAATACAAAGGTACACCTGGTTTGTTACTGTATTTACTTGGGAATGAAAATAACTATGGGCTCTTCTGGGCAGGAGCAGAAACAGAAGACTTCCCAGATGACGAGGGTAAAATGAATTTTATTGGGGAAAAGCGTGGACGACCCATGTATAAGTTGATGAATGACGCGGCTCTAAAACTTAAGGCTGCTGATCCATTGCACCCAGTAGCAATATGCAACGGAGATGTTTTGTTTATTGATATTATAGCAGAAGAATGTAAGGACGTAGATATTTATGGGACAAACACGTACAGAGGCGTGTCGTTTGGTGATATGTTCCAAGTCGTAAAAGATAAACTCAATAAACCGATCATGTTTACGGAGTTTGGAGCAGATGCCTACAGCGCAATCAACAACGCAGAAGATCAGGAATCACAAGCCTATTATATGGTAGGTAACTGGAAGGAGATATACGAAAATGCAGCGGGTATAGGGAAAGCAGGTAATTCAATAGGTGGATTTACATTCCAATTTAGTGATGGATGGTGGAAATACGGTTTTGATGATAGAAAAAATGCAGACCGACATGATAATAATGCTTCTTGGGCAAATGGTGGGTATGCAAGGGATCTAATTCACGGAGAAAACAACATGAATGAAGAGTGGTTTGGGGTCTGTGCAAAAGGCCCAACAGACGAACGAGGGTTATACACACTTTATCCGCGAGCAGCTTATTACGCCTTAAAAGAAGCACATAAATTTGACCCATATACCGAAGGTGCTTCAAAAGATTATGTAAATTCGTACTTCGACGAAATTCAGATAATTGATGCTGTACTTAGGGCAAGAGGAGATAAAGCAGCCCTAGAAAGCAAAAAGAAAATAGAACTTAGCAATTTTAGATCCGAGATCTCCACCTTCAGTACAGGTGGAATTTTGATTACAACACCCAAAGACGCTGATCCTGATAACCCTACTTTCCCGGATCAATTGGGCTTTGATCACATGCAATCCTTTTATGTTGGAATAGAAGCCAATCCTACAAACAATATGAGGGCAAGTGTCAACTTTAACATTCTAGGAAATGTGGCTGACAACCCGATCAATGAAATTTTCTATGAAAACAGAGCACGAAACCTGACAGGAAATACAGGGCATCTTAATGTCTACAATTCAGACTTTGAGTGGAACGCAAAGGAATTCGATTTACGTGGCTTCTACAGAACAGGCCACTATCATTGGGGATATGAAGGCGACTTTTTTGGCTTATATCCTGAAGCAAATTATGGACCTAATCTGGACATTTATAATGGAGAAGTTCTAGGAATAGAAATAGATGGTAAAAAAGCTATTAAAGGACTTAAGGCAGCTTTTGGCCCTCAACTATGGTGGGGTGCCAACCCAGCAGTTCTGCTAAAGTACGGTCGTGAAATAAAGCATTTTAAAGTAACAGGCGTTTACCATGAAGATATTGATGACGCAGCAGCAGCAGTAAGTTCGATAGCAGTTCCGCTGCCCAAAACTCGTCGCGCCACCCTTCATGTTGAACGGAAAATAGGACCTGTAGAAGTTGAGGCAGGAGGAATGTGGGGAGGATCTCCTTTAAACGGTAGAACCTTCCAAATTGTAGACGATTCGAATGAAGAATATGTTGTTTACGAAGATAAAATTAAACGTTCTGATAATTGGGGAGGTAAAGCGAAAATCAAATTTTCCAAAGGTGCCTTCAACTGGTATGCCCAAGGAGCGGTAATGGGTTTAGTTGCCAATGGTGGAGCAGATTATACCAGAACATTCACAGGATGGAGACTAAAAGATAGCGGAAGTGGAAACCAAAATAACTTTTTAACTGGTTTCGCCTATTCTATTGGGAACCTGCAAATCGCGCCTAATTTCTTATGGCAAAAACCACTTGTTGATCCTATCCCTAGAGATATTCAAGGACCAGGCCGCCTGAGAAACATCCAAATGGATCCATTCGCAGTTAGATCGAATAGAGAAACAGTTGCTGGTGAGCTATTGCTTACTTATGATCCTACGCCAGGAACTTGGATGTATGATTGGGATAGTGATCGGTCTGAAGACGCCAAATTCGCAGTAAGTGCGGGTTTTGTTTACCGTCACCTACCAACAACACAAGACGCAGCGATTGGGTTTTTAGACAATAGAACATCATTTGCTTTCCCACAATCAGCTCCTGCACAAGACTTATGGGAATCTAATATTAGAATGGTTTCTAAGATTAATTCAGACTTTGGAATTATTGCTAACTTTTTATTCGGAAATGCACAAGCTAATGGTAGCGACGAGCGACTTATAGAACGGTATTCAATGGATCTAAGAGCGCTTTACAAAAAACTAAAACTGACTTCACAAGTAAAAATAAATGATTGGGGACCATTCGATTATCATCGTGATTTTAACCTCACTTATCCCTTGCAGCTTACATTAGATTTATCTACCACTTTAGGAAAACCTGATTGGTTTATATTACCCAATACGCAAATGGGAATTCAAGGAACCTGGCGGTCTTTAAATCAATACTCGCCACGTTACCTGCCAAACCAAACCGCGGAATTCCAAAACAATCCTATAATTAGTCCAGTTGGATTTGACAACGGGTCAGAATGGGAGATTAGAACTTATATTCACATTAACATAGGCAAATAGAAATTATCATGAGAATAAATAAATCAATAACGTCTTATTTCCTACTCTTAATAGGAATTACACTACTTTTTAGTAATTGTAGAAAAAGAGAAATATCTGACGATGCCATCCTTGCAACCTTCCCCAAAAATGGAAAGGTTTTTATCGATGGATTTAGTTCAGGACTTGAATATTTACCTTACGCAGATTCTGACTTTGACGCGTTTTCTGTAGATACTGATACAAAGTATAAAGGTGATGCAGCTATGCGATTTGATGTACCTAATGTTGGTAATCCTGAAGGAGCTTACGCGGGAGCAATTTTTCCTGATAACGGCAAAAGGAACTTGTCTGAATTTGACGCACTCACCTTTTGGGCAAAATCTACTAAAGCAGCAACAATTAATGATATCGGTTTTGGACAAGACTTTGACGAAAACAAATATCAAGTCTCGTTGAGCGGATTAGAATTAACAACCAATTGGAAACAATATATCATTGCTATTCCTGACCCATCCAAATTAATGGGGGAAAAAGGATTATTTTGGTATGCGGAAGGTCCTGAAAATGGTAGTGGCTATTCTTTTTGGATAGATGAATTGCAGTTCTTAAAATTAGGAACAATTGCACAACCTAGACCATCTATAATGGAAGGAGCAGTGGTGGATGTCCAAACGTTCGTAGGAGAGAATTATACAGTTTCCAGTTTGCAACAAACGTTTAACTTAGGAGATGGATCAGACCAAACTTTAAACGTAACACCAGCCTACTTTGAATTTTCATCTTCAGACCCAAATGTAGTTACGGTAGATGAAAATGGGGTTGCGACTGCACTAACTATGGGATCAGCAATCATTACTGCTTCACTGAACGGCGTAGATGCTTTAGGGAGTATAACAATTAATGTAACGGGGAATTTCACGCCAGCACCAACTCCAATGGAAGATTCAACAAATGTGATTTCTATTTTTTCTGATCAGTATACCAATATTCCAGTAGATTACTATAATGGATTTTGGGCACCGTTTCAAACCACTCTTGGAGGCGATAACACCAATATCAGTGGTGATAATATTCTTTCTTATACCAATTTGAACTTTGTAGGAATTCAATTTGCAGAGAATGTTCCAACGGTCAACGCAACAGCAATGACTCATTTTCATATTGACATACTACCAAGAAAAGATATCAATCCTGGTGACTTTTTTACCGTAAAAGTTGTGGATGCCGGACCAGATAATGCCATCGGAAGTTCTGATGACGTAACAGGAGAAATTACAATTAATGATGCGAGTTTAGTAAACGGCCAATGGTACAGTCTTGATATTCCGATAGCTGACTTGATAGGGCTCTCAAGTAGAGCTAATCTCGCACAAGTAGTTTTTGTATCTGATGCAACACTGACTAGTGTCTTTTTGGATAATATTTATTTCTATAGTGATGGGACGGCAGGTCCCATGATGCCTTCTTCACCTGCTCCTACACCAACACAAGCTGCGACTGATGTCATCTCAATTTACAGTGATACCTATACTGATGTTGCAGGATCGGATTTTAATCCAAACTGGGGACAAGTAACTGTAGTTACTGAAATCCAAATTTCTGGTAATAATACCTTGTTATATGAAGGACTTGATTATCAAGGATTGCAAATTGGAAGCCCTCAAGATGTTTCTGGTATGGAATATTTACATATTGATTATTGGACAACTAGTTCAACAACGCTTAATGCCTATTTGATTAGTGGGAATACTACAGAAGTTGCTAAAGCACTCAGTGTACCAACCTCTGGCTGGAATAGTATTGATATTCCATTAGGTGATTTTTCCCCAGTAGATTTGGCCGATATCATTCAATTTAAATTTGATGGTAATGGTGATATCTATCTGGATAATATCTTCTTTTACAAAGATCCTGGTGGCGGCAGTGGACCAACAACTCCTGCTCCTACCCCGACACAAGCTGCGACTGATGTCATCTCAATTTACAGTGATACCTATACTGATGTTGCAGGATCAGATCTTAATCCAAACTGGGGGCAGGCAACAGTGGTTACACAAATTCAGATTTCTGGTAATAACACATTGAGTTATCAAGGACTGGATTATCAAGGTTTACAGATTGGAAGTCCTCAGGATGTTACTACAATGGAGTTTCTGCATATCGATTATTGGACAGACAATTCTACAGCGCTCAATGCATTTTTGATTAGTGGAAACACAACAGAGGTACCAAAAGCACTCAGTGTACCAACCTCCGGGTGGAATAGTATCGATATTCCATTAGGCGATTTTTCTCCAGTAGATTTGGCGGATGTGATTCAATTTAAATTTGATGGTAATGGTGATATCTATCTGGATAATATCTTCTTTTACAAAGATCCTAGTGGCGGCAGTGGACCAACAACTCCTGCTCCTACCCCGACACAAGCTGCGACTGATGTCATCTCAATTTACAGTGATACCTATACTGATGTTGCAGGATCAGATTTTAATCCAAACTGGGGTCAGGCAACAGTGGTTACACAAATTCAGATTTCTGGTAATAGCACATTGAGTTATCAAGGACTGGATTATCAAGGGTTACAGATTGGAAGTCCTCAGGATGTTACTACAATGGAGTTTCTGCATATCGATTATTGGACAGACAATTCTACAGCGCTCAATGCATTTTTGATTAGTGGAAACACAACAGAGGTGCCAAAAGCACTCAGTGTACCAACCTCCGGGTGGAATAGTATCGATATTCCATTAGGCGATTTTTCTCCAGTAGATTTGGCGGATGTCATACAATTTAAATTTGATGGTAATGGTGATATCTATCTGGATAATATCTTCTTTTACAAAGATCCTGGTGGTGGCAGTGGACCAACAACTCCTGCTCCTACCCCGACACAAGCTGCGACTGATGTCATCTCAATTTACAGTGATACCTATACTGATGTTGTAGGATCAGATCTTAATCCAAACTGGGGGCAGGCAACAGTGGTTACACAAATTCAGATTTCTGGTAATAACACATTGAGTTATCAAGGGCTGAATTATCAAGGTTTACAGATTGGAAGTCCTCAGGATGTTACTACAATGGAGTTTCTGCATATCGATTATTGGACAGACAATTCTACAGCGCTCAATGCCTTTTTGATTAGTGGAAACACAACAGAGGTGCCAAAAGCACTCAGTGTACCAACCTCCGGGTGGACGAGTATCGATATTCCATTAGGTGATTTTTCCCCAGTAGATTTGGCGGATGTTATTCAATTTAAATTTGATGGTAATGGCGATATCTATCTGGATAATATCTTCTTCTACAAAAATACAAGTACTACAGAACCTAGTCTTCCCTTAGATTTTGAGGATGGATTTAATCCAGTTATTGCTTTTGATAATGGCGCAACAGCAGCAGTTGTTAGCAACACAGTTGGAGGAACAAATACTTCTACTCAAATTCTGGAATTCAATAAAGTTGTTGGTTCTGCCTGGTATTCAGGAGTTGTCTTTGATGAGACGCTTAGAACAACACCAATCATTGACTTAGCTAACGGAACAGTTTTTACCATTAAAGTTTGGTCACCGAATGCTGGGATAGATGTACGCTTTCAATTAGAAGGTGGTGCAGCGCCTGCTTATGAGGTATTTCAGACAATCACTACTGCAAATCAATGGGTAACATTGACCTTTGATTTTACAAGTCAGGTGAATCCGGTTGACACTTATCCACGGTTTTCTATTTTCCCTGATTTTGATTTTAGCAACCAAGTTCCGGTGAGCGTAGGTGCGATTTATTATATAGATGATGTTACACAACAATAGGTATTAGAATAACTTAAAGACTATGAATTGGTTTAAACTTAAAATATATGCTGTCTGGTTTAGGGATCTAGGACGGTATACTGTAAAAGTTTAAACCGATTCTATTGTAAAACAATTTCAAAAAATATTAGAATGCGAATTTCAAATCTTGTTAACATACTTAACTGTTCTAACAATATTGTTTTGTTAATAATTTTCCTTGTATTTTTGGGAGGTTGTAATAAAGAAAAAGCACAAACAGTAACCACCTTTACCAATCTTGTTTTTGAAGAAGAATTTGATGCTGTCGATAGTCTGGATGCTGCTATGTGGAATTTTGATTTAGGTATTGGAAATTCTATCTCTGGAGATGGCTGGGGCAATAATGAATTACAATATTATACAGATCGTACAGAAAATGTTAAAGTGGAGGATGGTATGTTGCATATCATTGCACGCCAAGAATCTTTTATGGGATCGGCCTACACTTCTGGCCGAATCAATACCAGTGGGAAATTAGAACAGACCTATGGACGGTTTGAGGCACGAATTCAATTACCTTGGGGGCAAGGCATTTGGCCAGCGTTTTGGATGTTGGGTAATAACATTGATCAAGTGAGTTGGCCACAATGCGGAGAAATAGATATCATGGAGTATCGAGGGCAAGATCCCACTGTCCTTATTGGTAGTGTGCACGGACCAGGATACTCAGCAGGAGAATCAGAGGGAAAAGAGTATAACCTTGTAAATGACCGATTTGATACCGGATTTCACGTATTCGGTATTGAATGGGGACCAGAGTATATCAACTACTACGTTGACGATGTTTTATACAATCAAATAACGCCAGAGGATGTCAATGGTGAATGGGTTTTTGATCATCCTTTTTATATTATTATGAATCTAGCTGTTGGTGGCAATTTTGTTGGTTCACCAAATGAGAATACTGTGTTTCCGCAAACTATGCTTATTGATTACGTTCGGGTGTATAGTGCCAATTAACCTAATGATATAGCAGTTTTAGAAAGTATTATATTCCTCTGCATTATAAGACCTAGATGAAAGATAAAACGATAACTACTAAGATGGAAGAACTTAGTATCAAGGGAGAGCATTTTTACAAAATCACAAATGTTGATGAACTACGTCCCTTTTTTATGAGCATCGTTAGTGATTCCAATCATTGGATGTTTATCTCTAGCAACGGTGGATTGAGTGCAGGAAGAAAAAATGCTGATCATGCTTTGTTTCCTTATTATACGGATGATAAAATTACAAACTTGGCAGAAACTACTGGTAGTAAGTCTATTTTTATTATTAATAAAAACGAAAATGCCCCTGCACTTTGGGAGCCATTTTCTATTCGACAAGAAGGTGTATATAACGTAAGTCAAAATCTTTATAAAAATAGGTACGGCAACAAAGTAATGTTTGAAGAAGTCAACCATGATCTAGAATTAACCTTCAGATATCAATGGAATTCTAGCAGCCAATTTGGCTTTGTACGTAAGTCAAAACTAGTAAATGACAGTGATCAGGAAGTACGAATTTCCTTGGTCGATGGCATCCAAAATATCATTCCTGCTGGCGTTGGCAGCGACTTGCAAAATCAGACCAGTAATTTAGTGGATGCTTATAAAAGAAGTGAACTGATTAAAGCATCTGGCATCGGGATTTTTGCGCTGAGTGCCATAATCGTAGACAAAGCAGAACCGAGTGAGGCCTTAAAAGCTAACATCGTATGGTCGCTTGGATTAAACAATCCAACTTATCTGTTATCTTCCCTTCAGTTAAAGGATTTTAGAAAAAGAAAATCGTTGCTGCAGGAAGAAGATATTAAAGCAGAAAAAGGTGCTTATTTTGTTCATGAAAATATAGTGTTACAAGCAAAGTCAGAAAAAGAATGGATGATTATTGCTAATGTCAATCAAAAACATTCGGCTGTTGTCAAATTGGGCGTCACTATTCAAAAGGAAAAACGACTAGAGCAAATCGTCAAAAAAGATATTGACAAAGGAACTCAACGTCTAATTCAGTTAAATGCCGCTGCTGATGGATTGCAACGAACGGCAGATGACTTAAGAGATACCAGGCATTTCGCCAACACGTTATTCAATATCATGCGAGGGGGTATTTTTGATCACAATTACCAAATTGAACGGTGGAATCTTTGCGATTATCTGTCAAAAGCCAATACTACTGTTTTTGAAAATGCAACATCGAGTATTGACAAATTGCCTGATGTGTTTTCATTAACAACATTAACAACACTGGCACACCAAAGCGAGGATGCTGATTTTAGACGGCTCTGCCTGGAGTATTTGCCATTGAAATTCAGTAGGAGACATGGTGATCCTAGCCGCCCCTGGAACAAATTTTCAATTAATACCAACAGTGAACAAGACGGTTCAAAAATACTGGATTATCAAGGAAACTGGAGAGATATTTTTCAAAACTGGGAGGCACTCGTACAGGCTTATCCTATGTTTATTGAAGGAATGATCCGTAAGTTTTTGAATGCCATGACTTTCGACGGGTACAATCCCTATCGCGTGACTAAAGACGGTTTTGATTGGGAAAGCATTGAACCCGACAATCCTTGGTCGTATATCGGTTACTGGAGCGATCATCAAGTCATTTACCTATTGAAGCTTTTGGAATTTATGGAAGACTACGCTCCAGGAAAACTAGAAAGTTATTTTAACGAAGAATTATTTGTTTATGCAAATGTACCCTATAAAATCAAAAGTTATAAAGACATTCTAAAAAACTCCAAAGATACCATTGTATTTGATGACGAATTGGATCGAAAGTTACGGAGCGAAAAAGAGACAGTGGGCGCCGATGCGACTTTATTGTATGATGAAAATAAGTCGATCTATACTGTAACATTCCTTGAAAAGATATTGGCCATTGTGCTGGCTAAGTTGGCCAATTTTATCCCAGAAGGAGGAATCTGGATGAATACCCAGCGACCAGAATGGAACGACGCCAATAACGCCCTAGTGGGTAATGGTGTTTCTATGGTAACACTGTACTATTTGAGGCGCTTCATGCAATTTTTTAATTCACTTTTAGCTGCTTCCAATTTGGAGCGTGTAAATATCTCCAATGAGCTAATTGTTTACTACAAAGCGATTCAACAAACACTTGAAAACCATTTACCCCTGTTGTCAAATAAGATCAATGACCTTGACCGCAAGCTGATTTTAGACGATTTAGGGACAGCGGCGAGTAATTATCGCGAGCATATTTACAAACAAACCTTTTGGGGGAATAAGCGGACGCTGTCCTTGAAAAGCCTCAAACGTTTTATCGATCTCAGTATTCAGTATATTGATCATTCGATCAAGGCCAACAAACGGCCAGACAACTTATATCATGCTTATAATCTGATGACCCTTGAAAATAGTAAGGAAATTTCTATTTCTTATTTAAGTGAAATGCTAGAGGGACAAGTCGCTGTTTTGAGTTCGGGATATTTGTCGTCGAAGGAAGCATTGGAGGTATTGGGTGCTTTGAAAAACAGTAGTTTGTTTCGCGAGGATCAGTATAGTTACTTGTTGTATCCCAATAAAGACCTGCCTCGTTTTTCTCAAAAAAATAATTTGCCAGAAGAGATTGTTGCGCAGTCGCCCTTGCTTAGTCAGCTGATCGAAGACGGCAATCTGGATATCATTGAAAAAGATGTGAATGGAGCCTACCATTTTAACGGCAATTTCAAAAATGCAGATGATCTAAAAAGAGCATTAAAGAATCTGGCTTCTTCTATGTATGCACCACGGCTCATTGAAGAAAATATCAAACAGATTCTTCAAGCTTTTGAAATAGTATTCAATCACAAAGCATTTACTGGAAGGTCTGGTACTTTCTTTGGTTATGAAGGACTTGGATCTATCTATTGGCATATGGTTTCGAAATTGCAATTGGCCGTGCAGGAATGTTGTTTGAACGCCATTGAGCAAAATGAAAGTGATGAAATTATTGGAGGATTACTAGAACATTATTATGAAATAAATGAAGGAATTGGTGTGCATAAATCGCCCGCCCTCTATGGTGCATTTCCAACCGATCCTTATTCGCATACTCCAGCAGGCAAAGGCGCCCAACAACCAGGAATGACTGGCCAGGTAAAGGAAGATATTTTATCCAGATATGGGGAACTCGGTGTTTTCGTGAAAGAAGGCAAACTCTTGTTTAACCCTTGTCTTCTAAGAAAAACGGAATTTTTGAATGCACCCCAGGAGATAAAATACATAACCCTAAATGGGGAATCAAAACTACAGCAGCTAGAGGCCGGAACCCTTTGTTTTACGTATTGTCAAGTACCAATAATTTACAAGTTGGCCGACGAAAATGAGTTAGTAGTGTTTGATGTAAATGAGAAGGCTAGCCATTTTAAATCACTAGAATTAAATAAGGAGTTAAGTGATCTAATCTTCAAAAGAAAAGGAATGATAGATCGAATTATTGTAAAACTTAAACAAGATATTTTGAAATAAAATTAGACAGAATTCAATAATTAAACCCATTAAATCAGGCAGAATAATATGAAAAATAGTACGCTAAAACTCAGTGTCATTCTGGTTATACTGTTCTGCCTTTCTTGTCAAAACAATGAAGTCAAACAGCATTCAAAACAAAACAAAAAAGAGGTGACTGCAAAAGAAATATTAGGCAATGAGGACTATCCCGCAATTGCGTTCGGAGGATACAGGCAAACGTCTCGTGATATTCAGCCGACGGTAGAAGAACTCAAGGAAGACATGAAAATTGTCTCTGCCTTGGGAATTAAGATAATCCGTACGTATCATACAAAGTTAGCACACGCTTCTAACGTGCTTCGCGCAATAAAAGAACTTAAAAGTGAAGACCCCAACTTCGAAATGTATGTGATGTTAGGTGCTTGGATAGATTGCAAGGATGCCTGGACAGAAAATCCTAATCACGAAGGAGAAAATGAGGAAGAAAATGCAGCCGAAATTCAAAGAGCAGTCGATATGGCCAATAAGCACCCAGACATCGTTAAAATCATCGCTGTTGGCAATGAGGCAATGGTTAAATGGGCGGCGACATACTATGTCCAGCCAAACGTTATTCTGAAATGGGTCAACCATTTACAAAAATTAAAACAAGAGCAAAAATTAGATAAAAATCTTTGGATCACAAGTTCAGACAATTTTGCGTCATGGGGTGGGGGAGACAACTCTTATCATACTAATGACCTTACGGAATTGATAAAGGCTGTCGATTATGTTTCGTTGCACACCTACCCGATGCATGATACCCACTACAATCCAAGTTTTTGGGGCGTAAAGGAAGGAGAGATAGAACTGACTGAAACGGAGCAACTGGACAAAGTAATGGAGCGATCAGTAGCCTATGCAAAGTCTCAATACGAGGAGACCACCAAGTATATCAGAAATTTAGGGGTGGAAAAGCCAATCCATATTGGAGAATCTGGCTGGGCAAGTAGGTCAAACGGTTTTTATGGAAAGGAAGGAAGTAAGGCGACAGATGAATATAAACAAGGACTTTATCATCAGTTAATGCGAGAATGGACAAAAAAGAATGGGATTTCCTGCTTCTATTTCGAAGCGTTTGATGAACCCTGGAAAGATGCTAAAAATCCTGGCGGTTCTGAAAACCATTTTGGCTTATTTACAGTAGACGGTCAGGCCAAATATGCCATATGGGATATGGTCGATCAAGGCAAGTTTAAAGTAGTCACCCGAGGAGGAAACAAAATTGTAAAAACCTACAATGGAAACAAGGAAGCCTTAATGAAGGATGTAGCGTTGCCCGCCATAAAAAAAGAGTTGAATTAAATCTAAAATTAAATAATCCACCAATGAGTTATTTCAAATTCTTCTTACCACTAATCTGCATCTCAATCATGATCACCTCCTGCAAACTAGAAGCACTTGACGTAGAAGTATTTGAAACTTCAGCCACTGGAAACAAACTTAAAAAATTGGAGAAATTTGAAGAACCGGAAAATAGTATTTCAATTAACCTGCACCCGGAAAAGATATTCCAGACAATCACAGGTGTTGGTGGTTCTTTTACTGAATCTTCCGCTTACTTATTAAATAAATTGGGAAAGGAAAACAGAGCAAAAATTCTGGAAGCCTATTTTGGGGAGAGCGGAGCGAAATATTCATTAACACGCACACACATAAATTCATGTGATTTTTCTTTGAAGAATTATTCCTACGCGCCAATCGAAGGAGACAAAGCGCTCAAACATTTCAGTATAACGGAAGATAAGGATGACATCATTCCCATGATAAAAGAGGCCATGGCTATCTCTAAGGATGGATTTAAGATCATAGCGTCTCCCTGGACAGCACCTCCCTGGATGAAAGACAATAAAAAATACGTAGGAGGAAGTTTGTTGCCAGAATATTATGACACCTGGGCCTTGTTTTTTTCAAAATATTTAGACGCCTACAAAGCGGAAGGAATTGACATCTGGGCATTGACCGTAGAAAATGAACCCTTAGGAAACGGGAATAATTGGGAAAGCATGCATTTCTCACCTGACGAGATGACTAAATTCGTAGTAGATCACCTAGGCCCGAAGCTAGAAACCGATGGCAAAGATGAAGTCAAGATTTTAGGATATGACCAAAATCGAGAACATCTGAAAGAGTGGGTAGATGCCATGTTCACTAACGAAGCAGGTAGGAAATACTTTGCAGGAACAGCGATTCACTGGTATGCCAGCACCTATGAAGTGTTCCCTGAGGAATTGCAATATGCCCACAACAAAGCACCAGATAAATATTTGATCCAATCAGAAGCGTGTGTAGATTCTGAAGTCCCTCATTGGCAAGATGACGCGTGGTACTGGTCGAAAGAAGGTACAGACTGGGGATATGATTGGGCACCAGAAAAAGATAAAAAATACCACCCTAAATATGTCCCAGTATATCGGTATGCAAGAGACATCATAGGATGTTTGAATAATTGGGTAGACGGTTGGGTAGACTGGAATATGGTGCTTGATCGACAAGGAGGTCCCAATTGGTTTAAAAACTGGTGTGTTGCCCCGGTAATCGTAGATCCGGAAAAGGATGAAGTGTATTTCACGCCGATTTATTACACCCTGGCTCACTTTAGTAAATTTATACGGCCAGGAGCAATTCGAATTGGATTTGATAATCCGAGCGACGCACTTCAAGTAACAGCAGTTAAGAACGTGGATGGTTCTTTAGCCGTAGTGGTTTTTAACCCAACCATGGAAGCAGTAGACTTTAAAATTATCCTTGATGGAAAATCTTCTCCGATCAAGATTAGCGCACAAGCCATTCAAACGATAATACTATAAAACAAAGACCAATCACACTAAAAATGAATACTCATGACACAGTCTAATAGCACAGCAAGAGGGAAAGTACCTATCGTACAGAAAGTTTCATTTGGAGCGGGACATTTAGTGTTGAATTTGCTTCCGGGAGCTTTAGGGATATTCATGTTCTTCTTGCTTTCCGCATTTGGGATGGATCCCTTTTTGGCTGGTCTTTTAGGTGGTCTTCCTCGATTATTTGATGCGCTTACTGATCCAATTATGGGTTATATTACTGATAATACAAAATCTAGATACGGTCGGCGAAGACCTTATATTTTTGTAGGCGCTATTTTGAGTGGGATTTTGTTTGCAGTGCTCTGGCAACTAGATACTGAAAGTTCGCAAATGTATAACTTTTGGTACTTTCTTATTTTCTCGATGATTTTCCTTATCGGGAATACCATGTTTGCTACACCTTTAATTGGCCTGGGGTACGAGATGACTTCCGACTATAAGGAACGCACAAACTTGATGGCTTTTTCGCAGACGATTGCTCAATTTGCCTGGATGGTGGTTCCCTGGTTTTGGGTAATCATTGCTTCCCCGGACATCTTCCCGCTAGGAGCCGAAGAAATAAGCAGAATTGGTGAACTCGGTCTAACCGAAGAAGAAACCAGACGGACAACCGAACAAGCGTTACAAGCAAATGGGGTTCGAAAATTGTCGGTGGTTGTTGGTATTATTTGTATGATTTTAGGAATATTCCCTGCTATTTTCTGTAAAGGAATTGACGCCACTCAAATGGAGAATAGAAAAGAGCTTTCTTTCTTCAAGATGTTTGACAACTTAAAAGATTTATTTGCAAGTATCGTTCAAGTATCAAAAAACAAGCCTTTCATGAAGCTTTGTGGCGCTACTTTTTTAGTGTTTAACGGTTTCCAGTTGGTGGCGTCCTTTAGTTATTTCATTATAGTCTACTACATGTTTAATGGAGATTTTGGCGATGCGGGAAACTGGCCAGCTTGGTTTTCCACGATTAGTGCCTTTGTGACGGCCTTCCTAGTGATTCCTGTGATCTCCTGGATGGCCAACAAATATGGTAAGCGTAAGGCGTTTATTATTTCTACTGTGATTTCAATTCTAGGGTATATCTTAAAATGGTGGGGATTTGATCCTGACAATCCTTGGTTGATGTTTGTACCAATTCCGCTAATGGCCTTTGGAATAGGCGGATTGTTTACCCTAATGATGAGCATGACCGCTGATGTGTGCGACCTTGACGAGCTGGAAAACGGAATGCCTAGAAAAGAAGGAACTTTCGGAGCCATCTACTGGTGGATGGTCAAGCTAGGACAAGCGCTTGCACTCGTACTGGGAGGCTTGGTGTTGAAGGTGGTTGGTTTTGATCAAAATGTCGCAGTACAAACAGCAGAAACCATGATAAATTTAAGGATTGCTGATATCGCGATTCCTGCAATTACCGCTGCATTGGCAATATGGGTGATGTGGAACTATGGCCTTTCAGAAACCCGTGCACAAGAAATTAAAGAAGAATTAGTCAATCGTCGTGGAGAGCTATAATAATTTGGTATATTAAACAATAAGCATATGTCTTATCGCAAAGAGAAAATTTGGACCTTAGCAGAAGGCGCTCAGAAGTTAATGTCTGCTGAAAAACCTAAATCTAAAGTAGATCTAAAAAGTTTATTCCAATCTACGATGGAAAGAGGGATGCATGGTATTTGTTTTAGTGCCTACGAAGAAGGCCAATCCCCGGGCCATATTCTTGAAGAAAAACAAGTTAGAAGACGTATAGAAATACTCAAACCTTATTCAAAATGGGTGCGTTCGTTCTCTTGTGTAGAAGGAAATGAATGGATACCCAAAATCGCTAAGGAAAACGGCATGAAAACATTGGTCGGCGCTTGGCTTGGCAATGATCTGGACATGAATAAAAAAGAAATTGAAGGGCTCATCGAATTGGCAAAGGCTGGCTATGTGGATATTGCTGCAGTAGGAAATGAAGTGTTGTATAGAGGAGATCTTACCGAAGCGCAATTGTTAGCATACATACATCAAGTAAAAAAAGAATTACCCGCTATTGAAGTTGGATACGTAGATGCCTACTATGAATTTAGTGATCATCCCGCTATTACGGAGGCCTGTGATGTTGTTTTAGCCAATTGCTATCCCTATTGGGAAGGCTGTCATTTTGATCATTCCATAGCCTATATGAAACAAATGTATCAACAAGCGATTCATTCCGCCAAGGGTAAAAAAGTGATCATCACAGAAACGGGCTGGCCAAGTCAGGGAGGGAATCTCAAAGCAGCCCACCCCAATTGGGAGAATAGTGTCCAGTACTTTATCAGAACACAACAATGGTCGGCAAAGGACAACATAGATATATTCTATTTTTCATCGTTTGATGAATCCTGGAAAATAGCAGGAGAAGGAGATGTAGGAGCTTATTGGGGATTATGGGATAAAAATGAAGTCTTTAAATTTTGATTGGTTTTTGGACTGTTGATTTTAAAAATTGAGATTTTTTCTTTTGGATTATGGAATGACATTGAATGATTTGGCTTGCTTGAGTATTCTACTGCAGATAAACAAGGAGATTCAAAATAATGATTTTATCTTCATCTAAAACTTATCCTTGATCTTTGTTAAAAGTGCTGTGGGAATAGCAATCATACTAAAATGTTTTTAAGCAGGTATTTATCTGAATATCATATATTATCTTCCGTAAAACAGATCAATTCCCCAGTTCAACACACACCTCAATAAATAGACATTTCCCACCTAAAACCACCCCTTCCGCTTAAACCAAAGCAACAAACTCACTGCCAGAGTCCCCATAAGACCCAGCAACACAAAATAGCCATACTTAAACTTTAGTTCCGGGATATATTCAAAATTCATCCCATATAGTCCTACTAGAAAGGAAAGCGGAACAAATATGGTAGTGATTAAAGTTAAGATCTGCATTACTTGATTCATTCTGAAACTAATCTCAGATAAGTATAAATCATGTAAACTGGTAAGAATATCTCTGTAAGTCTCAGCAGTATCTAGTAGCTGGATATTATGATCGTACAGATTCCTGAAATACAGCTTATTGCCGTCCTGCACAAATTCGTGTTCGGTTCTCGTTAGTTGTCCTATTGCCTCTCTCAAAGGTGCAATAGCTTTACGGATGCTGATCATCTCTTGTTTTAAATCATGAATCTCTGCTTTTACCGTAGGACTACTGCTAGACAAGATTTTTACTTCTAATTCCTCAATACACAATTCCAGACCGTCCAAAACCAAGTAATAATTGTCCATTACTAAGTCAATCAACGCAAAAAGTAGGTAGTCTGCGCTTTTTCTTCTAATTCGTCCTTTGTTTGTACGTAATCTATTACGAACAGCCAAAAATAAGTCTGTCTCATCCTCCTGAAAGGATAAAACAAAGCTTTCGCCCATGAAAATACTTACTTGTTCTTTCACAACTTTTTTTGTCTCCTTATTAAAACTTAAGGCTTTAAATACAATAAAAATTCCTTCATCAAATTCTTCAAACTTAGGCCTTTTTTGGGTATCTGCAATATCTTCTAACGCCAAAGGATGCACGGAAAATTCAGCTCCAACTGTTTGGATTAACTCCTCATCATGAATGCCTCTGAAGTCATACCAGGTAGTTGTATTTTCCTCCAATTTATCAACAGACGGCATGGACTGGTTGGTAAGTTCTTTCTCTGAAAAATCATCACTGTTGAAGGCTAAATAGTGAATGTCAATCTTGTCGACCTTACGCTGTCCTGTAAAGACGATTGCACCTGGGGTCAACCCATATTTTTTCCTTGTTACTTTCGCCATGTATTTGATTGGTTTTAAATTTATTCACAATTGCTCTTTTCAAATATATTCTGTCATGGGGGATCTCTGGTCCTTCAGTTTCAATGTTTTCAAGCAATTTAACATCTATTTGTTGTGTGTGCTGATTAAAAAGGATACCCAATCGCAAAATGCCAGACTAAATTCTCTTGTCGCCATGTTTTGTCTCCAAAACTGATTTTTGAAAAAGTCCAATAACTATTATTGGTTGCGTAATTCCTTCGAATTGGGAAAGCAGCATCAAAACGTACGACAACATAATCAAAGTCGAGACGAATTCCAAGACCTGTGCCAATGGCAATTTGTTTGTAAAAACTATTAAATTGAAACTCGCCATCCGGTTTATCTGCATCTTCTTCTAAAAGCCAGATATTCCCAGCATCTAAGAAAACGCCGCCTTTTAAATAACTAATAATAGGAAATCGGTATTCGAGATTTAACTCCAACTTTATATCTCCAGTTTGGTCAATAAATACTGAATTATTCGATTCTTGATTGTCTGTCTTAAATCCACCAGGGCCTAGTGCTCTGATTCGATAAGCTCGAAGACCATTAGAACCTCCAGAGAAAAATTGCTTGACATAAGGCAACACTGAAGAATTGCCAAAAGGAATGCCTATCCCAGTATAAAAACGTGTTGCAATAAGTCCTTTTTTCCTAGGAACATAATACCTGAAATCAACATCCGTCCATACAAATTGAGAGAATGGAGTTCCAACAATAGTATAAGGTTTTTGAGCGTTTTTATTAAATGGTTTCGCAAATAAAGCAGCAGTGTTTCCAGAGGTTTCAAAACCAGTTTTTAGGAACGCGTAAGGAAGCGATTTATTTGGTTTTACAGTGTTAAGTTCAAAATAATATCTCAATCCCAGGATAAACACATTTTCAAAACTTTTTTGTAATCGAAGATCATTGGCCAGAGAGTCCTGAAAGGCAATGGATTCATTGAAAACAGTAATTTGATTTACATAGAAGGGATCAAATTGATGATTATAACCTCTTTGCTTCGTCCACTCATATCCAAATCTGGATTTGAATGCATTTATCGAGAAAAAATCAAATCGTCTTTGAAAATCATCTCCGATACGAACATAAGTTTTAGGTGTAGTTCTACCTATCGTAGTTCTAAAGGGAGCAAGGAATTTAGGAAATTGAATCCGGGTTTCAATTCCTAGGTTTGTCGTATTAAGCAGATTTTGAGCGTTACCAATTTGCGTTTCCAATCCTCCTGATAAGTTGATATTGAATTGTTCTGCACCTCGGAATAAATTTTTGTTTGAATAATTTAGAGAAGCACCTACTCCCAAGTTGTTTCCTGTACGTGTATTCAGTTGAAATTCACTAGTAATATCTTGAAACAAACCAGGTGTCAAGTATAGAATCTTATTGAAGTAAAGGGTAGAATCTTTTTCAAATTGTTCAAACTTTAAGTTGACAAACTTATAGACGCCTAAGTCAAGCAGCCTTGCAATACTGGCATCTTGCTCTTTTTTTGAATAGACATCGTTTTTGCTGTCACCAATTATTTCTTTTAACAGTTTGGGATGAATTATTTCATTTTGTTGTATAATACTGAAATGGTCCAAATGAATCGTATCCTTTTGTTGCGCTCTTTTAGTCAACGAATAATCAGCGTATACAATTACTTTATTGAGGTAAAATTTTTTGTAAACAGAGCTGTCTTTTTCCTCTTTGATTTTATAATGAATGTCAACTTGATGGTTAGTAACTGTAGTGTCGGCGATGAAATAAAAATTATCTTGATTAACATTCATAAAGCCTGCATTATTTGCCGCTTTTGCTAATCTTATTCTTTCATTTGTAAGATTAATTTGAGAATATGGATTACCTGTTTTTACACTTGTTCTTTTAATACTATTTACAATTGCATTGCCCAAATCAACAGAATCCGTTGGTAAATATTTACTTTGAATAAAATATTGCCCTTTCGAGGTAATCTTATAGGTAACGTCGATTGATTGTTTTTTCTGTAAGGTATCAAACGAAACGGTCGCACCAAAATAGCCATTATCTTGGATGTATTTCTGAAAAACTAATTGCGTTCGTTTGGCCAACTTGGCATCGTATAAAACAGGCGGCCTTCCTATCTTTTGAGCAATCCAGTTTTTTAAACCCTTCTCTTTTTTGTTCTTGGACACCGCATTATAAATATAGGTCTGGAACTTTCTAATTCCTTCTGCTGGCTTCGGTTGCGATAACGCAGTTAAATCGTTTCTAACTTTATTCTTTTTATTGATTAATTTAGGATTCGTAAATATAATATTGGAAGATACTTGTACTTTTTGATCTTCATTGAGATTTTTAGTTACGGAACAACTATTGAGACCCATCAAAAGTAGTATAACAATAAGATAATAACATAACTCCCGTTTAGCCATAATATTATTATTTTAATCGTTTTGAATTAAAGGATTTTCTTAAAATAATACCCACACCGGTTTTACTGGTATTTGCATCTTCCAAAACATTATAATCACTATTATGAAAAACTTTTACAGAGTAGTTGCCACCCTCGTTGAGCTTATATTCCAAAACAAAATCACCTGCAATCGCCGAGAAGTCAGTTTTTCCTGAGTCTGCTCCATCAGAATTTAAATTCAAATTCGTTCCTGCCTGTATACTCAATCTATCATTAAATAGGTTCTTAGATAAATTTAGCTGGAGTTGAGTTGCCGTGTTATCTTGTGAAAGCCCAGTTTGATAAGATTCTAAACCAAAATTAACCTCGACACCAGTGATATAACGGTCTGCCAACTTATTCAATTGATTAGACAATAATTTACTAACACTGGATAGCGCTAATCCTTCCGAAGCATCTGCCAATCCGCTTGATGAGCTTTGATTAGCAGTGATAAAACTATTAAAAAATAGTAATCCAAAAACCTGTTTATTCAACTCATTAGGATCTTCTCTCAGAGCAGCTAATTTATTGGTCACTACACTACTGTTGCTAGTACTTGTACTGTTGTTAGGAACGGTAATGTCAAAACTAACAAGTGGATCATCCAAGTCACCCGCTAGTTTTAAAATAACATTAATATTTTTTCGATATTGCGCATCTTTCAATTCCGCTTCGGATGCTTCATTTTTTACTAAATCTAAGGTGGTGGTCCGAACAGCATGAATCGCTGTGATATCAAACTTCGCCCTTAATGGATCACCATTAAAAGCAATGTTACTTCCTTTTTCAATTTCAAAATCCCGTTTGATTAATTGTTCATAAACCATTGAGTATTTTCCTTGTTCAATAACATAAGTACCTAATATGGATAAATTGCCATCTGACTTCATATCAATTGCCAGATCCGCATTCCCAATACTTGTCAAATGATCTCCTGTTTCAGGATCAATAATCACATTCAACGTAGCAGCTTCCGTCACTTGCAAATTAAGGAGCAGATCAAAGCCTAGATCATATGTATTCGATATTTCTTGTTCAATATTTTGAAGACTATCAATATCCAGGAATTCAGGATTGGCAAAAATAATGTAGTTTTCTGTTTCAATACTTTGAACGTCATCAAAAGCTTGTACAGAAAGATTCGTATTCGGCAAAGTAGTGGCAGCAATATCTATCATTGGTTTTTCAAGAGGACCAGTTATTTTGACATTCGATTTAATAAAAAGGTCACCATAATAAAGGGCATTATCTTCCTCTTTAGTTCGTAAAACTTGAAAGGCATCCGTTTTAAAAAATAGGTTTAACACAAAATTCTGAAAATTCTGATGTCGAATGGTGCCGCTCAACGAAGCCTCATTCTCATTTACATCCTTTAAGGGAAGCGTACCTAACTTAATTTGTTGTTCTGTAATATCAACAACCGCATCCGTAGCATAATAACGCATTTTTGACAAAACAACTACCGTACTCACATCCTTCAGATTTATTTGCCCTCTGATATTCGGTTTTGTTGTTGACCCTGTTAATTTTATTTTGCCGAAAAGTTCTCCAAAAGAGTTCTCAATAATTTCTTTCAAAAAAGGATCAAAACTAGATAAATGTAATTTGGCTAAATCAATGTCAAGATCAAAATTATTTTCAGATATATTGTACGATCCATAAATGTCCAACTCATTTGCTTCCTTCAAACTGATTTTAATGTCAATAATGGGACTATTAATTTCTTGCTCAGCCAATATACTAAGATCGCCTATGTTCTCCTGCTCGTATCGAAGTTGATTTATCTGAATATTGGATTGATAATGCAAATTTTTAAGAGGTTCAAGAACAACCAAATTCCCATTGATGTTGCCCTTCAATGAACCCTCCTCCATTCCTAATAATGACTCTATTTCGGCTAATCTAAAATCGGATAGCGAAATATAAATTGGTGCAAAATCGCCCGCTGGTGTTTCTCCTTTGCTATCTATTTTTATGAACTGATTTCCTTTTGAAAAATGTAATTGACTAATTATTAGGCTTTTAAAATCATAAAACGTTGTGTTCTCAGTATGAATGTTCCATGTAGTATCATTAATAATCATGGTAGGGTCGAAAGCTAATTGATACTCCTTTTCTTTCGTTGTGTTAACTTGACCATTCAGTAATAGTTTTTTAATCTCTTCTTGCCAAATGTCCACTTGAAATTGTAGATTCCCCTTTTCAAATTTTGAGGTAATCGCTCCATTCGGAATATTGATACTCGGCCCATAGCGAGCTTCAGAAAGCAATAGATTCGTTGTTAATACATTTGCAGTTCCATTTGTTTCAATAACTAGCGTATCCGTTGAAAAACCATTATAGTTCAATTGCTGAAAAATGCCATTTGCTATGAGTTCATTGGTTTCATTATCAAATGATCCTTTTAGCCAAGCGGTATCAATAGCTGATAACTCGGGAATGAATACCTGTGCAATAGAACCTATATCTTTAAACTGAAAATCAAATTTAATATTTTGAACTAACGGCGGTTTAGTATTTGCGAGGCTGTCTGGTATAGAAATAGGGAAAATGCCATGAACAAAGTATTTAATCGCATTAGGAAGCTCATTAAGGTGATAAATTCCATTGATTTGAGCATCCAGAAAAGCAGAACGAATATTGATCTCTTTCTGGTCCTTATCGGTTACTTTAACAGTAGTGCGCTCTTGGGTATGATAAGAAAGACTGTCCTTCGTTAATGAAAAATACCTTATTCCTGCCTTACCAGCAAGATTATCTAAACTATTCCCCCTTATTTTTGCATTTAATAATCCGCTAAATCCTAGATTTTGTGGATACAGATTCAATGGTTGAAGGTTGATTGTATCTACCATGAGCAAGGCATTAAAATACGGCAACGAATCATTTAAATCAACTTTTCCAAAGAAGTCAAACGCTACGTTTTCATCTTCAATAACAGCATTTCCTTCAAATTTTTTCTTTAAAAAATTACCGTCTATTTTTAGATCCTGGTAGGTGTAGCCTTGGTAATAAACAGAGGAAATAGCTGCTGTTGTTTCAGAATTTAAATCCTCCAATGCTAGTCCTTCTCCTTCAATAGTTGCCTTTAAGCTAATTGGCCCAAAAGGTTTCCCTAGTAACTTGGCAAGATTAAAGTCATTCATTTCCAACAACCCTTTATAGCTAGCAAACGAATAATCCTCGTTGAAGTCTATATTTAAATCTGTAATTACATCACCTGCAGAGGAACCCAAATCACCTTCTACATCAAAACGATAAATAGTCCCGTCAAAGTTGCCTTTAAAGCTAACAAGGCCTAAACTATCGAAAAGTGGTGGCAGCGGCGTACTGGTAAACCCTTTCAATTCGGCAGCACTTGTCTTGAGTTCTTGAATATCGGCTTTGAACGTTGTTTGCTCGATATCTGGCAATCCCTTGATCGTTAAATCTCCTACAAATACCGTAGCGGTGTTAGTTGAACGGAAGTTTAGGTTACTGCCTTCCAATTCATCAATAGCGCCTTTAAGATCACCCGAAAAAGTAATTTTGCCCCATTCCTCAATTCCTTTAACAGTAGGGGGAAGGTCTTTCGTCAATTTTGTTAGAGTGGCATAATCTATTGCGACAGATGCTATCCTAATATCGAATACCTGATCAGTATATAGTTGGTCGATTGTACCATCTAGATGCGCCACAAAATCTGGAGAAATATTAGCTTTCAACGGATTAAGGGATAAGCGGTCTTTCTCTAAGTTTATTTTGCCTTCTAGCGCTATCGTCTCATTGATGGCCATATTTATTGTTGGAATATTCTTCAAAGAAGGCACCAAAAAGCGTAAATCTTTGTAAGCTAACCGACTCGGCAATATACTGGCAGTAGTCCTCACCTTTTCAGTAAAATCGCCTAGATCACCAAATTGCGCGAAGTCAAGTTGCAGATCAGCATTTAATCGTGAATTGGGTGTAACCAAATTCAAATCTTTAACTTGAACCAACTGATTAGTCAATAAAATCGCCCCTTTCAAATTGTTGAGGTTAAACCCACTAGCATCTCGTACCGTCGCCCGTTCCAGCAATGCCTCAATTTGCTGGTCTTGAATCTTTAAATCCTTTAGCGTCATCCCAAGGTTACGAAGCCCCAGATGACTGAAATCCAGCTGCTCTTTCTGCTTGGGTTGATTAAAATCATCATAATAAACCTGATTATTGGAGAGCAGTATTTGATCGGCTTTTATAGACCAACCAAGGTTGGGAAACGCAAGCTCAGATGTCTCTACAGGTAGATTTGTTTTAGGAGTGCTATAACTAATGGAGGAGTTGCTCAGCACCAATTCATTGATGTCAATTTCTTTTTGCTCTATATCAAAACTTTTGGCGTTCAACTCCAGAATTCCGAATTGTGTATTTAACGCAAAGCCCTTGTCTCTTTCGTCTACCATATTAAACCGAACATCCTCAAGGGTAATATCCGATATTCCAAAATCCCAGGGAGATGTGGTGGTATCAACGGGGGTGACAGTGCTGGTTGCTGATGTTTCGGTATTTAATTTTTGGAGAATCACTTCATAATTGAAAAGACTATCTACTCGTCGCCTGGATAGGTTTACAACGCCTTGTTTTAGTTGAATTTTATCAATAGCAATTTTCTTTTGAAATAGCGCAAAAAGACCAATGTCAATGGTTAATTGTTCCGCATAGAGCAAGGTGTCGCTGTTGTTATCTTCCATATAAATACCTTCAAGCACAGCAGTTTTGAAAAACTCGATATCAACTTTATCAATCTTTACTGGTGTTTCAAGTCTTTCAGATAGGGTAGTGGTCACTTTTTTTACGACCCAAGTCTGTACTTTAGGTTGCTGGATGAGCACGTAAATCAATAGGAAAAGTAACAACAGCACAATCGCACTAATGCCCAAAAAACGCCCTATTTTTAATACATACTTCATTTTTTTGTTAAAATTCAGTGTTAAACCAAATGATTAAGGTAGTCTAAATTTATTATAACTGTTCTTCATGTCCATTTAATTACAAATTCAAACAGATTATAAGCTTGGTTTGTTGACTAAAAACTGACTAAGTGGTAATGATGTGTGGAAATGACTAATTGATGCTTCAAAAATAAATACCAGTATAAAAGTCGAAGTATTCATGAGTGGCTAATTGAAGTGGAAGAAAAACACAATCTTCCTTAATTTTAAATTTTCATTAAGGGTTTGTTGTTTAAGCATTAGGTTAATTCATCTAACACAATTTTAGTAGTGCCTATTGCTTTTTTGTCTAATCAGATACCTCGCTGGGAATATTATGAATAATTCTTTCAACCCGTTGTTCTAAAGGAGTATCCTCTTCTTCAACTGGTTGTTTGCAGCCAATTACCACAAATAGTAGCAAAAAGGTAATAACAAAGACTGTTTTTTTCATTGTTTAGTTTTAATACAGCTTTCTAAAAAAAGTAATAATATAAGAGATGTACTCGCCATGCCATAATTTCATAACGCTATTTGGGGTTAATACAGTATCTAACGCAGTTTTTTTATTACACCAGTACTACAAACCTCTCCAGATTACAAAGATTTGGCTACACAAAAGTACGATTTAGTTCATTGTATAATAAATAATTTTTTTCTTTTTTTCTTGAAAAGGAATTATTGTTTCGACCTATGCAGACATTAGTAAATGGTAACCAAGTTTTTCGTTTTTAACCCAATGAAATAACACTAACTAGACTTATTTTCAAATGTCAGTATATTAAAGAACAGCACAAAGAGAAATAACAATTGCTTAGTGCTCCTTTATAGTATTATCTCGCTCCAAAATTAAGGAACACTCTAAAAGCAAAAAGTCTTCTATCTCTAGTTCTTTTTTATAAGTTTGATACTGTTCAAGCTCTAATGCAGCAAGTGCGCTCTGTTGATTAAGGGTGTTTCGAACGGCAGTCTTTTTGTCCTGTTCACTCAACGTTTTATCGTAAGTGATTTCAAGTTCTTTAAATAAAAAAGTATGATTAATCAGGACTTCCTCCTGAATTCTTGTGCTGCCATTTTTCCACTTTTCGAAGACGACTGTACTATCTTTTTTAGAATAAAACTTAAACCCTTTATTAGCGGTTATTTCCCAAATCTGTCTGAGCAAGTGCTCTAAACAGGATTGTTGACACCACCAAACTATGTAGTCTACAACTTTAAACTGATGGTTTTCTTCTAAGTATTTTGCAAGTCCCTTTTCAAAGCCGTCAATACTCGCATCGATCATATCTTCTTGTTTGATCCACAAGAATTGAAACTTTCTTGCGACGGCATAAGCAAATTTTAGATTGTATAAGAACAACCGATGATAATCTTTGTTGACCACAAGTGCGCGCTCTGCTTCTGGAGTCAGCACTTGTTTGAATTTTGTTAAGACTTCTATGAAACTCTTGATTCCGAGGACTCGGCATCTAATGTCTGCGCACAGATAATTACTTTCAGGTAGTTGTAAGACACCTTGCGCAGCGGTTACAAAATGGTCAAAGATAGTCGGATCAAAGTCGCTGTAGTGTTGTTCAATTTGTGTATCATAACAATGATAGTCTTCTGAGAATAGTACTGAAATCAGCGCATTGATTTCCTTATGTCGAGTCAAATTTTCTTTCCAAAACGGTAAAGAAAGGACAATGGCATTATCACTAAGTAAGACTTGGGCAAACTCAAAGTTGACTTCTCTGGCTTCTAGCTTTGCACTAGGGAAACTTAGGCTAATATCTTCCAGAAGATCGATAATCTCTTCTCTGGTAAACTTTGTCTTATTGGGCTTTGAAAAACTTAAGTCGTAACTCATTAATAAATTTTGATAGTCGAAATCGAACAGCAGCAATTAATATTGCGTGTAAATTTAAAGTTTTTCTTGTCATTATGCGCCCGATTTAACTATTAATTCATCTATTTTGGGGTGGTACATTTGGCAGCAATAATATCTGACTACAATTCCTAATGTGTCTGTTATTCCATCATAAATATCCATACCGCTCCCAGGAATAAATTGTTGTATAACCTCAGTAAACAATCCCAATAGAATTCCTAGGAATAGCATCCCGATTAGTTTTTCACTTTTTTGATACTTATAACAACTATTTATAGCTAGGAAGAAGAAGATCGTAAAGTAAACCACTTTGCCTAAATAGTTGCCCGCGAATTTTCCATTGCCAGGGGTAAGAGTAACTACTAGTATGAGTATAACACTGGGAGTTGGCCTCTTCTTCCCAAAGCCAATTCGCTAAAACCTTCCCCTAAGCCCAAAGCAAATGCGAATTCCCTTTGTATTGACTGGATTTAGCAGTATCATTACAAGCAAGCAGTTTTATGCTGCTTAGTACCGATGAAATGTTGTTTAGTCGTTACTTAGCTTTAAGTAAACATAGTGGAGCAAGCGTTTGAGGGTGTAATTTCTAGTTTTTTACAAGATAGAGTCGGATTGTATCATAATTTCTTGAGTCAAGAGTTATCCAATAATCTAAAGGGAAACCTATTGGAATTGCTCCTCGCAAACCAATTGAAAGTTGCTGGAATTGGGAATAACTCCAAGTTGCTTACCAACAAGTCCATTCGAAGTGATGTCATTTATTGGCTGGATCGTAAGCATAATGATATTCATGAAAACAGTTTTTTTGACCTGATTGATGCCTTTATCAAGTACCTAAATACAACCTGTTTTACAGGAATTACAGGGTATGAATTCCATTATGCCTACTATGATAAGGGGAGTTCGTATAAGCGGCATCTAGATCAGTTTAAGGATGATCAAAAAAGAGCCTTTTCTGTGATTTTTTATTTGAATGAGAATTGGTGTCTTGAAGACGGAGGACAATTATGCATTTATCATCAGAATACGACTCAAATCATTGATCCGATGAATGGGAAGTGTGTGTTTTTTAAGAGTAGTGAGTTGGAGCATGAAGTATTGTTGAATCATACGCCCCGAATGAGTATTACGGGTTGGTTGAAGGTGGGGTGAGTATGTATAGTTCCAAGCCTAACTTATGCGGTTTATAGGTCAAATTATAAACGAGAGGTGACAACAAATTCCGATAGTAGACTGCTAGCATGAGTATAAGATTGGCAGCTCCGAATCAATTTGTTGGTGTATTTTTTTTATAATATCAACAGAACATGTGTGCCGACTCCAGGAGCGCTCCAATCTTTCTAAATGTTTCAATCAGATTTTGTATGTTATTCTGCTATCTGGTAACGATTCAGCTATCGTTTTTCCTAGTGGTCATTCTTACTTTTATCTAGGAGTCAGACTTGATTTTTTGCAATCCGATCCACTCGTGTTCAATGTTCTTCATTAACAATGCATTGTCGAATACAACGGAGCCTTCTGGAAATATGCTGGTATCTTCGAAAAAACTTGATTGTACTGATTCTACCTCTAGCAATGATACGTCTCAGCTGTAGGCTCTTAACTCTAAGCCTTCATAAGCATTTTTATCTGGGGAATATCCGACAGCTCCCTTTTCGAAGAAACTTGAGACACAGCTTAAATCGTCGAATACGCTTTCGTCATTCCAGTCTTCTGTTTCCTTGGCTTTGATGGATAGGGAAGTGTCATCCCTGCTAGTAAAACTCACTTCATAAGTGGAGTTGGACTCCTTTACTGTGAACTTTGCGAAGTGGTGGACTCCTGGGAATATAGTGCCACCTGCTAGCGCATTTAGTTTTGAAGAGGTGTCTCTCCTAGGGATATAAACGCCTTCCCTCATCACCCCATTTTCTTCCCATTCGACGGCGATTCTGTGTGCTCCGTTTTCAGATGAGATGCCAAACTGTCTTGGTAATCCCTTAGGTCTGATTTCTTTGAGTCTTATGAGGCAGATTCCTGCAATCCCTTTGCCTTTTACTAGTTTGGGTTGGAATGGTTTGGGCAGGTAATCACGGAGTACTTGCTCCTCAACTTGATAATTGATGAGGATTCGCCGGTCTATGATTCCTTTAATTACTGGTATTTTCATTTTTTTCCTTTCGTAAAATCTTTTCCATTTTGCGACCTCTTGCCAATTCATCTATCAACTTTTCCATCTGTCTGCATTGCTTATACAATTCAAATTCATCCTCTATTTCTTCAATTCGATACCCACAAACCACTCCCTTAATCATATGTGCATTTGGATGAATCTTGGCTTTTTCAAAAAATGTTCTATACGTTACTTTTTCATCAATAAGCGCTTGCAATGTATCTTCATCAAAACCAGTAAACCATTCTAATACTTGGTGGAATTCTGCTCTTGTTCTTCCGTTCTTCTTTAGTCTATTCATGTAAAGTGGATAGATTGAGCCAAATATCATATTCGCCAATTTTTCATTTTTTTCGGTTGTAACCTTCATTTTTGTTGGTTTTTGAGTTAATTGTTAAGATGGTTTGTAAGCTACGAGCATAGCATGATTAAAGTTAAAGATTTAAGATTAATAGTTTTTAGTGAGCAACAACAAAAGTGTTCTGAGAGAAATTTCTAAAGTAAGCTGCACTTGCTGTATTTACGAAGTAGCAAGTAGCAAACGTATTGAGGCTATTGGCGTAAGAACCTTATTCCATACTGAATTTATTTATCGTCATAATGACCAAAACAAGATGCAATTTCTAAATTATCATCCTTTATACGATATACTAGTCTATGTTTCCCAGTAATTCTTCTTGACCACCAACCTTGTAAATCTCCTTTCAAAGCTTCTGGTTGCCCAATTCCATCAAACGGGTCTTTGAATATATCAAGTATCAGATCCCATAGTTTTGTAGGATATTTAGAGTTTTATTTTTTATATATAAAATATCTTTTGTTGCTTGTTTACTTAAATGGATTGGATTCATTGTTCCTGCAATCAGTTATTTATCAAGTTAAATAATCCATCTCTATTAGTTTTATAAAAGATTTTATTGTCAAGTTCAATTGTTGCGGAAAATATTTTCATTTTATTAGTTATTGGAGAATCATCATTTTCATCTGGGTTCCAAAAACCAGTAAATATCGAATAAGCTCCATATCGTATCATTGTAGTAAAGAGAAATTTAATTAAATCAGATTTTATTCTTTTTTCTGAAAAATTAATTTGACGAGTCAAGATTAGATATTTTAGGAAATTAGGACATTTACTTTCTGATTTTACGTAGAACGACATTAGATTATCAGTACGATTATGCCTCCTCCTCCTTTTTGAGTATAATAGGAATATTCTTCTGGCTGCCGTAGAGTTTTACCTCATGTATATCAGCAGGCATTGAAAGACCATTCTCCATAATCACTTTTTTAACATTGACTATAACAGCACTTCTTACTTCATGAGATTTCCTTTTGTAATCAATAGTTTTTACCCAGAAAAATGCTTTCAGGTTCACCGTACTTGTTGCTAACTCATCAACAGTAATGAAGGCTTCGTATCCTTGTTCTTTTATAACACCTACCGTCTTATTGATAGCTTCTAGGATCAATTTTCGGGCTGCTGTTGTGTCGTCTTCATAGTCAATTCCTACTAGGAAATCTAGCCTAAAGTAACCGTCTTCAGTATAGTTGTACACTGGTTTTTTGATGATGTCGCTGTTTGGAATATACACATCCCTCCCGTCAAATGTCTTCAGTTTTGTGTACCGAAATTCCATTGACTTGATCTTTCCAAAAATATCGCCAATGCTTACGGTATCGTTTACATTGAAAGGGCGATTGAAGGAAAGGATAACTCCAGAGATGAAATTTTCTCCAATGTCTTTAAATGCAAAGCCAATGATGACAGCAGAAGCTCCTGCTGCAGTTAGCAATCCAGTAGCGATGGATTGCAAACCAGCTGCATTTAACGCAAAAAGAATGACTAGAATAATAATCCCCACTTTCAGTGTCTTAGTCAAAAAATTGGTAATTAACGGATCACCCGATGACTTGCCGACTGTTTTCCTGAATCCTCTGGATATCCATCCCGCCAACATTGTTCCAATGATGATGATTATAATAGCAATAATATAGTTGGGGACTTGATTGATAAATTCACTCCAGTCTTCAAGGAATGAAGTCTTTATTTGTTCTAAATAAGTCATATTAACAATAAAATTTTAAATTGATTTAAATGCTGCTTCGTGCTTCAAAGGCTCTTTATGTCCTTCATACTTATAAATTTTGAATAATTTCCATTGTCCAGGGCATCACTTGCTTTTCTTCTGTAATAAATATTATCTTTTCCATAAAAGCAACAATTTTACATTTATCCTACTATAAACCAACAAAAATGCTTTTTGTTTGAATTAAAAGGCAACATCCTATTTGGATTCCGGAGAAACGCTAGCGGGACTAAAGAAAATAGATCGAGTGCTTCAGCGCAATTCAAAAAAAGAGTGACCAAAGGAATTTCAACGTTGTTGAGGTCAATGAATTGGAGACCACACCTTGTTGCTTGCATTGCAATTCTAAAACTAGAAAGAGAATTGCAAGTTTCTTTTATTGATACGCTCTGGGAAAAATCTACAGATTCATGGGTGAGCCAACAAATATTAGCCACTTTGTCAATCATAAATGAAGACTTTATTGACAATTTTATAGCGAGCCACTCCAGTAGAGGACTAGAAATCCCACAAAATTATACTCACAACCCAATAGATGAATTCATAAAGGAACTTCATATAAAAGATAGTGAAGTTATTTATCTTGAATGGAGAAAAGAAATACTAAAATTATTAGCCAATAATTAGATTCACTAAACGTTACCTATCTTCACCATAAAAAACAACAGCAAACAGAATGAAGTCCATAGTTTTTAAGCCTGCCACCGAAATCATTGCCCTTATCCGTACACAGCAAATCACCTGCGAGGAAGTCAGTAAACAGTTTCTCAGTCAGATAGCAACACATAACCCTACAATCAACGCGATATCAGACATCAGATCTCACGAGTCAGTTATCGCTGAAGCCAAAGAAAAGGACAGCGAGATTAAGGAAAATAAGCCATTAGGAGTGCTGCACGGTTTACCGATGACAGTGAAAGACACCTATCAAGTAAAAGGCCTGATTTCGTCTAATGGCAATCCGCAACTAAAGGCTAATGTGGCAACAGAAGATGCGGACCTAGTCACGCTCCTAAAAAAGGAAGGGGCTATCATTATCGGTAAAACGAACATCGCTAATTTTGTACTAGATTGGCAATCAACAAATAAGTGGTTTGGACAAACGAATAACCCCTATAATATAGAGCATGTCGTAGGAGGGAGCTCAGGTGGTTCGGCGGCGTCATTAGCTGCGGGGTTTTCCCCCTTAGAGCTAGGAACCGATGCAGGCGGCTCCATAAGAGTTCCCGCTCATTTCTGTGGAGTGTGCGGACTACGACCTACCGAATCACTACTCCCTATGAGAGGCAACATGGTGACTCCAAACTCCTTGCGGATGGGTCGCTACTTAATAGTAAACGGGCCAATGGCAAGGAATATCGATGACTTAAGGCTAATGATGGATGTATTGTCAACAACAGAACAGCGGTATTCCGAAAACCCACCTGTCGATATCAAGCAGTATACTCTTACGCCCAATCAATCCATAAAAATTGCCTATTCCGCCACTTTTGACAATGTAGAATTAGACGCGGAATACAAGGAAGTCTACGAGCAGTTTCTTAAGAAAATAGAACAATCGGCTGCTTTCAAAATAGTGCAAACTGCACCAAAATATGACTCAGACAAGCTAATTAGTCTTTGGGGCAAAATTGCGGGGTTTGATATGGGAGTGGCGTTAAAAATGATACCGTTCAAGCGTTTTATCGCTTCAATGTTTATCCGAAATATGCACAAGGACGGCCAATGGGGCAAGGCAATGGGGGCAGGAGCAGGCATCAACCCAAGACGATACGCTGAAGCATTAGAAGAGAAAGATAACATCTCGGATACCTTTACGGAGTTTTTTAAAGTGCATGACGTATGGATCACTCCAGTAACTGCAGATAAAGCATTTAAACATCAAAAATCAGGCAAACCGCTACTTATCAATGGAAAGAAGGTACCGTATACGAAAGCATTTGTTCCGTTCAATTTCCCAACTACGATCCCGGGACACCCTATTTTAGTCCTTCCAATCGGTATCACAAAAAGTGGATTGCCTGTTGGAATTCAGGTACATGCCCAAAAGTGGCATGACAACAAGCTATTAGAAATTGGGAAGGTGCTAGAGGACCTCACTGACGGTTTTCAAATCCCTGGTTTGGTAGCTCGGAACAAGTAACTACAATGAAAACAATTGAAAAAAACGCATTTATATCTTTAACAAGAGAACAGTTTATTACTGAACTACTCAAATTCCCTTTCCTGAAGGATTATAAAAGTAGCGTTCCTGCAACCGATGACGAATTAGATGAGGAGGAATTCCAAATCTACATTGGAGATATTGAAAGTGATGAAGTATTACGATTCAATGCCTGTAACTTGCTAGTAGTCGGTAATATAAAAGCAAAGTGGTTGGATGCTCAATACAAAGATGACGGAGACGAAGGTGGAAGCTTATTTGTAATGGGAGCCGTTACTTGTGATTATTTTAGCACCTATTACAGTAAAATCATTGCAATAGCTGGTGATTTAAAAGCACACCGCATCTTAAACAATGCATTCGAAGACTCCGCCTTAATCGTAAAAGGTGATTTAACAACAGAATACTTTTATGGTGTTGATGTTTGGGCAGATGTTGAAGGAACAGCCTACATGGAATACGGAAATGGGTATTGCTTACCCATGGGATGGCCAGAAACATCAAGGGAAACCTTTGAACCAGAACATAGTGAATCCCAATCAAGAGCTTTCCTAGGCTTGGCCGAAGAAGAATACTTACCAGAAACGATTAATCAAATAATAGAACAACGAGTGAAATCATAGATTAGGTTAGGATCGTCAATGAAACAACATAAAACATCCCAAAAAAGGCGTACTAGTATAAATACTATTTAGCACGTTCAATCAACTACAGGCTTTTAGATTCAATCGCCTATTGATAATTGCAATAATTGTTTAAATTTTCATTTTTTTTAATTAAGTTTAGGCTTTAACATGCGATAGCCTATGGTTATGAAAAAAGAAAAACTAAGAACACTTCTTAAAGAAAACAAAGGAGTTTTAACACTTCAAGATTTACGAATAATGGGACTAACCTATTATTCAATTAAAAAGCTTATTGGAGACGGTATAATTGTGAGAATAAAAAGGGGAAAGTACATACATCATGAATCAGAAGAGGATGAATTTTTTCTTGTTCAACAAATAATACCCACAGGAATTATTTGTTTATTATCCGCTGCTGCTATCTATAACTACACTACATACATTCCAAATAGTTATCATATTGCAATAAAAAGCAATTATTATCCAAGCTTACCTGAATACCCATCAATAAAAGTATACTATTGGAGAAAAAAACAATATGACTTAGGTATAATTTCAATGCACCTTAATGGGTCCGATCTTAGAATTTATGATAGAGAAAAGACTGTTTGTGATTTTCTGAAATTTAGAAAAAAATTAGATAAAAATGTGGTTCATGAAGTTTTAAAAAATTATTTGAAAGATGAAGATAAAGATTTAGTCAAATTGAAAAAATATTCAAAAGACCTAAAAATTGAATCCATACTAACTAATTATTTAGAAATGTTACTATGAATGCCGAATCAATAAAACAAAAACTTTTAAACTACTCAAAAAAGAATCAGAAAATCCACCAGAATACATTGACGAAATATTTTCAAGAAAGATTATTGTACAGGCTTTCTGTGTCAGCTTACAAAAAGAATTTTTTGCTTAAAGGAGGCGGTCTTGCATATACTATTAGTGGGGAAGATAGCCGCCATACTAGAGATATTGATTTTCTAGCTATAAAAATTGAAGCTAATCAGGATAACTTTAAAGTTATATTTAAAGAAATTTGTAATATCCCAGTTGATGATGGAGTCCTATTTAAAGCATCAAATATCAAGGTCGAAGCGATCCAAAAAGAAGGAAATTATAATGGAACTAGAATCAAGATTGAGGCAAAACTTGGAAAAACAACTCAACAAGTTCAAATTGATATTGGGATAGGAGATTATGTTACTCCAAGTCCACAACAAATTGAATATCCAACAATATTAAAGGAACTTCAATCTCCAATATTGCAAGCATATTCTATAGAATCACTTGTTTCCGAAAAGTTTAATGCAATGATTGATTTAGGGGAATTCAATTCTAGGTTAAAAGATTTTTATGATTTATATAAATTTTTAGACAAATGTGATTTAAAAGTATTGGAAGAAGCGATTAAAAACACCTTCAAAAGGCGGAAAACAAAAGTAACTACAAACCATCCAGTTTTTCAAGAGGATTTCTATGAGAACGAATCTAGGTTAAAACAGTGGTCTATCTTCCTAAAAAAGAACCAATTAGAAAGCATTGATTATAAAGAAGTACATAAGAAAATTGCAACTCACTTACATTCTATATATGAGGCATTGTAAAACAATAAATTTAAGTTGAACAGTTTAGCATAAATCAATCAAAGCGAAATCTGCTATCCAAGAACTTATTTTTATTGAGACGAAGCACCAATGCTAAAACAACCACAATTCCTATCATTCTCAAGTCATTCATTAACCATTAATAATTCATCATTAACCATTCTAACAACAGATGTGGATAAACGGATAAGGTTAAATAAAAATTTTGTAAATTGAGAGGATTTTGTTAGTAGGTTACTAGCATATTGTATATCCAAACTCTCTAAAGAATTCGATGAAACAGCTTATTTATATTGCTCTGTTAGTAGCTCCGCTTTCCCTATTGGCTCAATTTACAGATGACTTTTCTGACGGTGACTTCACCAATAATCCAACTTGGACAGGTGATACGCAAGACTATCAGGTAACAGCAGGCGAGCTGCAACTATTTCACACAGACGGTTCAGGAACCGCCGCTTCCGGTAAAACTTATCTGTCTTCAGCTGTCCAAATCGCCGACAGTACCAATTGGGAGTTTTTTGTAAGACAAGACTTTTCGCCCTCCTCCTCCAATTATTCAAGAGTTTATCTAAGCACAGATGCTGCGGACCTCCTAGGACCATTGAATGGGTATTTCGTCCGTATGGGTGGCGTATCAGGAGCCGTGGATGCACTAGAGCTCTGGAGACAAGACGGCACCAACGAAACACTATTAGTCTCAGGAACACCAGGCAATCTCGATGGCGTCACCGCAACCCGAGTGCGCGTAGAACGAGACAACAGCGGTAACTGGACACTCAAAGCAGACTTTTCAGGTGGTACCACCTTTGTAACAGAAGGAACGGCTACAGACAACACTTATACCACTGGTAGTTATATGGGCGTCTGGTGTACCAATACGGCGACCAGATACGACAAGATCTTTTTTGATGACTTTCTAGTAGATCCTATCTTTATGGATGTTAACCCACCAGTTTTAGTGACTGCGGTATCTGCATCAGCCACTCTGGTAGATTTGACATTTGACGAGCCACTAGACATCACAACAGCACAATCTATTGCCAACTACTCCATAGATAATGGTATTGGCGTCCCGACAAGCGCAATACTGACAACGCCTACCAGCGTATCACTAACAGTTGCAGCATTAACAAGCGGAACAACCTACACTGTAACAGTAACTGGCGTAGCAGATGTAAATAACAATGCCATCCCAGTAGGAACCCCAGAAACAGCTAGCTTTACGTATATTCTAGTCAGCTTACCCAACCCAGGAGATATTCTGATCAATGAGATTTTTGTAGATAATAATCCAGCACCAGTCGGTATTCCGAACTTTGATTACGTAGAATTATACAACGCTTCAAATAACTTTTTGGACTTGAATGGGTCTACCTTTTCTGATGCTGCTGTAGCAGAAATCCTTCCCGCCTATGTAATGGCGCCAGGGGAACACTTGATTTTGTGCGAAACTGCGAATATTGCTGACTTTACACCCTTCGGCAAAGTACTTGGGATCAACCTCCCAACGCTCAATGTTGGCAGTGACAGCTTAACACTTGCAGATCCAAGTGCAAAGATCATCGATATGATCGAATACGACGATGATATGTACCAAGATCCTGTGAAGGAAGATGGTGGCTGGTCTCTAGAGCTCATCAATCCTGCCGTGTCTTGCCTAGGCTATGCTAACTGGATTGCAAGTAATGACGCTGCAGGTGGCACACCAGGCACTGTAAATTCCGTAAACAATCCAATAGCAGACATAACAGGGCCAACACTTGTAGACGCCAAGGCACTAAATGCAAATACAGTAATACTGAGCTTCGATGAATCGCTTGATGCCATTAATGCAGCAATTGCTGGAAATTATTCAATCAGTCCTGGTGTTACAGTCAATTCCGCTACTCTAACAACTGCGACAACTGTATCATTGTCGACCAGTGCGTTGAGCTCACAAACGACCTACACCGCAACAGTAGCAAGTGGCGTAACAGATTGTTCAGGAAACGCAATAGGAACTCCGAACACCGCCAATTTCCTCTATTTTATAATAGGAATTGCAGGACCACAGGATATACTGATCACCGAAATTCATGCTGACCCAACTCCGCAAGTCGGATTGCCAGAATTTGAATACCTGGAACTGTATAACAATAGTACAGAAGTCTTTGATCTTTCTGATATTCTTGTGGAAGGTGGCAGTCTGCCTTCCAAACTATTCCTGCCTGGTCAGTACATTATTGTTTGCGATGATAATTCAGACGGATTTGGAGCATTTGGAGATACAATTGCAATGACCACATTTCCTGCATTGACCAATGGCGGCGAATTAGTCACTATTTCAGCAGTATCATCAGGACTTGATATTGACAAAGTGGACTACGACGATGGCTGGTATCAGGATGTTACAAAAGATAATGGCGGCTGGTCTTTGGAGCTAATAGACTTTAATTTATTATGTAAAGGATCTGGGAACTGGATTGCATCTAATCATCCAACTGGAGGAACACCTGGTAGTCAGAACTCTGTCTATCAAAGTACTCCTGACAATACACCAATTGATTTACTCTCAGCAACACCAATAAGCAACAACGAAATACTTTTTGAATTTAATGATGTGCTGGACACGTTACTCGCTGTTGATATTGCGAATTATTCAGGAATACCCAATGTATTGCTTGCGGTATTACAACCGGGTAATCAATCAGTATTATTAGTGACTTCTGTTCCATTAATCGATCAAACAACATATACAGTAACTGTTTCAAATTTAACAGATTGCGTAGGAAACAGTCTTGGAATAGACAATGCGTCATTTACCTTCTTACAAACAGTGCCAGCCAACCGATATGATATTCTCATCAACGAATTTATGGCAGATATCAGTCCTGACCCACTAGGTTTGCCAGATATTGAATACATTGAGTTATACAACCGAACACAAGGAAAAACCTTTAATTTACAAGGAATGGATCTGGAAGGCCACTCGCTTCCATCCTATATTTTGCAGCCAGGGCAATATGTGGTAATACACAAACCCGACACCACGTTTCCTGCGGGGATACCGACAATTGCAGTGCCTTCATTCCCTACCATTACAGATGCAGGAGAAGACCTAATATTAATGGACGACAATGATAATATTATAGATGCCATTGAGTTTGATTTAACCTGGTATGACGATGCCGACAAAAACGATGGTGGCTGGGCATTAGAAAGAGGTAATCCGAATCGCCCCTGCGAACAAGGCACCAACTGGCATGTATCTGTTGATATAAGCGGAGGAACACCAGGCGCTCAAAACTCAAAGTGGTCAACGGATCCTGACGTTACTTTCCCAGATCTGATCAACGTATATCCAATCAGTAATACCTTGTTAGAACTCACCTTTTCTGAAGCCCTCGATCAATCGACTGCTTCCGATCCTGCAAATTATATTGTAGACAATGGAATCGGCATGGCTGATTCGGCAATACTGCAACCCATCTTGTTCAACACGGTTTTGGTATATTTGCCGACTCCTGTGATTACTGGCACTACTTATACAATCACAGTCGACCCACAAGACTGCACAGGGAATGACATGGGATTGTTCAATAGTCAACAGTTTGCCCTGTTTGAGTTGATGAATGAAGGAGATTTAATCATTAATGAAATTTTATACAACCCACTGACTGGTGGGAAGGATTTTGTAGAAGTCTATAACAATTCGGATAAAGTATTTTCTTTAGAAGATTTATATGTCGCTAGTAGAAGTGAGAGCGGTAATCCCGCCAATCAAAAACAAATGGATGTCAGGAGATTGATATTCCCAGGAGAATTTTTCGCCTTTACGGAAGATCGAAACATTACTTTGGGTAATTATGACACTCCTAACCCTAATAACGTCGTGACGGTTGCAGATTTGCCTACATTCACAGACATAGAAGGCGATGTCATCCTGTTTACCAATGGACAAATTATAGATGAATTTCACTACTCCAGAGACTATCAAAATGCTTTACTGGATAACGCAAATGGTGTTTCCCTGGAACGGATTGCTTACAATGTCCCAACGCAGGAACCCAATAATTGGCATTCAGCTGCTAGTCATGTAGGCTTCGCAACACCTGCGTATCAAAACTCTCAGTACTTAGATCGGGAACAGTCCACTAATGTTGAGGTATCACTGGAAACAGAAACCTTATCCCCGGATGGAGATGGCTATCAGGACTTCCTGTTAATCAATTACAATTTATCTGAGCCGGGGTATATCGCTTCTGTCAAAGTCTTTGATGCTAAGGGCAGATTTGTCAAGAAAATTTCTGATAGTGAGTTGTTGGGAACAGCTGGAACACTGAAGTGGGACGGCGACAATCAGAACGGCGAGAAAGCCCGTCTAGGCATTTATATCATCGTTGGTGAGCTGTTCAATCCAAATGGTAATATCTCTCGTTTCAAGGAGACTTGTGTGGTTGCTGGGAGGCTGTAGTCGCATTGTCTCGAGTTAGTTCAGCGTATGCCTCGTTCCTTTTAACAGTATTGTAGGTTCAATTCCTTAAGGTCATGCGCCACAGTATGGTTAAATGAAGTAATTTCTTCATTCTTTTGTTGTAATAAAATAATGGTCTTTTTACGTTTACCGTCAATCTCCTCTTGCATTGTAATATACTTCCTTGAGAAGTTATGTACAAAGGCAATTGCAATAAAGACAAGGAGCATTGTTACAACTTCTCCATAAGGATTAACTGGTGCAATCGGACACCAACCTATTCCAAACAATAAACTAATAACAAGTAGAATCCCTCCACCAATTAAAACAACATATTTTCTATAATTATCGGTTTCAACATTAAAACAGGAAAGTATGATTGCTCCAACAAATAAAAAATGAAACCCATAGGTCACGCCATAATAACCGAATATTAAACCATTGGCTATCATGGAAATTATCAATAGGATAAAGCCATACTTCTTTGCAGGAAAAGCATTGTTGAATATATATACAACTCCGAAAATACCTACTCCAGAAAGCTGAACGATCGCAGCAAAATCTAAACCAATAATTTTGAATAGTATACCCGTAAAAATACAAGCTATAAAAGCCATTACAATTGAGGTGTTTAACACCTTTAGTGCCTCCGCCTCAAAATCGTTTAAATCTTGTATTCCTCTCGACACAATACTGTCAAAACTGTCTTTAAATAGTTTAATATCCATACTTTTCTATTGAAAGAATTAAACTCAACGTTTTACCTTGATATCTTTAACGAAGCTCCCACCTATTAGTTACCATTTATCGATTAATTATCTTCAACAAAAAATAGATTCTTAGTGCGTGCCCCTTTACTTATACTTCGCTTAGGGTAGGCCTGCCTGCTGACCACAGGAAGGCAAGTTCGTCCGGCACCTACCACACCTCACGCAATGTGCTTGCTTTAGCATCATAATCGAGGATCGTTACTTTGAGAATTAGAACGTCAGCGAATCACGTATGAGAAGGAACGCAACCAAGTAAGTTTCTAGATCACTTTACAATGGACTGGTTAACAATACAGTGAATTCAGTTTGTCTGTAGTATAAAAATCAGTAAAAAATACAGTATTTCTAACAAGACCAGTAATTTGCTTTGATAGACACGGCTACTTTGATATATTTGCACAAAAAAAACCATGGGAGAAGACTTAATTGCGAATTTGTTTACATTGGTTATGCTGATTTTGTTGCAGGCAGTATTGGGCTTTGACAATTTATTATACATCTCATTAGAGTCAAAACGAGCACCAGAAGACAAACAAAACTATGTAAGAAAAGTAGGTATCGGAATAGCCATTATCCTCCGTATCATTTTATTATTTGTTTTAGTATCCATTATTGATAAATTCAAAACGCCATTTCTTGAATTTCAAACTCGATTCATCGAGGGGAGTTTTAATGTACACAGCATGATTGTTCTACTAGGAGGCGCCTTCATCATATACACTTCAATGAAAGAAATTTGGCATATGATGGCTATAGAAGACATTCATAGTAATGCAGAAAAAGAAACGGCATCTGTAGGAAATGTCATTGCGATGATCATCGTAATGAACCTAGTCTTCTCTTTCGACTCCATCCTAAGTGCAATTGCCCTCACAGATGTATTCTGGGTAATGGCGGTTGCGATTGTCATAAGTGGGATTTTAATGGTTTGGATGGCAGACAAAGTGTCAAACTTCCTAAAAAAGAACAGAATGTATGAGGTTCTAGGACTTTTTGTACTGTTTGTTGTTGGGATCATGCTGGTAACTGAAGGCGGACATCTTGCGCATATTAAATTGTTTGGGAATGCGATTATGCCAATGACAAAAACCACCTTCTATTTTGTTCTAGTCATCTTGTTATTGACTGATATTGTACAAGGTCGTTATAACAAAAAAATTAATAGCGAAAAACAGAGAACTGAGGAAAGCGCGTAAACGGTGTTTTACATCCTCATTCTATTTTAAATATATAAAAGTTGTAGCAAATGAAAGTTGCAGTAGTTGGCGCCACAGGCTTAGTTGGACAGGTCATGTTGAATATTCTAAAGGAAAGACAGTTTCCAGTTTCTGATTTCATCCCTGTTGCTTCTCCACGATCAGTAGGTAAATCAATTGAATTTAATGGTAAATCGTATACCATTCACAGTATGCAGGATGCTATAGATGCCAAACCAGATGTCGCAATTTTCTCTGCTGGTGGCGGCATTTCAAAAGAATGGGCACCAAAGTTTGCTGCAGTTGGAACTACTGTTATTGACAACTCTTCTGCTTGGAGAATGGATCCTACTAAAAAACTATGTGTGCCAGAAATCAACGCTTCACAGCTATCAAAAGAAGATAAGATCATTGCCAATCCTAATTGTTCCACTATTCAGATGGTAGTCGCCTTGGCCCCATTACACCACAAATACGGTATCAAGCGATTAGTTATTTCTACCTACCAGGCCGTTACTGGGACGGGAGTAAAAGCAGTGCAACAGATGGAAGCAGAACGCAATGGTACAACTGCGGAAATGGCCTATCCTCATCCTATTGATCTCAACTGTATTCCTCATGGCGGTAGTTTTACTGAAGATGGTTATACTACTGAAGAGATAAAACTCGTTGAGGAAACCCAAAAAATCTTAAGTGCGCCAGATATCCGAGTAACGGCTACTGTGGTTCGTATTCCTGTTTACGGTGGACATTCGATAAGTGTAAATATCGAATTTGATCAGGATTTTGTCCTAGAAGAAGTAAGACAGATACTAGCAACCGCTCCAGGAGTCACCGTTCAGGATAATTGGGCAGAAAACGAATACCCAATGCCGTTGTATTGTAAAGACAAAGACGATGTATTTGTAGGAAGAATCCGTCGTGACAAGTCTAATCTCAACTCTTTAAATCTATGGATTGTTTCAGATAATTTGAGAAAAGGAGCTGCAACAAATGCCGTTCAAATTGGAGAATATTTACTAAACAATAATCTTTTATCATAATTTACAGTGCGTTATAAGATTATAAATTATTTATAAAGGTTTATTTAATTTATAGATTTAGTTTCATTGGTATTTTATTCTTGTAAAGAACTTAAATAAAAGATTGATTATTAAATACATAAGTAAATGAATAACAAATCATTGCTTTCAATATAACAATTTAAAAATATACCTCATTTTATATTAGTTCTTACTGATTTTTTTGTAGGTTTACTATTGAATATCTTACAATCATCTCCGCTGACTAACCTAAGTGACAGTTTTACTATTTTATAGTCTAAACTATAGTTACACTTCGTACCGTATTATTGTATATTAAATTACTGGAGTTATGAAAACGAAACTTGTACTTTGGGCATCAACTGATAAAGATGAAAAGGCGCTTTTGGCATATCAATTAAGAGCTGAAGATAATAAAGTAGACTTATGGACTTTTTCTGGAGAAAATGCTTCGAATGATGTTCACCGCGCACTTATGTATGAATGGAGAGAAGGGAAAGAAATGGCTTTTCCATCAACTGGATACGTACATCATGAAATGGAGTTGACTGTTTCTAATAGCTTACTCCCCAATGGCTTTAAAGCTGAAAAAGAAGAATTAATCACAAGAGCACAAACAGAATGGCATTTTGTTGTCCTTTCCGCTCAACTCAACAATTCCTACCTTTCTGAGTTAGAAGACTTGGGAGAAAAGGTGAATGTTATAGAATCCTTCGAACCAGGTCTCTGGGAAGAGTTGGTAGGTTTTTGGGACAAAGTGCAGTCACAAGTGCGGGAGAGAAATCTATCTAAAGATCATGCAAACGCCTTAAGAGACAAAACGAATAGCTTGTTTACAACACTTAAGGGGCTCAGAAAAAAACTAGACGAACAGTTTAAAGAACAATCGAAAGTCGTCTTTGAAAAGTTTAATGGTATTATTGATAATTTGAATAAAAAAGTTGCGTCCGGTGGAAACCTCTCTGCACTGTTCAATGAGCTCAAAGATATTCAAAAAGAGTGTCGAGATGCCAAACTAACCAGAGACCTCAGATCCAAGCTCTGGGATAAAATCGACGCCTCATTTAAAGTAGTAAAAGAAAAAAGATTTGGCCCTGAAGGTGCCACAGGCAACTCTCCCCTAGAAAGAATAGAACGAAGATACCAAGGCTTGATGAAAGCAATTAAACGAATGGATCATTCTATTCAACGAGATGAAAGAGACTTGAACTTTCAAATTAATAAAATGAATAGTTCAGATGCTGGACAACTCGAAACACAACTCCGAGAAGCCAAAGTAAAAGTAATCCAGGTCCAGGTAGATTCCAAAAAGGAAAAACTAACTGACATGCACAATACCCGTGAACAGCTAGAAAAACAAATAGAAAAAGAAAAGGCTAAAGCTGAAAAAGCTAAAGCCAAAATCCAAGCAAAACAGGCTAAAGCAGCTAAGACTGAAGATGCAGCAAAAGAAACAAAACCTGAGGAAATTAAAAAAGTAGACGCAGAAGCAAAATCTCCGAAAAAAACTGCAAAGCCAGAAGCTAAAGCTACTGAGAAAACTGAAACCGCAGAACCAGCAAAGGCAGAAGCCTCCAAACCAGCTAAAACGGAATCAGAACCCGCTCCAAAAACGGAAACAAAAGCAGTAGAAAAGACGACCAAGCCTGAAGCAAAAGCCAAGAAGCCTGAATCAACAGAACCTGCGAAGGTGGAAGCCACTAAACCTGTTGAAAAAGCAACAGAGAAAACGGAAACAAAAGCAGTAGAAAAGACGACCAAGCCTGAAGCAAAAGCCAAGAAGCCTGAATCAACAGAACCTGCGAAGGTGGAAGCCACTAAACCTGTTGAAAAAGCAGCAGAGAAAGCGGAAGCAAAAGTAGAAGAAGTCTCCCAGGAGCAGCCAGAAGCAAAAGCTGCAGCAGAACCTGTGACTGAAACTACCAAAACTGTTCAAAAAGTTGCTAAGGCGGAACCGCCAAAAGAGAGTCCAATCGAATCTGGAGAGGTGAAAATTGAAAAGGAGTAACGTCTAGACTTACTCTTTTATATGAAGCGCTTCAGCCACTGCCGGGTGCTGTTCCAAGTAGGCCTCCAATTGATTATTAGCAAGAAAGGTAAATCGTTTACCGAATTTGCCAGGAGTCTTTAAGACAACTCTCGTTGGTCGCCAGAATAAAAATCGTTTGATTTCCAGATGTTCTATATTATGAAAGGGATATCGGTAATGTTTAACGTAATTAGTGGCATACAAGAAATTCCGATCCAACTCTACACGTTTCAAACGCATAAAAAAGAAATACAGAATGGCGATTCCAAGTAATAAAAAACCCAGAACCATCATACTAAATCCTGAAAGTCCTAAGGCCATTGCAAAATTGCTGGCCTGACCATCTTTTGAAAATACTAAAAACCCACCAATGGTTCCAAAAAACGAAATCCAGAGGACAGGAATAAAAACTTTATAAAATAAAGTCAATTGAGATGATACGTTATGCATTTCTTACTTAGACTATTGAACCGCAAATATAGGAAGGAAGCACACAAAAGTTGAACTCCGAGCAATAATTCGCTCAATAAATACACTTCATAATCATAATCCTTATCTTTACATCAACTTATTTCAAAAAAATAACTAAAATGAGATTGATGAATTCGTTAATTAAATTATGCTGCCTATTTATTCTTGCTTCATTCTTTAGCTCTTGTAGCTACATGCAAGTCAAATACACCTTCGAAAAAGATGGCTCCGGAAAAATGGAAATGGGTGCTGAGATGGGCCAAGCCCTACAAATGATGCAGATGATGGGCGGAATGGAAGAAGGCGGTGATTCTGGTGACCCTATGGCAGACCTCTTCAAAAATATTAAGGGTAATATGGATACCACTATCAGTATGGCCGCAGCAATGCCCGATTCCCTAATTGGAACAGCAGAAGGTGACGCCATGAAAGACTGGAATATACGAATGACCGCCAATGAGGAATCTAAAGAAATGTATATGGCCATGCAGACCGACTTTGAGAAAGTGAGCGACCTCAAAGAAAAGATGGCCGCAATGGAAGGTATGAGTGATTCCGGAGGTCTCGGTGGAATGGGAGGAGGCAGTTCCCCTATCCCTGATGATTACTTCTCCAAAAGCATGATATTTAATGGGAAGTCACTGAAAATTGCCTCCTACAAAATGCCAGAAGACAAGGAGATGAAAGAACTTATGGAAGGCGAAGACGCCGACCCAATGATGGGCCAAATGATGGATAAAATGAATGTTCGATTTGTGTACGAAGTTCCAGGAAAAGTTAAAAAAGTAAAATACAAAGGTCCTTGGGAATTAGTGGACGACTATACCGTAATGGTCGAATACACTATGGAAGAATTCAATGAAATCAAAGTCTTTCCTCCTATGGTGATTAAATGGCAATAACGGATGTACCGATAACTTTTTATCTTCCTGCTGACCGCAGGAAGGTATATTATTTCTAGTGCCATGAAAACCAAACGTAGTCAACTTATACTACCCAAACACATCCAAAAGGGAATTGAACGATATCAAGGAGCGCCCTGCAATATTGTCCAAAAACACCTCGACAATCTAGGATGGAGCTACACCGCTTACCGCTTCATTGACGATAGAATTCTAATCGTCTTTACTAGTAAGATGTATGCACTGCTCTACAAAAATCAAGAAGATTTGTATGCTGATATGGAATTTAGTGATTAATGTTTAATGGTTAATGATTAATTATTTACGTAATAACGTTTATAGTAATGATTAATTGAACCACCACTTATTATAACGTGTATTGCGTCATAATTAGTGCCTGACCGAAAACTCTAGTTTTTAAGCAATGAACGAGCGACCTGTTACTTCCGGGAGCCGGCCCAGTTAAAAGTGAGAGGTCTTTACTTTTTGAAAATCAATTTTTTACGACTTTAAAAAACCTCTCACTTCTGGACTGGGCCGGCTTCCGGAAGTAACAGGTTACTCGTTCTTTATTGATTATCTAATGCGATCTTTTCTACAAATAATCTAAAATTATTCAGCTGTAAGCTAAAGAAATGGAATATTTACCAGAATATTTGTGCTAACAATTTCTTATTAAAAGATTGATAGTCAACGATTATTGTCTTTTCGTTCAGAAACTAATTAACAAAAATGTGATTAAAGTTCCACAAAAATCGACTTTCCGGAGTGGGCTCAACACTAACCATTAAACATTATTTACAACCTATATTGCGTCATAATTAATCATTAAACACTAACCATTAAACATTATTTACAACCTATATTGCGTCATAATTAATCATTAAACACTAACCATTAAACATTATTTACAACGTGTATTGCGTCATAATTAAACATTGATCATTAATCACTAATCATTAATTAGTGGCATTTGAAATAGTCGAAGGGTTCTAGACAAGTGTTGCACTTGTAGAGTGATTTACAGGCTGTAGAGCCGAACTGGCTCACTTGTACTGTATCCAGTGAATCGCATTGCGGACAAGGCACTTCTCGCTCTTCACTAAATAATGCACCCTTGTCACTAGTTGATTCGACAGGAGGGGCAATACCATATTCCTTGAGTTTTCGCTTACCATCTTCAGACAACCAGTCCGTTGTCCAGGCAGGACTTAGAACTGTTTTTACTGTTGACTCATAGCCATTTTCCTGCAAAATTGCCTTGATATCTATCTCAATCACATTCATCGCCGGACAACCAGAATACGTAGGCGTAATTGTAACCTCAACATGCTTACCGTCTACTGCCACAGCTCTCACAACCCCCAAATCCAGAATCGTCAACACAGGCACCTCCGGATCAGCAACCTGCTCCAACAACTTCCAAACATCAGTATTTTCACCAGTTTGCACCATACAATTAAAAATTATTCACGTCAATAATTAATCATTAAACACTAAACACTAATCACTAATATTTACCATTTAGCTCCTGGATAAGCGCGCTGTAAAAACTGTAATTCTGCAAGGATAAACCCTAAGTGTTCACTGTGTTGTCCTGTCTTGCCACCTTTTTGCATCCATCCCGTTTCAGGAATAGTGAGTGTGGCTTGCGTCAGAATCTCAGCAACTTTTTTATCGAAATAAGGTTTAATTTTTTCCAACTTTACCCCAACTCCATTTTCGGCCATCTCCCTATCCAACTCATCTGCTAGAAACAGTTCGCCAGTATACATCCAAAGATCATCCACTGCTTGTTGCATTTTAGCGTGACTCTCTTCAGTGCCGTCTCCAAGTCGTATCATCCACTCAGAACTAAACTTCAGGTGATAGGTGATCTCCTTCAATGATTTACTAGCAATGGCAGCTAATTGCTCATTAGAACTTTTAGTCAACTCGCTTGTAAAGTAAAAGTTGAAGACATCGAAGAAAAACTGTCGGGTCATCGTCTCGCCAAAATGTCCATTCGGTTGTTCCGTCAGCAACACATTTTTAAACGCATATACATCCCTGAGGTAAGCAAAATCGTCCTCTGTTGCCCCTTCTCCCTTGATCTCAGCAGCCAATTGATAATAGTTTCTGGACTGACCAACCAAATCAAGAGCGATATTCGTCAATGCGATATCCTGCTCCAGTATTGGTCCATGACCACACCATTCCGACAATCGATGACCAAGAATCAGATTATTATCTGCAATTCGAAGTATAAAGTTGAGTAGCGAGTTATTCAAATCACTGGTTTTTAGTTACATATGTTTCACTTCATCCGGCAAGTCATAAAACGTAGCATGTCGGAAAAGCTTATTTTCTGCGGGGTCGTAAAACGATTCACTTTCTGTCGGATCACTAGCATTGATTTGTGTAGACGGTACTACCCATACATTCGTTATTTTCAAAGAGTCTCCGTATATTTTTATAGCGTCGGCGATCGCAGTTGTCGCATTGTCGGCCATCGCACTACCTACGTGCTTATGACTCAGTCCTTGCTTGGTTCTGAAAAACACTTCCCACTGCTGCACAGTATTTGCCATAACTGGTTTGGCTGACAATTGCGGATGTTCATACACCTGTTCTGCGTTGATCGTATCACCATCAAAGTTCCAGGCAAAAATCAAATCTGAAGGAATCACCCAAAGGCTTACCCCTTCGTTTCTGCGAGTATACACGTCACGTGCATTGGTCATTGCCATTTCCGAATCAGCAGCATGCAAGCTGCCAGCGTGGACATGCGCCAACTTACTTCTGACAAATACTTCGAATAAAGGCCACTTTTCACTCATATTGCTAGGCTGATTTTGCTTGATTTTGCTTGCGCTGATGTCTTTTTTCGGCATAGGCGGTTGCGGCTTCTCTTACCCATCGACCTTCATCATGTGCCTTATTTCTCGTCTTCAATCGTTGTTTGTTGCAAGGGCCATTACCTTTCACTACATTCCAAAATTCTTCCCAGTCGATAGCACCGAAGTCATGTTGCTTGGTAGCTTCGTTCCATTTAATCTCTGGATCGGGTATCGTAATTCCTAGTATTTTTGCTTGTGGTACAGACATATCGACGAAGCGTTGTCTCAATTCATCATTAGAAAATCTTTTGATTTTCCATTTCATAGATTGTGCTGAATGCTTAGATTCTGAATCATTAGGTCCAAACATCATTAAAGAAGGCCACCACCATCGATTTAAAGCGTCTTGAGCGAGCGCTTTCTGTTCTGGGGTGCCATTGCACAAGGACATCATTATTTCGAAGCCCTGGCGCTGATGAAAGCTTTCTTCCTTACAAACTCTTACCATTGCTCTGGCATAAGGGCCATAAGAACAGCTGCAAAGTGGCACTTGATTCATAATCGCAGCACCATCCACTAACCACCCAATTGCTCCAATATCTGCCCAAGTCAATGTTGGGTAGTTAAATATGCTGGAGTACTTCGCCTTACCAGAGTGCAAATCGTCGATCATCGTTGCTCTGGCAGCGCCTAGCGTTTCCGCTGCACCGTAAAGGTATAAGCCATGGCCTGCTTCATCCTGCACTTTTGCCATCAACCCTACCTTTCTTCGTAGGGATGGTGCTCTCGAGATCCAGTTTCCCTCAGGCAACATACCTACTATTTCGGAATGCGCGTGTTGAGAAATCTGCCTGATCAGCGTCTTTCTATAGGCTTCTGGCATCCAGTCTTTAGGCTCAATTTGAATATTGTTGTCGATTTTCTCTTGAAACCGATCTTCCAATGAAATGTTTTTAGAATCGCTCATAACAAATGGTGTTTGTACAAATTTAAACAAAAATGCCATATGAAGTATTGTAAATAAAACGAAATTCCTGAATAATTGTTCAGAAGATGATCTGGAAAATAATTTGGGCAGTCCCCTTGCTATTTCCATACGCAAGGGTCGTACCCTTCCGTGCGCGCTGTTCGCTTGGCCCTGCGGGCTTCGGCTATCGCCTCACACTCCAGGCTACTACTGCGCAGCAGTATTTTAAGGTGTGGTTTGTATTTAGTAGTTAACTAGTGTTTGAACGAAAAGACAATAATCGTTGATTATCAGTCTTTTGATAAGAAAATGTTATCACGAATATTCTGGTGAATATTTCATTTCATTAGCTTATCGTTGAATAAATAATTTTAGATTATTTGCAGAAACTGAAGGCATATCAGATCACATTAATGAATAAAGAACGAGAAACCCGTTACTAAATTGAGTTAATGGGCTGCACAGTTACGAAAGGCTTTACTTACAGGAAAACCTTTAGTCTGAGTTGTGCAGGTTTCCATATCTAGTTGTTACGTTCTGCTAATCACAATCAAAATCACTCTCCTCCAATCGTGGCCAAGTCACAGGTGGTTCTTCCTCTTGTCCAAATCGTAGGATCTTTGAATTAGGGTGGTTGGTTCTTAGATCATCCATTGTAGTCCGTTCCCAGGTAAATGGTAGGTCTATATCAAGGCGGGCGCCCCGCAGTTCTCCTGACACACCACTGTTGATTATTGGCCACCACAGGCTTTCTGTATCTCTGTCCCAAAGCACAAAGCCGTCACGTCCATCCCGAATGCCTTCTTCGTAGTAGGTATAGCCTGACACCCCAAATGTCAAGGTCTGTTTACAGTATTCCCTAGGAAAGATTCCGATAAAGTCTGCCAGCACACAGTAACTTACTAAAACGGGTATCCCGTCAATCACATCATTAATGACTTCGTGCTTGACCATCAGCTCCAGTGGATAGGCGATTTTTCCTTCATTGGCTTGAATCAGGATCACTTCAAACTCATCAGGAATGGGTTGCGTTAAATCACTTAGAGGAATATATTCTGGATTTCTAAGGGCATGAAAAGTTTCTCTTCCAAGTCCATATTTTAAATGGAATAAGTTTAGAGCGTGGTTATTTATATTAAAATGATCAGTTTCATTAGGACCGCCATATAACCAGAGAGAACCATCTTCTTTTTCAATTATTTTATCATTTAGTGGCTTTGCTGGATCAGTATTAACTGTTGTTGGCTGTACCTCTTCTTTATTACAAGAAAATATAAGAGTCATTAGTATTAAAATTGTAGTAATTCTCATAATTCAATTTTTAAGAAAGAAAATAGAACACCATGCACTATTCATGCATCTATACTTCATTCATAAAGTTATTGTTTTTTTAGTACTATTGCTGTCTGGAACCAGACAAAACAAAAAAAGGCTATCGAAATTCGATAGCCTTTTATATAATTAGTGAATTTTCTCTAATTAGTTAACATCCCAAAATACTTTTGAGAATAAGTCATCACCACCCATTGCTGATCCTGCAGCTTTAACATTTGTTTCATTGAGTGTGTACTCAGAGAAAGGGTAAGTGAAACGTGATGGAGGAGTTGTTCCTGCACCAGTAGCAACATTCATTACAGGAGCATCGTATAATCTGTAAGTAGACCATGCTTCGAATGCTTCATCATAAAGTGCTAACCACTTTTGCATTGCAATTTTTTCCTTCCAACTTCCTGGAGCTGTAGCATAGTTCACGTTTACATTTGCTAAGTAATCATTAACAAGCGTATTTAATGAATCATTATCCACCTTCATAGAATCAACTTTAATTACGTTAGAGATAACGTCATTGTAAGCACTCGTCCAATTTCTAATTGAAGTTTCTATTCCATTATGATAATGGTCTGCAGCAGGTGTAGTTATAAATCCCCTCTCAGCAGCATCTGCTAATAAGAACTCAACCTCTACAAAACTTAATGCAACACCAGTCGAAGTTTTTTGTTCTTGAATCCAACCCGGCTTAGAGTTAGGTGTATATGAGTTTGAAGATCCAAAAATACCACCAACAATAGTATCATTTGCACCAGTATCTTTGAAGTAATATGGTCTTCTAGGATCTTCCAAAGCATTCATATAGTCACCAATGGTGTTCGAAGCAACATAATCACTACGACCACTCTGGATAAGCGTTACCCATAATGGATGCGTGTGTGGTGTACTTTCAATGTAGCTCATTTTGAAGTTATCAGCAGGTGATGTGAATACTCCTGCAGTAACAGCTTCAGTAACCAAAGTTTGTGCTTTAGCGGCATCACTGTCAGCAATTCGAATAGCCATTCTTAATTTCAAAGAATTTGCCATTTTAGACCATGCCCCAAGATTTCCATTGTAGATAACGTCACCTAAACCTAATGTGTTACCAGTAAGATTAGGGAGTGCGGAATCTAGTTTTTCAATCAATTCATAATAGACTTCTTTGTCATCAGTGTAAGCTGGTGTTGGCTTTTCAATATCTAATGCCTCATAGTATATAATATCTCCAAAGATATCTACTAACATAGCATAAGTAAATACTTCCAAAACAGTAATTACTGCTTCATTAGCCGTTATCTCAGCTTCTGAGATTTCAGGAATATTAACCATATATGCTCTAGCTTCATTCAAGTCTTTCAAAACAGTTGAGTATAATCTTGCATAAGCAAATCCATTAACGTTTCTTTCTACCAACTGGTAGTTAGATTCATCTGGATATGTAGTTTGTGACCACATTTGTGCCCACAATCTAAAGTTATTACGATTTACGTTTTGATCAACAACATAATCCATAAGAGCAACTTGTGCATTAGCTACTAATGAACTTGAGGGGACTACACTTGGATTCTGTGTATCGATATTCAAATCTGTTAATTCGTCTGAACAGGAGAAACCTATTGTCAAAACCAACAGCAAAAATATTAGCTTTTTCATTTCTAATTTTTTTTACAATTTAATTTTTTAATTAATTCTACTAAAATCTCACTCTTAAGTTTAATCCTAATTCTCTAGCTGTTGGATATGCACCAGATTGGTTACCTGTTACATTACCAGCACTTGTTGAAGACTCAGGATCTGAATAAGGAGAATTTTTATGAATAATCCATAAGTTTCTACCAATTACAGAAACATCAATTCCGTCAATTTTGTTATTTGCAAACAATTTAGATGGAAGACTGTAAGATAATGTTGCTTCTCTCAATTTAACGAATGATGCATCATAAACGTGATATGCGTTTGGCGCATAAACATAACCATATGAAGAGTAAACATCTCTTGTATATCCATTTTCAGTATTCGCTGTTCCATCAGAAACAGGAACGCCTTCATCATCAAAAACATAACTACCAGAAGCATCAACTGATTGTACTACACCTCCCATTGGAATTCCACCACCATCATCTGGAGAATCTCTTACAACACCACCAGATTCGTTAGTTCCTGCTGTAAAGTCATAAATACCAGTAGCATAACCGTACCAAGTATCCAATGAAAAGAAATCACCACCTTTTTGAGCATCAATTAAGAAGCTAAGGCCAATTCCTTTGTAGTTAATACTGTTATTGATACCACCTCTCCAATCTGGGTTGATGTTACCAATTACTTCTGGCTCGCTAGTTTTTCTCCAACGTGTTCCTCCACCCCAGTGATCGTAGACAATAGGCTCGCCACTCTCGTGGTAAACAAAGTTTGTTCCTTTGATTGCACCGTAAGGCTCACCAACAGCAGCATTAATAGTAACACCACCTTGAACACTTGCCAATTGGAAATTTGTTATACCTTCATCCAATTCAATAACTTCATTAATATTTTTCGCCCAAGTAACTCCGATATCCCAAGTAAAATCCTTAGTTCTTACTGGAGTAAGATTTGCAGCAACCTCGAATCCAACATTTTGGATCTCACCTGCGTTAACCACTTTCGTAGCATATCCTGTTGCAGTTGTAACTGGAACAGGAAGAATTTGATTGAATGAGTTTGACTTATAAGCTGTAAAGTCAAATCCAAGTCTATTCTTCAAGAATTTCATTTCTAGACCAGCCTCAATTGAATTAGTATTTTCTGATCTAAGTGCTTCATTCTTCTTTCTTGGGTTAGTTGAAGCCAGTGCATTTCCTCCAAATGGAGTTCCGATATCATAAGTATCAACAATTTGCTGAGCTGGTGCATCATTACCAACACCTGCATAGTTAGCTCTTAGTTTTCCAAAACTCAAGATATCGTTTCCTTCTAATAATTCAGAGAATACAAAACTTAAAGAAGCTGATGGATAGAAGTATCCATTATTTCCTTGAGGCAATGTAGAAGATACATCATAACGAGCAGTAAGATCTAAATAAAGCATGTTGTAAAGTCCGATATTTGCAGCTGCATAATATCCGTTTACACCAATTTTTGCTAAGTATGGATCAGAGATTGGACGATCTACACTATTCTCTAGTGTATAAATACCTGGGTACCAAAGTCCTCCTTGAGTGTATTCTCTTAAAGATTTAACTCTTGATCTTCTAATATTAACACCTAAAAGACCAGTAACACTAATGTCATCGCTAGCACCGAAGTACTTATTCGCTCTAAGCATTGCGTCATAGTTCAATTCATAAAAGTTTCTATTGTAAGCTGAATACTCTGGTACATCAACGGAGCCTTGAGCAATTCTTTCTTCTTGAATTTCTGAATACTGATCAATAGTAACTTTACCTGTAGCGACTAACCAATCTGTTAAATCATAATCCAATTTGATATTACCAAGTATACGGTCTCTTGTATCTGTAGAAAAGTTGTTAGCAAGATTCCAGTAGTAATTGTCAAAATAATGAGGCTGGGTGGCCCTGCTTGGATCAAGTACGCCATATGCATTCCAAGAAATATTTCTTCCTGTTAACTCATAAGCATCTTGTTGTTCCTTCATATCAGTAAATGTACTGTACCATTGACGGAAAGATTGGTTAACATTTCTGTTATCATATCCCGTTCCATACCTTCCGTTACCGTTAGTATTGATGTACTGAACAGAAGTTCCTACTGTCAATCGCTCTCCTACAGTTTGTGATCCACCAAAAGAAACAGTATTTTTTTTGATTTTACTTCCTGGAAGTATACCACTTTGATCGAAATTGGTATATGACAATCTAAAGGAAGATACATCATTTCCACCAGTAACAGCGATACTATTATTGAATGTCAATCCAGTTTCATAGAATGTAGTGGCATCATTTTCTCCAGCTACAAAAGGTACTGTCTTTCCAAAATCAGGATGATCAGGATACCATGAAGACCAACCAAAAACTTGCAGGTTAGGATCATATTCCGCTCCAAATGAAGCATCTTCATAAACTGGTGCATGATACTCATCAACACCATCACCATCAAAATCATAAAAATCAAGGCCATCGATATCAGAATTGTACCATCCTGAAATGTTAGAGTAACCAGGTCCGTATTGCTTCTGGTAGACAGGCATTGTTGTCTTGTCGATAGTAGCCGCTGTAAAACCTGAAGAAATGGTCACCCCTAACTTGTCGTTTTTCTGACCTTTCTTAGTTGTAATCAAGATAACACCGTTTGCTGCTCTTGATCCATAAAGAGCCGTTGCCGCAGCACCTCTCAATATAGAAACAGATTCGATGTCCTCTGGATTCATATCCATTGCAGTATTACCATAGTCATAACCACCACGACCAGTTGCCTGATCAGTAGTATTGGTAATTGCATTAGCAATTGGAGTTCCATCAACTACGAATAAAGCTTGGTTAGTGTTACCTAATGAGGTATGTCCACGGATAATAACATTAGAAGAACCACCTAATTGGCCGCTTCTTTTAATGTCAACACCAGCAGCCTTACCTGATAGTGAGTTAACAAAGTTGGCATCTTTTACTTTTGTAAGTTCATCGCCATCTACTTCTTGTGCAGCATAACCAAGAGACTTTTGATCTCTCTTAATACCTAGGGCAGTAACAATAGCGCCTTCCAGTACAACTCCTTCGGAGAGGACAGCACTTAATACATTGGAATTACCGAGTACAAGTTCTTGTGCGGTATAACCAGTATAAGTAACTACAACGGTAGTTGCTCCTTCTGGAACCTTCAATTCGTACTTTCCATCGAGATCTGTAGTCGTCCCGATCGTCGTTCCTTTAACGATAACGTTTGCGTATGGTAGTGGGCCGTTTTCATCAGTTACGGTCCCTGATATTACTCGTTGCCCGAAAGCATACGAGCACATGAAAAATACCAACGCAAATAGTAGCGTAAGTTGTTTCATAAGGAAATTAAATTTTGAGTTAAGAAATATAATAAATTTGAGTTAAGAAAATTCTTCATTTTTAGTTTCAACACGCTAAAGTACAGCTAATTTTTTAAAATTATAATTCTTTAACGTTTAAAACATTATATAAATGTGACACATTTATTTGGCTCAGGGCAGGTAATTGGTAGTATCAACTAAACATAAACAGCTGAATAAATTTACTTTATGTATTTTAAGTTATTTGTTATAAATACTGTGAGCAACTATAGAATTTAAAATGCCTGTCACAAACTGCATGAACAAAATGTGACTTTTTAATTAAATACGTTTTAAACTTACGTTAATTAATTGTAAAATTCAAGCGCTCGCCTATATTGTGCTATCGTATTATGTAATCCCAAGTATAGGGAATCGCAGATTAACGCATGCCCAATCGATACTTCCAGAACATTGTCTACATGACTAACAAAGTAATTCAGGTTATCCAGATTTAAGTCATGTCCTGCATTGATCCCCAACCCTAAGTCCTGCGCAATCAGACCAGCCTCTTTATATGGCTGTACGGCTCCCTTTCGGTCATGAGCGAATTCTAATGCATATGGTCCAGTATACAGTTCCACTCGATCTGCCCCTACCACTTTTGCTCCTTCAAGCATCTCCCTCACTGGATTAATAAACAGGGAAACACGAATTCCTGATGCCTTTAGTGATCCGATCACTTCCTTCAAAAAATCGTGATGAGTAATTGTGTCCCAACCATTATCTGAGGTCAATGCATCAGGTGCATCAGGAACAAGAGTGCATTGATCTGGTTTAGTCGCTAATACCATTTCTAAAAACTTAGGCGTCGGATTGCCCTCAATATTAAATTCCGTAGTAACGATTTTTTTTAAGGCGGGGATATCACTATATCTCACGTGACGCTCATCGGGCCTGGGATGAACAGTAATACCATGTGCGCCAAATTGTTCACAGTCTTTGGCGACTTGAACCAAATTCGGCAAATTGGATCCTCTGGCGTTACGGATCAGGGCCACCTTGTTTATATTTACACTTAGTCTTGTCATGAGCTGCTAGAATAGTGATGTTTGTCCACCATCGTCATTTGAGGAATCATTTGGGTCTTTTGCAGAAGTATCTTTCTTGCTAAGATTTTCCGAGCCTTTAGGAATATCTTTTTCTTTAAGAGGATCACTCTTTTCTACTGGAGGGTTGTTTTTCTTTTTTGCAGTATCTTTTCCCTTGATGGAGCTGTCCTTTTCTTTCAATGTACCTTTTGAAGACTGAATATCAAACTCGACTTCAGAACCTACCGACAAAGTTGCTTCACTAGAAGGAGCGGGTGTCGCAGTAGTGTTTTCCTTAATGGTTCCAATCTCAATTTCACTTTCTGGATCTGGCTGTGGCTCTGGTAATTCCTGATGTATTGCTTTGACTGAAATTGGTTTTGATTCGGTTAGCTTATTTCCTAATGATTTCCAGCCTTTCACATCAATAAAATCTACCATATCCACTTCGTGTTCCTCAGTCCCTTCCTTGTTTTTTATCTTGTAGATTACTACAGGATGATCTGCCAGCGTTACATAGTATAACGTATTCCTAGTGTTTTCTCCTGTAAAGTTGAATTTCTGCCCTAAACTTAGTGTTTCAATGTTAAATCGTTTAATGTAAGTGGCTTTCTTCTCTGTCTCATAGTACATAGTAGAGACCACCTTATCAGGATGAAAGATACCGATATGCATGAGAGTCTGGGTATCGAAACGATTAGTAAGCTCAAAATCGGATAATACGTAATCACCACTTTTATAAATGGCTAGTATTTTGTTTCCAGTATCAAAAGCGCCCAGGTATTTGCCCCGTTCTTCTGTATTCAGTCTTCCGCTAACTTCGTCCATCCAGATTTTCTGAGCACCAAGAGTTGATTTCCCCTCAGCCCCTAAGACTACTTTTTTGACAGGATACTTAGTCAACGTATTCCCTTGTGACCCACGTCCTTTGATATCTATATCAGCAAAATCGAAGTCGAATAATTTTTTGCGTGCTTTGGCACTCTGTGACAATTGTACATTGATTTTTTCTGCCTCTCCATTAGGATTTGCGGTAAAGTACAACACCTTAGTTCTTGGGGCTCCCTTTGTTAAATCATATAACTTATCTCTTGTGATCGATTTGACTTGGAACCGTTTTACAAATGTTTTCCCTGATTTACCATCTAAGTACACCATATTATAGGTTGTCCGCACATCCCCCTTTTTCCAAACATTTGCATGGATAATATCTTTTCCGACAAATGTTTTATCTGCAATTTTAGAAACAGCAAACTTGCCATTCTTTAAAAAGACAATCACATTGTCGATATCCGAACATTCACAGATAAACTCGTCTTTTTTCAAGCTGTGCCCTATAAAACCCTCTTCTCTATTGATGTATAGTTTGCAGTTATTCGCAACAACGGCTGTTGCGGAAATGGTACCAAACTCAGTAAGTAGTGTCCTGCGCTCCTTCCCTTTTCCATATTTCACTAGTAACTGCTCGAAATACGCGATAGCATATTCTGTCAAGTGAGCTAGGTGATTCCTTGTTTCACTAATTTCTTCTTCAAGGCTGGCAACAATTTCATCTGCTTTAAACTTATTGAATTTGGAAATTCGCTTGATCTTAATCTCTGTGAGTCTTACAATATCTTCTTCAGTAATATCACGATGTAGCGTGTATTGTGGCTTTCCTGTACATTTAACATTAGGCGTTTCCACGTACTTTTTTAGTTCCTCTCCAATGATCTCTATCACAGCTTCCCAGGATTCTGCTTCTTCAATTTCGCGATAGACCCTATTTTCGATAAAAATTCGCTCTAAGCTTGCAAAATGCCATTTTTCGAGTAATTCCGCTAATTGAATCTCCAATTCCTTTCGAAGTAGTTCTTTCGTATTTTCTGTAGAAATTCGTAAAATCTCATCAACCGTTAGAAAATGGGGCTTATCGTCTACAATGACGCAAGCATTTGGAGACACTGATGCCTCACAATTTGTAAAGGCATATAAGGCATCCATGGTAACTTGTGGGGAAATTCCTGGTGCCAACTCTACCAATATCTCAACATCCTTTGCGGTGTTGTCGATGACCTTCTTTATCTTAATTTTTCCCTTATCATTAGCTTTGATAATGCTGTCTATCAATGAGCTTGTATTGGTATTTGGTACTTGAGTAATGGCTAGTGTTTTCTTATCCCGAATTTCTATTTTAGCTCGAATTTTGATCTTTCCACCTCGTTTCCCTTTATTGTAGTTAGAGACATCAACCATTCCCCCTTCTGAAAAATCGGGATAAATACTGAAGTTTTTACCTTCCAATATTTTAATGGATGCCTTGATTAGCTCAACGAAATTATGAGGCATAATCTTAGTGGACAAGCCTACAGCAATGCCTTCTGCTCCTTGTGCTAACAGCAATGGAAATTTCATTGGAAGTGCAATCGGCTCTTTCTTACGGCCATCATAGGAAACTTGCCAATCAGTTGTCTTAGCATTGAAAGCAACTTCCAGTGCGAACTTGGTCAAGCGTGCCTCGATGTAACGTGGTGCAGCAGCTCTGTCTCCTGTTCTTCTATCGCCCCAGTTTCCTTGAGGATCAATTAGTAAATCCTTTTGTCCCAACTGTACAAGGGCATCACCAATTGAGGCATCGCCATGTGGGTGATATTGCATGGTTTGACCAATAACGTTTGCAACCTTGTGGAATCTACCATCATCCATTCCCTTGAGCGCGTGTAGTATCCGCCGTTGTACAGGCTTCAGCCCATCATCTATATAAGGAACTGCTCGTTCAAGTATTACATATGAAGCGTAGTCTAAAAAGTAATCTTCATACATCCCCTTGAGTGAGATGATTTTATCTGTATTCGCCGATCCATCCTGATCTGGTGTAGGGTCCGTGTTTTCCTCCAATGCCTATTTTTTTAAGGCGTAAATATAACAATCTGATTGTATTTTTTCAAACTATTAACAAATTGTTTACAAAATTGTAATTTTTTGGTTACTGTTTTTTTTGTAATCCAAATTGGATGATGGTAGACTCAGTCCATTGGCAACTGTGACCATGACAACTATTATAGATCTCAATCATAACCAACTTGCATTGTCTTATACCAGGTCAATAAGTTTTGGTGTGCGTGAAGGATATGAGGTGTTGTTTGAATGTAGCGCAGCGAAAAGAGTGCCGAGGAGCCTGACCCGAAGTATAACGGAGGGGCACGCCCCATAATTTTTATTTCTTAAACCCGGATTAGTGATTGGCTAGGTCGTCAAGATACGATTGAAGGCCTAGGTAGATGGATTTTGCCATTTCGTCTTGTCCCTGTTCGGAAAGTAGATATTGTTCCTCTTCAAGATTGGAAACAAAGCCCATTTCCACTAAAACGCTTGGCATATTGGTGGTTTTGAGAACGATAAACTGATCTTGCTTTACCTGTCGAACAGGGCGTTTGGTATGCGTATCAATTTGTTGAAGAATAAAGTTCGCCAATTTAATACTCTCTTGAAGATAAGCTTGTTGGAATGCTTGATACTTTATATTTCCAGCAGGTGTTTCAGGATCTAATGCAAACAATTCACTTTGCCCTTCATCAAGATAAATCATTTTATTTTCCCGACGTGCTAGTTCAGAACTTTCACTCGATGCACCAAAAACGTATGTTTCAGCACCCTTGATTTTTTTTTGTTTGCCAATGGAATTACAATGTACGCTCAAAAAAAGATCTCCATAACTATCATTTGCAATTTTGGCTCGTTCAGCAAGAGAAACATAGACATCTGATGTTCTGGTATAGACAATATTTATGCCTGGCAAGTACGCTTTAATGTAGGCTCCAAGCTTAAGCGTAACCTGTAGCGCAATTTCTTTTTCTATGGCGTGATTCCCTAAACAGCCTAAGTCTTCACCACCATGTCCAGGATCGAGAATTATAGTTTTAATCGTATCTTGAGAATAAAATTGCAGCTTAAACGAGGTTATTCCCGTTATAAGTATAGACAGAAGCAAAATGGTCTTAACCAGATTGTTAAAGGAAATGTTATACTTTGACAAATTATTTGTTAAATATGCTGTTTTGTTGAATACACTCAAAATTGGTAATAACTTTGCAATGAAAGTAATAAGTTCGCTAAAATTATGCCGTAGTCTATAAAATAAAAGAAGATAAAAAAATTGTGATAAAAAAAAGTAATACTAAATTCCTGCTTTTCTTCCTAACAATCTGGCTCAGTACCATTGGTGTCAATGATGTATTCGGACAAATTGGTAAAGCATCTCTTGGTAAGAAAAATCAAACTACTAAGCAGGATTCAGTGATTACCCCATCCAATACTATTCTAGTCAATCCAATAGATTCTACAATTGTCTCCACAGAGAAAGACAGCACCACCGTTGTAGAAACAAGTGTAAAACTATCAAAGGATTCCTTAGAAACGGCTGTAATATATGAAGCAACAGATTCCATGATCTATGATGTTGAGAACCAATATATTTACCTCTATGGAGATGCAAAAGTGACCTATGATGGCATGACACTAACTGCTGACTATATCGAGTTTGATTGGGAAAACAGCATTGCGACAGCAGAGGGCCAGTATGACAGTCTCGGCAATCTCATGGTCAAACCAGTATTTAAGGACAAAGATAATGAGTTCACTTCCACCAAGATGCGATATAATTTCAAAACGCATAAAGGCAAGGTATACGACGTAAGAACCAAGGAGGGTGACGGCTACCTTCTATCTCAAGGCGTAAAGTTTGATTTGCGTAGTAATCTCAACTCCGCTGAAAATGATGTGGTCTATGCGGAATCGACTTTGTATACCACCTGCGACCATGACCATCCACACTTTGGTATAAGGAGTAAAAAGGCGAAGATCATTCCTCAAAAATTGATTGTTGTAGGGCCGTCTAACGTTGAAATTGCAAATGTGCCAACACCATTGTGGCTACCATTTGGCTTTTTCCCGATTCAACAAGGCAGGCGTTCTGGTGTCGTATTTCCTAGAGATTATGAGTTTGACCCTAATCTAGGCTTTGGTCTTAATAATGTCGGATATTACTTTGCTGGCAATGAATTTATGGATTTTACTGTGCTTGGGAGCATTTACACAAGAGGCACGTGGGGCTTGAGTGCTGGCACGAATTACAGAAAAATGTACAAGTACAATGGAAGACTAAATCTCAGATTCAACTCAAGAAAATTAGGCTATAGGGAAACGCCAGATTTTTCTATAAAACGTGACTTTTTTATCGACTGGTCTCATAGCCAAGATTCAAGAGCTCACCCTTATATCAACCTGGGTGGTAGTATTAACCTAGGTACTGGAAGTTTTTTTAGTAATACACAAAATGACTATGAAAGTGTTGTCAATAATCAATTTAGTTCAAATTTAAGTTTGAGAAAAACGTTCCCTAATAAACTTTACAACCTAACTGCCAGTTTCCAACACCAACAAAGTACGTTGACAAACCTAATGACAATTACTTTTCCAGTAGTGGATTTCACTGTTGCCAGAGTGTTCCCATTCAAACGTACAAACCCAGAAATCAAGAAAAAAGAACAGTGGTTCGAAAAGATAAATTTCAATTATGCTGGAAAAGTACAAAACCGAACCACTGTTATTGATTCCTTGCTGTTTACTAGTGCTGTCTTTGAAGATATGCGTTATGGTGTAACACATAGAATTCCAATCAGTGCAAGCTTTAAACTCGCCAAGTATTTTACGTTTACGCAGTCCGTACAATATCAGGATTTTTGGCATTTGAATTCTATTGAGAAAAGGTTCATTGACCAGGAAACAATAGATAGTTTAGGCAATCCGGTATACGGAACAGTCGAGACCATTGAGAAAAATAGCTTTCGAGCCCAACCGCAAATTAGCGCTACTTCCTCACTTAGCACAGAGATATATGGCATGATGAATTTTAAGTTTAAACGTCTCAAGGCCATAAGACATGTGATGAAACCTTCAATAAATGCTAATTTCTCACCCGACTATAGCAAAGGTCCATTTAATTACATAGAGACCGTTCAAAACGACACCCGTGATCCGTTCTCCATTGAAGAGTATAATGTGTTCGAAGGTAATCTTTACGGCTCTTCTCTAAGCCCACAACAAGCGAGTATTAGTTGGAATATTAACAATAATCTTGAGGCTAAGGTCAGATCAAGAAAAGACACCGTACAGAAAGATAAAAAGATTCCAATACTAAATCAGCTAAATATTGGTAGTAGCTACAATTTTGCTGATGATTCCCTTCAATTCAAGCCTATCAACATCACTGGCACTACTAAATTATTTAAACGGATTAATATTAGATTTAACGCCAACTATAGTCCCTATCAGTCAATAGGAGGCATAAAGGTCGATAAGTACTACTGGACAACAAATAGGAAACCTTTGAACTTCCAAAATGCAGGATTGACTGTGGGTACAAGTTTCAAACCCAGTGAAATCAGAGACCTGTTTTCTAATGACATTTTTGGTACAAAACCATTAGAAGATCAAAACACAGTTGTCAATAAAAACAATAGTAGTCAAGGGTTTGTCGGTGCACTTTCTCTCAACTACACCTTTAACATCACAAAGGTATACGATCAAACTATCGGAAGAGACACCATAAAAATTTCAAGGAATGTCATCTCACTGAGTCAAACAGTTCTCAATATTTCTAAAAACTGGAGGATAACCATAGGAGGTATTGGTTATGATTTCGCTTTAAAAGGAATTACTTACACAGATGTAGGTTTTTATCGCGATTTACACTGTTGGGAAATGGGGGTAACTGCGCAACCAGAGCGGGGCACCTTCTCCTTCTTCATTCGTGTTAAGCCTGGATCTCTAGACTTTCTTAACATGCCCTATAAACGAAACAATGTGAGTCCAATAAGATTTTGAACTCAACCAGTTCGTCTACTTGTTTATCAAAGATTGGCGTAATCTTATTATATTTTTTTTAACTTATCACTAACAATTTTAATTTTGGCACCTGTGAATATTTCACTATATTACGTTGTAAAAATTAATTTGCCCAAACATTCCTACTACCTAGTTTAGTTATGAAAACAATTTTCACAATTGTCCTTACATGTACGTGTACCCTCCTTTTTGCACAATTCAAGAATCAGAACAATATACTCCAACCTCTGCACTCTCCAGATTCTGAGCATTTTCATGGAGTAGAAAAAAGTTCACTTGATTATTCTGATTTCTTTAAAGAAGCTTATCAGGCTTTTCCTAGTATTCCAAAGGGAATTCTTGAAGGCGTAGCACATACGAACACGAGCATTTGGCATGTCCCAGAAAACATTCAACCTAGCTGTTCAGGATTGCCACCAAGTCATGGTGTTATGGGATTAATGGCAAATGGGAAAGGTGCATTTAGAGAAAATTTACCTTTTATCTCTTCCTTAACAGGATATTCTGTTGCTTCAATAAAAAGTGATCCAAGAGTCAATATTTTAGCTTACGCTAAGGCTTATGATCTATTGTTAGCAAAAGTACCTTCTAGTACTAATTCGCTAGAACAGTGGGCAAATGTACTTGTAGAATTGAGTGAATTGCCTGTAGACAAGACGGCACATAACTATCCAATATCTAGTTTCCAATACAGTGTATTCAGTTTCATGAATGACGCTGCAAACCAAGCTAATTATGGATTTCAGCAACCTCAACTAGATTTACAAGGATTTTTTGGCTTGAACAATTATAAGGTTTTATCCTCTAAGTTGGTCAACTTAAATTCAACCTCAATTACAGCAGGAAACACAACATGGGAAACACCATCTTATAAAGGTTTTATGTGCATTGAGGTACCAGGTGCCATCTGGAACGCCGCACATTCCTCTAATTATTCAGTTGGACGATCAAGTTCCATTCAGAATTTTGTAATTCATAAGATACAAGGATCATACTCAAGTGCCATTAATTGGTTTAAAAATCCTATTGCCAATGTTTCAACACCATATGTAGTTAGAAATGATGGACAGATCACACAAATGCTTTGTGAAGCCAATACGGGCTGGCATGTCGGTTCTCATAATTCTTACACAATTGGAATAGAACATGATGGATATGTAGAAAATAACGATAACACTACTGCATTGTATCAGGCAGCCGCCCTCATCGTAAAAGACGGTGCTGCGGAATACGGGATTAGCTTATTGCGCGCCTGGGGATACCAAGGCTGCACAGGAGGTGCTGGGTCTTGTGGTCTAGGCTCCTGTACTAAAATCCGAGGTCATCAGAGCTATAGTGGACAGTCACATAGCGACCCTGGCATCTACTGGGATTGGAGATATTTCTACAAAATATTAAATGATAATACCCCAGTAACTACATTGTCAGCAGCATCAGGAACTATTTATGATAGTGGCGGTGCAGGCGGCAATTATGGCAATGATGTTAGAACAATTCAGACCATCGCTCCAACAAATGCTTCAAGCGTAACGCTAACTGTTAACGCCTTCAATACTGAACAAGGCTGGGATTACTTATTGGTGTATAACGGTCCTACTGTATTTTCTCCATTAATTGGACAATACTCAGGAACGACAATCCCAGGAAGTTTTACCGCTTCTGGAGGCGCTATCACAGTAGAGTTTAGATCTGACTGTGCAACTGGAGCTTCTGGCTATTCAATTAGTTGGGGATCAGTCGGTGCTGACAACATACCGCCTACGACTACAGTTTCAACAGCAGGCAACTGGCATACAAATGATTTTCCGGCTGCTTTTAGTGATAATGACAACTCTGGCGGTTCTGGCGTTGCCTATAAATTCATGAACGTGCTACAGTATAACGGTAGTGAATGGAGAGCCAATCCAAGCCGTGGAAACTTTAAAGACAATTTCGATGGTGCTTTACATTCTGATTGGACAAGTCATGCAGGAAACTGGACAGAAAGCGGTGGTTTTCTACTTCAATCCAATGAAACCGTTGGTAATACGATTTTATCTGCTCCGTTAAATCAAAATGTTTATAACCAGTACTTATATACGTGGAGAGCCTCAATTGGAGGAACAGGGACTAACAGACGTGCTGGGTTCCACTTCATGTGCAGCGATGCCGATTCACCAAACAGAGGTAACTCGTATTTTGTCTACTTCAGAAATACTGATAATAAATTACAGATTTACTCAGTAGATAATGATGTATTTACTTTACAACAAGACATCCCTTTAACGGTCAATACCAATCAGTATTACAACTACATGATTATCTATGATGAAACGACTGGTAAAATCATTGTAGTTAGAGATGGTGTAAAGGTAGGAGAATGGACAGATCCAACGCCCTTAACTGCTGGTAATTTCATCTCATTTAGATCCGGAAATTGTACCTACTCCATTGACAACTTAAATGTATACCACCGTAGAGCAGGAACCAATAAAACAATTAAAGTAGGAACAGCTGCAACAGATGATATTCAATACCAGAATATAAATCCAACTTCTCCTTCAGGAAAAGTGAAATCTCTAGTGATGGATGGTGCTGGTAATTTTTCATTAATCGCTGAAAAGAATATTAATGTTGACTGGACGCCACCGATATTAACAACAATAAAAGATGGAACAGGGAATGACATTGATATCACCACAAGTGTCACTACCTTATCTGGTAATTGGCCAGGATCGAAAGACGATCATTCTGGAATCGACTACTATGAATATGCGATTGGTACTAGTTCAGGAGCGACTGATATCTTGCCTTGGACAAATAATGGGAACTCAACTAGTGTTACCAATAGTAACTTAAGTCTAACTTCTGGAGTTACGTATTACGTTTCAGTTCGCGGGACGAATAACGCTGGACTAACATCTGTTGTTGGTATTTCAGATGGAGTACTAGTTAACAGAGATGTCTTGATCAGCCCACGGGTTATCTTAGCTGGTCCTTATGACACAAACACTGGTGTAATGAATGATGACCTGAGGCTGCTGGGAGATATACCGCTATCTCAACCTTACACAGTAGCTCCATTTAACTATAATGGAAGTGAGACAGTCACTCAAAACGTATTGAATTTTACGGGGGCCAGTGCAATTGTCGACTGGGTTCTGGTAGAGCTGAGAGATAAGAACGATCCTGCTGTTATAGTTACTACAAGAGCTGCGTTACTTCAGGCAGACGGAGATGTCGTAGATGTAGACGGCACCTCGCCAGTTGAGATTTCTGGACAATCAGCAGACAATTATTTTGTTTGTATTAAACATAGAAATCATTTACCTGTATTAACAAATATCAATTATAATTTAAACTCGAATACAACAACTTTTGTAGATTTTAGAACAATAGCCACCTACGGCATAAACGCTCAAATATCCCTTGGAGTATTTAAGGGAATGTGGGCAGGAAATGCAGATTCAGATGCGATTATTGCTGCTGGAGACAGAAGTTTAATTTGGAACAATCGAAACCAAACCGGATATCATAATTCAGATACTAATATGGATGGCACAATTAATGCGTCAGATAGAAGTCTGGTTTGGAATAACCGAAATCAACCTAGTCAATTACCTTAAATCATTTTTTTGCAAAACTACCTAGATGAAATCATTAATTTACATTATTGCAACAACAATTTTCCCCTTTCTTCTCTTCACCAATATCAGTATAGCCCAAGTAAGTTCAAATATGACGTTGGCGGCTACCTGGGATGGAAATAACACTCAAACAAGTGGTGTATTTTACAACGATATCTGGGGGTACGTAGATTTACAAGGAAATGAATATGCTATTGTTGGTTCACCTAATGAAGTACATTTCTTAGATGTGACTATTCCTACTACTCCAGTTCTTGTTCACGAACATACTGGCGGTTCTACAACATTATGGAGAGATTTCAAAACCTATAAAGAGTATTGTTATGCTGTAGCCGATCAAGGAAATGAGGGACTACTGATATTCGATATGAGTCCGCTACCTGGTGGTCCTCCGGTATTAGTCAATCAGATTACTGGAGACTTTACCAGAGCGCACAACATTTTTATTGACGTCCCTAACGGCCTTGCGTATATAGCTGGCTCCAATACTGTCAATGGCGGACTGATTGTTTATGATCTTAATGTAAGTCAAACAAATCCTCCAGTTGTCTATTCTTCCAATTTACCTGGAGGTTATATTCATGATGTATTTGTTCAAGACAACATTGCTTATGCTTCACATGGTAATAGCGGCTTTTACATGCATGATTTTAGCAATCCATCCGCTCCTACTTTTATCGACTCAAGAGTTACAGGCGGTTACAACCACAGTAGTTGGATTACTGGCGATGGCAACTATATCATTTACGCAGAAGAAGTACCTCAGGGACGTCCTATGGGTGTATTAGATATTTCTGATATTGCGAATAATGGAATTGGTCTTGTCACCACCTTTAGAGATCCTTTGTTGGCACCTGCAAGCCTTGACGTGACTCCGCATAACCCTTTTATTGTTGGGGATTACGTAATAATCTCTTACTATGAGGACGGCGTTCAGGTATTTGACATTTCAGATCCTGCCAATCCAGTTAAAGCAGCTTGGTATGATACTAATCCTAATAATACTTCCTATAGTGGCACCAATAGTAACTGGGGCGTTTATCCTTTCTTTCCTTCAGGAACAATCATTGCTACAGATACAGAGTTTGGTTTGTTTGTTTTACAATCCAACCTAAATCTACCAACAACTTGTTTTGATGGTATCCAGAATGGCACCGAACTAGGCGTTGATTGTGGAGGATATTGTAAACCTTGTCTACCTCCGCCACCAGCACCAGTTGCTGAATTTAATGCCTCCCCTACAACAAGCTGTGACGGGATAGTCGAATTTACGGATCTTTCTACTGAGAGTCCTACCTCATGGATGTGGGATTTTGGAGACGGCAACACTAGTACACAACAAAATCCTACGCATACATACTCAACACTAGGTACTTATACAGTAGAACTCATCGCAACAAATGCAATTGGGTCAGGCACAATTACCAAGGTAGACTACATCACTATTGGTTCTGGCAATCTACCAACTGTAACTGATGGCACGTTTTGTCCACCAGGTACAGCAACACTTACTGCTACTGGTACTGGGAATTTGAATTGGTATGATTCCTTAGGGACATTCCTATTTACGGGACCAACCTTTACGACGCCGACATTAACTCAAGCTACTACTTATTTTGTAGAAAATGAAGACATAGGAACGGTCCAAAATGTTGGTCCACAAGACAATAGTTTTGGTGGTGGTGGTTACCATGGTGGCTCTGCCCAATATTTACTATTTACAACTTCACAAGAAATCGTATTAAAATCCGTTTGGGCTGATGCGGACGTTGCTGGCAATCGAACCATTGAATTGCTTGATGCCAATAGTAACTTAATCAATTCACTTACGGTCAATGTTCCTGCTGGACAAGGTAGAATAAGTATTAATTGGACGATTCCCGTTGGTGATTACCAACTTGGTGGCAACAATATGAACCTATTTAGAAATAATGCTAATGTTGCCTATCCTTATTCCCTGAATAATGTCGTTGAAATCACTACATCTACAGCAGGGACAGGTTTCTATTACTATTTTTACGATTGGGAAGTAGAAACAATTGCTTGCACAAGCGCAAAGGTACCTGTTGTTGCGACACCATTATCCTTACCAACAGCATTGTTTACTTCAGGAACAATTGGTAACACTGTTAGCTTTAATAACTTATCAACAGGAGGTACTTCCTTCCTATGGACTTTTGGTGATGGAACGACTGATTCAACTAACCCTAACCCACAACATACATTTGCTCAAGGAACTTACACAACAATACTTTCTGTAACCAATTCCTGTGGTTCAGATTCGTTTAGTGAAACATTCACATTCAACAACAACCCTCCCAGCACTCCAACTGCAAACTTTGAGGCAGATCCTTTGACAAGTTGCTCAGGAGTGATCGACTTTACAGATCTAAGCACAGGCGGGGCTACTGGCTGGCTTTGGGATTTTGGTGATGGAAACTCCTCTTCCGTACAAAACCCAACTCATACTTATACCAACAATGGCAGCTATGATATTACTTTAATTGCCTCAAACGGAAATGGTTCTGACACTTTGACAAAAGTTGGCTATATTACCATTACTGCTGGCTCAAGCGCGCCTCCTGTAGTAACAGATGATTTCTTCTGTCCACCTGGTTCAGCTAACTTAACTGCTACTGGAACTGGCCTTATCAATTGGTATGATTCTACAGGAACATTGGTCAATGTTGGCCCCACATTTAATACACCAACCTTAACTACAACGACTACTTACTTTGTTGAAAATGAAAATGTTGCAACTACTCACAATGTAGGTCCAGTTGACAATTCGATTGGAGGAGGAGGATACTTTAATGGAGACCAAGGATTGATCTTTAATGCGTTACAAGATTTTGTATTAAAATCAGTTTGGGTTGATGCTGGAAGTAATGGGAATAGAGATATTCTGTTATTAGATGCTGCAACTGAGAATCAAATTAGTGCTACAACTGTATTTATTCCTGCAGGACAAGGACGAGTATCCATTAATTTATTTATCCCAGCGGGTAATTATATTCTAGCTGGAGCCGCAACGGATTTGTTTAGAAACAATAATGGTGCTCCAAATTACCCCTACACTGTTCCCGGTGTTGTCGAAATTGTAGGTTCTACAGCCAACAATTCTACTGCATTCTATTATTTCTATTATGATTGGGAAGTTGAAACATTAGCCTGTACGAGTGCTCAAGTACCTGTGACAGCATCTGCAAGTACTGGACCGGTTGCTGATTTCAGTGTAACCACCAATGGAAACGACGCCACTTTTACTGATCTCTCTACATTTGCCTCTTTCTGGAATTGGGATTTTGGTGACGGAACAACTTCAAATGCTCAAAACCCACAACATACTTTTGGAAATGGGACTTTTATAGTTACGCTAAACGTTACGAATAGCTGTGGTACTGCCTCTCATTTGGACACTTTATTTTTTGCAGGACCAGACAACACACCACCGACTACTGTAGTCACAGTTCCGATTCCTTGGGTAACAGATGATTTCCAAGCCTCTTACGATGACAATGACAATATTGGAGGTTCAGGGCTGGCAGAGCGTTTCTACAAAGTAAAACGACAAGAAAATGGTGAATGGAGAGCCAATAAAGACAATGGTTTTATTTATGATAATTTCGATCAAGGCCTTCATCCTGACTGGAACATATTAAGTGGACAATGGGCAGTAAATAATGGAGCACTCATAGTAAATAACCTAAATGGGAACAATGCGAGAATTGAGACCGACCTCAACCAAAATGATGAGGACGGGTATTTGTATCATTGGCAAGGCAACCTGTTTGGCAGCAGTCCCACACAAAGAGCGGGATTACACTTTATGGCTACAGGTACCGCTTCTGGCGCAGGAACTTCTTATGGCGTGTATCTATACTCTGATTTTGATGAAATCAATATTTACAAGGCAGATGGCAACGGTAATGTGTTGGTTCACACTGAAGCATATCCTGTTGACATCAACCTCTTCTACGATATCAAGGTCGTCTATATGAAAACAACTGGAAGGATCATCCTTTATCTAGATGATGTTTTATCAGCAGAATGGACAGATCCAAACCCAATAACATCAGGTGATTACATTTACTATAGAGTGAGAACGACCAACTATGCTATAGATGATTTACAGGTTTTCAAGCACAGAGCATTGGACTCCACATTGGTGACGACAGATGGTATCACTGAAGACATTGATCAGTCTAATGTTGATCCGAATACACCAGCAGGTGAAGTTTGTTCTATCGTTATTGATAGTGTTGACTTGTTGTCGAATATCTCTACAGCACAAGTCAATCTCGATTTGTCGCCTCCGCTCCAAGTAGCCACAGTAAATGATGGCCCCGGACCAGATATCGACACGACTACTGCCAATGTGTATGATGGCAACTGGACCATTTCATCCGACCCAAACTCAGATATTGCGAAGTATTGGTACTCAATAGGAACTGCTCCTGGTCTTGATGATGTTGTTAGCTTAACTGACAATGGACTGGCAACCACGTTCTCCTTGCCAGGTTCACTGTTTATGGACAATGTGGTTTACTACATAACGGTATACGCCGAAAATGGAGCTGGATTAATCTCTATTTCCACGTCATCTGATGGTCTTTTATTTATCAGAAATCTAGCTATTCAACCTAAGGTAATGTTGGCCGGACCTTATGACTTAGGAACTGGCCAAATGAAAGATGCCTTGAGAGTTAACGGAGTCATTCCTATGGCCCAGCCATATAGTGCTGCACCGTGGGCTTATACAGGTACAGAGCTTACAAACGCATCAGTATTGAGTATCTCAGGTCAGAATGCAATTGTTGATTGGATTTTGATTGAACTAAGGGACAAAGCTGACTCCACAAATGTATTATCTACCAGAGCCGCCTTATTACAGGCAGACGGAGACGTGGTTGATGTAGATGGTAATTCTTCTGTCTTGTTTAGTGGTGTTAGTACAGACAGCTATTTTATAGTGATTATCCATAGAAATCATTTAGGAATAATGACGGAATCTCCTGTATTTCTTCAGAATGGAGCGGCAAATATTACAGACTTCATATCAACACTTCCTACATACGGCACAAATGCTCAGCAACCGATTTCAGGAAGATTTGCGATGTGGCCAGGAGATGTTAATGGAGATGGCGCTATTTCTGCTAGTGATAGAAGTCTAATTTGGAATGACCGAAATGCAGATCCAGTGTATTTTAATTCCGATGTTAGCCTTGATGCCAAGGTTGATGCTGCTGATCGATCAATAGGTTGGAACTTTAGAAATAGATTAGCGCAGCTTCCAAAACAATAGCTTATACAACTTCACCTTTGTGGTTAACCCGCATTATGCTATAGATTCGAACCTATAGCATAATGCGGGTTAAATTTATATATTATTCAAGAGTATTGTGAATAATTTTAGTTAATTTAACAATGTAATGTTTTGCATCCATAAGCCATTGCAGAATCGACTATAGCCGTGCTGAGTAAAAATGGAGCGCCTCCTGGTGGATAGCAGAAATTCACGACAAAAAATATTATTTGAGATGATCGAGTTTTAAATTCAAAACTTATGAATAGGCTAACTTTTTTATGCATTTTAGGGTTATTTTGGACCACGTTGACTCAAGCACAATCCATTCATCAGGAGCAATCTGAGTATTATAGTGCGCTTGGAATTGAAGCAAATGATTATTATAAAATAAATCAGCCGCAACCAGTAAATCACAACAGCAATAAGAATTGTACCTTAGATAAGGTTGTATATGGTTGGCATCCTTACTGGATGAATGGGAATGAAGCTAATTACGATTGGGACCTACTGTCTCATTTTGTCTACTTTTCGTATGAAGTGAATCCCTCTACAGGAAATGCCAACACAACTCACAGCTTTGCGACTGCCTCTTCTGTTACAACTGCACTGAATAATGGAAAAAAGGTGCATTTATGTGTAACCTTGTTCAGTGGTCATGCTACCTTCTTCAATAGTGCTACCGCTCAACAAAATTTGATCAACAACCTAATCAGTCTTCTTCAAGCAAGAGGAGGACATGGCGTTAACATAGATTTTGAGGGTGTTAGCAGTTCGCATCGAAATGCATTATCTAATTTTATTGCGAATCTAAGCACTCAGATGAAGGCCGCCATTCCCGGATCTGAACTAACGATTGCATTGTTTGCTGTGGATTGGAGTAATTTGTTTGATATCGCAGTGCTGAAAAACCACATTGATTATTTTGTAATTATGGGCTATGATTACTATTGGAAAGGAAGCGCTTATACTGGTCCAAATGATCCGTTGTATTATTTTCAACCATCAAGCAACGGATACGACAGAAACCTATCAAGAAGTACCACCTTTTATTTAGCAAAGGGCCTTCCAGAATCACAACTAGTCCTAGGATTACCCTACTATGGCAGAGAGTGGGCCTCTACTAGTTTCAATTTTAATGCGGCGACTACTGCTCAAGGAACTCCTGTTATATACTCCACCCTCAGAAACAACAGCAATGGGTACTACAGTACTGCCAATCACAGCTACACCAATTCAGGAAGATCAGACAGACATACGTTTTACAGAGGTGGCAACCCCATCCAAAGCTATATCAATCGAGAACAGTCTATGAGAGAACGACTAGACTTCATCAATAAAAGAGGGCTTGCGGGGATGGGCATCTGGGCGCTAGGATATGACAATGGTTACTCAAACTACTGGAATGCTATTGAAGACTACATGACTAACTGTTATGAAGATCCTTGTACTGGTACGATCCAAGATATGGGCGGACAATACAGAAATTACTATGATAATGAAGATTATACCTACACTATTGCGCCTCCAGGTGCCTCCAGTGTGTCACTTACGTTTTCTTCCTTTAATCTTGAAGCTAACTATGACTTCCTCTACCTTTATGACGGTATAGGAACAAATGCCCCATTACTTGGTACTTTTACGGGCACCAGCAACCCTGGAACTATTACTGCGACTAGTGGCGCATTAACACTACGATTCACTTCAGATGGTGGTACTCAGTCGCCTGGATATGTTGCTACTTATGTCTGTGATCAGGACAATCTTCCTCCTAGTACAACCATTACAACTCCCTATTGGGTCACCGCTGATTTTGATGCAGCCTTTGCTGACACCGACAATTCTGGTGGTTCTGGAATCAAGTATCGGTTTGATCAAATTTGTTATGCAAACGGTAACAGTATGCGGGCTAATCCCACAAGAGGTTATTTTAAAGATTTATTCGATTTACCGCTACAACCAGAATGGTCGAGTTATGCTGGAACATGGGCAACCACTAATGGGAAGCTTTTACAAACCGATGAGACTGTTGGCAATACAATCCTAAGTGTGCCTGTCAATCAAAATGTTCAAAACCAATATTTATATTCCTGGAATGCAGCAATTGGAGGAACAGGAACTAACAGAAGAGCAGGAATTCATTTCATGTGTGATAACGCTAGTTTACCCAATCGTGGCAACTCGTACTTTATATATTTTAGAGTAGACAATAATAAGCTTCAAATCTATTCCGTAGATAATGATGTTTATACCATACAAGCCAATTTATCGGTAAACGTCAATCTCAATCAAATGTATGCTTACCAAGTCATTTATGACAAAACTACTGGAAAGATTGAAATCTACATGGATGGTGTAAACGTGGGAGAATGGACGGATCCGACACCAATTACGACTGGAGGTTTTGTGTCCATCAGGACTGGCAATTGCACGTATACCGTGGAAAACATGGATGTATTTAGTTCTAGGGTTAGCTTGCAAAGAAACATTAAAGTAGGATCAGCATTGAATGATGATTTCAAATCTCAAAATAGTCAACCCTCGACTCCTGCTGGAAAGATAAAAACGTTATTGATGGACAATGCTGGCAATTTCTCTGCCCTCACTCAAAAAAATGTAAATGTGGATTGGACACCGCCAGTACTAACTACAATCAATGATGGCACAGGTACAGATCTCGATGTTACAGCAAGTGCGACAACGCTTTCTGCCAATTGGGCAGGCACAACAGACAGCCATTCAGGTATTACTCGATATGAATATGCTGTAGGCGTTTCACCAGGCACGACTTCTGTGGTCAATTGGACGGCTACAGGGACCAATACGAGCATGACCAACAGTAACCTCTCCTTGGTTTCTGGAACAACTTATTATGTTTCTTTACGAGCGGTAAATGGTGCAGGCCTAACCTCCAATATTGTTATATCTGATGGTATTACAGTTGTCAGAGATTTGTTGTTAAGTCCTAAAGTCTTATTATCTGGATGCTTTAATCAATCTAGTGGACTGATGAACGATAATCTGAGAGCTGGCAACCAGCTACCGCTATCTCATCCCTATGGCGGCGCGCCTTGGAATTATACGGGTAGCGAGATGGTGTCCAGCACTCTTTTTAACATTACAGGAAACAATGCAATGATTGACTGGATACTGGTAGAATTGCGAGATGCTACTGACCCTGCTGTTATCCTGTCGCGCCAAGCGGCCATATTGCAAGCAGACGGCGATATAGTGGCCGTAGACGGCTTATCTCCTTTAATGTTCACTGGACTTAGTCCTGACACCTATCACGTCGCTGTGCACCATAGGAATCACTTAGGGGCGGTTTCTGCTGTTCCTGTGGCGTTGAATGCGACAACTGCTGCTGCTGTAGATTTTAGAAGTATTCCGACATACGGCACAAATGCACAAACCATAGTGAGCTTAGGTGTCAGTGCATTATGGACTGGCGATGCAGATTCTAATGGTTCTATTTCAGCGACAGACAGGAGTGATTGCTGGAATAGTCGTAACACCACTGGCTATCTGCTAGTTGATGTTAATCTTGATGGGGTGACTAATGCCTCAGACCGTAGCAAAATTTGGAATAACAGAAATCAGGTGGCTCAATTGCCTTAAATCTGGGTTAATAAACGGAAGAGTTAGTAATACTATGTGTCTATGTGTTAATTTTTGAACCACATTGATTGCATAAAGGAAAACATAGCATGCCATTCGTATTCAATTCAGGCAAGGAGTAACTGACTCTATCTTTTAAATTTTTGAACCACACAAGGCATAAAGAAAACATAGCATGCTATTCGTATCAAATCATGCAAAGCGTTCTGAATCAATTGTTAATTGTTGAGTGCACTCCGAAAAGTCTCTTTTGTCCAAACCCGAAATGTCGGACCACATCGTTTTTAAGAATTTTAAAGTCCTCGCTCTATCTTTTACTTACAGAATGTAGCGCTATTAACAAGAGTTAACTGCGGCTCTCAAATTCTTTCAGCCTCGATTTTGACCAAAATAGTACTTTTCGGAGTAGACTCATTGTTCATTATTAATATTATTAATTCCATGGCTCTTCCCTTAGCTTTTCCTGTCATATGTTAAGAATTTACCAGATATGGTGATGCATGATGACCTGACAGTTTTATCATTATACTTCTTTGAAGCGTAGAAATTTTGCCATATTTGCATCCGTTTTCCGTAATAGCTGACAAATTGGCTATTCGGGCAGCATTGGCAAAAACTTTGATTTGTTTTTATGAGGAATTTTATCAACAAAATTTACGAAAAGATGAGTAAAGAAGAAACTTCTGATATTACAGAAGAGACTGTTGAAAAAAAAACAGCAAAGGCTAGTAAAAAGTCGAGTAAGAAGAAAAAAGAAAGTCCTACAGAGAAACTACAAAATCAAATCAGTGAACTCGAAGAAGAGCGGGACGAGCTGAAAGACAAGTTTGTCAGAAAAGTAGCAGAGTTTGACAATTTTAAGCGAAGAACCAGCAAGGAAAGAATCGAGCTAATAGGCACTGCCAACAGAGAAACGATAAACGCAATGCTTCCTGTTATCGACGATTTTGAAAGAGCGATTAAAGCCGCCAATGACGATGCTAGCGCAGAACCGGTAAGCGAAGGCGTGATGATGGTTTATAACAAACTAGTTAATATTCTGGCACAAAAAGGCCTTAAGCCTATGGAATCTACTGGTGAAGCGTTTAATCCTGACCTACATGAAGCGATTACTGAAATACCTGCTCCTAGCGAAGAGATGAAAGGTAAGATTATTGACACCATTGAGAAAGGTTATTATCTTAATGAAAAACTAATCCGTTACCCTAGAGTGGTAGTCGGTAAATAATTATGGCAAAAAGAGATTATTACGAAATACTAGGAGTTTCCAAAGGGTCTTCGAAAGAAGAAATCAAAAAAGCCTATCGAAAGGCAGCTATGAAGCATCATCCTGACAGAAATGAAGGAGATGCCAAAGCAGAGGAAAAATTTAAAGAAGCATACGAAGCGTATTCCGTCCTTAGTGATGATAATAAACGTGCTAAATATGACAGATTTGGTCATGCGGGAATGGGACAAGGCGGATTTGGTGGTGGTAGTGTAAATGTAGAAGACATATTCTCTCAATTCGGTGACATCTTTGGAGGTGAAAGTCCATTCAGCAGCATGTTTGGAGGATCTAGAGGTGGTGGCGGTGGTGCCAGAAGACAAAGCAACCGAGGCAATAATCTTAGGATAAAAGTAAAATTAACCCTTGAAGAGATCCATTCTGGTGTTAACAAAAAAATCAAGGTCAAAAAGTATGTGGGTTGCAAAACCTGCAGTAATACTGGGGCTAAAGACAAAGGATCTGTTTCTGGATGTGGTACTTGTGGTGGTTCCGGATATGTGCGAAAAGTAGCCAGCACCTTCCTTGGTCAGATGCAAACCACAGTGACCTGTCCTTCCTGCTCCGGGCAAGGAACTACGATCACCTCTAAGTGTAATAGCTGTAAAGGAGATGGTCGTATCTATGGTGACGAAACCATTAATATCGACATTCCTGCAGGTGTAAGTGAAGGCATGCAACTGTCTATGAGTAGCAAAGGAAACATTGGTAAACGTGGCGGTTCGACTGGCGATTTGTTGATCAATATTGAGGAGTTGGAGCACGAAACACTACAACGGGATGGCGTCAATGTTATTCATGATTTGTTCGTCAATTTTGCTGATGCAGCGTTGGGTACAAGTCTAGAAGTACCAACGATAGAAGGTCGGGTAAAGATTAAACTTCCGCCAGGCACACAAGCTGGTAAAATCTTTAGATTAAAGGGCAAGGGTTTGCCGTCCATTCGTGGCTACGAAAAAGGAGATCAATTGATTCATGTGAATATCTGGACACCCAAATCGTTGTCTTCAGAGGAGCGTGATATGCTTGAGTCACTAAGAACGTCCAAAAACTTTATTCCGAATCCTTCGAAATCGGACAAAGGCTTTTTTGACAAAATGCGTGATATTTTTAACTAACAGCTTAAGCCATCTATCATCAACTATCAATTGACTAAATTCACATTGGGATGTCTCATAATGGCAATCCTTGCAGCTATCAGCGGGTGCGGAGAATCTTATTACTTTGAGAGTAAGCGGGACCTCAGCAATGGCTTATGGCAATACAAGGATTCTTTAGATTTTGAAGTAGATATTCAGGATACGATCCAGTATTATTCGTTGTTACTAGATATCAATCATTCTGTTGACTATAAAACGCAAAACCTGTATGTGTACATTAATACGGAAATGCCAGACGGTGAGCGTTTAGGGAAACGTTTGAATATTGACTTAGCTGCGCCTACTGGTGAATGGTATGGTGATTGTGGTAAACAAAACTGTGAAGTATTGATTAATCTTCAGAAGAAAGCCTACTTCAATCAGCTAGGGAAACACAAGTTTACAATTAAGCAGCATATGCGACAGGATTCACTATTAGGAATCAATGGTATTACGTTAAAATTGAAGGAAATTGATCAAGAATAGAGAGAATTGTAGATGATTCGCAATTCATAAATCATAATTTTCTTACTTTTACGATAAAATAACATCAAAATGCGAATTAACTCTATCCTAATTCTAACCACCATTGCTGTACTTATGTCAGGTTGCAAGTCGAATACAAAAACAGCGCCTGAAAATCTGACTGCTGGTATAGTTGTTCCCCCGATGGAATTTTTCCAAAATCTAGCAGACAATTGTGACTTTATTGATTATATATTTGATGATTACTCCTTTAGTGTAAGTGTAAAACAGAAAAGCAATGTTAGAGGAAATATTAGTTATATGTCTGACAAAGCAGTGGAGAATTTTGGATGTGCAGGAGCCATTGGATCAGCTTACTATCAAGCAAAGGGAAATCATATAGCAGAATTACGGATTCATTATGATTTTGAAAAAGATTGCGGGTATTTTTTAATGCGTGATAAGAATAAACAACCCAAATACGCGTTTCAAATGTCTCCTAATGGTAAAATATTTTTTAGACAAATTTATCAAACGGCTACGCAAGGAACGCCTTCAAACTAGTTCGATTTTCATTAAAAACGTCAAATTTTTCAATTAAAATATAAAAAATTGGTTTTTTATTGAATCTAAATTTATCTTTAAACGTTGTAAATATTGAATGACTTATATATACGAGTATAAACTTAAACTATTTTAAAACTAATAATAATAATTTGACAAGAAGACATCGAAAGAATTTTAGGCCCAAAAATGAACCAAAATTTCAAATTAATGGCCAGATTAGAGCTGGTAAAGTCAGGCTAGTAGGTGATAACTTAGCCGATGTAGCAGAAGCTATTGGAAAGCCCGTTGAACCTGGTGTTTACCCAACCCGACAAGCTCAGGACATGGCAAATGCCCTGGATTTAGATTTGGTAGAAATCTCTCCAAATGCAGATCCACCTGTTTGTAAAATAATCAACTACAAAAAATTCCTCTACCAAAGAAAGAAGAAAGAAAAAGAAATCAAATCCAATACGGTTAAAACCGAAATTAAGGAGATCCGATTCGGTCCTAATACCGATGACCACGATTTTAATTTCAAATGCAAGCATGCCGAAAAATTCCTTTTAGGAGGAAAAAAAGTAAGAGCTACAGTGCAGTTTAGAGGTCGTAGTATTGTATTTAAAGAAAGAGGTGAACTCTTACTGCTTAAGTTTATTCAGGAATTAGATGAATTTGGATACGCAGAAGCCTTACCCAAAATGGAAGGTCGAAAGATGTTTGTTTTTATCGCGCCTAATAAAAATGCAAAGGTTAAGAAAAAAGGCACTTCACCTAAGAAAGAAAAATCAAAAGCTAAAAAGGCACAGCCGAAAGATGCTGATAAGAGTGAGGAGGCTTCTAAAAAAGAAGTGACAACTGAAGCGCCTGCAAAAGAAGCCCCGGTAAAAGAGGTTGAAGCACAGGTGAAAGAAGCCCCAACAGCTGAAGCCCCTAAAAATAAGGGCGACGAGCCTACGGCTTAGAGGATTTGTCTGACGAATTCTTGATTCTTCCAGATTGTTTAAAAATTAAATCAAATTTAATTTAGTCTTTAAGGAATTTAGCTTTATATTTGCATTCCTTTAAACAAAAATTTCGTGAAATGCCGAAAATGAAAACGCATTCCGGGACTAAAAAACGTATTTACGTTACAGGTTCAGGGAAGTTAAAAAGATTTAGAACAGGTACATCTCACTTACTAAGAAAGAAGACCAAGAAACAAAAGTTAGCTCTTCGTCATTCAGCTTTAGTTAGCAAAGCAGATACACCTAGATTAAGAAAATTACTTTGTATCTAATTATTAGATACATCTATTGTTAAACATCGTTCTTAAATAATTGTAGAATGCCACGTTCAACGAATTCAGTAGCGTCAAGAGCAAGACGGAAAAAAATACTAAAACAAGCCAAAGGTTACTTCGGAGCAAGAAGTAAGGTATATACCGTAGCAAAGAATGCTGTAGAAAAAGGATTATCATACGCTTACAGAGATAGACGTAATAAAAAGCGTGAATTCCGTAGGTTGTGGATTGCCAGAATCAATGCTGCTGCGCGTCAAGAAGGTATGACTTATTCAACACTAATGCATAAGTTAGCAGAAAAGAATGTTGAGCTAAACAGAAAATCACTTGCTGATTTAGCGATGAATCATCCTGCTGCATTTACCGCTGTTGTTAATTCTGTTAAATAATTAACAGTCGATAACTAAAAGATATTTCATCTTAGATGAAAAAGCAAACTCTAATCGGGTTTGCTTTTTTGCGTTAATCTAATTTGACATTTACTAGTTTGCAGTATTATTTCTAAGCTGATTTTATGCACTACCTCTTTCAACTAGTTGCGGTTATAAGAACACTTATTTGATATTCTGCTTGGCCATTATCTTCTAGCATGAGATCTTGTTATTTTTGACATATTGCGTCTGATAGTAAATGTTGTTTGAACGTTTGAACACTGCATTGTTTTCCCTTGTGATTAGCAGCATTGAGCGCTTCGGATTGCAGGATAAACGCACCCAAACTAAAATTATGGACTTTGAAACGCTAACTCAGTCTATCGCATTCCTGTTTTAAAATAACAGATAGTTAAATTTATTTAATCAATAAACGAGATTAATCAAACATTTATTTTATTTTCGTACCAACGAAAAACAATATTTTAAATGAAATTATTGCAGGATAAGATCGCTCTAGTAACTGGGGCTTCAAGAGGAATTGGGAGAGCCATAGCATTGCGTTATGCAGAACAAGGCGCACACGTCGCTTTCACCTACCTATCATCAGAGGAGCGCGCTAAGGAATTGGAAGCAGAACTAAAAAAATTAGGAAGCCAGGCCAAGGCTTATCGGTCAGATGCCGCTTCTTTTGAGTCATCAAAAGAGTTGATTGCTCAGGTTCTCAATGATTATGATTCTATAGATATCGTTGTAAACAATGCCGGTATCACAAAAGACAATTTATTGTTGAGGATGACAGAAGAACAATGGGATACTGTTGTTAATACCAATCTGAAATCTGTATTTAATATTTCTAAAAATGTATTATCTCATATGCTTAGGCAACGTAAGGGTTCCATTATCAATGTGAGTTCTGTTGTTGGGATGAGTGGCAATCCTGGACAAAGTAACTATGCCTCTTCTAAGGCGGGAGTTATTGCGTTTACAAAATCTCTGGCTCAAGAGGTAGGAAGTAGGAATATTAGATCCAATGCTATTGCTCCAGGGTTTATAGAGACAGATATGACAGGGATATTAGATGAAAAAGTAAAGGAAAGCTATAGTGGACTAATCCCTTTAAAAAGAATGGGAAGTGCAAAAGAAGTAGCTGATGTGGCATTGTTTTTAGCATCAGACCTGTCCAATTATATAACCGGTCAGGTCATCAGCGTATGTGGAGGATTAAATAAATAACGTTTAAACTCAGATTATACAATTGATATTGGAAACAACAAATAATAGGCTGTCTATGAGCGAATTATTTAAAATCTGATGCGCTATAATATTTACATCTGCTACTCTGTATACACTCATAACCAATCACTTAACTGTTTCTCCTTAAAGCCTATTGCCGTCAGGAGCTAGTTCTGGGCTTAATTTTAGGCAGTAATTCCTTTGTATTCCGCCTGAATTAGCTTATTTTGTTCCAATAACTTTTTTTAAACATTGCTTTACTAGCAAACATAAATGAGTTATTTTTGTTAAGTCAGATACCCAAAAGAATACATCAAGTTCCAACCTAATATACTTGATTTAATTAATGTGTTAGTTTTTTAGACTAACCTTACTTCTATAGGTTTAAAAATCGTATGACCAAGGTGCAACTACTTTGGATTTTGGTCAATCTTATAGGAAAGGATCGTTTAGATACCAAAATAGTAAAAATGAATTCAGCAAGAATTTTAACATCAATTAGTGGTCGCTACTTGAAGTACATATTTTCTCTGATTGTACTGTCAGGTTGTATCACAATACTGCCTATTTTCAGTTTAGCCAGTGAGCTCCACCCCTCTAAGTCAGCAGCAGACTTAGAAGCCTGCTATTTCACTCCAGTAGCAGTGGATGATGTATTTCAAATGGTGGAAGGAACTATCCTTGCTTCAGATGTGTCAATGAACGATAGTGATCCTAACAATCTACCATTGAGTTATTCAATTGTTGGGTTCCCTACTAATGGAACGCTTTCATTAAATAATATTGGTACCTTTACTTATGAACCAATGCCTGGCTTTATCGGTGTAGATGTGTTTAGTTATGAAGTATCAAATACTAATAATGAGACATCGCAGGCTAATGTAACAATCAATATCAACCCTTGTCTATTAAACGTATCAATTGATAGTCTAAATACAGCGTGTACTGATGAAGTTGTTTCACTGAGTTCTCAAACGAATGATGTCGGAATTTTATATAAGTGGGAATTTGGACTGGATGCTTCCCCTAACACATCTACACAGGCTAATCCTACTGTCTCTTGGTCAGTACCAGGGCCCAAAATGATAATTCTTACGATCAACAACACCATTTGTGCGTATTCAGACACAATGATGGTTACAATTCTTGATGGTGGGTTTAGTGATGCTGGTATTACTCAAACTATATGCAGTGGAGACTCTGTTCAAATTGGAGGTAATCCAAGCGGACCAGCTAATGTCGCCTTTCAGTGGACTCCAACTGCAGGATTAGACGATCCTACAGCCGCAAACCCTATTGCCTCACCATCTGCTACCACAGTTTACACGCTTGAGGTTTCAGTCAATGGTTGTGCCCCTAAAGCAAGTTCAGTTGAGGTAATCGTAAAGCCACTGCCCTATGCTGATGCAGGACCAGATTACGCGGTATGTTCAGAACAGACTGTTACCTTAGGAGGTATGCCAACAGGCCCACCTGATGCTAATTATAGCTGGTCTCCAGTTACTGGTTTAGATGATCCTTTTTCTCAAAACCCGACATTAACAACTACAACCACCACTACGTATACACTTACAGTCGAATTCGAAGGATGTACAGGAACAGATGAAGTTATTGTAGGCGTTCTTCCTAAACCGATTATTCATCCAATAAATGATGAGTATCTGTGTTTGGGAGATACGAATGGCGTACTTATTGGCACCCCCAATTTTCCCAATTTGACATACCATTGGTCTCCTACGACTGGATTAGCAGACCCAACAAGTTCAACAACTGTTGCCAATCCTTCACAAACAACAATATATGAGCTCTGTGTAACCAATCAGGTAGGCTGTACCAATTGCGAGCAACTGACTGTTGTTATCAACAATTGTAATGACAAGCCTCTTGCTTTGAATGATGATAACCTTACAATTTTAAATACGCCTGTCATTGGTAATCTATTGACAAATGACAGGGATCTCGATATGGATGTGTTGGAATACAAACAGCTTATTGTCCCACCTACAAATGGTACGATAGTCATTAACACTGATGGTTCGTACACTTACACTCCCAATACTGGTTTTTTAGGAACCGAATATCTAGAGTATGAAGTGTGCGACTTAGGAACGGGAATAGCAGGATGTGATACTGCTAACCTAAAAATCGAAGTAAGAGTCAATGATGTAAATAACAATAAGCCGATTGCAGTAGATGATACCTACATACTAGCTGAAGGCGTTACAAGCTTTAATGGCCGGCTTTCTGAAAACGACAGTGATCCAGATGATGATAAGGTAAATATTACAATAGTACCGATTTCTACACCAAAGGGCACGCTATCCATGCTTTCCAATGGGGAGTTTACCTATAATCCTGTCGTTGGCTTTTTAGGCGTCGATACTTTTATCTATGAACTTTGCGATATAAGTCCTAATATTCTGTGTGATTCTGGTGTTGTGACCTTTATCATTCAGGAAGATTTAACTCAAGACAGGGCTCCAATAGCACAAGACGATCTCTTAGGTATAGAGATGAACGGTACGTTGAATGGCAACCTACTAGAGAATGACAGCGACCCAGAAGGAACTCCACTTACTTTGAATCTAGTAACAATATCAGGACCCTCTAATGGTATCATTAATCTTCAGGTGAATGGTTTATTTGAATATACTCCTAATGCTGGATTTGTCGGACAAGATATTTTTGTTTACGAAGTTACGGATGCTGCTGGAAAATCAAGTGCTGCACAAGTAGAAGTAAATGTATATTCTTTCAATAACAATATTCCAGAAGCTTACCCAGATTATACCACAACACTTTCAGGCAATTTGATAGACATTAATGTTATTGAAAATGATAAAGATATAGACAGAGATGCACTATCACTCACTGTTACTCCAATTATTCCTCCAACAAACGGAACAGTAATCATGTTGAGTAATGGAGTCGTTCGCTACAAACCTACTAGCGGGTTTACAGGCACTGACTCATTTACTTATGAAATTTGTGATAATATAAGCGGCTGCTCTAACGCGACGGTACAAATCAAAGTAGTTGCAGATACCCCATTAATCAACGAGGCTCCTATTGGTACTCAAGATAATTTTACAACTTTCACAAATACGACGTTGACAGGAAACGTACTGGACAATGACTTGGACCTTGAAGGAGACCAACTAAGCTTGTCGACTACTTTAATTGATACGCCTGATTTCGGCCAGGTTGTGCCAACGATAAATGGCATGTTCAGTTATACTCCTACTACTTCCTTTACTGGAATTGACCAATTCATATATGAGGTCTGTGATCTAGGAGGTTTGTGTGATACCATTACTGCAAATATCAACATCATTAATCCCAATAATAATAATTCGTCACCAAGTGCGCTCAACAACTTTTATTCTACAGCTGAAAGTACGCCCTTGAATGAGAATATATTGTCGAATGATTTTGACCCTGATGCTGATGTTTTGATTCTTAATGTCACACCGACAGTTCCTCCATTGTTTGGTACGGTTCAACTTGGGTCTGATGGCGCTTTCACTTATATTCCAAACATAGGATTTAAAGGAACGGATCGCTTCGATTATGAAATCTGTGATGCGAATAATAACTGTACTATTGGTAAAGTTTATATTGAGGTTTCAAGAGGAAATTTCGGATTACAACCTAACAATTTAGCACCACACGCTGATGATGATGCTATTGTCACTTATATAGACCGCCCTGTAGTTGGCAGGATGGATTATAATGATTATGATCCTGAATTTTCCTTTGTTATCTACGCTACTGCAGCAAAGGTAGCTCCAGCAAATGGATCTGTTACTATTGATTCTACAGGAGGATTTGTATATACGCCTAATACTGGATATTCTGGACCAGACCAATTTGTGTATACGGTATGTGATGCCGTTCAAACATGTGTGAATGCTACTGTATACGTTATTGTTTTTCCTTTTAACAATGCTCCTATTGCAATAAATGATGATAATGCTACACTAGTCAATATTCCATTCACTGGAAAGGTATTGGCTAATGATTTTGATATTGAGAATAATAATCTTATTCCGAAGCCAGATCTAATTACTAACCCTTCATTTGGAACTGTAATATTCAATACAGACGGAACTTACGATTATACACCTGCACTTGATTATATTGGGAATGATTTCTTTGAATATGAGGTATGTGACGATGGTGAACCAGGCCCAATTTGTTCTGTTGCAAAAGTAAATATAAATGTCTTTCCAGAAGGCCAAACAGCAATAAACACAGCACCAATTACCAATGATGATGACTTGGTGACTTATGTTAACATACCAATTGGTAGTGTTGTTCTATCGAACGATCATGATATTGAGAATGACAGTTTATGGACTGTTGTATTACAACAACCTGACAACGGTTTTGTAATTATGACGCCAGATGGTGCCTATAACTATTTACCCAATAACGATTTTGAGGGAGACGATAGTTTTGTCTATCGTGTTTGTGATGACGGGTCGCCAATGGAATGTAATACTGGGACTGTCTTTATAAAAGTACTTCCTCCTGTTAGAGGTGGTATTACCAGCTATAAACCTTTTGCTGCTGACGACTTTGCCGCATGTATTGAGGATTCAATTGTGCTAGGGAATGTAATACTAAATGATCTTGACATTGACGGTGATCCATTAACTGCAACAGTGATTTCTCCTCCTACTAACGGAACATTTACGCTAAAACCGAATGGCAATTTTGATTATATACCAAACCCTGGCTATGCTGGCCCTGATCAAAGCACCTATGAAGTTTGTGATGGCACGACTGATTGCTCAGAAGCCACTATTTACTTCTTGACTCAGAGAAACCGATGCGTGAACATCTCTCTACGAGTGTTTATGGAAGGTCCTTATAACGTAGTTGGTGATACCATGAATACCTTCCTCGGTTTGAAACAAGGAAGTTCGTTACACCGTGGGTTGTTGCCAGGACAAACGCCATTAAATATCGGGTTGGGAGTTCAACCGACACCTAGTGGTCAGCCTTACTACAAGTCGCCATGGTTTTATCCTGGAACTGAGGGAGCTGGTTGGACGAATACAAACTATAACGAGTTTCAAGACACGGAAGGTAATAGTGTTGTGGACTGGGTAATTGTTTCCTTCAGAACCAGTACAACGAATACAATTTTGCAGATGGCTGGTCTATTAATGGATGACGGTGAAGTGGTCTTCCTTGATCCATGCAATTTTACACTCGAACCTGATGCCCAGTACTATGTTGTCGTAGAACACCGTAACCATATGGGCATCATGACCCCTAATCCTGTTGTTGTTCTAGACAGGACGCTTACTTATGACTTCACTACTCAAGACTCTTATACTGGTGTTAATGGCTTTGGGTGTAAGCAATTGGAGCCTGGAGTTTGGGGGATGTATGCTAGTGATGGCGATCAATCTGATTTGGTTAGTTATGATATTAACGGTTCAGACAAAATTCTTTGGACCAATGATAATGGCTTCTTCGACAAATACATTCCTGGAGATTACAATATGAATGGCGATGTCAATGGTGCTGATAGGATATTGTGGGAGGAAAACAATGGCGTAACATCAAGGGTGCCAAAATAAATTTACCACTAGTATTTTGATAGCGTTTGTCGACGATGAATCAGACAATAGCTCGAATCTAAATACTATAAAGAGCCATTCCACCTAATATAATAGGAGTCTTCTGCTTTCGGAGGGCTCTTTTTTTGTGGATAGTTCCTATCTTTTTGCGCATCACACAAGATCAGCAAACCATTATCCCAAAAGCTAAAAACACCAAATGACACGTTATCATACAAACTGTTAATCTGATAATTGTGTAAAATTGTATTACATAGGCTAAAATTTAGCGGGATGACTATCAATATTTTATGTACATAAAGTGTCAAATTATTGAATAGTATTAAAGGATTTGGTTGACGAAAATCATGACTTGTTCTAGGATTCTAAATCTATAAGAGTACAACCTGATGCTGGTTAGATTCTAAAGATAGATTCACGCAGCAACTCATATCTGTAGGCTTCTGACTATTGTACTGACTATTGACAACTCCATGTATACAGCGGAAAAACCTATCGAATAGTCCTGTATAAGCGATATCTCATCCACTGATTCTATAATTAATAAGGATTTAACAGTGTTATTAATATGCTCACCTTCAATCCTTAACTATCTGATTTTCAATACTTCACTGCTCGGAATTAATAGTATTCCATTTTATTGTATCCTAGCCTATTGGCAATTTCATACTTGTTAAAATAGCAGATAATCGGCAAAAAATGTAATCGTTTAAGAAATCAAGATAGATGCAGATTGTGACTTTACTACTCCAGCGAAAATGGCACAGCCTCAATTTGGGTCGAATCCAGAAAGCAACTCTCTAACACTGAAAAATGTGTATACTAATAAGTCAAAGCAACAGAAGAATCCTAAGTATTCGCAATCTACTGCAGGGGATCTTTCGGTGTCACCCAACCCCTTCAACCAGTCAACTGTAATTGAGTTTAACTTGGAAGAGGACGGAAACGCAGACCTCACTATCCTAGACGTGACCGGGCGAGAAATCACCAAGCTCACCAACGGGACTTTAGCGCAAGGGACACATCAGTTTACATTTGTACCAGAAGGACTAGCGCCTGGAGTGTACATTGCAAAACTGACAATCAACAACTCTGTACAAACAGCCAAAATGATATTGACGAGATAAGGTTTTGTTGACTTTTATTTAAACCTCTAGACAAGGTTTAATGGCAGCGGCATTCAGGTAATACTAAGTGCTGCTGTTTTTTTAGAGAAACGAGTCAAATTGAAATCGGAAAACCTCAAAAAGATCTGTTTTGTAGCAACTGATCATCAAATATCAATAAGAAATAGTACCTTTGAATTCTAATTTTCTCACTCACAAAAAACCAAACCGATGACCGAGCAGGAATTAATGGAAAAAATCAAAATTATGATTGTCCGTCGATTCGATTCTCCACAAGACGCTTTCAACTTTTTTGATCAGGATCATGATAAAGGACTTAATAGAATAGAGCTAATGGCTTTATTAAAGGAAGCTGGAGTGAGTGGGTTTATTCGAGGTTTGGCTGCTGCAAAAATCATACAGACACTTGATAAGAACAAAGATGGACTGTTGCAATGGGAAGAACTAGAAGATCTGATTATGCGTGCGATGAATAGGTAGGGAACGACTTCCTAGTATCACTTATTAATTCTAACAGTAATTTGTTCTATCAGCCAATTCTTATCTGCCAGTTGTTCTGTTGATTTGATTTTATCTAAAAGTGCATTTAGTTTTTTCGAATCTCCTTGAACCGATTTCATTAATTTTAGGGTAAAGTTGATAAAGTTTTGATGTCTTTTTTTCTGGTTTGAATTTAGTTCCTTTCTTGAAACAAAAACCCGAAAGGTATTGATAAAAGAGAACAACAAATCATTGTATTCCAGGTGGTAATATATTTTAACAAGCATTCGTTTCGTACCTAGCTGATAAAAAATATCGTCATACTTATTATCCAGTAAGATGTCTTGGGATTTACTGTACTCTCCTTTTTCATAATGAAGGTTCGCAAGATTCCAATAATAAGATTCTTCAGACAAGATTTTTTCCTTGTTTTCTTTTAGGAAAGATTCCGCCCATTCGTATTTTTTCAATCGTAAGGCAACTGTAACTACATTTTTGAGAATGTGAGGATGGATATATCCATGAAAATAAATATACCCATTATTGATTTGAACCTTGAACAGATCGAAATACTCCTCATAACGTTTCGTTCCTGACTCATAGTACATTGGTACGCAATTAACTAAAAAGGTATAGAAGCTTTGAATACCTTCTGATTTCAAATTGAAATGCAATTCTTTCAGTAGCTTTTTTAATTGATCATAGTTTTGCTTTTGATCTGGCTGATATAGGAGCTTAAGAGCAGCATATCTAACTTGAATAGCCGGAATTTCCAAATAATCACTCTTGTTGAGATAATCAATAACTTGCTCGACTTTAAGGTGATCAATAGTCTGACCACTAACAAATGTATTTCTGTTAAGCTTTGCACACAAAATGTGAAGTTTTTTAATCCAGTACTGAATATCAAAAGCTCGTTCTGTGACATCAAAATCTAAGTTTTGGTTTCTATTATCCGCTTCTGCGAGGTTCGTAGCGTTTTGATACTCAATCAAATACTGATGGTGGTAATAGTCATAATCCCTATATACATAATCAGCATTGAGTTTAGTTAACTTATTTGTCCAAGATTCAAAGTAGGGAAACAATTGGTTGTCTTTGTAATATTCTAAAATATTTATGTACTTTTTTATGGTGTACTTTTCACTTACAATCAATACAATAAACTCTTCCGCCAGTTTAAAAAGACTAGAAATTTGCCTATTAATTACTTGCTCATCAAACTTTTTATTTGGATATAAAATTTTGAATGCGTTCTCAACCGACAATTTATTACTGGTAAACTTTGGTGCAAATTGATTAAAATAAGTAAGCAAATCTACCAAAGTTTTACTTGTATTAAAATATGGAGATTGCACAAAGCGAATAAACAGTTTCAGTTCTTTTGAAGAAAACACTGATAATACCTTGATAATTTTTCGATCTTTCATACACAAAAACAAGCCATTTTTTTAGATATCTTCAATTTACGACTTACCACAAGCTACTAACCATCAACAACTTAATAAAAGTAGTTTCAGTAGTATACGTAAAAACTCGCGGATATATGGTATATTTTGTAATTACTTTACAATAGTAAATATGTTATTATTGTAGCAAGACAAAAAGGGATTGCAATGATTTTCGCTCTCTTTATCTTTTTTTCAACAAAACCAAAATGTCATGTCTACAATTAAGCTACTACAATTAATGTTTTTATCGGTAATTATTGTTCTCTTCTACAGTACCAATATATTCGCTCAGACTAAATGCACAAATCCTTCTGGCTACACAAACACCATAAATGGAAAAACTCTGACTACTGAATGGAAGCCTGTTCCATTTGTAAAAAGTTATAGATTTGAAATTGCATTCAACAATAAAACAAGCTCAGTAAGTGTAGGGCCAAGCACAAAATATTCAAATTCAATACCTGGAGGAACCTATGTTATTGAATATAGAGTTGCTAATCTCTGTCCAGGGTTCGAACTGGATACAACAATTATTTTTGCAGCTCAGGCAGACATAAATTCAAATTTAGCTATGTGTGCTGAGGTTAATGGATACCCGCTTACCGATGTACATTTGGTCTCTATTAATGGAGGAAAGGCGGTTCAAATGACTGGTCAGGAAATTGTAGATCAACTTTGTCCTACACTGACTGGAGGAGGCGTTGGTGGAAATACTAATAGATTAGCGACTTTATCTCCAACCACCGTATCCCCAAATCCGTTTACAGAAACGACAACACTCAACTTCCAACTCACAAAGTCATCAGACGTGCGTATTCAGATGTTCGACACCAAGGGCCAACAATACGAGTTAGAATTTACGAATAAGATAATGGAAGCTGGTGCCTACAACCTACCAATCAATGGGCAGGAGTTATCTGTAGGCGTCTATTATATCAGATTGACGATCAACGGAGAAGCTACAGTTCACAAATTAATGAAAATTGAGTAACCGACACTACTAGTATTTTATTCTAAAAATTAGCAGGTATAAGCCGTTCTTGAGAAAGAGCGGCTTTTTTTGAGAATAGGTTACCAACTACAGATTTTTAATCAGATTCTAATAATAAATTGATAACTACCCACTAAAATCAGTAATTAATAGTAATTTTGGTGCAGTGATTAACACCCTTAGTAAGTCATTTCATCAAAACTAGTACTCGCACCATGAAAGAATTTCTAATCGTTCTTTCCTTACTTGGTTTTTGTAGCGTTAGGCATACCTGGATGGGTATTCCTGCTACTGCTGCCGCGGGTTTCAATCTGGTTCAAATCATGATTATCGGTGTCATTGGTGGGATGATCGGGGTGGTTCTATTTACCTACCTTACTGATCCTGTTAAAAGATTATACAAGCGATTATTTCCAGAAAGGGCTAAAAAATTTACTAAAATGAACCGCCGTATCATACGGATACGTCAGCGATTTGGCCTTTGGGGAATTGCATTCATCACGCCTCCTATTTTCTCTATACCCGTAGGAGCGATTGTTGCCTCTTCCATGTATTCTAACAAAAAGAAGATATTTGCGACCATGTTTTTTTCCGTTCTTTTCTGGAGTATCCTTTCATCAATATTGTCTTATTTTATTATTAATGCTGCCGCTGAAACTATTTCCTTTCTGTTGGACTGGCTTCCTAGTAATCAGTACGCAGCTAACTGTAGTTAACCAATACCTATTACTTTCGTTTGATGATGACTATTTTGTCATTCGCTTTCCCTTTTTCATTGACAATAATGACATCTTCGTCAACCTTTTTTCTGGACACTTTATTCTTTTTTCTGGGAATTATTTTAAAGGCCTTTTTTAACGGATTAGGAGTAATCTCTTTGCTAGCCTTAAAGCTTGATTTAGTCACTTCTATTGGCTTGTCAATTGGTGCTGGTTTTGTGGACTTCTTTTCTGACGACTGTTGTTTTTCATCCCTTTTCAGGGCTAGTTTAGGACAAGAACCTCCTTGCTGATGCGAATCGAACTTCATTTTTGAAGGGAATGTTTTACCACAAACACAAGAAAACTGAATGCCTGGCGCTATACTTGCTGTGGCTTGTCGCTTATTGTAATGTTTCCACCAGAATGCAGTTGGAATGCCTGTAAATAGACAAACCAACATTCCAAAAAACACAGGATATTCTACAATCAGATTCAGCATAGCAAATTGAACTAAAGACCTTTATCGCGGTAAATATATTGAAAAAATATGAGTTTGAAAATGTAGTTGCTCATATTTTCAACTGAAATAAATAATTTGTCTCAGCACAAAGTTTTCGATTGTAGCGTAGATATAACCCAATTACTTCAATCCTAAACACAAAAAAGCCGACCACCCACAAGGATAATCGGCTATTAGGATGCCATTTGTAACGCTTAAGGAAGCAGAATCTCCCATTGTTCTTGCCCGCTAAATGTACCCCAATCAGCAGTAACAGATGTTCGCCATGACTTTAAATGGTTGCCGTGCATCGTTCGTAGCAACACCTTGTTATTGTTTTGTCCCCAACCTTGTTCTACAAACAAAAAGGAATTCCGCAAATCTGACGGATTATTATCCAGTGAGATGGAATGGTCGCTGTTTACTACAAGGATTGGTTGTTGCGAAGGACTAGCACCTGTTTTCGATCTCAAAACGATTTTACTTGATAGCGTGTTTCTGTTTTCCCAATACCCGTAGAATACAAACATGTCAAAGAATACTCCAATTGGCCAGTTTTGAGTGCCTTGAGCCACGTATTGCGTCACCACCTGATTGTTAGGGTTAGGGTTGACTACAGAGAGGTACATATTGTCCTTCTGGGCACCTTGGTGTGAATTGTTATGGATCGCGCGAATACAGATATCTTCAATCACTTCGACATACTTAAATACATTGGGAGCATTCCATGGAATTTGGTGGTTTGATCCTTGTAGTGCACTTCCACCTGAAGTAGCAGATAACCGGACAAACTCTCTTGAGTCAACAGGAACAGGTGGTTGTGCCGCGTGGGTCATCATTGTAAATGAAGTGTACATGTGATCTGATGCCCAGCTTGGTTTCCCTAAAATTCCAATCGGATCAAAATAGTTATCACTGGTCACGGCATAGCCGGGGGTTAACTGATTGCCTTCTACACGATTGCTGCCTGGATTGAACCTTAAGATGCCTTCTCCTGAGCTTGAGAATAATCTGTTTTCAAACTCAAACGCTACCGCAGCATTATTGTAAGAGGCATTCACGCCACTGTATGCTGGTGTGGAAAAGTCATGCACATTAAAGTACGCAGCCCAGTAGAGCGATCTGTTATAAATACTAGTAGTAAATGGCACGGCACTTACAAACTCATTATTTGATGTTTGCAATACAAACTTCCGGTCAATATCAATCGATTTAAAGCCTTTAAGTTGCTTCAAAGTTTTTAAAACAAACTCCTTGTCTTCCTCTGGCCAGTAGTAGATTTGAAACGTAACGGCTTCTGCTTTTGCTTTTCCCACCTTTTTCAAAACCACTCTGTCTTTCAATGTTTTCGGTAATTGAGGGGGCGTCATAAAAGTAACCGTATGTCGGGATTTCACCAGCCCTGTTGGTTTTTCCTCCTTAGTTAATTGTGCCAATTGCTTGTCATTTCCTGTTTCAAAACTCTTTTCTAATTGATTGTTTTCAGAAGACATAATCGCTTCAAGTACTTCTGAATTTTTCAAGTGATTTTTCATGATAAACTGTTTACTGTTTTTTAAATTTGTTGAATAGTACAGTGCAAAAGTACTCGCACGGGACCGAGTGTCCAATGGTCAAAAAAGTGGGACTGTACACTGTTTTTTCTGCAATTCCTTAGGAATGAAACGGTATAACATCTAAACTATCAAACACTTACGCAATGACAACAAAGAAAACAATCATCAGTAAATTGATATTAAAACGTTGCAATATTTGATTTTTCGTAGTGCCTTGCTCTTGCGTGGTAATGCCCTCTTGCCAGTATTGTGTGATTTCCCAATCGAGAAAGCCTTCGTCGTTGTAGGAGAGGAAGCGGTATTCGACAGGTCTGTTATTACGGTTTTTTCTTGGGGCTTGCACCTATAGTCGGCTTTGCCTTCTATTGGTGCCGCTCCCATTCCACAGCTCGCTTTTCGCTCGGCCCCTTCATTGCATTGCGGGTCTACTGCTATCGCAGTACTGTTTCAGGCAGCTAAGCTGGGGTTGGATTTTATTTGTGGGGTTGGTTAGGAGGGTTTAGGTTTTAGCTGAGACTACTCAAAGATCCTGATATGCTCAAACGGCTCAATGATATTAATAACCTACCTACAAAAGATAAGGAAGGCATTTTGTTTGCACTCAATGGATTGCTGAGAGATGCTAAGACAAGGTTGGCGTATCAATAGAAAAGGCCTTGCAAAATGCAAAGGCTTTTTTCGTTTTCTTATTTTCTGGTTTTTAAACTTAAGAGGTTAAAATCCTACAAAATCAGGACAAGTAAACCTACAGTTTTTCAATCTTCTCAAGCAACCAAGCAATGCGCACTTTCAGGTAATCATGAATCTATTGCAACAACCTGTTGCCGAAAAACTTCCAATTAAAGAATTAGACGGTGTCATTACGCATGCTCTCAATTATTGTATTCGAAAGGTCATTAATGGTCAAACTGAATTTAGGTCAAAAGCATTTCAACTGTATCAGATTGTTGTTGATTACAAGCTGGTTTTATTGAATAAATATCTGAATTTACCACGATTCAAGAACATCATCATAACAGCTTGTCAGGAAGGAGAAATGACTTGGGCACGCGAAATCACCATACAGTTTAAGTCCACCGTTCATACTAAATATGGTGACAGTGCTTTTAGATTCTTTATGGCTAATATCTGTTATTATGAGAGAAATTTCGAAGAAGCTTACCACTATTTATCTGATGAGTTATTAAATGAAGATGTATTCTTTGGAATTGGTGTCAAAAGTCTACGACTTCGTATTTACTACGAATTGGATGAATCTATTGCCTTTTACAGTTTGGCTAAATCGCTAACCAATCAATTGAAATCAAGGAAGAATATTCATAATAAAACCCTATTAATCAATAAAAACTTTGTCCGGTTTGCCGTCAGCATTTTTCGTTTAAAGGAAGGCTTTACCAAAAGAAATGTCAGTACCATACTGTTCAAGATTAAGGCACCGAATGAAGTGGTTCATAAAAATTGGTTATTGGAGAAGGTGGGGGAGTTGTGAGTGCCGAATAGTAGGAAACAATGACATGGCGTATTTTATTTGTCTCTAAGCATACTTAGTTTCTTGATTATTCCTTCCCTATTCTCTGCTTTAAGCATCCATGTCGGAAGCCGACTTTGTAAACTTTTATTACTCCAACCTCCAATTGATTTATTATCTCGCTCTCTTAGTTTGTTATTGACTGATGGTGTTCTGATTTGAAAACAAAAATGCTAGTTTCTGATTTTGGACATTGCATTAATCTGAAAAAATATTGTGGTTGGCAAAATGGTGGGAAGTTTTGTTTGAACGAAGCGTGTCGTGCCTTGTGTGATGGCTGCGAAGAGAGTGCTGGACGACATGGTGCCGAAGGAGTGGAGTGCCTTGTGGGAAGCAACGATTGAGGTATTGCCCCTAATAAAAACCGTTATCAAAAATTATCTAAAACACCTACAGATTGCTTTATTGAAAAATGCGATTGAACTTGGTTTTGTTGTTGAGGTATCAATTATGTATATTTGCAACTTAAGAAACGACTTCCGCCATGGCACGAAAGAAAATTGTGGGGAATTATTACGAAAAAATTCCAAAACCAATCCGGAATAAATATGCGTTGACACTGCTTGTGTTTATTGCATGGATGCTGTTTTTTGATCGTAATGATGTGTTTACCCAGTTGAAACTGAGTAGTACGTTGGATGACCTACAACATAAGAATACGCACTATGTCGAGAAGTTAGACCATGTGAATGCTACTGCAAAAGATCTTTCTGAAAATAAGGAAGCGCAGGAGCGATTTGCCAGAGAAACCTACCTCATGAAAAAAGACGATGAAGAGGTATTTGTAATTGAGAAAAAAGATTAATTCATTCATAAAACACTACAACACCGAATGTCAGTTTTAGTAAATAAAGATTCAAAAATAATCGTTCAAGGATTTACCGGAAAAGAAGGTTCCTTTCACGCAGGACAAATGATTGATTACGGAACGAATATCGTGGGTGGCGTAACTCCAGGAAAAGGAGGTCAGACACATCTCGATAAGCCAGTTTTTAACACTGTTGTCGAATCCGTGCAAAAGGTAGGAGCTGACACTTCAATCATCTTTGTACCGCCTCGTTTTGCTGCAGATGCCATAATGGAAGCGGCGGATGCTGGAATCAAAGTAATCATCTGTATTACTGAGGGAATTCCTGTTCAGGATATGGTCAAAGTGAAGGCGTATATCGAAGATCGCGATTGCAGATTAGTTGGTCCAAATTGTCCTGGCGTTATGACTCCTGGCGAGGCTAAAGTAGGTATTATGCCTCACTTTATTCACCAGAAAGGAACAATTGGTATTGTTTCTCGGTCAGGTACTTTGACTTATGAAGCTGTAGATCAGGTGACAAAAGCAGGACTTGGTCAAACGACTTGTATTGGTATCGGCGGAGATCCGATTGTTGGTACTACGACTAAAGATGCTGTAGAAATGTTAATGAATGATCCAGATACAGAGGGTATCGTAATGATTGGAGAGATTGGAGGAAATATGGAAGCTGATGCTGCCCGTTGGGTGAAGGAGCATGGTACGAAGCCAGTTGTTGGGTTTATCGCGGGGCAAACTGCTCCTCCTGGACGTACGATGGGGCATGCTGGCGCTATCATTGGTGGTGCTGATGATACTGCAGAAGCGAAAATGAAAATTATGGCGGAGTGCGGTATCCATGTGGTGAAATCTCCTGCTAAGATTGGAGAGATGATGCTTAAGGCATTGGGAAAATAAGAAGGGGTTGGGTTTTGGGGATTGGCTTTTGGAGGCCAGTTTGTCAACTAATCTCAAGTTTTAAAGCGTAAAAAAAAGGAAGGAGCCTTGTCGGAAGACGGGGCTTTTTTTATTACAAATAGGGACGATGCTACGCACCTTTGTAGTTCCTGTGTAGTTAGGCTATACAAATAGGGACGATGCTCTGCACCTTTGTAGTTCCTGTGTAGTTAGGCTATACAAATAGGGACGATGCTACGCACCTTTGTAGTTCCTGTGTAGTTAGGCTATACAAATAGGGAAGATGCTCTGCACCTTTGTAGTTCCTGTGTAGTTAGGCTATACAAATAGGGACGATGCTCTGCACCTTTGGGGATATTAGGGGTTAGCTGCAGTGGCTGTATGCTAATATTCTTTGCTAACATGTGAAACACTTAGGACACATTGTCTACCTGCAGGTGCGATCGAATAGTCGTTCCAGGTCAATTTCGTAGAGTTGATCGATGTAGGCGCGGTGTGGGTTGGCCCAGATGAAACCTTTGTTGAGTAATGCCTTTTGGACTATTTTGCAGGCGTCCGCTTTTTTACCGATATCATTAAGTAACATTGCTTTTTGGTAATAGGCTTCGGGGCATTTGTCCCACAGCTCGATGGCTTTATCAAAATCGGCGAGTGCGCCTTTGGTGTCTTTTAACTTTACTTTTGCCATACCACGGTAGACGAATGTATAATTGTAAACGTTTTCTTCGCCAAATTCCTGAACATCTTTGGTTAGGGCTGCTACCGCTTTTTGGTAATTGCCCTTTTTGTAATGGACGATTCCAAGTCGCATATAAGCAGATCCTGCTATAATGATATCCTCCTTGTAACCTTTGCGGACGGCCAATTCAAAAACTTCTTGTGCTTTGTCGTAATCACGCAGATACAACAGATAAATGAAGCCAAGATAATTGGTGTATTGAAATGGGTCGAGGGTAGCAGCAGTTTCGAGGTTTTGGACACCCTCGATGAGGTCACCATTTCGGAATTGTCTTACGGCTTTTCTGTAGTAGGGTTCTGCGTCATTAGGGTCCAATTTGATTAGGGAATCCATTAGAGTCATCCAGTCTTCTCCAGCAGCAGATCTTGCTTGGTCTTTGATGGTTTTGATCTGGGTATCGAGATCGGGTTGATCAGGAGCACAGCCCATTGCGCCAATTGCAAGGAGTAGTATTGTAAGCATGCTTATATGCCAGAGTCGAACGATCATAAGGACAGGTCTACTATTATACCGTTTTTGAGTTTAAAGATGAAATTCGCGAAACAATCGAAGTCTTGTCTGTCGTCGTGTTCGTAAGGAATCCAACCTTCCATATTACTTGTGATCTCAATTATTTGTTGTTGAATACGCTTGTCAAATTCGTGAGCTTTGTATTGCGTGTTCATACCTTCGAACTCGTAATTTCCGGTTTCGGCAGCACAGTTGACTAAGAATTTAAGTCGTAAGACCCCACTTTGTGAATTACCAGGAACGGGCTTGAAGCGTTTTAGGTAGCGTTCTTTAACCAAGCCCGGTTTATCGTTGTAGTTGGCTAGATTGCCACAATTGAATAAATTGTACTGTGAGCACCGCTGAAATTGTTTGGTGTTGAGTAATTGTTGAAATACCGCTTCTGAATACTCGATTTTTCGAAATGAGGTGGTGCCTTCTGAGATTATATTAAAATTTTGTAGGCCCCATTCGGTATCATTGAGGGAAATAATTTGTTGTAATCTGGAGGTGATCTTATTACATCTGAACTGATTACCTATTTGATAGAAGAACTGCAATCCAGTGTCGTTTTTGAGTTTCCAGCAACGGATTTCCAATGATCCATCAGGGTGTTGCGTGATCATTTTTTCATAATTCAGAAATACTTTGACTGGATTCTCTGGATCAGTGGACTCCCAGGCAGTGTTTTCGATTTGAGCATCAGTAACTGTGATTTTCTTATCGATGGCTCTGCGATAGTAAGTCTTCCACTTGCCATTGATAATGAGTTCGTCTGGAGCTGCTTGTTGGATATCCAGTTTTACGGTGTCAAGTACTAGGGAGTCTCCTTCGATATGCCAATTAGACTCAAATTCTGATTGTTCAAAAATCTTGACTGTGTAGGAACCATCTGGATTGAGTGTTACTATTCTTGGGTGTGGTATTTTTTCATCATATTTGATGTAAGTCCCGACCCATGTACCAATGAGCTGTCGGTTGTTTAGTGTTGGCGACTTCGCACAACGAATTACAATTAGCGATAACGAGCAAATCAGTACGGTAACCAGTATGTACGAAAGTCGCCGCATCTAATCCTCTTTGTTCTTCTTTTTGCCTCCGATTTTAGGGATTTTAATTTTGTCTTTCAATTTATCGAGTTCGTCCTTAGCCTTGTCACCAATGACATCTCCGACTTTATCTCCTACTGTTTTGTCTATTATTCCTTTAAGCGTGTCACCAACGACACCGCCTACTTTATCTACGATGACTTCTGTAGTTTTGTCTACGACTTTATCCACCTCTTCATTTACTTTTTCTGATGCTTTATCCACTTGTTCGTCGACGACAACCTGTGCATTGTCTTTAGCCTTTTCGACTTCTTTTTCTACTATTTCAGTGGCTTGGTCGGTAACTTCCTCCTTGAGGGTTTTGTCTGAAGTTCCTAGGAACTTAATGGACACTTTGGGTTTAGTTATGCTTCCTTTAACGAAAGCGAGAAACTTGATATTGTCTCCTTGTTTGATATTTAATCCCAGCTTGTTCGCTTGTTCTGTTAGAAGCCCAATACCAGTATTTGCCGCTTTCCCTACGGAGCTTTGTTCTAGTTTTTCTCTAGGAATGGTGAATTGTAGCTGATAGTCCATAGCTTCTGTGGTGATACCGTGAGAACCTTTCCCACTGATTGCCATTCCATCTTTTAACCAATCGAAGGGTTTGACTATTACTTTTCCATTTGTGAGCTCAAACCAGTTTTTAGTGTCAGTGATTTCGAAGTCGTTCAATTCCTTTATGTTCATGATCTTTCCTATCTCTGTAAGGGGCTTGAAATTACGTATCACTGCGTTTATGGTATTGAGGATTCCGTCACCGGATATCGTGTTGTAATCAACTGACATATCCTTTTTGAGGTTTCCGGACAGCTTGATTTCTGAGGAGTATAATCCTTCAATAAATTTAGCAATTGGGGCTATTTGCTGAACCGTATTCAGTGTATTGAAAGATTCCTTAAAATCCATCTTATACATATCGTAAACAATATCGAAAGCTGGGTTGTCTTTTTTGTTTTTGGTGTCGTAAAACCCATTGAATTTAAACTGTCCACCCATCATTGAACCAACTAAATCGTTGAAATCTAATTTCTCGTTTTTGACTAATAACCTGCCCTTGAGATCTTTGATATTCAAGTTGTCATAAATCAGCTCATCAATATTGGTTAGTAGGTTGATGTTGATGTTTTCAGGAACAGGAATGGGTGATGTCAGCTCGTCGGAGCTGCTTGTAGTTTCCTCTTCACTGGCTAGTTCGTTGAGGTTTACCCTTTTGGAATTCATAGTTATATCTCCTTCCAGGGCCTGATTTCTATAGAGGTAATCATACACATTATCAAGTTGGCCGGTTGCTGCAATATCCGTATCTCCAATTTCAGTTTTAAACTGATCGATTATAGCCTGTTGCGGGGTGAAGTTTCCTTTTGCTGTAGTGTTGTTGAGGGTGTAGGTCTCGTAATCTATTTTCTTAAAGTTGGCGTTGATGTCAAAGTCAAACCGCTCAAACTGTTCTTTATTTTCCTCTTGTGGTTTGTAGTTGGCTGTTGGGTCTTCTGGATCCTGGTCTTCTAGCCACTCATTGGTGTCGAAGTAGTCGGACCGGATATTGAGGTCGCCTTTCATCGTAAGGTTTGGAGAGAAGTAGGCGAGGGCGTTATCTAATGTGCCATCAGCCTTGATATCACTTTTGCCAAGCTTTACCCATGCGCGGTCTACTCTTACATGCTTAGGGGTAAACGCCATTTCCATTTCCTTTACTTTGACTGGAGGCATTCCTTCTGCCACGTAGTCGATGTCTGTCATTTTGAAATCGCCTTTCATGTCAATCCTGTCGTACTGTTTGTTTTCGACAAATGACATTTTGGTATCAATATCTAAATTAGCATCTATCAGTCCTGTCAATTCCTTAATCCCTTCTAATGGGAAGGCTTTTGCTAGTGATTCTAGATCAATTTTTCCTATGAATTTTGTATCAATATTGGGATCTGACATTGGAGTTCTAAGAATGAAAGAACCATCTACAGGATTAGGACCTAGTTTAAAGTGGAAAGTGGGGATATTCACCACCATTCTGTCCAAGTCAGCAGAAGGACTGTTGATCGTCATTTTGGTGTTGATATCTTTTACGCCAAAGGGCAGGTCTGGATATTTGAATGTGCCTTCATCAACTTCCAGTAGTACGTTAAATGCGGGCATACTTGTTTTATTGTATTTCCCTTTGACATCTCCTCTAAACTTCATTTTCCCGCTAGCATTCACATTGTCGAAGTTTTTGGTGTATGCGCTTGGAATCATAGAAAGCAAGTACTTGAAATCGGTTTGCGGTGCTCTAAAGTCCAAGTCGAGATTAATGTCGTCTCCTTTGGGTTGAACGAATCCCTTGGTATTAAGAGTAAGCGCATTCAGCTTAATCTTATTGTCTTTGAAGGTGTATTTTGATGATTTGTTGTCGACGTTTAGTGTAAGGTCAATATCCGCTTTCGCTTTATTGATGTAGGTGATACCGTTATTCGAAACAGTTAGCTTGTCTGCTTTTGATTTTGTGATGAGATCGAAGATGTTAGACGTAAAGTTCCCACTGCCACTATGATTGAGATTGACTACCTCCATCCAAGTACTTGAGGATTCATCATCATAAGTGATTTTCGAATTGGTGAGGGCATAGTTTTCTAGTTTTACTTCATAGTCAGAGGAGGAAGATTTCGATGATTCTGACGGTTTTATAATATCATAATTCGCTTTACCATTTTTTAGTATTTTGACGTAAACTGTAGCATTGTCGACCGTAAAGGAGTTGACTGTTGGCGTGTTTGACTGAAGCACTGATCTCAGGTCCAGATTGACATCCAGATCTTTAATCTTAGCCAACTGAAGTCCTTCAAACTCATCTTTTCCGATGACTTTGATGTCTGAAAGGTGTATACTCAAGTCTGGGAAACTTCTAAAAAGAGTAATTCCAATATTATTATTAAAATCAACATTTGCATTAAGTTGATCGTTCATTTCCTTTTTGACAATTTTAATTAAATCGTCTTTAAAAAAGTAAGGAATAATAAAAGCAGTCCCTATCAAAAGAAATAGGATAAGTGTAATTGAAATAAAAAGCCATTTTATAAGTTTCATCGTGTGCGAATTAGTTTAGAAGTCCAGTGCAAATGTCAAGCCATTCGTTAGAAAATAATATATTACCATTAAAAAAGTAAATGAGCCGATAAAAACTTTTTGGGATATATTACGTACAAATTTGCACATTGAAATGAGAACTTCAAAGAATAATTAAAAAATTATTATTATTTTGTGGAATCATGGAGTCGTTGTACAAATGAAGAGACCAACAATAAATCCGATACTGCAATTTTCCTTAAGTAAGAATGTTCCGTTGTTCTTACTAGTATTTCTATTTGCAAATTTTGCTATTGCAAATCCTGAATTTACAGATAGAAACCTGAAAATCACCTCATTTACGGGATTTGTAGAAGAGTGTGAGATCAAACTCTCTTGGGGCACAACCCATGAAATCGGCAATGCTTATTTTGAAGTAGAAAGGAGTTTTGATAGCCAACGATTTTTTCCAATTGGGAAAGTCAATGGTTCTGGAAACTCAATTAAGCCAAGTAATTATTATTATAAGGATGATAATATTTTTAAGGAAAATTATTTCTATCGATTAAAAGCTGTTGATTTTAATGGCGATTTTATTTATTCTGATATTATTAAAATTTCGACTAGTTGTAAGAGAGAAGGGGTTACTATTGATAACATTTCAATGACTAAGAGAAATTGGATGAAAGTACATGTCTTTACTGACATAGATCTCGAAAAAGCACAGATTATAATAGCAAACAAAGGGGATAAAGCATTGATAAAAATGTTTGCTGATATCAAGCCAGGAATGAATCTGATTCTTATTGATTCCGCTGGCTTAGAACCAGATACTTACGAGGTCAAAATTAAGTACGACAAAAGAATTATCACCACCAAAAAGTTTGATCAGCAAGCCCAATAATTGCTTTTACAAAATAAAATGCTTCTCTTAAAGCGACTTTCCTCTATTCCTTAAGATTCCGTAGTTGTATCACATATTGAATAAATAGACTGTATTTCTGAAAGCAATTGGATACAAGTTATTCCTTTCGGGGCCTCATTCCGGTAGATGCTATCCAGTCTGTAGAAAAATTAAAATGAACGTCCTTAGAATTAACTGTAGAGAAAAATCCTCCTAAATCCTACCTTAGGAGCAAAGGCGTTTTTTTACAGACTGTTTCTAGCACTCTTTCAAGTATAGTCGCATTCAATGCGACTCACGTTCATTTAAACATTTAAACAACCGGTCGGCGATCCGCATCTCCTATCATTCATCCGGTTCAATTTTTATAAATAATTAGGCATCAAAGCAAAAACTGTCCTTTAGTACAGGTACTATTCTATCCTTTTGGCTGATGTTTGACTCCCCAAAGCACCGCACCTTTGCTGTATAGATAATTAATAAACAGTTCAAAAATTAAATATCATGACAACAGCAAAAAAGACAGCACTCATCACTGGCGCCTCTCAAGGATTTGGCAGAGCATTAGCAGAAAGACTAGCGAAAAACGGATGGCAACTCCTCATCAATGCCCGCAATGCGAAAACACTACTCAGCACCCAGCGCCACCTCGAACAATTCACCACAGTAGCTGCAATATCAGGCGATGTGCGCGATGAGATCCACATCCTTCAATTCGCAGAAAAACTGGAAGCTCTTGATTGGAAATTAGACCTTGTCGTTAATAATGCGTCTACAATCGGCGGCTCTCCACAACCCGCACTACTTGAGTATTCAATGGACACGCTACACCAAATCTTCCACACCAATGTATTGGCTCCGATTTCCCTTCTACAGAAGGTCAGATCGTTTATGAATCCTGCTGCTACCATTATCAATTTGAGCAGTGACGCAGCAGCCAACGCCTATGAGAATTGGGGCGGATACGGTGCTAGCAAAGCCGCCTTAGATCACATCAGTCAAACATTGACGGTAGAACAGCCTAATTGGAATATTTACGCCCTTGATCCAGGAGACATGCGCACAGGAATGCATCAAGCAGCCTTCCCTAATGAAAACATCGACGATCGCCCCCTACCTGACACGATTGCTGTACCAGCCGCACTTGAATTAATCTCAGGCGATTATCCCAGCGGCCGATACGAAGCGGGAAAGCTGATAAAGGAACAGGTCTAACAATTCTTAGCATTGATTTTTCATCATTAAAAATACAACCATGTCTACAACAACCATCATACCTAATACTTTTGATTTTGTGCTCCCTAAAGTGCTAGAATGCTCAAGTCCCACAGAAGAGAGAGGCTTGCGACGAGACGACACAAGATTACTAGTAAGCCATCGTTCGAATAATCAGATCAACCACACAACATTCAAGGATATTGGCGACTTCCTTGAAGCGGGAGATGTGCTTGTAGTGAATACCTCGGCTACTCGCAATGCAGCACTGGCAACAACCTTCCTGGACGGAACAGCAGGGCGAATCCACTTGTCTACACCACTCAAAAACGGTAATTGGCTCATCGAAGTGCGGCAACTCATTGGCAATGACACTGCACGCTATCGAGATATTCGAAAGCAGCAACAACTATCCATTCCTGGAGGTGGCACTGCAACAATCGTAGCGCCATACTACCGCACTAGTACCGAAAGTACTCATATCCAACTATGGGAAGCGGCTTTTTCAACTCCTATTGAAATCGACAGTTATCTGCAAGCATATGGACAACCGATCAAATACAAAAATGTAGACATCGGCTACCCGTTGTCTTATTACCAGACCGCATTTGCCAAGGAAACAGGCAGTACCGAAATGCCTTCTGCGGGCCGCGCATTTACCAAGGAACTGATTGCGGATTTGGCTTTGAAGGGGATTCAGTTTGCGCCTGTCCTGTTGCATACAGGTGTCTCCAGCCTTGAGGTTAATGAAGCACCGTATCCTGAATACTTCGAAGTTGGTGCACATACCGCTGATTTGCTCAACAAAGCCAAGGCGGAAGGCCGACGGATTATTGCTGTAGGCACAACGGCTATCCGTGCTATAGAATCGGCTATTGATAGCAAGGGGACGGTAATCCCAAAATCTGGAATGACCAATCTGTTTATTACTGCGGAGCGTGGCTTATCACTGATCAACGCAATGCTGACCGGTTTTCACGAACCTAAGGCCTCACATCTGTTGATGATGGAAGCGATGGCCAACCGTGATCACTTGGCACTGAGCTATCAAGCGGCGATTGAAGAGGAGTACTACTGGCATGAGTTTGGGGATTTGCACTTGATTGTGTAGCCTGTCGAAAAATTTTCCAATGGCAAAATCCTTAGAAACTAGGTGTCATTATCTGTAAGCATAATGAATAAAAATTGCTGATCCGATTGTAAAAGCCAGTTAATTGTAAGATATTGAAGGTAATAATAAATGGAATAGGTAGTGACCAGCGAATTATTAATTTAAAAAATAAGAAATGACATACCACATAAATGTCAATAAAACAAACATTAAGGAATTCCTCCAGATAATTGATACGCTACGAAGTTTAGGGGTAATTGAATCTTTCAGATCAACAAAAGATCTGGTTAAGGAAGGTGAACCATTAGATGCTGAAACACTACTAAATATCATAGTTCACTCAAAACAGGAAATTGATGAGGGTAAGTCCTTCACAATGGATGAAGTAAAGAAACAGATAACAAGTTGGAAGAAAAAATAAAGATAACCTGGTCTTTACTGTCCTTGGAAATGCTTGCCGAGATTCATGAATATATTAGTGATCAATCAGCTGATAAGTATGTAAATGGAATCTTTGAGACCATCAAGAAATTGGAGAAGCACCCAGAATCATGCGGTCCTTGTAGACATAAGAAACTAATGGAAAAAGGATATCGTAGCTGCAAATATCGAAACCATCTTATTATTTATGAATTTATAGCTTCAAAAATTGTGAATATATTAGCAATAATTCATTCAAAAAGAAATCCTTCAAATCTACCTGAAATTTGAAGCGGGTCAATCATTCTCGGATTTAAGGAACTAGTTTATACATTTTTATGTTAATTAGAGTGTCCATTTATTGTAAGTTTGAATATTCTCCAAATTTGAAAAAGAGTAAACATGAATGTATTAGTGATGACAGGACCACCATATGCTGGAAAAGGAACCCAATGCGAGTTATTGGAAAAGGTTTGTCAGTATAAACATATCTCTACAGGAGATTGTATCCGTGCTGAAAAAGCTCAAAATACAGCAATCGGTGCTATATTTGAAGAATACGACGAAAAAGGATTATTAGTACCTGATGAGGTAATGGAAGAATTGCTCGCTAGAATAATAAAGGAAAATCTAGATGAGAAAGGAATCATCCTCGATGGTTATCCTAGGACAATACCTCAAGTAGATACCTTGATTCTATTGCTTAATAAAAACGGAAAACGAATCAATCAAGTCATTAATATTAAGGTTCCTAAAGAAGAATTACTTAATCGCGCTAAGGAACGAGCTAAAAACTCTACTAGAGTTGATGATAAGGACGAAGCCATCCACATCAAACGAATTCGAGTGTTTGAAGAGGATACTCGCCCTGCCATTGAATATCTCCGGCACAAAGTCCATGTGGATGATGTTGATGGATTGGGAACAATAGACGAGACAAGGAGAAACATAAAAGCTAAGTTTATTTTTTAATTCTCCCAAAAGTCGGCTATTCCCTCCAGTTCATCGAATGCATACCAGATAACTAAATAATTCCTGTAAATTTATTGCTTCAAAGCGCAACGATTGAAAGTTATCACCACCATATTAGGATTACGAGTCAAACAGTTTTATAGGATACTGGGAGAACTTGGCATCATCCATCTCCTTGTATTGAGCATCGCGCTCATTCCATTGGCGTTGATGGCTTGGGCGCAAATCGAAAAACAAAACGATCTCGTGTTCCCAGTACTCAGTGCACTGGCATTAGTTTCCCTACACTTAAACCGAGGAGACAAGTCGTTTCTGGAAGCAGTAATACCGAGCCCCAAGCTGCTCTTTTTTGTTGAGTACCTGGTGCTCATGCTCCCCGCAATCCTGTTCATGGTGGTCAGACAACGCTACGACATTATCCTAGGGATTCTCTGTTTTACAGGAATACTGTCATTGGTCAAGCTTACAATCGCTAGGAAGACATCAGGAAAACCAGTCTTTCCGTTACCAGACCATTTCCAACAAGATTTTGAGTGGATCAGCGGTATCAGAAAACAGTATTTTAGTATCGGTTTGATATACATTGCCGGTTTAGTCATGAGTTGGTGGTCGCCAGCAATCCCCTTGGTCGCCTTGTTTCTATTGGGTATCCTAGTCGCTATGTTTTATATGGAGTCAGAATCCCACAATATCTTGGAAGTGTATAGTGGACAAGCACCAAAACAGTTGATGCGAAAAAAGATAAAACGTGCCTTACTACTGTTTTGGGCTTACTGTAGCCCCTTGGTACTGTTGTTTATGATCTTCCATTATGAGTACTGGTATATCTTTTTGATCTTGCTAGTGATCATAAGCTTAATGCCAGTGCTAGGCATTGTACTAAAATACAGTCATTATGTCCCTGGCGAATCGCTCAAAAGCAACGAATTGATCCTAGGAATCATGATCGCGTTTCTAGCCATGCCTTTTACGCAACCCGTTCCAATGATTTTTGCATATCGACAATACAAAAAAGCAATCGTCAACTTAAAAAACTATCTGGATGATCCAACTCACTGATATTCAATTGGCATATGGCCAGCAGCAACAAGTGTTGAAGGGCCTTTCACTAGAACTGCCTCCAGGTACTATACAAGGAATTGCTGGGCTAAACGGTTCAGGCAAGACGACCTTGCTTAATGTTTTGTACCGCAAATTGCAACCGCAACACGGGACGGTGTTGTACAACGGACATCCCATGCAACGGTCAGACATCGCTTATCTGGAAACGCACAATTACTTTTATAGTCGCATTACAGGTGAGGAGTATCTGAAGTTATTTCAAGCCAGCAACCCACAATTCAATTATCTTGAATGGAATCAACTCTTCGGTTTGCCCTTGAATCAGTTGATTGATGCCTATTCGACTGGAATGAAGAAGAAGCTAGCATTTATGGGCATCATTAGTCTGCAACGTCCGATTCTTATGGTCGATGAACCGTTTAACGGACTAGACTTGGAGACTAACGAAACACTCAAGCAACTGTTGACGCTCTTGAAAGAACGTGGGAAAACGGTGATCATTACGTCTCACATCCTAGAAACTTTGACTAGCATTTGTGATGGTATCCATTATCTGAATGACGGTGTGATTGAACACTCCTTTGCTAAGGGTGACTACGATGGTTTGACTGATTTACTCAAGCGATTTAAGCAAGAAGGATTGCGGGAACTAGTCGAAAAAATTGGGGAGTAGGATTGTGCAGTTCCTACAATTGAATCAAACCTCGCTTCATGGCAATCTGCACGGCATCAGTCCTGTTTGCAGCATCAAGTTTGCTCAGCATTGTACTTACATGAAACTTCACGGTTCGTTCTGAAATAAAAAGCGTTGTGCCGATTTCCTTATTTGTCTTGCCCTTTTTCAATTCTTCTAGCACCTCCAATTCTCGTTTTGTGAGTGGTGTTCCAGGGTATTGTAATTCCTTTTTGGCAAAAGTTGGTGATTGAGGATTTGACATTCCCAGAAGCGTTTGTTCTGTTTGAGTGGTTAGGTCTTGAGTCACTTGGTGGAGTGCTTCGAGAGTATCGGTATTGTCAGTATTACTCTTGTCAATTTGGGCTTTTAGTTGTTCAATTGTAGGTAATAGTCCTTGTTTCAATTGTCGAACAAGCCGTTGTCGCTCTTCGTTGATGCCGAGGGATTTACTTTTTTCGAACAACCGCGTTCTTACAATAGTTGTACTTAACAAGGTGCCTATCGTCTGCAACAGTTCCAGCTGTTGGGCTGTAAGTTGGTTGGTTTTCTCACTTACGAGATTCAGGAGTCCTATTTTCTGTTCTTTGTCGTAAAGGGGAACTGTGGCGTGATATCGCAAGCCTTTTGTCCCTTCTTTCAAGTCTTTGAGTCGGGTGCAGGTGATTTCACTGATATTCGCAACACTATTCAAGTCATTGGCCAAGTATTGATCAATACAATAACACCAACCAGACAACCGTTCTGGGTGCTTCGTAATCGCAGGAGGCAACTGATGAGACGCAGCTAAAAACACTGAATTAGAGTCTGGATGCAACAACCATATCCAACCGGTCTGCAATCCCATTAACTCCACGGTTTGCGTCAAAGCCAACTGTAGCGCACGGTTGAGATCTACCACACTATTCAGCTGAATCGCAATAGTATTGAGTATTTTAAGTGTCGCTATTTGATCAGAATGACTCACATCGCAAGGTACCCTTTTTTAGTTGAAAAGAATAGGTTGACTGGAGTTCTGATTTTATGGTTTTTCCTTAGGTAAAGCTTTAAGTAGTAGTATTTTTTGGGGCCTCCGCCTGCTTATTTCATGCGCAGCCGTCGCGCCCTTTCAAGCTCGCAAGTCTGCTCGGTATTTCGCTGCGCTTCATACTGCTGCTATCGCAGCCCCTTCCAGGCCGCTAGTCCGCATGTTAAATTTTTTGAGCGAATGGAGGTAACTAGGTACGAAGGGCCTGCCTACCGACAACAGTTACGAAGGGCTTTACTTACAGGAAAACCCTTAGTCTGAGCGTTTGAGCGCTCTGGGTTCATTAGATTTTGGGGAGGCAAACTGGTGGTAGGTGTTGTTCGAACGAATGTAGAGTCGCATTGAATGCGACTCTATTTGAGAGAGTGCCGGACGACAGGGTGCCGAATGAGCAATGAGCCTTGTGGGGTGCTAGTGAATGAGGTATTGCCCATAAAAAACCTAGTAAAGTGTTCGCTTTGATTTTCCTAAAATCTGTTTTATAAAAGAAATTTTTTAATATTTTGTATTCATTAGCGAAGCGTTAACTGTTCCTTATTCACTATTCATTCCTTTTTAATGTTATTTAGACCAATTAAAAACAAAATTCTTTCATTATATTTGCGCCCATGAAATTGAACGAAGCCAACAATGGTGATGCATGTATCGTACTGAGTATGGAGCAAGAGCGAAGTACGAGGCAGTTGATGCTTGTAAACGGACTGTTTGTTGGTGCTAAGTTGAATGTCAATCGCAATGATAATCTGAGGCAACTGATGCACCTTACTGTAAGCGGTAGATTGATTGCGATCCGACAAAAGGATGCGGCGAAGATTTCAATAGCTAAATTAGAAGAATAACAACACACTGACCACAAAATGAATAGACTAGCGCTGGTAGGTAACCCCAATGTAGGAAAAAGCTCTCTGTTTAACCTACTTACTGGTCTGAACCAGAAAACTGCCAATTATGCTGGTGCTACGGTAGAAAAAAGGTCAGGAAAGTGGAATGAGATTCAGGTACTAGACTTGCCGGGACTGCAATCGCTCTGGGCCAATACCATCGATGAACAAATCAGTAGCGATGAGATCCTTAAGTTTTCCGAAATCGGGGAACCCATCCTTTATGTTGCCAATGGTCTGCAATTGGAGAACAGTCTGTTGTTATTTTCCCAAATTGCTGATTTACAGATCCCCGCAGCCTTTGTTATTAACTTTAAAGACGAAATCGAAAAAAGCCAACTTCGAATTGATCTCGAACGGTTGAGAAATCGCTTGGGATGTCCTGTCATATTGATCAATTCTAAAAATGGCGATGGCTTATATGGTCTAGAACAAGTGGTTGAAAATCAATTGTTTAAAACTCCCAATGCCTTTTGTAGAAGTCAGTACGAATCATTCGAAAATGGTATGGTTGTCAATCGATACCGCGACGTGTTTGAATTGGATAAGGCCAACGACCTTGAAGACAATACTTACGAAGAAGACATTTCTAAGCGACAAGTTGTAATTTCAAGTATTTGCAATCAAGTAGTCCAGCAACCATCCGTTGCCAATCCGTTGATGGAACAAACGACGCGGTGGGATCAGATTTTGCTACATCCATTGTGGGGAACGCTAGCATTTCTCCTTACACTATTAGTGATCTTCCAAGCAATATTTGCAATGGCAGCGTGGCCAATGGACCTCATTGACGGTTTCTTTGCAGGACTATCAGAACAAGCAAAAGTGAGCCTGCCAGCAGTCTGGTACACGGACCTCATCTCAGATGCTATCATTCCTGGGTTGGCAGGCGTGCTTATTTTTATTCCACAAATTGCTATACTGTTTTTCTTGTTGGGAATTCTGGAAAGTACAGGTTATATGGCTCGGGTCTCCTATTTGTCAGATCGATTGCTACGAAGATTTGGGCTAAGTGGCAGTAGTGTCATTCCCTTATTGAGTGGCGTTGCTTGTTCAATCCCTGCGATCATGAGTGCACGCAGCATAAAAAACGAAAGAGAACGGTTGGCAGTGATACTGATTACGCCGTTTATGACATGCAGTGCGCGGCTTCCTGTCTACACTATACTGATTGCGCTAATCTTTCCAGCAGCTACTGTGGGTGGTCTATTTTCTGTAAAAGGATTAGCGTTATTTGGGCTCTATCTCCTAGGCACATTGACCGCATTGATTGTTGCGTATTTTCTTACAAGAAGCCTAAAAACGAGAGACACTGCAATGTGGATGGTCGAATTGCCTGTTTATCGCAGTCCTAATTGGCGCAATGTCTTGTTGACTGTTTACAATAAAACCAAATCATTTGTCATTGAAGCGGGTAAGGTTATTTTTGTTATTTCCATTGCACTGTGGTTACTGGCTACCAATCATCCGCACAATGAAGCGTTTCTTGCTGAAAAAGTTACTGAACAAAAGGCATTGCTGGGAGATTCTGAAAATGTAGAAGCTTCTGTAAACCTCCAATACTCCTATGTGGGTTACTTGGGACAGTTTATCGAGCCTGTGATCAAGCCGCTGGGTTATGATTGGAAGATCGGTATTGCACTGATTACCTCGTTTGCGGCACGGGAGGTATTTGTCGGTACGTTGTCTACTATTTACAGTATTGGTTCAGAAGATGAAGGTCCAATTATCCAACGACTAAGAAGCGAAAAGCACCAGGATGGAACGCCTGTCTACACACTAGGTGCTTGTATCTCATTACTGTTGTTTTATGTGTTTGCTATGCAATGTATGAGTACAATGGCCATCGTACGAAAAGAAACAGGGAGCTGGAAGTGGCCAGTGATTCAATTTATCGGTATGCTAATTCTTGCATATGTGGCTGCATTACTGTCTTACCAATTGCTATAAAAAAGGTTTAGTGGGGGCAGCAATCGCACATCTAACAACTGGATATTAATAGTTAATTAGTCTTTTTTTGAGAAAATTAAAAACTGTATTTCGAGTATAAATATCTGATATTTGTTTATTTATACTTTAATGTGGTACTTTTTGGTCCTTACAACTAAGTTAAAAGGTAGAGCAAACCAAAACTATATTAACACAAATTTTTGTATTTATAATATGTCATTTTTTATCAAAAAAAAAATCTATTCATAAATTTTTATTACTTTTGTAGGAAACCAAAATCCATTTAAATCCATTGTATATGAATCTAAAACTCCCACTCCCGCACTACATATTTCTACATTGCTGTATAGTAGCACATTAGATATTGTGTCATATAATAACATTAGAAAGTATATTACATTATCCTAAATAAAGATTAGGGTATCCATCTTATGTCTAATTAATTTTTTATAATATGAAATTCTTAAAACTAACTTTGTTTTTAGGCCTAATGTTGCTTTGTAGCAACATACTGTCAGCTCAATGCCCTGGCACTCCGCCTTTAGATTTTACCTTTGAATCCACCGAATCTAGATGTCAATCAAGTGGTACAATAACCCTCCACATTACAGGAGGTGCGCCATTCGTTGATGGCGGCGGCAATCCAATTTATAATAACACCATTATCGCACCTACAGTCATTCCAGTTGGTGGACAAGCAGATACGCTGTTCTCCGCCTTGGCAGCAAATACCTATACTGTTGAAGTGGCTGATGCAAATGGATGCACGGTGTCTAAACAGGTAACAGTACCGGGGACATATATGACTCTGGAACTTATACCAAGATTCACTGATGCAACCTGTGACGGTTTAGGAGGGGGAATTATCTGTGGTGTGCCTGATGAAGGGCTTCCTTGGCCTGCGGGAAACTACGAGTATGAGTTATATGATGGGAGTACCAATCCCCCCACTTTACTTGTTGCCCGTGGTTTAGATAGTTGTTTTACCAATCTGGCTGAAGGGTCTTATCAAATTAGGGCATATGACAGTTGTGAGAACTTTCAGACACGTGATGTCCTTTTAGGGAAGAAAGATTATGCTTCTAGTCCCATTATTACCGATCAAATTCGATGGAATCTTTGTGACACATCTTGTGTGATTTTATATCCAAGGACTTCCGGCGGGAATCCATTTGGAGAATATCCTTTCACCTGGGAGATTTACGAATCATCAGAACCTTCACTTGTAGGTCAAACCGGTATTTTTGACGCCAATTTTGAACGAGATACTCTTTGTTATGAAGGACTTACTTCTGGAAACTTAAGAATAAGAGTTACAGATGCATGTGGTTATGTGGGAAGTAGCTTCGAAAGTTGGACTGGGCCAAGGATCTTTACGAATCCCGGATTTGATTGTTTACCTGGTGGTGACGGTGCATTCATGAATGTTATCCAGAGTTTGACAAACGATCCCCAATGTCCGGCAGGATCAAAACCTGTTTGGGAAATGACTTCATTTCCGATCACAGATACGATTCGCCCTCCTCAAGACTCTGGATTTTTTCCAAATCTAGAAGATGGAATTTATTGTTTCAAGGTTACTGACTGTTGTGGAACAATATCTACTACTTGCCGAGCGACAACTGTCCCAACCTGGCGGCAGCGACTTAGCTTTAACTATTCCAGATGCGATACTAATCAAGTAAGGTTCTTTGCATCCTTTTCATTTAGTGGCTCTGCTCCACAAGGATATACATCTGTTCTGACAAGCGCACCAGCCGGATACACAGGTATTATACCAGATACAGCACATAGCACTATAATCGGACCTCGGGGAATATATTGCTTCCATGCATTTGATGATTGTGAAGAAAAAAAGGATACTTGCTATAACATTGACCCTCCAATTTTTGAGGCTGATCTGGATATAGATATTATTCCGGGATGCGTTACGGGAAATCAGTTAGATATTACGTTAAACAAGACGGGAGGTAGTTTTCGGTATCAGCTTTATTATTTAACTAGTCCGGCCTATTTAGGTTTACACACTTCTTCAAATAGCTTCAATAATTTATCAACTGGAGATTATAGAATCAACTTTTACGATACCCGAGGTGCATGCGAAATATCCAATGATACCTTCACCATTCCAGATTACACACCTCCGGAAATTACGGGTGCTTTTGGTATTGAATGTGACGTCGGAGCTGCCATTGTTACAGTTACGGGGTCAGGAGGTAACACTCCGTACACTTACGAACTGCTTCAAAACAATGTTCCTGTAAGACCATTACAGTCTTCTCCTACATTCTCAGGGCTTCCGACAGGTCAGTCCTACGATGTGAGGTTAAATGATAATTGTAACAACTCTGCAACAACGACAGTCTCTATTGAACCCTTCGAACCTACACTAAAAGGTTATGGTGGTGGTACATTCTGTGCGGAAGATACAGTCGTCTTGGTTGTCGATAGTTTAGGAATTGCCAATTATACCTGGTCTGGTCCCAATGGATTTACTTCTACTAATTCCAGTATTACATTTGATGGAATTACTGCGGCTGACGCGGGTAATTATTCGATAAATATTGATGTGCCCCAACCTAACCAATCTGCTTGTGTAGATACTACACTTAATTTTTCAATTAGTGTTGTAGATTGTAGTTGTACAATTGGAGCCTTTGCTGCTACTATGGTAGATTGCAATAACGCAGCAAACGGTACTGCAACAGCCAATATGAATAGCGCATCAGGTGGTCCGTTTACATACATTTGGAGCAATAGTGCCAATACCCAAACTATTAATAACCTAGGTCCCGGTACTTATTCAGTAACTATTACTGATGCTGTCGGTTGCACAGCAACTGGTGATACGACTATCACTCAACCACTTTCACCAGTCACACTTACAGGAACCGTTTCAAACATTCTTTGTAATGGAGATGTTGGAAGCATTGATATTACACCAGCTGGAGGAACAATAACAGGACCTACGTGCACAGGCTATTCCTACAATTGGAGCAATAGCACTAGTACAGAAGACCTGAATAATCTTGGACCTGGTACATACACTATAACTGTAACAGATTGTAACGGTTGTACGGTAATAGAAACCTACACAATTACAGAACCCGCAGCTTTAACAATTTCAGGAATGGCATCTGATGTCACTTGTAATGGAGCGGCAAACGGCGGCATTGACATTACAGTAATGGGAGGTGTCATGTGTGCAAATCTAGGTACTGATCTATTCATCTCTGAATATATAGAAGGCTCTAGCAATAATAAGTGTATAGAAATATTTAATGGAACAGGTGCGCCAGTTAATCTTAGCACTTATAGTATAGGGAGATATTCGAATGGAAGTTCCTCGTCCATCGATTTTAATTTCCCTTTTGTAATGCTTGCTAACAACGATGTATTTGTTGTTTGTAATGTAGGTAGTACTGCTACATTTCTCAATAAATCGGATACCACATCTGGTATTATGAGCTATAATGGTGATGATGCAATTGTTCTGAAAAACAATAACGTTAATATTGATATTTTTGGGAATATTGGCTGTGATCCTGGATTGAGCTGGTCTTCTGGAGGTAATGTTACAGTAAATATGACACTGGTTAGAAATGCCAGCGTACTAGCAGGTATATCAATGGATAATACTACCTCCTGTCCATTCCCTACATTATCAACTGAATGGACTGCAACCTCCTTAGATGACGCATCAGGTCTTGGTAATCATACCTTTGGTTCAATGGTCGGTTACAACTATCTTTGGAGCAACGGTGCTGTAACCGAAGACTTAACCGGATTGTCTGGAGGAATATACATGGTCACTGTTTCTGATTGCAATGGTTGTACAATCACAGGATCGTATACTATTTCTGAGGCCACGGCTCTTACTTGCAGCGTTGCAAGTACAAATGTAAACTGTGCTGGCGGTGCAGATGGAACTGCTACAGCAAGTGTTTTAGGCGGAACGCCACCATACAGTTACCTGTGGAATACAGGTGCGGTAACGTCAGGTATCGTCAATCTCTCTGCGGGAACTTATACAGTTACGATCACAGATGCCAACAGCTGTACGACAACTTGCTCGGCCACACTCACAGCACCAGCTACTGGGATAGTCTCTATTGCTTCTAATATTACAAATATAGTGTGTAATGGAGAGGATACAGGTGCTGCAACTTACCAAACAAGCGGTGGTAGTCCTCCTTATACTTTAGATTGGAGCAATGGACAACAGGATCTCAATGTGATGCCAAATATCCAAATAACCAATTCAAGCTTATCTGCAGGTACCTACTTCATAACGATTACTGATTCAAATGGTTGTACACTTTTAAAGTCATTTACTTTAACAGAAAACCCAGCATTGTTAGCCGCAGTTTCCAATATAATGGATCCACTTTGTTTCGGAGAGTCAACTGGTCAAGCAACTTATACGCCTAGTGGAGGAGTACCACCATACAATTATACATGGGATTCTGGAGAATCAACAATGACTGCAACAGGTCTTTCGGCTGGGTTCAACTTTACTACGGTATCAGATGCCTTGGGATGTAGTAAAACATATTCTCTGTTCCTAGGACAACCGCCACTATTGAATTGTTCTGCATTTTCCTTGCCTGCTACTTGTAATGGTAGCAGTGATGGTTCAGTTTCTACAAATGTTAGTGGAGGAACATTGAACCCTGGTTCAATGGACTACCAGTATATGTGGAATACAGGTCAAACCACTGCAAGCTTAAGTAATCTCACTGCCGGAATGTATATGGTAACGGTCACTGATGATAATGGTTGTACCACAACATGCGCGGCAACAGTTTTTGAGCCAGATTCATTAATTATTTCGCTTGCAGGATCGAACCTCCTTTGCAATAATGATAATTCAGGCTCAATTGATATGACTGTCACTGGTGGTAATGATTGTAATGCGAATGTCTGTACTGCGTATGCAGATACCTTATCCGCTAATCCAACACAATGTGCAAGTGCTACAAGTACGACTAATATTTCGGCAATACTTTATGGTAATTCAGTCGTTCCAGCTGGTTTTGACATTATCTTTTTCCTTACAAGTGGTAATGGATTGATTACAGAATCTGTTGATACAATACCATCATTTGATGTCGGAACTGGAAATTATAGAATACATACGTTTGTCTACGATCCAGGAACGTTTGATTTAACATCAATCACATTTGGTGTTACAACATTTTTTGACATTAATAGTACACTAGTACAAGGTGGAGGTTCAGTTTGTGCCGCTTTAGATACTGGTGCTCAGTTTCAGGTGCTTAGTTGTTTTAATAAAACCAGTCCAAATGAAAGTGAAATTGCGAAGTCTGAAAAGAAATTGGAAACACATAATAAGTTAACTATCAAATCAATTCTTGACCGAAACAGTTCCTTTGCAAATAACAAGTCAGCAAAGGTTGATTTATCTCAATCAAATAACTTGTTAAACCAATATTCAAATTTATATAATCAAAGAGGTGGATCCAACTTTGGTAATAACGATACCTACCTCTGGAGTAATGGCGCTACAACAGAAGACATTACAGGCTTGTCTGCAGGCACTTATACCGTTACCGTCACCGACTGCAGAGGTTGTGTGGCCACTGACGCTATAACTATAACAGAACCAGATTCTTTAATGGGTATGCCGATGGGTACCAACCTACTCTGTAATGGAGATAGTACTGGAAACATCGACTTAGTTGTATCTGGAGGTACTACACCTTACAACTATATATGGAGCAATGGTGCTATGACTGAAGATATTAGTGGACTCGCTGCTGGAACTTATACCGTTACAGTTGGAGATGCTAATCGATGTTCTACAACTGCTTCTGTAATTTTAACTGAGCCAGGTATATTATCTGCTTTAGCAATTGGTTCTAATCTTCTTTGTTTTGAAGATGCTACAGGAAGTATTAATTTAACTGTAACTGGTGGAACTCCCGCTTACAACTACAATTGGAGCAACGGCGAAACAGTTGAAGACATTACAGGACTTGCCGCTGGAACTTATATGGTGACTGTGACAGATGCTAATGGTTGTATTGCAACTATGTCGACTATGCTAACTGAACCACCTCTACTTACCGTTACAGCTACGACTACGGAGGTAACCTGTTATGGAGGAAGTGATGGCACTGCAGCCTCAACAGTAACTGGTGGAACTCCTGCTTATAGCTATAATTGGAGCAACGGCGAAACAACTAAAAACATTACCGGATTAGTTGCAGGCACTTATACGCTTACCGTCACAGACGCTAACGAATGTTCTGCAACAACTTCAGTAATGGTGGTCGAACCTCCAGAATACAGTTGTGATATGATGGTAGTTGCTAATGCGACCTGTAATGGTTATGCCGACGGCATCGCAACAGCAGGTGCGACTGGCGGAACCCCTGGTTATACTTATCAGTGGGATGCTGGTGCTTACAACCAAAATACTCAAACAGCAAGTGGTCTAGGAGCAGGAACTTACTCAGTTACAGTTACTGACAGCAATGGTTGTCCATTAGTTTGCACGGCAACAATTACGGAACCATCAAAAATCGAAGTGATAGTTGATGTGTCAGACGTGAGTTGTTTCTCCTCGTCTGATGGTTCGGCTTCCGTAAGTGCTTCTGGCGGTGTTCCTGGATACACGTATCAATGGGATGCTGCAACAGGTAGCCAAACAACTGTAACAGCGACAGGCTTAGTTCCAGGCACCTATTCTGTAAGTGTGACTGACATGAACGGTTGTTGTCACATCTCATCTGTAGTTGTTGAGGAAGGCGATTGTGAGCCATGTGAATTGGCCGAAAATGGTGTGATTGATATTTGTACCATCCTAGCAGCTAATCCTAATGATCCTCTGGCAACACTTGATTGTGATAATGGTGGCGTGATGAACGGTGTTGAATGTGCAGAAGGCAACAACCCGCTAGATGCAAGTGATGATTGTGCTGCAGCTGAATCTGCAAGTCTTGATATCTGTATATTAATCAATGGTGATCCTAATCACCCATTAGCATCGGGAGATTGTGACAACGGCGGTGTGACTAATATTGATGAATGCATAAGTGGCGAAAATCCATTTGAACCTTCAGACGATTGTCAGACAGCATTAGACGAAGGATTAAATATTTGTGCATTAATTAATTTTGATCCTAATCACCCACTCGCTAGTTTAGATTGCGATAATGGTGGTGTAGCTAATTATACAGAATGCTCAAATGGTGGTGATCCAAGTGATTCAGGCGATGATTGTGAAATTGCGATTGCTGCTGATATGGACTTGTGTGCTATTATTGGTGGAGATGCTTCTCATCCATGGGCTAATTTAGATTGTGATAACGGTGGCGTAGATAACATTACAGAATGTAACTCAGGATTAGATCCATCTGATCCATTAGACGATATTCCTTGTGATCCTTGTACAGAGGCTGAAAACAATGGAGTAGATATCTGTGTCATAATAGCGAACCAACCCAATCATCCACTAGCCAACTTGGATTGTGATAATGGTGGAATTGACAACGTCACAGAATGTGTTAATGGTGGTGATCCATTAGATCCAAATGATGACTGTGATATTGCAGAACAAGCTACTAATAATTTCTGCTTATTTATTTTTGCCTACCCTGATAATCCGTTGGCAACAGCCGATTGTGATAATGGTGGTGTGAGTAACATCCAAGAATGTCAGTCAGGTGAAGATCCTTTTGACCCAGCAGATGACTGCAAAGCTGCAATTGATGAAGGATTATCTATTTGCTTCATGATTGGTGGTAACCCTGCACATCCATTAGCTACAAAAGATTGTGATAATGGTGGTGTAGACAACCTTACTGAATGTACTAATGGTGGTGATCCTGCTGATCCAGCAGATGATTGTCAAATGGCCATTGATGCAAATATTGATATCTGTGCAATGATTGGTGGAGATCCATCACATCCTTGGGCTAGTCTTGATTGTGATAATGGTGGAATCATCAATATTGTTGAATGCAACAGTGGAGAAAATCCAAGTGATCCAGCAGATGATTGTCAAACTGTAATTGATGAAAATATGGACCTTTGTGCATTGATTAATGCTGATCCTAATCATCCATTAGCAACAGCTGATTGTGATAACGGTGGTGCCATGAACATTAAAGAATGTTACCATGGACAAGATCCACTTGACCCAACAGACGACTGTCAAACAATCCTTGATGCAGGGATGGATATCTGTGCAGTAATTGGGTATGATATCAATCACCCATTAGCGACTCAAGATTGCGATAATGGTGGAATTATCAATATTGTCGAATGTAACAACGGTGCAGATCCAAACGATCCAGCTGATGATAATACATGTAATAGTATTAATCCTTGTGATGGCTTAGATGGTACTGAAGATATCTGTGCAATGTTGACAAGTGATCCAAGTAATCCACTAGCTACGGCAGATTGTGATAATGGTGGTGTAGATAACGCTACAGAATGTGCAAACGGTGGTGACCCTTGGAACGCAAGCGATGATTGTGATATGGCGATTGCCTCTGGTGTTGATATTTGTATAATTATTGCAGGTAATCAAAACCATCCGTTAGCGACACAAGATTGTGACGAAGGCGGGGTAAATAATTTAGATGAATGTGTTACTGGTGAAGATCCATTAGATCCATTAGATGACTGTAATGCTGCTATACAGAATGATAATGTCGATTTATGCGACATTTTAATCAATCCTGATGGTAGTTATCATCCGCTTGCAACACTTGACTGTGATAATGGTGGTGTTCCAAACATCAATGAATGTTTATTCGGTTATAATCCTGAAGATGCATCTGATGAATGTGAGGCTGCACTTGGTTGCGGACTTGATATTTGTGTGCTTATTGACGGTGACCCTAATCATCCACTAGCCGATTTAGATTGTGATAACGGCGGTATTCCTAACTTCATGGAATGTAGCAATGGCGGAAATCCTCATGATTCATCTGATGATTGTCAGGTAGCTGTTGATAATGACATTGACGTATGTGCAATCATTTGTGGGGATGAAAACCATCCCTTAGCATCACAAGATTGTGATAATGGTGGAATGCCTAATCATGTTGAATGTACAGCAGGCAGTGATCCAAACGATCCTGCTGATGACTGTGAAGCAGTTGTTGAAACTAATGTGGATATCTGTACATTGATTGCATTGGATCCATTATCTCCTTTTGTAAATCAGGATTGTGACAATGGTGGTATTAGTAACGCAGTAGAATGTGCCAATGGAGGTAATCCTTCGGATCCTTTGGATGATTGCAGTATTGCTGTGGCAACTGGTGAAGATATCTGTGCTATTATCAATGGAGATGCTGGTCATCCTCTTGCTACTCAAGATTGTGATAACGGAGGTGTAGACAATTTGACAGAATGTTCAAACGGAACCGATCCAGGAATGGCTTTCGACGATTGTATGGCTGCTAAAGGTGGAGGACTTGATGTTTGTGCATTAATTGGATTTGATTCCTCCCACCCTCTTGCTACACAAGATTGCGACAATGGTGGTGTGGATAACTTTACGGAATGTAGAAACTCAGGCGATCCTTGTGATCCTGTTGATGATTGTGGTGCTGCTGTTGCAGCTGGAATGGATCTTTGTGCTGTAATTGGCAATGATCCTTCACACCCTTGGGCTTCTCTTGACTGTGATAGAGGTGGTGTTGATAATCTTGTAGAGTGTGTTGCTGGAAATGATCCATCAGACCCAATCGACGATCAGTCTTGTCCTGTTGACTTATGTGCACAGGCGATCAATAACAACATTGATATCTGTGCGCTTCTAATCGCAGATCCAAGCAACGCTATCGGATCGTTAGATTGTGATGGAGGTGGTGTCATGAATGCTGTCGAATGTGCTAATAGCGGTGATCCGATGACGGCATCAGATGACTGTACAGTGGCTGCTACAGCTCAGTTAGACATTTGTACGATGATTGGTACTAATCCAGCACATCCATTAGCTTCCCTTGATTGTGATGGTGGCGGTGTGATGAACGGGGTCGAATGTGCAACTGGTGAAAACCCATTTGACGCATCTGACGACTGTACTGCAGCGATTGATGCTAACTTGAATATTTGTCAACTGATCAATTTCGACCCAAGTCATCCAATGGCATCCCTTGATTGTGATAACGGTGGTGTAGATAATATTACGGAATGTAACGCTGGAGGTGATCCAAGTGATCCTTCTGATGATTTATCTAATATTTGCATTACTGCAACCGACAGTAACTTTGATATTTGTGCTCTTCTAAGTGCAGACCCAACACACCTAATCGGTGCTGCTGACTGTGACAATGGTGGTGTTACAAATTCTGAAGAGTGCTTAAATGGAAATGATCCAAGTAATGGCCTAGATGACTGTACTGACTTAACACCAATTACTACAATCTTACCTGGTAATATTGCTGGGATGAGTGGCGTAGGAGTTGCTGTTGAAATTACTGAATTGAACGGAATCGATACTGACGGTTCAGCGATCCTAATTAGAATCCCTTCTGATCCGCGATTAACTTTTGTTTGGGATCCAGCATTGACTTCTGTAGCTTTAACTCCAGTAAATAATGCAAACTGGACCTACTTAGGTGATAATGGAATTGTTCATACCTTCAAGTTCAATGGAACAGGTCTAGTCATTACTGGAGGAGAAACAGAGGCATTCGGTTTCCAATCAACTTACGATCCTCAGGCAACAGATGGGCAAACCACTATTACTGCTTCGATTGTACCGTTTGGTGGAGGCGAGTGTAACGTTCTGAACGATACAGATTCTGAACGTATGGTATATTTTGAATAATAATTAACCAATTGTTTATATAGGGCTGTTCTTTATTGAACAGCCCTTTTTTATTCCAAAATATCAACTTTTTTAGGCTAAAACCGAAGTATACAATTCCTTAGGACAAGTGGTGGGTGGTGCGGATCGCCGCCTGGTTGGTTGAACGAACGTCGAGACGCATTGGATGCGACTCTACTTGAGTGAGTGCTGGACGACGCGGTGCCTAGAGGCATGATCCAAAATGTTTAATAATTAATTGAAAATAAAGTGTTTAGTAAACGATATGTTATAGTCTAATCCACAACAGAACTATAAATGTAATACTTGACTTTAAAAAAAAAATTGTCGCGGAGATTCCTTTAAATCAAATTAAATTCTAATACCGAAAGAAAAATCATTAACTTTCTAAGACCATCATGATTGAATCGGAATAGTTATGTTCCCAAGAAATTAAATCCACAAAAATGGATAATTACAAAAAAGTGGTTGTTGAAAAGGTAATTCTATACCTATTGCTGCTTTTTATATTATTTGCAGAATTTACTCTAAACGCACAAGGCTATCTCGCTGCGGCAGGGGTGCATGGATCCTCCAAAAATGATTATGTCACTGACTATGTAGTTCATAACGATAATCTATTTGTTATTGGTAGAACATCTGGGACAGATTTCCAAACTACAGATGGTAGTGCGAATACTGGTAGCTTTGATTACTTCTTTCTTCGGTATGACACCTCAATGAACTTGCTTGAATCTAGGCTGATTGGAGGTGGTGGATCGGAAACACCATGGGAAATAAAAATAGTTGGTTCTTACGCTTATGTTTTTGGAGTGACTTCTGGTTCTGGGATTCCTTCTACTATCGGCAATGGCTTTGGTGGAATAACAGACATTAATGTGCTGAAATTAGATCTCAATGGTAATTTTATTGGAGGAACTTACATAGGAGGATCTACATTTGACTTCCTTAATGATGTGAAAATCTACAATGGTAAAGCCCATATAGTGATTAATTCCACTTCCGCTGACTTTCCAATTACTGGAAATTCTACTTATAACGGTGGGGACGATCTAGTGTATGTTCAGTTAAATTTAGCTGACTTATCAATTCACTATGCAGCTTATATTGGAGGTGATAAGTCTGAATTTAGTGGAGGTATTGATATTGATGGAACTACCGCCTACATTGGATTTACTACTCAATCGACTAACTTGCCAGTAACTGATGGCAGTCAATATTCTGGAGGTGCACTTGATATTGGGATGGCAGCATTGGATATCAACTCTGGTAGTATTTTAGCGCTGACCTATCTGGGAGGTGGACGACAAGATGAGTTTATAGACATCGTCGCTACGAATGGGCAGGTGTTTATTCAAGGAAATACTAATTCAATTGACTTTTCTGTTACAAATGGCTCTTCACCCCAAGGTCCAAACAATGTTGCTTTTGCGCATTATGATGCGAATCTAAATCTCCAGACTAGTGCTTATATCTTAGGAGCAGAAGTGTTTGATAAAAACTTAGAGTATCATAATGGTTTTTTATACATGACAGCATATACCGGAGGAAATAATATAAATGTCTTAAAAGTGGCCCCTAATGGAAATATCATCTGGAATTATAAAGGGATAACTAATTTGGATGATTTGAGTGATTTACGGATATATAATGACAAAGTCCATATCGTGACTTCTGTTTACGATCCTTATCTTATTACAACAAATGGAAGTTATTTACATGGTCAAGAGGATTTTTATTATTGTGTTTTATCATTGGCAGGAAACATTGAGTTCGCTAGCTTTTATGGTGGTGTCAAGCGAGATGGCATCAACTTTATGCTTTCGAAAGACTGGTTACAAATAGATGGGTCAAGAGTTTGGTTATCAGGACATAGTGAGGATTGCTTTCCTGTTACTAATGGGAGTACTCATTCTGGAAACAAAGATATCCCCGCCTTGTTAATAGAAACATGTCCTCTTGAATTTAAAGGAGATTCGATCCCTTCACAGCTTTCGCAAACAGTGTGTAAGAATGGATTTGTACAAGAAGTTCAGATGGCCCCCTTTCTTATTTCTGGAGCAGACTTGCCAGGTATTAAGACTTGCGGTATCCCAGTTATTCAATCTGATATTGAGGCTAATTATCAATGGCAAAGTGCACCAAGTAATTCAGGACCATGGTCAGATATTCCTGGAGCTACACAGTCAAATTATACACCTCAGCCTCTTCCTACTGCTACCTGCTTTAGGAGAATCGCGAAAGAAAGCGCGTGTTGCGGCGAATCAGTCCTTCAGGTGTCAGCCGTCCACAGTGTAGTAGTAGGGGCAAATGAAGCGCCTTATGTGGCCACTGGAGGTGTTTATACCTCTTGTCCGGGAATTCCCGTTACCATGTCTGCAACTGTTACTGGTGGAACCCCACCATACCAATACCAGTGGGGCGCTGGGAATGGTTCTGCCCTTAGTACATCAATTATGCAAACTGTAACACCAACAGTCGCAGGTTCCATCATTTATACAATCACAGTTACTGACGCACTTGGTTGTAAACAAATTGACCAATCAGCAATCAATACTTATGTTGCAGAAGCAGGACCTGATGTTTCTTTCTGCGATGGACAGCCAGGACCAGTAATTGGTGGAGCAGCTATTCCTGGGCTGAATGGAGTGGTCTATAATTGGTTACCAATTACAGGGTTGAGTTGTACCAATTGCCCGAATCCGGTAGCTACACCTACTACAAATACAACATATACACTCACATTGATCGTTCCGATTGCCGCAGGAGGTACTTGTTCCACAACAGATTCTACAACTGTCTTTCGGGTTACTAGTCCAGGTGCTGATTTTGCTGGTTCTGATCAAGTTGTTTGTTTTGGAGATACTACTTCTATAGGCACTTCAGCAGTTGCTGGATATAAGAATACCTGGTCGCCTGGCGCTTATTTGGTGGACAATACGATAACGCCAACCGTTTTTGATCATGGAAGTGTTGATTTTCCCAGCCCTAACCCATTATTGTACACGATTACTGCCTTTAAGCAAGGATGTTATTGGTACGATCAATTGGAAGTATCAGTCATTCGTGCTGCAGTTGGAGGGGATACCCTGTGTGGTCCAAAATTTATTGGAGAAGGAGATTTTACAACAACAATCAATGAATCTTGGCAATGGACACAACTAGCAGGAGACGGCATGATTTTAGGATATACCAACACACCTGAGACCTCTGTTTCTTCAACCGATTCCATTACTTCTTTATATGAATTAGCCGCTACTTACAATGGTGTTACATGTAGAGATACTGCAGTGGTTCCTGCTTGTATTGGAGATGGAAGCGGAGCAGCATGCAAGGCAAGTATTCAGTCATCAGTAGGTTGCCCAAGTTTATCTATATACCCGGAAGTTTGTTTAGAAGCGTATCCTGGTGCTGGACCGCCCGGACCATATTGGTATTCTTGGTCACCGCAAATAGGGTTGGATACATTTGCAGGAGCTATAGTTTGTTTAACAGACACCCTTCCAAGAACCTATACGGTAACCCTGATGAATGTACTAGACTCTTCTGTTGTTTGTGCAACAACGATTAATGTCAATCAGCCAGAGTGGTCACAACCTGTTTTTTCAGCTATGGATACCATTGGTTGTCCTTATGATTCCGTACAGATTGGCACCATTGCAGTCAGTGGTTACACTTATGAATGGATCCCACAAACAAATTTAAGCAATCATTTGATATCGAGCCCATTGGCTTCAGTTTCTTCAACAACAGATTATGCAGTATTGGTAATTGATACCTTATCTGGATGTACATTAACTGATACCTCTCGGGTAACAATTTCGGGTACTCCTGCAAACGCAGGCACAGACCGGTTGATTTGTAACGCTGGAGTCACTACATTAGGATATCCAGAACAACCACATACATTGTATTCATGGTCGCCAGCAACTGCCAATTGGCAAAATGGAACCAATCAGAATTTTGCCCGACCTGAGGTACTTGTTGCGATTACTACGTCATTTGTTTTAATGACAACAGATACCATTTCTGGGTGCGTGAATACGGATTCCGTTCTAGTGACTGTAGGAGATCCAATATTCCCGTTTATTTTACCCAATATGAACTATTGCCCTTCTGGACCAAGTCTTTCCTTGGGAACGGGGGTTCCCAATGGTGGAAATTGGACCTATAGTTGGTCTCCTACAATTAATATGAATGACCCAACTATTCCGACGCCTACAATTTCTCCTCCCCCAGCGAATGGAATTACCTATACACTTGTTATAACCAATCCTAGTGGGTGCAGTTTTCAAGCGTCTCAAGTCATTTCTCCAATTGTGCCCTCCCCAATAGTAGGACCTGCTCAAACAATTTGTGTAGGTGAGGATATACAAGTTGGAAGTAACCTTAATCCTACTGGTCAGGGCATCGTCTATTCTTGGTTTCCAACAGCATATTTAAGTGATCCCAATTCCCCTCAACCAACCTTTACTGCTGTGACCCCTGGGACTTATGTGTATACTTTAACAGTGAATAAAAATGGCTGTATTAATTCGGCAACGATTACAATAGTAGTGAATGATGTTTCGATATCGATTGACCCTAAAACGGTTTGTGAAGGAAGTTGTATTAATATTGGTGTTCCAGCTACACAAGGGATGACCTATAGTTGGTTCCCTGCAATAGGATTGGATGATCCGACAGTAGCCAATCCAGTAGCTTGTGTGAATGCTGATATCATTTATACACTAGTGGCAACAGGACCTTCTGGATGCCAGTCAATAGTTCAGGCTCCAATCTTTACTAATACAAATGCAGCGCCCGAAGTGGAGATAGATACGACTACCATCTGTCTTGGAACAACAGGGAATCATATTTTTTCTACAGTATCACCTTCAGGTGCATATACATACAATTGGACGCCCAATAATGGTACATTAGTTTATCCAACCTCGCCAATTCCTGAATTACTACTGACAGGGCCAGGAACCTATACCTACAATGTAACAATTACAAATGCTAATTCGGGCTGTGCTACAGAAGCCACTGCAGTCGTAGTAGCGGAAGCGTGTGACAGTTCGGTGTGTAACTTAAATCTATTATTAGAATCTTCAATTCCTCCATGTTTAGAAAATGGAACTTCCGAGGTAGAGGCTATGGTTTTTGGAGGGACAATGCCCTACACGTACAATTGGAGTGATGGAAGCAATTCTCCTAGCATCACTCAATTGTCTAACGGAATCTACACTGCTACTGTAACCGATGCTTCGGGCTGTGTGGCAACCGATAGTATCACCATCACAAATCCCTCTTTACTCGATATTGTTGTTAATATTGATAATGCCAGTTGCGATTTCGGATCAGATGGAGCGGCGACAGTAATTGTGTCAGGAGGAATCCTCGGCTATAACTATCTATGGGATACAGGACAAACGACTGCCACAATAACGGGTTTGTCTTCTGGGACATATGCGGTATTGGTTACTGACGCTAATGGTTGCCAGGCGGCACTGTCTGTAATTGTAGGTGTATTGGATTGCTGCCCAGCAAATCTTTGCCATGAAGCTATAATGGGACATCTGGTCATATGTGATACACTCGATATTGATCCCTTCCATCAGTTAGGAATGCAAGACTGTGATGGGGATGGCGTGACTAACGCAGCCGAGTGTGCCGATGCAACAGATCCGCAAGATGCCTGTGATTACAATGATACGAGTATCGCCTTGCCAGTAGTAGCAGATCAGTCGGATTGTCCTACTCCTTGCTCGGACCTTACACCTACCGTGACCTTATTACCGGGGAACATTGCAGGCATTTCAGTATTAGAAGTTGCTGTGCAGGTTACTGAGGGGTATAGTGCAGACTCAGATGGCTCAATTGTGGTGGTACGAATGCCTTCCGACCCGAGACTGGTATTTGTATGGGATATTGGACTGACAACGGCTGCACTGGTTCCTGTTCATAATGCAGACTGGAACTATCTTGGAGACAACGGAATTGTTCACAACTGGACATACAACGGACCTGGGCTGACAATTTCGGCTGATAGTACTGTTTCTTTTGGATTTCAAGCCTTCTATGATCCACAAGTGACGGATGGACAGACCACGTTGACCGCTACTATCATCCCTTTTAGTGGTGGAGAATGCAATATTTTCAATAACTCCGATTCGGAACGACTGGTTTATTTTGATTGATTCCTTTAGGGTTCTTACGCACTTCAATGCATTTTGCATAAATGCCTGATAATAAATAAATTAGTTACGAGTTTTTAGTATTGGCAAAAAAAGCAATATTTATTTGTTAAATTAGCTATGCTTTTACTATTGAATCCTTTTGATGACTGACGAAGTGAGTCAAAATATTTATTGTTTAGGTCATTGTTGACACTCCTTTCTTTTTATCATAAAATAGAACATAATAAAGGCAGTAAAAACCCTTGTTTCAAAATTTAAAAAAATTGTGTTAAACAATTCAAGTATTACATAGATATTTGTAAATGATTATAACTAGCTACAAAATCAGATACTAGAAAATATTTTTTTCTGAACATAATAGAAACAATGCATAGTTAAGGTGCAGAATTAAGGTTTGATTTTAATTATTGTTATATTGTAATTCCATTTAATATCAAATCAAGAATATTATTGATAACCTAACCCTTACCATTATGAATCACATAAAATTTACAATCCTGTTTATTTGCACATTGCTGTTTTGGAGTAATCTTTCTTTTGGTCAGTGTTCAGGTACTCCGCCACTAACTTTCACCTATGAAACAACAGAGTCGAGGTGTGAGTCAAACGGAACAATTACGCTTCATATTACAGGAGGTGATCCGTTTACAGATGTCAATGGTAATCCAATTTATAATAACACGATTATTGCTCCGATAGTTACTCCAATTGGTGGTCAAGCAGATTCTGTATTTTCAGCGTTGGCTGCTGATACCTATACCGTAGAAGTAGCAGATGCAAATGGCTGTACTACAACTCAATTGGTGATGGTCCAAGGCGATCATATGCAATTAGAATTAACTCCGACATGGGGACCAGCTACTTGTGATGGTACAGGCGGTGGTTGGATTTGTGGGACACCTGACGAGGGTAGACCGTGGCCTCCTGGTTATTATCAATATGAATTATTACAAAATGGTATTCCTGTTGGACCAATTCAACTGGATAGTTGTTTCACAAACCTAGCAGCTGGGACCTATCAAATTCGGGCACACGATAGTTGCAACAACTTTCAGACGAGAGATGTGATTTTGACTGCAAAGACCTATTCCTCTACATTAAATGTTACGGCAACCAACAGAAGTCGACTATGCGATACGACTTGTATTGTTTTGTATGCCTCTGCTTCAAGCCCTTTTGGAGAGTATCCATATAATTGGGAAATCATTTCCTCGGACGAACCAGAGTTGCTGGGAATTAGTGGTGTTTGGACAAAATGGCAACAGTATGACACCTTATGTTATACTCCTTTATTTCAATCAGGAAATTATGTTGTGGAAGTAACAGATGCTTGTGGAACCACACTTACAAGGCAATATTCCCTACTTCAAAATAAAACATTTAGCTATGGTGGTTATTGGTGTGCATTGCAAACGCTTTATTTTACTGTAAGTTCAACATTTTCCAGCTGTCCAGGGTCTGAGTTTGAAGTATATTCGGCACCCACAGGAGCTCCAATCCCGCCACCACAGGATTCTGGGATTTTTCTTGGCGCAGAACTAGGCACTTATTGTGTACGAATAACGGATTGTTGTGGGACCGTTGCTTCTCGGTGTGTCACTGTTTCCAATCCAACTTGGTCGTTGCGTCAATGTAATTCAATACCTGGCTGTACAAAAGGATGGACAGGCTTTAGGCCATGCCTGAGCAGTCCCCATCTAGCGTCAGGAGTTAAATATGTAATCACATCTGCACCTGCAGGATATCCCAACACATTGCCTGATACGCTTGGAGCTTCTGGTAGTAACTATACAGAAGGACCACCAGGTAATTATTGCATTTATGCCTATGATATTTGTGGTCGAAACGACATGGCTTGCTATGACTACTTAGATACTTTGATGTTTGAATCAAATATTGACATAATTCCTGGTTGTGTTACTGGAAATGAAATAACGCTTACGCTAAATACTAACGTTCCTAGTATGTTTTCTCAATTGTATAATATCAATGGTGGCTCTGTACTCATTGGAAACACATCAGCGACAACTAAGACACTTACAAATTTTCCAACTGGTACGTACTACTATCTGTATACCAATACTCAGGCAGGAGGATGCGAGTTAGGGCGAGATACCTTTACGGTTTCCGATTATATCCCACCGTCAATTGATGGTGCTTGGGGCATTGAATGTAATAATGGCGTCGGATTGATTACTGTACAAGGAATGGGCGGTAACCAGCCCTACACTTATGAGTTATTCCAAGGTCCGGTAACCAGACCACTACAGTCTACTCCAAATTTTCCAGGATTACCTATAGGAGTCTATGATATTCGATTGTATGATGAATGCTTAAACTCTTCAGTTGCGACGGTATCAATCGAACCGTTTATGCCAGTTGTGCAAGGGTATGCAGGTTCATTTTGTGTAGGAGACACCGCGTTTTTGTATGTTGACTATATTAGTTTAGCGACCTATGATTGGAGTGGCCCCAATGGAAATACTTCAGATACCTCAATTTTGATGATTCCTAACCTGACATTAGATGATGCGGGCACTTATACAATTGATATAGACATTGCCAACCCAGATCAGACCTCATGTGTGGCGCAGACGCTAACGCTTGATTTAGAAGTGTTTAGTTGTATTTGTGCTCCTGGAGATTTCGCGGTAAGCGACATCAATTGTTTTAATGATAAAGGCACGGTAACCGCCACAATGATTTCAAGTGCTGGGGCACCGTTTACCTATGATTGGAATACAGGAGAGAACACACAAACAATTAATAACTTGCCTCCTGGTACTTATGCAGTCACAATCACCGATACTGGGGGTTGTGTGGTAACAGCCGACACGACATTGATTGGCCCTTCAAAAATAAATGTGACAGCGAGTATCGATAATGTGAGTTGCTTTTCTACTTCAGACGGACAAGTAACAGTGACCACGTCTGGGGGTGTTCCCACTTACAATTATCAATGGGGTTCTGGTCAGATGACATCAATACTGACTGGCTTAACAGCGGGTACTTATTCAGTTTCGGTCACCGATGCCAATGGTTGCTGTACTGGTCTCTCCTTAATTGTTGGTATGCAAGACTGTGCTCCTTGTGAACTCGCGGAAAATGGTGTTGTAGATATCTGTGTGGAGATTGCCATCGATCCCAATGATCCACTGGCTACACTTGATTGTGATAACGGAGGGATTGATAATCAAACGGAATGCAATAATGGTGGTGACCCATCTGATCCTTCTGATGACTGTCAGATAGCAGTCACCGCAAATACTGATATCTGTGTGCTGATCAACGGAGATTCAGGACATCCGCTTGCCAATCAAGATTGTGATGATGGTGGCGTTACCAATATTGATGAATGTAATAACAATGGAGATCCGCTTGATCCGTCAGATGATTGTGCTGCAGCAATAGCTGGAAATCTGAATATCTGTCAATTGATTAACTACGACCCTAATCATCCATTAGTAGGACTGGATTGTGATGACGGAGGAATTGATAACTGGACAGAATGTCAAAACGGAGGTGACCCAAGTGAGCCAAGTGATGATTGTCTAGTTGTAATTGATGCGGAGATTGATCTCTGTACGCTGTTGAACAATAGCCCTAATAATCCACTTAGTAATACAGATTGTGATGGTGACGGAGTTACGAATGTCACAGAATGTTCTGACGTAACCAACCCTCTTGATCCTTGTGACTTTGAAGATGGGAGCATTACCTTGCCAGTGACTGCAGATCAGAGTGGCTGCGAGAATCTTTGTCCAGATATCACACCAACAACAACCATTTTACCAGGTAACATTGCTGGTATGTCTGTAGTAGGCGTCGCTGTTGAAATCACTGAGCTGAATAGTATTGATACAGATGGATCTGGTATTCTGGTACGTGTACCTTCTGATCCTCGATTGTTATTTGTCTGGGATCCAGGACTGACATCTGCTGCACTGACTATGGTTAATAATGCTGATTGGAACTATCTTGGAGATAATGGTATTGTTCACACTTGGATCTATAATGGTCCAAACCTTGTGATACCTGCAGGTACAACATCTGCGTTTGGATTCATATCGTTCTACGATCCTCAGAATACTGATGGGCAAACAACAATTACGGCATCTATTGTCCCTTTTAGTGGTGGTGAATGTAACATCCTAAACGATACAGATTCGGAGCGATTGGTTTACTTCGAGTAAAAACAGTGAAAATATGTTTGCTAAGGGACTGCTCAAAATAGAGCAGTCTCTTTTTTATATAAAAATAGAGGTATTTTGGCTTGTGTTATAGGAACTTACGTAGTTTATTGATTATTTTTTGTTAATTTAGATTTAATATTTTTTTACCAAATGAAAAATGTCTTTTAACAATTACAATTATCAATCATTAAAATCAAGTAGATTTTGCAATCCCTACCCTCTTATGAAGAATTTTATTTTTATAGTAATAGTATTGCTAATTTTTAATGATCTCTCGTTCGGACAATGTTCTGGAAATCCCCCTTTATCATTTACATTTGAATCTACAGAGTCTCGGTGTGAATCCAATGGAATCATTACGGTACATATCACTGGAGGAACGCCATTTACAGACACCAATGGTAACCCTATTTACAACAACACTATTATTGCTCCAATAGTCATCCCAATTGGTGGGCAGGCAGATAGTGTTTTTTCTGCATTAGAGGCAAACACCTATACGATTCAGGTTGCGGATGCGAATGGTTGTACCGTAACACAGCAAGTTGTTGTACCTGGTACTCATATGCAATTGGAGTTAACACCAACCTGGGGGCCTGCGACTTGTGACGGTTCTGGTGGTGGCTGGATATGTGGAACCCCAGCGGAGGGTCGTCCTTGGCCTCCTGGCTATTACAAGTATCAATTGTTTGACGGTAGTACGAATCCGCCGACGCCCATCACGTCGATTGGATTAGATAGTTGTTTTACCGACCTGGCTGTTGGAGATTACGAGATTCGAGCTTTTGACAGTTGTAATAACTTTCAAACCAGAGATGTGGTTATACCCATTAAGAATTACAGTTCCACCTTTCTTTATCAGGGAGGCTGGAAGTTTCAAAGTTGTGATACAGGATGCTACAGAATGGCTGCATATACTTCTCCAGTAAACGGTTCTTGGGGCGAATACCCATATCAGTGGGAAGTCATTCAGGCAGATACCAATGTCAATGAGTTAATAGGTTTGTCTGGCCTCTTCGATTTTGGTAGTGAGTATGATACGATTTGCCATACGCCCTTGTTTCCCGATTCGGATTTCGTACTTCAGGTAACCGATGCTTGTGGAAATACTACTACCAGAAATATTTCATTAAAAAGTTATAGTATTACTGCATCAGATGGTTACGATTGTATTGATGGGGGATCATTAAGGGTTCCTTCTTTTTCTTTAAATGGGTATTGTACAGCTGGCTCAGTCACTTACGAACTCACCTCAGGGCCAACAGGGTTTCCACTGCCGCCGGCTCAAAACACAGATGAATGGACAGGATTGCCAGATGGTTATTATTGTGTAAAAGTCACCGATTGTTGTGGTAATGTGGATACGCATTGTGAAGCAGTTAATTCTCCAAATTGGATTATAGCATTTGATACAAATACTCAGGAATCCTGTGTCCTCAATTGGGTTGGATTTGATATGAGATATAGTTTAAATGGTGGTTCTTCTCCTTCAGGGGTAAGGTCAATAGTCACCTCTGCCCCGGTAGGATATCCCTTACCCCTACCTGATACGCTGGCCTCTTACAGTTCTGATATAATGGGACCACCAGGAAACTATTGCGTTACTATGTATGATGATTGTGGTCGAAGAGATAGTGCATGTGCTGTAATTACTGATGTACTTTCTTATCAAACAAACATAGAAGTCATACCTGGTTGTGTCACTGGAAATCAGGTAAACATAACTTCTTCTGGGAATGTTGATATCCGATATGACTTTACACAGATTACGCCAGTAAATTTGACTGTTGCTACACGTTCCCTTCAGACCACTTGGACAAATCTTGATCCTGGCACCTACGTTGTAGATTGGGAAAACTTTGATGGGTATTGTTATTTTAAATCTGACACTATTGTGATACCAATGTACATTCCTCCTAGTATTACAGGAGCGTGGGGAATAGAATGCAGCAATGGTGCTGGACTTATTTCTGTAGAGGGAGCTGGAGGAAGAACTCCTTATACCTATGAATTATTTCAAGGTCCTGCAACTCGTCCCTTACAATCGTCTCCTGAATTTCCAGGACTCCCAGTTGGAACATACGATATACGGCTAAACGATGCTTGTAACAACTCTTCAATTGTAACAGTTTCAATTGAGCCATTTGCTCCTGTGATTCAAGGTTATGGGGGATCTTTCTGTTTAGGCGATACAGCGTTTCTTTTTGTAGATTATTTTGAATTGGCAACATATTCCTGGTCAGGACCTAATGGAGCCTCTTCTGATTCCGCTTTTATTATGATTCCAAATGTGACACTAGCTGATGCGGGGACCTACACGATTGATATTGATGTGAAAAACCCCGATCAGTCTGCTTGTATCGCCCAAACGCTAAGCATCCAGGTTGATGTGTTTGATTGTACCTGTGGTCCTGGTGATTTCACAGTTCAAAATATTGATTGTTTTGAAGCAGATAATGGTACAGTTTCGGCTACTATGATTTCAAATTCTGGTGGGCCGTTTACTTACGATTGGAATACTGGTGATAATACGCAAACAATCAATAATCTACCTCCTGGGACTTATATGGTAACCATTACAGATGCTGGAGGATGTGTGATTACAGCAGACACGACATTAGTTGGCCCACCTAAATTGAATGTAACAGCAAGTATTGACAATGTGAGTTGCACCTCTACTTCAGACGGACAGGTGACAGTCGATGCGACAGGTGGTGTTCCCAACTACAATTACCAATGGAGTGCTGGGCAGATGGATGCTACACTTACAGGCTTGTTTCCTGGGACTTATTCGGTGTCAGTCACGGATGCAAATGGCTGCTGTTCTGCTTTCTCCTTAATGGTTGGTGCAGCAGACTGCGCACCTTGTGAATTGGCAGAAAACAATGTCCTGGATATCTGTATTGAACTTACCCTCAACCCCAACAGCGAATTAGCCACACTCGACTGTGATAACGGTGGCATTGACAACCAAACAGAATGCGATCTTCTTGGTGCTCCGTTAGATCCAGCTGATGATTGTCAGGTGGCTGCTGACGCTAATATTGATATCTGTGCGCTGATCAGTGGCAATCCTGATCATCCACTTGCCGATCAAGATTGTGATGATGGTGGCGTTAGCAACGCTGTTGAATGTGCAAATAATGGCGACCCACTTAATCCTATAGATGATTGTACGGTGGCTTTTAACGGTAGCCTTGATATTTGTGTGTTGATAGGTGCTGTTTCCAGTCACCCACTTGCGGCTCTCGACTGTGATGGCGGTGGTGTAGACAATTACACGGAATGCACCCAAGGAGGTGATCCTTCGGATGCTGGTGACGACTGTGAAGTGGCAATCGTTGCGGAGTTAGATATTTGTACAATTATCAACAGTGATCCAAATCATCCTTGGGCATCTTTGGACTGTGATAATGGTGGTATAATCAATAGTATTGAGTGTGATGGTGGCATGAACCCTGCTGATCCATTAGATGATCTTCCTTGTGCACCTTGCGATGTAGCAGTATACAACGGTGTAGATATCTGCGAAATGATTGGCTTAGAACAAAATCATCCATTAGCAACGTTGGACTGTGATAACGGTGGTATAGATAACCAGACCGAATGTAATAATGGTGGCGATCCTAATGATCCCGCTGACGAATGCGATATGGCGATTGTCGCTAATGCTAATATATGTGCTCTAATTCTTTTAAATCCAACAATTGGTCTGTCGTCTTTGGATTGCGATAATGGAGGGGTTACCAATATTGACGAATGTTTAGCCAATGGTGATCCTAATGACACTAACGACGATTGTTCTTCTGCTATCAATGGAAATCTCAACATCTGTCAACTAATTAATTATGATCCGAATCATCCTTTGGCAGTGCTGGATTGTGATGCTGGAGGTATTGATAACTGGACGGAATGTCAAAATGGTGGTGATCCTAGCGAGCCAAGTGACGACTGCCAGGTAGTGGTAAATGAACAGATTGATCTCTGTACGTTTTTGACTAACAACCCCAACAACCCGCTTAGTGATTCGGACTGTGATGGTGACGGTGTGACCAATGGCACAGAATGTATTGATATGACTGACCCATTAGATCCTTGCTTGTTTGATGATGGTAGTATTACCTTACCTGTGACTGCAGATCAGAGTGACTGCGAAAATTTATGTCCTGATCTAACTCCAACGACTACGATTCTTCCTGGGAATATTGCAGGAGTTGGCAATGTAGGTGTTGCAGTAGAAATCACTGAACTGAATGGTATTGATACGGATGGCACTGGGATCTTTGTTCGAATGCCTTCTGACCCAAGGTTAGCTTTTATTTGGGACCCAGTTCTTACTTCAGCAGCACTCGTTCCTGTTAACAATTCTAATTGGAATTATCTTGGTGATAATGGTGTCGTACATACCTTTCAGTATAATGGAGGTGGAACTGTGATCACAGGTGCGACTACTGAAGCCTTTGGCTTTCAGTCTATTTACGACCCTCAGAATACTGATGGGCAGACTACGATTACTGCTTCAATTGTGCCGTTTGGCGGTGGGGAATGCAACATCCTCAATGATACAGATTCAGAGCGATTGGTTTACTTCCAGTAATACTTTTAAAATATGCTTTTACAGGGCTGCTCTAACTGGAGTGGCCCTTTTTATTTGATTGTTAATGAGCGTATTAATGATTTTCTGGGACCTGCCTTGTTGTGTCAGGCTAAAGTTTATTTTGACTAGCTGGGCATTGAACGATTACCATCGGGGTTATACATAGTAGCCTTGGGCATCGCCTCAGGTCAAATGATTTAAGATCAAAGCCCTCTGAAAGGGTAACATACCGATAATTTTCTAACTTCTAATCAGTTGATCATAGTTGTTATGCAGGTCATATGCTTATAACGATTGAAAAACACTTGGGGATTCACCGTTCTTAGAACACATTCCTTTAAAATTCAACCCCGCGCCCTGATAGTAGCGGATATGAGGTGAAGCTACAGGCATGAGAAGCACGAGCGGCGACGGCTGAGCGAAAAGCGAAGACTAGCCGCGAAGTAGCTGAACTGCCTGGAGCAAGCCGAATATGAGCGTATAGCGGGAAATAGCGCTTTAATTATTCTTTTACAGATAACAGCAATAAAAAGTAAACTTATAGCTGCAAAATTTGTTAACTTTGTGTCTTACTATTATTTAGTCTAAATAGTGAAAAGAAAAAAAACGAGTGATATGTCTACATTAACTAAGGGGCCGGTAATGCTTTATACAGAGCAAACTCCTAATCCGGAATCATTGAAATTTGTTACTAACAGAATGTTGTATCCACATAATACGGCAGACTTTAGAGAGGCGGAATTGGCCAAAGAATGGTCGCCGCTTGCTACGGAATTGTTTGAGTTTCCATACGTAAAAGGGGTGTATATCTCACAGAACTATGTGACAGTTACTAAGGAATTCAACTATCAGTGGGAAGATATCATGCTGAAGCTCAAGGAGTTTATCAAGGATTACGTGGAGGCGGATAAGCCAATCGTTAGCGAAGGATTTGAAGAAGTAAAGGCCAAATTGGACCAGGAGAATCTGGACACTTATGAGGGTGATGACAAAGAAATCGTTACTAAGATCAAGAATCTGATTGAAACTTACGTGAAACCTGCAGTTGAGATGGATGGTGGTAATATTGAGTTTAAATCTTATAATGAAGGTGTTGTGACGGTTATCATGCAAGGGTCTTGTAGTGGCTGTCCTTCTAGTACCGTGACTCTGAAAGCGGGAATTGAAGGGATGTTGCAACGGATGGTTCCTGAAGTGAAGGAAGTGGTGTCGGAAATGGGGTAATTGGTTAATATTGGGGTTTGGGTAACTAAATCGGAAATGTTGGTAGTACTTTCAGCCCTGCCTGCTGCACAACGGAAGGCAGGACTACGAACCTTTGGTGCATCTTATTTTTCCTAGGGTTTTACTCTAGGCTAACAAATTGAGCAACTTTCAGCGCTCAATGCACACTTTCAGTGTTCTTTTTTACACTTTCAGTGTATCGCTTTGACGCGCTTTCCAAATCGAAAATTGGAGTTAAATCTAACGAATAAGAAATGAACAATGTTGTTATTTTTACTTTAGTTTTAATCCTATATTTAACAGCTGACTCTTTAATTTTAAAAGATGATCAAATGCTTTGGGGCAAAGATTCCCTAATTTATACTTTTTTAAACACAGAAAATTTCTTGGATATAGATGAAAACTAACTTATCCTTAGTGTCATTTTTGACATTCTCCAAGAGAAACAGTTTAGCTTGGGTAGCCTTTTTGCTTTAGCTGTTGTATCTCTAGCAATTACTAGGGGATAATGACTCGTAAGGCCTTTTCTATTAATGAAAATTCAACTGGGGTTTCGCCGATGTATTCTCCGTCAACTTCCAGGAGGGTTGGGGCGGCTTCAGCACTTTCTACACGGATGCTTTTGGCGAGATGGGTATGAATTTTAGGGTGGTCTCCGATTGTTCCTTTATAGAGTTTCCAGGTATTGAGAATCAAGTCCATTTTAGTGGCATCTTTGGCAAGGGTGAGGGCAAACTTGCCATCGTCGTAGTTGGCGTGTGGTACGAACTGCATGCCGCCACCCGAGTATTTACATACGCCGATATTAATGGTAAAAAATGAGCCGGACACTTGCTGGTCATCGAAAATGACTTTTGCCAGCTTTGTTTTGAAGCGAAATAGGCATTCAAACACCAAGTAAAGATAAAACAGTTGATTGGTCACAAAGTTACGCCGTTCGTTAGATGCCTTGACAACAAACGCGTCATAAGACATGCCGGCGACGTTGGCAAAAAACCTACGGCCTAGATGGCCATTGCTGTTATAATTGACAATACCAATGTCCTGGAGTGTGGTTTTACCACGTTTAATAATTTCGATTACCTTTTGAGTGTTTTTGGGAATCTTGTGGGTTTTGATCCAATCATTTCCTGTACCTACAGCAATGACGCAATACTTTATGTCGCTACTAGGCACCACTTTTTGTTTCATGATTCCGTTGACCACTTCATTGCTGGTACCATCACCACCGACTGCGATAATATTACGGTATCCTTCTCGAATTGAGTTTCTAGCCAAAAGTGCTGCATGTCCCCTGCGTTGCGTAAACTCGAAGTCGTGTTCGATACCTGCGTCACTAAGCATTTTAGAAATCGTAGGCCAACGCTTCCGGGATTTGCCATGCCCAGCTGTTGGGTTTACAATTACAAACCATTTGTCATCAAGATTCATGACCCCAAAAGTACTAATATTTCCTTAGGATTCGAGTGTTTGCGTCCTTTGATCTTTTTAATGATGTTAATCGACTTGTTGCGAGCTTTGCTGTATCTTAATGATAAATGTTTAATGGGTGCAAAAAACATCAAAAGTACTACCGTTGTTGCTAACTGAGGTCTTGAAGAACAACACTCATAGAATTTTATAGTTGTCAGATAGATCTAAGCGAACTCTGACAACTCCAACCAACGGTCTTCCTTCTCTTCTAGTGCATTGGAGACCCGACCCAACTCCACTGACAGTTCTGTCATTTGTTCATTGGTTAAGTCAGTGTCGTTAAATTTATTGGTGAGTGTTGCCTTTTCTTTTTCGAGTTTTGGGATCTCAGATTCTAGTTTCTTGAATTCCATTTGCTCGTTGTAATTGAGTCGTCGCTTTGGAGGTTCTTCACTTATGACGACTGGTTTTGGTGCTTCTTTTACGACTGTCGGTGCACTGTTTGCTGTTTGCTGCTGGTCTAATTTCCAATCGCGGTACTGACTGTAGTTGCCAGGAAAGTCTCTAATTTTGCCGTCGCCCTCAAATACGAATAGGTGATCAATCAGCTTATCCATGAAGTGGCGATCGTGAGTTACGATGACCAAACATCCCTTGAACTCGATAAGGAATTCTTCTAGGATTTTTAGTGTCATGATGTCCAGATCATTGGTTGGCTCGTCAAGGATTAGGAAGTTGGGATTCGTCATCAGAATTGTTAGGAGATACAAGCGTCTTCGCTCGCCACCACTGAGTATTCGGACCAGTGTATATTGATGATCGGCATCAAACAAAAACCGTTCTAACAACATAGAGGCAGTGATATTTCTACCTTTTCCATCTATTGGAATAAATTCTGCAATATCGCGTACTACGTCGATCACCCGTTTGTTTGCATCCAGTTTGATGCCATCTTGTGTATAGTAGCCAAATTGTACGGTTTCCCCCTTCACAACCTTTCCGCCATCTGGTTTTTCTAATTGCATCATCAGGTTTAGGAAGGTAGATTTTCCTACTCCATTTTTTCCAATGACACCGACACGGTCTTTCCGTTTAAACTTATAGTTAAATTTGTCAACTAATAGTAGATCGTCGTACTGTTTGACAACGTTGTGCATTTCAAGGACCTTCGTGCCCATTCGGGTGGTCTTGATGTTGAGTTGCACCATGCCTTCATCTACTTCCTGTGTTGCTTTTTTCTCTAATTGGTAGAAGGCATCAACTCTTGCCTTTGCTTTGGTGCCTCGGGCTTTGGGCTGTTTCCGCATCCACTGTAACTCTCGTCGCATCATGCTTTTAGCGGTATTTACTTCACGTGTAAAGTTTTCCTGTCTTCCCGCTTTTTTCTCTAGGAACATGGAATAATTGCCTTGATACTTATAGATTTCTCCACGGTCCAATTCGATGATGGTGTTGCATACTCTCTCCAAGAAATATCGATCGTGAGTCACCATGAATAAGGTGAGATTCTGTCGACTGAAGAAGATTTCCAACCATTCAATCATTTCCAGATCAAGATGATTGGTAGGCTCATCAATAATCAGAAAATCGGGTTCTCTGATGAGTAGTTGAGCGAGGGCGAGTCGCTTTTGCTGTCCACCTGAGAGGCTGTCTACGGTTTGTTCGAGGTTATTGATTTGAAATTTCGAGAGGATCGTCTTGATCCTTGCTTCATAGTCCCAGGCGTTGAGTTCCTCCATACGATTGAGGGCTGACTGTAATTGCTCTGCCTTTTCTGTTTCGAGCATTGCCAATTCATAATCACGAATGGCGACGACGGTTTCCGAGTCTACATCATATATCGCTTCACGGACGGTGTGAGAGAGGATGAGGTCAGGTTCTTGATCGAGGAATCCTACTGTGACGTCTTTAGCGAGGTATACACTTCCCGCCTCACCATCTGAGGACTCTTTGCCGGCGATGATTTTAAGGAGGGTGGATTTACCGATTCCGTTTTTCGCTACGAAGGCGACTTTTTGGCCTTTATTGATGGAAAATGAAATGTTTTCGAACAGTGTTTTCTCACCATACGATTTGCTAATATTCTCAACGGAAAGGTAATTCATAGTTTATTCAATACAAAGTGATTCATTAGACGGATTGTCGGTATCAAATGTTCCAGAAGCAAAGTCTGCTTGGTTTCCGAAGACGCAATTAGCCACATTATTAGGGCAAATACCATCCGTATCTTCCAAAACACACACTTGTCCAAAAATAGTGATGGTTTCCACCTTGTCGGTTCTTAGGATCATTGTCCAACCAACAATGCCATTGAAGGGTTGTCCATCAACTTTCCCATTCCACCTACCACTAGAAGAAGAAGTAAACAACACATCTTCTTTGGTATTAACGATAGTCATTTCATAACTTGCGACCCCTTCCAATTCAGGACCAAATGAGTCGTTTACCCCATCACTGTTGGGTGTAAATACATTAGGCACGAGAGCTTGTCCTCCAGAAAAAACTGTAAAATAAGGATCTGCATCACAGCAAGTCACCTTAACAGATTTATCTCCACAACCCATTAGTAGGGTTGTTATCAGCAGTAAAACGATTAATTTATACATTCAAAATTCATTAGATTAAAATAAAATGCTCAACCATTTTCATGCCTAATTGAAAGTACAGTTTTTCTAGGATTTGTGTATTTTCATTTTAAGCGTGAATATCTGACTTGCAAAAATAGGGAAAGCAAGTCAGGAATTTCATTAATTGGTAAAGTACTATAAAATTCGTTTTAGTCTTGACAGTTTACTAGAGGTAATCAAATAATTCATTTCTATGAATTGATAAATGCTGTTCTAAATCCTCTTTTATAGCATACAATTTCTTCGCACCGCTAATAGAGTCGATCTTTGTTCATCTTCTCTATTGGAAATCCTGTAAGTTCTTTGTCGTAATGCTGAAATCTAGCTTGTGATCTGCAACAATCTTGTTCCACTATTTTGTTGTCCATTTTTTTATTAATGGATCTTCTAAATCGAAAAGCGATATCTTCTGCTCATACATATTCGTAAGTGCTTTGGCTATGAAGTTGAGCTGCTCAGGTGCATTGACCTAGTATAGGCCTGCCCGTTGCCTGGCAGGTAGGTAACATGTTTATAGCAAAAGCGAAAGATGAGAAAACGACCCAGTAGAATCGAATTTCTTACTTCCCCATAACTATTGTTAACCCTCATCAAATAACTTATCTCCGAAGGCCAGATCACCAGCATCGCCGAGACCTGGTACAATGAAGGAGCGGGCGGTCAATTCATCATCGACGGCAGCGGCCCAGACAGTGACGTCTTTGATGTTTCGGGTCAGGTATTCGATACCGGGGGTGGCGGCAATGACTGCAGCGACATGAATGTGTTTTGGAGTGCCAAACTCCATCAATCCCACCAGGCTTTTGACAAGAGAAGCACCAGTGGCAATCATTGGATCACAAATAATTAATACTTTATTATTAAGATCTGGTGAGGAAATGTTTTCTAAGTTGATCTCAAAGGTGCCGTCTTTGTGATGTTTTCGGTAGGCCGTGACAAATGCGTTTCCGGCATTATCAAAATAGTTGAGCATACCCTGGTGCAAAGGAATACCAGCTCTTAGAATGGTTGCCAACACCACTTCATCAGTAGTCAAGTCGACATTAGCAATACCAAGAGGCGTTTCTACCTCATCAGAGGTATATTTGAGTGTTTTGGAAATTTCATAAGCGATAATTTCCCCAATCCTGTTTAAGTTAATTCTGAATCGTTGGCGATCTACTTGAATTGAGCTGCTTCGCAATTCCGCCACATATTGATTAATTAAAGAAGGGGTAGCACTTAAGTTATTCAATTTTGCCATATAGAACTAATTTTCTTAGTAAAGGCAAGGTATGAATTATAAATCATTTACGAGAATGTTTATAACAAAAAAGGGATTAGCTGTTGAGTATACTTAAAAGGAGTTAGCTGTTGGGATTAGGATTTGGTTAAACCAACCTAATCTCCAATCCCTTACTGTTTCATGACAATTCGCTTGGAGTACACATAATCATCAGCGTTAAAGGTATTGCCGCTTACGGATTGGTAAGTGACGCTTCCTTCGTCTTTTACAGCAATCTGAGACACATGCAGTGTGGCTTCAAAATTCCAGGGGAAAGCGGTAAATTTTTTCTTATCAAGAATAGTATTTGAAAATTGATAGCCTGCGAGACAATATAGTTTTCCTTTTCTTTTGTTTAAGTGAATATCCTTGAGAAATACGCCCATTCCCCTTACGTACCGACCTGTCTTTTTAGCTCCAGGCTTGTGTGCATCTAGCGCTAATTTAAAGCCAGACAAGACCGGAAATGCAAAATCGTATTCCTTTTTATTGTAGCTAAATTCCAGCTGTTCAAAGTGTTCCACCATTTTTCGATTTTTGACATGGTGCGAAACAACGGCATCAGTTACCTCCATTTGTTTCTCTGAAGCTAGAAAAACAGTATAGTCGATCTGCATCATGTAGCAACAAGGATCTGCGATTTTCCAGAGTTTGTTTTGTTTGCGCTCTACATTACCATGCGGATATGGCTCTGGGCTCCCTGCTGGTCGAATAAATGCGTTGAGCTGAAAGACAATATGTTCTGTACCTTCCCACCTTGCATTTTCTATGTGAATGCCAATACCACCGAAGTGCCAGCCAGAGTCATTACCTTTGGGTGTAATCGAAAATCCATTGACGGCAATTTTGATTTGTGGGAGTTTTGTTTTGTAAATTTTAGGCATCGGTCCTAGTGATTGTAGTTGACTAAGTGGCACTTTGATTTCTAAGCACTCCGCACACCCTTTTTGAAACTGTGAAGTGAGATCGATGGGTTCGGTTCGTCCTTGTGCTGTAAACAAGCTGCTACTAATAAGTAAGCCGAAAGGCACCTGATAACTGGCATCTCCTGACGGCCAATTACCTATTTTTAAGTGCTGATCATGATAAAACGAGACTTCATCATTATTGGTAATAAGATTATTGAATCTGCTTCCTAGCACAGACACTCGGTGAGGATATCGTCTCCATTGAAACTGAAACCCTTGCCATATCGGTGTAATGTATTGATCTGACATGTAGAATGGATACCTATTTTTGATTGTTATTGACTTTGTAAAGGTAAAAAATGTATCGTGGGTTTAACTATAACTTTTAAAGTATTTAAACCCAGATTCTGCATTAGGAACCAGTTTTCGAGCTAACAGTCATATTTGTCTTTGACGAGTCCCTTTTTCTTGATGAGTCTACTCTTATAAGGTAGTTTTTGACGACTCCCAAACATATATATGATATTCACAATATGTAGTTTGCTGTTTATGTTCATTTTTGTCTTGATACAAAAACGAACCGCAGCGGCGGACCGTCAAAAAAATCAAGACCTGTAAACTCGCTCCGCTCAAACACTGGTTCGCCAGCCCGGTACAGTTCGGCCCTCCCATGTTGTTGCTTCATAGGATTCTAGCATTTTTGCATTTATTTTTGTTTTGTCTTAATTTGATAGGTTTTTGAAAAAAGAAAGCCTTTTTAGTGTAGACTCCTAAATGAAAAGGAACCAAAAACCAAGCGGATCGCCGCCTGACCGAATTCCCATAAATATTAACAGACGATAGTAGTTGGTTAATTGACATTTGTTATCCGTACAAATTCAGTATTTTGTGAGTTCGTTAGATAGAATTGTCTAGTAGGAAATTCATTTTGAACTGAAAACCCAACCCAGGATCAAGAACAAACGATTACACACAAAAAATTACTATCTTTATGCCTTCAAAAATTAAAAAATACTACAATGAAAAAACTTCTTTTGACTTTACTTGGATTAGGATTGATGTTTAGTTTAAGTGCTCAGACTGCAGGATTTAAGATTGGAGGACTGATATCAACAGCATCGTTCAATGATGATTCAAAAACTGCATTAGGTGATGCTAAAATGAAGTTTGGATATCATGCAGGATTGGTGGTAGATGTGGAACTTGTACGAGATGCATTTTCTATTCAAACAGGTCTAAATATGGCTGTTAAAGGCTTTAAAACAGATTTTTCAACTACGGCGTTAAGCATAGAAACCAGACAAGACTTGTATTATGTAGATGTACCATTATTATTAAAACCTTCTTATCGTACAGGAGACCTAAGAATTTTTGGATTGGCTGGTGGTTATTTTGGTTATGGTGTATTAGGGAAATTTAAATCGACCACAACTGCAACTTTACTAGGAACCACTGCCACCACCGAAGATACAAGGGATATCGAATGGGGAACCAACGAAACCGAAGATGATAACTCCCCTATAGATTACGGTCTAAGGCTTGGAGCGGGCGCAGAGTTCAATTATTCACTATATTTCGCCCTTTACTATGATATCGGACTAGCAGATATTACACCTAATGAAAACTTAAAAGTGAGTAATACTGTTATCGGCGTTTCTATTGGGGCAATGTTTGGTGGTAATAATTATTAATCGCTCCCTTCTATAGTTTATCCTTCTCAACTTGGACAGACTTGGCATTAGAATTGAATTGTTCTTTAAAAAAAGAATCAATGAATACAGTAAAATTCGTTTTGCTTGGTATGCTGATGCCAGTATTGGTTTGGGCAGGAGAATCCAACATATCCGTTACCGTCAACAATCCAACAACGACTAGTTTTTATGTGAGTCATGTCGAGAATTTTTTCTCAGATGAAGAAATTGGCTACATGTTTAATCTCAGTGGAAACTCTAGTGAATTTAGTATTACACTAGATGCACCTAAGTTTGTTGCCATCAAATATGATCAGGCCACTATTCGATTGTTTGTTCAACCAGGCGACCGTCAACAGCTGAGTTTTGAGGGCAGTGATCCGCTGAATACGCTACAGTTTTCAGGAGCTGGTGCTGCGAACAATACTGCCATGCAACGGTTTATGCAAAACTATGGTAGCGACTATACCAACAGAATGTACTCACACGAGTATCTCCCTACCATCTTCAAGGAGGAATTAGTTGAAAAGGCTGGTATTCTGACAGAAGCACAGTACTTCGCCCATGTAGATCAAGTGAAGCGAGACATGCAATCTGCAGTATCAGGCGGCAATGTCTCCTTCCAGTCGTTTATGAGAACCTGGCTGGATTATGAGGCTGCAGCCAATAAACTATTGTACTACCATGTCAACAAATATATGTTTCGCGGTGCGGAGTTGCATACTGCCATTAAAACAGCAGGAGCATTGTCTGGTATCCAGGTCAGTAATGAAAATGCCTTAAAAAATCCAGGGTACGTGAAGTTCCTTTCTACTTATATCCTTGCCTTAAACAATGGTTTGGCGCACAATGCTAAGGGAATTGAGTTTAACCTCTTCGACCTTGCAAACAAAAACCTAGAAGGAAAAGCGAAAGCATTTATTAAAACTAAATTACTTTTTAAGACCTTCCGTTTTGGTCAAACAGATCTTGCACAAGAACAATACAAATCGTTTAGTCGGAGCAACCCATACCAAGAATACAACGCCATCCTCGAAAAAGCCATTGGCAGTGATGCCGGTTTTGCAGAAGCGGGTTTCGCCCCTGACTTCACCTTAACAGATGAGAATGGAAGGTCAGTCAGCCTTAGTCAGTACAAGGGTAAGGTGATTTACTTGAGTTTCTGGGCCACCTGGTGTAAGCCATGTCTAAAAGGATTTGAAAAATCCTACTATATCCGCCAAAAGCTAGAAGAACGCGGCATTGTTCTTATTAACGTGTCGATAGACAAAAAAGAGACGACATGGCGCAGTACGATGGAACGGATCAAAATGCCTGGCATCAATTTACTGGATAGTAGTGACATGATGATGAAGAAATACAATCTAACCTCCTTGCCCGTATACCATATCATTGATAAAAATGGGCAATATGCCTTCTTACCAACTGACGGTGTGCGTGATATTGTGGAGGAATTTACTAAGCTGGCAAGGGAATAGTGATTAATGTTTAATTAAAAGGACGTAATATCCAACCATAGAACAACAATATTCGGTAGAAGTTGAATACTGTAAGTCTAAGCGGATTTCACTTATCATTTCTTGGATTGTGCATTATGCCTAACGTTTGTATATGGTTTTTGCGTATTTTTATGTGCGTAGGCCTTGTGTGGCAATTGATTATATTCACTGTTATACCGCGTTTTGACTCTCAAGAAACTCAAGATATTCATTATTACTCCACATTTTGGCTAAATCATGTGGAGTTTTCTTATCTGAATCAAAAGCGTCAATTTTAGCCCCACTTTCCACTAGGAATAAGGCAATTTTAGAAAGCTTATCATCAAAGCCTCCATTCCATTCTTTAGTGATTGAAGCAATCATATGCATAGCATTTCTACCAAATTCGCCCTTAAGATTAATTTTTAATCCATTGTCAATGAGCAACTTTAGCATGTTTAAATCTTTTCCATGAATTGTCGTAAAGAATAAAGGATTTCGATTATACTTTTTATTGATGTTATAACCTTCCTCAATAAAAATTTCATAGCCTCGAGTTGGCCGTTACCAATGGCAACTTCAATAGGATAAGAATAGCCGTTTAAGATTTTTAAATTGAAATTGGCGCCTTTCACTTTCAATTCATTCATTTGATCAATAGATGAGCAATTTTGGCATAGTTCAAGAATTTCATCTTGGAAAGGATTTTGGTTTGGGTATAAAATCTCATTATAGTCAATCTTTCCTTTAGTCTCTTTTAATAGAAAATCTGGAAACTTAGAACTGTCTTTTGGAATGAATGCCTTCTCTATTGTGTATGAGATATCTTCGGAGTAATTATTATTTCGAATTTTTGTCTCAATCGTTTTTAGTAAAAAAAACACTTCTTTTTCATAATCTTTGAAAGAATTAACGTCCTTTCCATAATAGTATTCTGGAGAGCCATGCCAAAATATCATTAATGCAGTTGCCTTGTCACAGTTTTGGTCGTTAATGAATTTAAAAACTTGATTTAGGCCATTATCCCAATTGTAAAAGTAGGCCTTTTTAAACAGTGATTTTTTTTTGCTAAAGCTCATCGGCAATCTTTAATGCGGTACAACAAATAGGCATCCCTGCGCCATCCCGCACAAAACTTCGCCCTTTCGCACCGATTAAAAGATGGCGTAAGGATGTAAGTTGAACTGACACCTTATACAATAGGGAAAACCTTTCAGGCGTAACATACTATTAGTTAGGAATTGAGTGTTATTACTATATTTAATTCCCTTCTAACTTATAGGACAAGACTAAGATATTGAAAATAATAAACTTT